>JACXTT010005179.1_pt1 | contig 19024 bp, 10 predicted proteins | sample 9270951 | NCBI WGS metagenome assembly JACXTT01 (sample SAMN15532306, study PRJNA645909) | rock metagenome | isolation source: weathered quartz diorite | place: Puerto Rico | collected 2017-06-21 | reverse complement strand
CGTAGTCCAGCGCCTGCTGCGCGTGGAAGGTGCCCTGCTGGCCGGTGAAGCCCTGCACGAGGACCTTGGTGTTCTTGTTGACGAGAACGCTCATGGTTCAGTTGCTCCTCAGGCCTTGGCCGCAGCCACGGCTTTCTGCGCCGCATCGTTGAGATCGTCGGCCGGCGTGATCGCCAGGCCGGAGTTGGCCAGCAGTTCGCGGCCCAGCTCCACATTGGTGCCCTGCAGGCGCACCACGACGGGGATCTTCAGACCCACTTCCTTCACGGCCGCGATGATGCCTTCGGCGATCAGGTCGCAACGCACGATGCCGCCGAAGATGTTGACCAGGATGGCCTTCACCTTGTCGGAGGACAGGATCAGCTTGAACGCCTCGGTGACGCGTTCCTTGGTGGCGCCGCCGCCGACGTCGAGGAAGTTGGCCGGCTCGCCGCCTGCCAGCTGGATCACGTCCATGGTGGCCATGGCCAGGCCAGCGCCGTTGACCATGCAGCCGATGGAGCCGTCCATGGTCACGTAGTTCAGGTTGTGCTGCACGGCAGCCGCTTCAGCCTGGTCTTCCTGGGTCAGGTCGCGCATGGCGGCCAGGTCCGGGTGACGGAATTCGGCGTTGTCGTCGGAGTTGACCTTACCGTCGAGGGCGGCGAGGTTGCCGTCTTCGAGGATGGCGAGCGGGTTCAGCTCGACCAGGGACAGGTCCTTTTCGTTGAACAGCTTGTACAGGCCCAGCATGATCTTGGTCAGCTGGCCGACCTGCTTCGCATTGAGGTCCATGGCGAAGCCGAGCTGGCGGCACTGGTACGGCTGCAGGCCTTCCACGAAGTCCACCACGATGGTGTGGATGTCTTCCGGGGTGTCCTTGGCCACCTGCTCGATGTCCACGCCGCCGTGCTTGGAGGCGATGAACGAGATCGACTTGGAATCACGGTCCGTCAGGATCGACAGATACAGTTCCTTGGCGATGTTGGTGGCGTCGGTGACCAGCACCAGGTTCACCGGCAGCGCACGGCCAGCGGACTGGTAGGTTTCCATGTTGGTGCCCAGCATGCCCTTGGCAGCTGCGCGCACGTCATCGAGGCTCTTGCAGAACTTGACGCCGCCGGCCTTGCCGCGGCCGCCTGCGTGGATCTGTGCCTTGACCATCCACTGCGAACCACCAAGGTGCTTGGCGGCGTCGACAGCGGCATCGGGAGAGTTGGCGACCTTGCCCGGGGGCACGGCAATGCCGTACTTCGCGAACAATTCTTTGGCCTGGTACTCGTGGAAATTCATGGATACCTCGAGAGTACGGGAGAACATGGCGGCCGCGACGGGATGTGGGGCCCGGGGCGGTCAGGGGAACGACGGCGGTACAAGCGCTGCCGGATGCAGTGCGCCGCCGCCTGCCTGTCGACATGACGAAAACCGCGCAATACGGCCGCCTATTTTCGCGGAAGCGGCCCCCGATGGAAAGGGGCGGGCCGCGGGCCGTGTACCGACGGACCGTATGGAGGGTGCCCTCTGGCGCCCGTGAAGACCATGTCTAATACTGGCCGGAACCGTCTTTCGGCCCAGACGAGAGTACCCAGCCAGGTGTCCAACACCGTCCAGCCCGCGTACCCCAACGCCCGCCCCGCCCCCGAGGCGGCACGCCACGAATTGCTGTTCCTCAACTGCTTCCGCCTGGCGCAGGCCCTGGTCTATGTCGGCCTGGCGCTGAGCCCGAACGCACTGGGGTGGCCCAAGCTGGCCGACGTGGGCCTGGCCCGCGGCATGGCCGTGCTGTTCCTGCTGTTCGCGCTGGGCATGCTTTCGCTGACCCGGCGCTCCACGCCCTACATCCGCTGGACGGTCTCGGGCGCCCTGGTCATCGACATCATCGCGGCGGTGCTGGCCATCGCCACCATGCACGACGCCCGCATCGGCATCGCCATGATGCTGGCGGTGAACCTGGCCGCCGGCGCCCTGATCCTGCCGCTTCGGCTGTCCTGCTTCTTCGCCGCCGTGGCCACCCTTGGCGTGCTGGGACATTCGGTGTTCGAGATCCAGCACGGCGACACCGGCATGGACCGGGAGCTGCTGGAATCGAGCCTGTTCGGCCTGGCCTATTTCGCCATCACGGTGCTTTGCTACGTGCTGAGCCGGCAGATCCGCGCCAGCGAGGCGCTGGCCGAACAGCGCGGCGTCGACCTGGCGAACCTGGCGCAGGTCAACGAGCTGATCATCCGCCGCATGAAGACCGGCGTGATGCTGGTGGACGACGCCAACCGCATCCACCAGCTCAACGAGTCCGCCTGGATGCTGCTGGGCAACCCGGCGGCGGACCAGCGCGACCTGGGCCGCGTGGCGCCGGAGCTGTCGCGCCGCCTCTACCACTGGATGACCTCGGGCAAGCTGGACGAGTCGGCCACCCAGCTCGCCGACGGCGTGCCCGAGGTGGTGCCGCGGTTCAGCCGCCTGGCGCCGAACGACGACTCCCACGTACTGATCTTCCTGGACGACACCTCGCTGGTGTCGCGCCGTGCCGAGGAGCTGACGCTCAGTTCGCTGGGCCGCCTGTCCGCCTCGATCGCGCACGAGATCCGCAACCCGCTGGCGGCGATCCGCTATTCGGCCCAGCTGCTGGCCGAATCCACCGATCTGCCGCCCACCGACCAGCGCATGGTGGAGATCATCAACAACCACTGCGTGCGCCTCAACGAGATCATCGAGAACATCCTGCAGCTGTCGCGTCGCGAGCGCTCGCGTCCGGAAACGCTGGACCTGGGCATGTGGGCCAACCAGTTCGTGGACGAGTACCGCCAGGGCAACGACCTGGGCGAGGACTCGCTGCGGGTGATCCAGGCCAGCACGCCGGTCGCCGCCGTCGCCGATCCGCAGCAACTGCAGCAGGTGGTGTGGAACCTGGTGCAGAACGCCCTGCGCTACGGGCGCATGCCCGGCGAGCCGGCGCGCGTGATGGTGGTGGCCCGCCACGGCGAGCACGGCGTGCCTATCCTCGAAGTGATCGACCGCGGCCCCGGCATCGCCCCCAAGGTCGCCGCGCAGATCTTCGAGCCGTTCTACACCACGCATGAATACGGCACCGGCCTCGGCCTCTACCTGGCCCGCCAGATGAGCGAGGCGAACCAGGCCTCGCTGGAATACGTGCGCGTGGCCGGTGGCGGCAGCTGTTTCCGACTGGTGCTGACGCCCGCACGCATGGGGCGCACCACCGGGGATGCCACCGCGACGGGCTGACGGTTTATCCGGTCATGGCGGGAACGCACCCTGTGCGCGACGGGCCGCAAGGCATCCGGAAAACAGCCGCAGAGGTAGAGTGGAACGCCCCAGTCGCGCACAGGGTGCGCTCCCACGGCGAAAGGCAGGGCTCCGCCGGCTCAGGTCTCGCGCACCATCAGCTCCACCGGCAGCACTTCGGAGTGCGCGACCTTGTCGCCGATCATCGCCAGCACCTTGCGGGCAAGCAGGGTGCCGCCCTCCTGCCAGTCCTGACGCACCGAACTCAGCGGCGGCAGGAAACTCGCTGCCAGCGGCATGTCGTCGTAACCCACCACCGACACGTCGTCCGGGACGCTGCGGCCCATTTCATTGAGTGCGCGGATCGCGCCCATGGCGAGCAGGTCGCTGCAGGCGAACACCGCATCGAATGGCACCTTGCGCTCCGCCAGCGAGTGCATCGCGTCCATGCCCGAGGCGAGCGTGAACTCGTCGCGGCGGATCAGCAGCGGCTTCACCCCGTGCGCCGCGAGCGCGTCGACGAAGCCGTTGAGGCGATCGAAGATTTCCGGATGGTTGGGGTTGCCCACGAACACCGGGTTGCGCCGCCCCAGCCGGATGAAGTGATCCGCCACCACGGTGCCGCCCTGGCGGTTGTCGCTGCCCACCACCACGTGCTCGTCGCCCTCGCCCGGCGCGCCCCACACCACCATGGGCAGGCCCAGCTTGTCGAAACGGCGCACCGCGTCCTGGCGTGAGCCCTGGCCCAGCAGGATCAGGCCATCGGCCGCCTGCACGGCGGCGGCCGTCGCACCCTGGCGGGTGGTCAGCAGCACGCTGTAACCGTGGGCCGTCAGTTCCTGGGAAATGCCGCCAAGCAGGATCAGCGGATAGGGGTCGAGCATGGTTCGATCGTGCGAGGGCTTCATTTCCACGATCACGGCGACCGTGTGGCTCCGCCGCAAACGCAGGTTCCGCGCACTGACGTTCAGCTTGTAGCCAAGTTTCTGCGCGAGCGCCTGCAGCCGCTCCCGGGTCTCGCGATTGACCAGCGGGCTGTCGCTCAAGGCACGCGACACGGTGATCTTCGATACACCGGCCACCTTGGCCAGGTCGGCCATGGTGAGGCTGGCAGGAAGCGATGCGGCACCCTCGTGTTTCTTGTGGTTACGACTCAAGACGTGGCCCCAATGTCTTGTGAATGATGACGCGGAAGTCCGCACCATCGCCGACCGTGGCAGCAGCAAGTGTCCCGGTTTGTGACCGACGCGTCCAACACCGGGCAACGCGCCACGATCGGGGCTCGATGACAGCAGGTTGCCCGCGCATTCTCGCCGATTCGCTCACCCGGAAATGATATCGATATCAATCGAAACAATGCTGCTATACAGCAATTGATATCGATATCTTGATATCGATATCAATTGCTGTAAGCTCCGGCCCACTTCAAAGAGCAGGGCGCCCCGTGCAGCCGCGGCGGTCGCCACAAAGCCGACAACGTGCCCGGGAGAGTGTGTGGATCACCATGAAACGGCGTCGGTCATGCCGCCTGCGCGCAGCAGGCCTTGCGATCCCTGGCTGCTGACCCGCCGCCATACGAACCCCGCCGCGTTCGCCCAGGACGAAAGCCTGTTTGCCCTCTCGAACGGCAGTCTGGGCGTCCGCGGCGGCCTCGAAGAGGATGACAGCCCCAGCCAGGGCTGCTTCCTCGCCGGGGCCTGGGAACGTGCACCCATCGACTACCACGAACGCTTCCCCGGCTTTGCCGCACATACCGATACCCGCGTGCCGGTGACGGACGGCACGCGTATCCATCTGCGCCTGGGCGACACGCCGGTGCGACTGGGCGAAGGCGAGTGGCTCCATTTCGAGCGCGCCCTCGACCTGCGCTCCGGCTGCTACCGACGCCGGCTGCGCTGGCGCTCGCCAGACGGCGCCACGCTGCAAATCGATGCCGAGCGCATCGTCAGCCTGGACGCCCCTGCCCTGCTCGCCATCCGCTACCGGGTAAGTTCGGTCGACTACCACGGGCCGATCACGCTGGAGTCGTCACTCAGCACGGCGCGCGATGCCGTCGAACAAGGCGACGATCCACGTATCGGCACGCGTCTCGACGGCGGCTTTTCCACCTACGATGCCCTCGCCGAGGAAGACCAGGCCTACGTGCTCCAGCAGACGGCGCACAGCGGCATTCGCGTGGCCTGCATGCAGCGCCATGCCTACGACGCCAGCCAACTCGGATTCCGCCTCGCCAACCTCGCTCCCCATGGCGTCATGCAGGTCTATGAAGGCGAACTGATACCGGGTGAATCGGTCGTTCTCGAGAAATACGTGTCCTACGCCTGGAGCGCACCGCACGGCGACGATGCCGACGCGGCGCTGCTCGATCAGACCGAAGCCAGCCTGCTGAAGGCGCAGGAGACCGGTTACGACGCGCTGCTGGCGCGCCAGGCCTCGATGTTCGACGCGTTGTGGAGCCACGCCGACCTCGCCATCGACGGTGATCCGCACACCGAACAGGCGCTGCGCTTCAACCTGTTCCATGTGTTCCAGTCGAGCAGCCGCGACGGGCACAGCAGCACCGCTGCCAAGGGCCTGACCGGCGAAGGCTACGAAGGTCATTACTTCTGGGACGCCGAGGCGTTCATGCTGCCCGCGATGGTCACGCTCGCGCCGGAACTGGCGCGAGGCATGCTCTCCTATCGCTATGGCACGCTCGACCGCGCGCGCAACCATGCACGCGAACTCAACCATGCGCGCGGCGCGCTGTATGCGTGGCGCACCATCAGCGGCGACGAGTGCTCGGCCTATTTCCCCAGCGGCTCGGCGCAGTACCACATCAATGCCGCAGTGGCATGGGCCATCCGCCAATACGTGGACGTCAGCGGCGACCTGGGCTTCCTGCGCGACCACGGCGCGGAGATCCTGTTCGAAACGGCGCGCATCTGGCTGGACATCGGCCATTTCAACGCGCGACGCAATGGCGCCTTCTGCATCCACGGCGTCACCGGCCCGGACGAATACACCGCGCTGGTCGACAACAACCACTACACGAACCGCATGGCGCAGCGTCACCTGCGCGATGCGGCGCAGGTCGCGAACTGGCTGGCGGAATACGACCCCCGCTACTTCGGCGAGCTGTCCCGCCGCATCGGACTGGAATCGTTCGAAGTGAAGCAGTGGGTGCGTGCCGCGGATGCCATGTACCTGCCGGAGGACGCCGCGCTCGGCATCTTCCCGCAGGACGACACCTTCCTCGACAAGCCACGCATGCCCGCGCCGGCGCACGGCGCTGCCAAACACCCGCTGCTGCTCCAGCTGCATCCGCTGACCATTTACCGGCACCAGGTCTGCAAGCAGGCGGACACGTTGCTTTCGCTGATGCTCGCGGGCGATGACGTGTCGCGCGATGCGAAACGCCGCAACTTCGATTACTACGAAGGCGTCACCGTGCATGATTCGACGCTGTCCGCGTCGACGTTCAGCGTGCTCGCCGCGGAAGTGGGCGAGGCGGACAAGGCCTGGCGCTATTTCCAGGACACCTTGCGCGTGGACCTGGACGACCTGCATGGCAATGCCGCTCACGGCGTGCATATGGCCGCTATGGCCGGCAGCTGGCTCGCGCTCTGCTGGGGCTACGGCGGCGTGCGCATCCATCACGGCGAGCTCTCGCTGGCCCCACAGTTGCCGGCGGCATGGCGCGGTTACCGTTTTGGCCTCCAGTGGCGCGGCACGCACCTGCGCGTGGAGATCAGCCAGGCCGGTGTTCGCTACGCGCTGACTCGCGGCGACGAAGTCCGCTTCCGCCATGAAGGTGAGTGGGTCCATCTACGCCAGGGTGAAACGCTGTCGCTGCCGCATCGTCTCGGCGACGCGAAGCCACCCTTGCGCGCAGTGATCTTCGACCTCGATGGTGTGATCGCCGACACCGCGGTCGTGCATCGTGCGGCCTGGGAGCGGCTCGCCCGGGAAATCGATGCACCGTTCGATGAGGTGCTCGCCGAACGCATGAAGGGCGTCGACCGCCGCGGTTCGCTGGAAATCCTGCTCGAACGCGCACCGCGCTCGTATTCCGAAGCCGAGAAGAACGAGCTGGGCGAACGGAAGAACCGCTACTACCGCGAGCAGATCGGCAGCTTCGGTCCCGACAACCTGCTGCCGGGCGCACGCCACGCCGTCGAGGCGACGCGCAACGCCGGCCTGCGCGTCGGGCTTGCCTCGGCGAGCCGTAACGCGCCGCTGTTGCTGGAGCGGCTCGGCATCGCCGAACTGTTCGACTACATCGTCGATGCCTCGAGGATCGGGCGCTCCAAGCCGGACCCTGAGATTTTCCTGGCCGCCGCCGCTGGATTGGGCGTGGCGCCGGCCGCTTGCCTGGGCGTGGAGGACGCCGCCGCAGGCATTGCCAGTATCCGTGCTGCGGGCATGGTCGCCGTTGGTATAGGCCATCGAGAGGCCCTGGGGGAGGCAGATGTCGTGCTGCCGGGCCTGACCGCGTTCCGCATCGTGAAGTTCGTTGAAGACAAGAACCGCGCAACGGCGGAGTGTGCCGAAGCGTCGCATATCAACACGTAAAGTGGCCCGATTTGGGCGGGGAGGCACGACCATGAACACGCAAGGCATCACCCGACAGTTACTCGCAGCCGCGATCTTCACCGCACTGGCGGTAGGCGCAACGCACGCTCAGGACGCAACACCACAGAACCAGGCGCAGAACCAGGGACCGGCCCCTGCCGCCCCCGCGGACCAGAAAGGCGCCAAGACGCTCGACCAGGTGGTGGTCACCGGTACGTCCGCCGCGGGCGGCCTGAAGAAGATCGACGCCAGCTATTCCGTGGTCAGCGTCAGCGCCGAGGACATCAAGAAGGCCAACCCCAAGAGCACGGCCGACCTGCTGAAGGTGTCGCCGGGCATGTGGCCCGAGTCTACCGGCGGCCAGACCGGCGCGAACATCGAGATCGCCGGCTTCCCGGGCGGCGGCGACGCGCCGTTCTTCACCACGCAGATGATGGGCTCGCCGCTGTACGGCATGCCCACGCTGTCGTTCTTCGAAACCACCTCGATCTTCCGCCTCGACGACACCGTCGAGCGTGCGGAAATCCTGCAGGGTGGTCCGTCCGTGATGTACGGCGACGGCCAGATGGGCGCCACCGCCAACTTCATCCTCAAGCAGGGTACCGACGTACCCAGCGGCAGCGTCGGCGTCACCTACGGCAACGAAGGCCTGTGGCGCACCGACGCCTTTCTCGGCTTCCCGCTGGGCAACAAGTGGTACGGCAGCGTCGGCGGCTTCTACCGCGACTCGGACGGCGTGCGCAGCCCAGGCTATCCGGCCGACAAGGGCGGTCAGTTCACCGCCACGATCTCGCACGACATGGACAACGGTTCGCTGGTGTTCTATGCGCGCCAGCTCAACGACCGCAACCAGTTCATCACGCCGATCCCGCTGATCCAGAGCGGCACCGACAACTTCAGCGCCTACCCGGGCTTCGATCCGCTCACCGACACCTACAACAGCAAGTACATCCAGCACGTCAACCTGCCGGGCTATCCCGGCGGCGGCACCAGCGCGAACCTCGCCAACGGCCGCGGCGCGAAGTTCAGCTTCTTCGGCATGAACTTCGACTACGATCTGGGCGACGGCTGGAACATCTCGGACAAGTTCCTGATCGATGGCGGCAACGCCGACACCAATGCCTTGTTCTCCGGCACCAACCCGGCCAGCCTCAATGACGAGCTGTACAACCTCAGTACCGACTTCGGCGGCTTCGCCCTGCCAGCCGGCTCGGCCAAGGCCACCTATGTCAACGGTGGCGGCACGGTCGATCCGAACCAGAGCGTGATCCACCAGGGCTGGTGGTTCATCCACAAGCACCTGAAGAACGTCAACAACGATTTCCACATCAGCAAGGAAATCTTCGAGGGCAATACCCTCACCGCCGGTCTCTACCTGGCCCACTACACCGACAACGACGAGTGGAACCTCGGCAACCAGATGCTGATGACCAACACGCCGAACGCGCGGCCGATCCAGGTCAGCTATGTCGGCAAGGACGGCCTGACCCACCAGCTCACCGATTACCAGGGCCTGCTCGACTACGGCGCCTACAACATCACCGAGCACGGCCAGTCGACCAACAAGGCGTTCTACCTCACCGACTCCTGGCGCATCGACAAGTGGCTGATCGACGTGGGCGCCCGCGTGGAAAACCAGGACTCCACCCTGCACGTGTGCAACCTCGTCAACAAGAACCTGGACGGCAACCCGCTCACCGACTACGACAACTCCGTACCGGTCTGCGACGGCACCTTCGCCACCACCAAGTACGACAAGACCCACACCTCGTGGACGTTCGGCGTGAACTACGAGATCACCGACCAGATGTCGGTGTACTTCCGCGCCAACAAGGGTGCGCACTTCGGTGACTTCGACAACGCGTTGCGCGGCAACACCACCGGCAACACGCCGCCGCTGCAGAAGGTCCAGAACTTCGAAGGCGGCTTCAAGTTCCAGAACAAGTACGTCTACGCGGACATCAGCGCCTACCACCGCCAGTTCAACGGCCTGCCCTACCAGCCGACCAACGGCGAAGGCGTGCCGGTGGGCCAGCCGCTGCTGTACGGTTCGGACTCCAAGGGCGTGAACCTGGTCGGCGCCGTCATGCCGATCGACCACCTGAAGCTGGAGCTGGTGGCCAACTACCTCGACGGCCATTACTCGCACTACTCGGCCTGTATCCCGTACGTGAACCAGGTCTCCGGCAACGGTTGTGCCTATATTGACGGTGTGCAGCTGCAGCGCCAGCCGAAGCACCGCTACATGTTCACCCCGAGCTACGACATGCCGTTCTCGTGGGGCGACGTGCTGGCCTTCGTCACCTATACCTACGTGGGTCCGCATACCCAGGACCAGTCGGGCCTGCAGCAGCTGGGCACCTACTACACGCTGGACTTCGGTATCGTGGCGAGCATCGAGAAGAACTGGGAGCTGCGCCTGCAGGGCACCAACATGACCAACCAGCTGGGCCTCACCGAGAGCAACTCGCGCATCTTCGGCTCGGCGGCGGGATCCAATGGCGTCATCCTGGCCCGACCGCTGGAAGGCCGCGAGGTGAATGTTTCCGTGAAGTACAAGTTCTAAGAGAGCACTTCCCTCGACTGTTCCGGGCCGCCAAGGAGTTGCTTGCGGCGGCCCGGAACCTTTTTTGGGTCTCGTAAACGAGGTGGGGATGAACCGGTACCGCATGATCGCCGCGCTGGCGACGATTTACATGGTCTTCGCGATCCTGCTGAACAGCGTGGGCACCGTCATCCTGCAATCCATCCATACTTTCGGCATCGACAAGCCGCAGGCCAGCCTGCTCGAACTGTTCAAGGACCTGCCGATCGCCGTCACCTCGTTCCTGGTGGCGTCCTTCCTGCCCAGGCTGGGCTACCGACGCGCGATGATGCTGGCGCTGCTGATCGTGGGTGGCGCCTGCGCGCTGATGCCGCTGCACCCGAGCTTCCACACCACTGAATTGCTGTTCACCTGCGTGGGCGTGTCGTTCGCGCTGGCGAAGGTCTCCGTGTATTCCTCGATCGGCCTGCTCACCCGCGACAAGGTGGAGCACGGCCGCCTCACCAACACCATCGAAGGCCTGTTCATGCTGGGCGTGCTGGCCAGTGGCTGGCTGTTCAGTGCGTTCATCGACCACGCCCATCCCGAAAACCCGTCGTGGTTCAACGTGTACTGGGTGTTGTCGGCGATGTGTTTCGGCACCGTGGCCCTGCTGTGGGGCGCGGAGCTGGACGAGTCGGCTGCGCACGGCGGCATGGCGTCATCGCTGGGCCAGGCGCTGCGGCAGATGTATCGCCTGCTGATGCGCACCCTGGTCTACGTGTTCCTGCTTTCGGCCTTCCTCTACGTGCTGATCGAGCAGAGCTTCAGTACCTGGCTGCCCACCTTCAACAACGAGATCCTCAAGCTGCCGAACGCGATGAGCATCCAGATGGCCAGCATCCTCGCCGGCGCCACCGCGCTGGGCCGCATCCTTGCGGGCCAGCTGCTGCGCCGCATGCCGTGGCACGTGCTGCTCAACCTGTGCGTCGCAGGCATGGCGGCGCTGATCCTGCTGGTGCTGCCGCTCGCCCGCGAGGCCACCGTGTCGGCCGGTACCGGCTGGTCCAACGCACCGCTCGCGGCCTACCTCATCCCCCTGATCGGGCTGCTGATGGCGCCGATCTACCCGGTGATCAACTCGGTGGCGCTGAGCTCCCTGCCCAAGCCCGCGCATGCGTCGATGACCGGCCTCATCGTGATCTTCTCCGCGCTGGGCGGCACCCTGGGTTCGCGAATCACCGCGCTGGTGTTCTCCAGTTTCGGCGGCATCCACGCGTTCTACTTCTCGCTGCTGCCGATGAGCCTGATCCTGGTGACGCTGTTCTTCTTCAAGCGCGAGACCGACCGCGCCGGCGTCCCTGCCCCGCTGGCGCCCGAAGGTGCGGCGTGAGCAGCGCGCGGCGCCCAGGCCCGCGCCATGGCGTGAGCGCGAAAAGCGCGAACCTGGCGGCAAGGGCGGAGTGAGCCGCGAGTCCTGGTGATTCGCCGTGGCGGGAGTCCAGCCCTGCCACCCCTGATGAAGGAGTGCCATCGATGCATCGACGCCATCTGCCAGCCTTCCTGATCGCCGTGTTCGGCGGATGGCTGGTGGCAGGCGGCTGCCAGGCCACCGATGCGAGCTTCCTGCTCACCGCGACGGAAAAGGACCTGGCCAACTATTTCCCGGGCCAGCTCGGCAACGGCTTCTTTTCCACGCTCACCTCGCCGCGCGGCACCGAGGGCAGCCTGTCGTACATGGTCGGCCTCATGGATTACGCGAAGGGCGATGTATCCCGCCCCGCCGCGATTCCCGGCTGGACCGGCATCGACTACAGCACCGGCTCCTCGCATGCGGGCCAGTTCTGGCTCAACCAGGTCGACATGGAGGGTGCGCGCTTTCGCGATTACCGCCAGGTGCTGGACATGCACGACGGCACGCTCACCACCAGCTACCGCTACCTCGACGGCCGCAAGACCACGGACATCCGGGTGGTGTCGCTGGTCAGCCAGGCTTCGCCGCACCTGGCCGCCAGCCAGTTCGCCATCACGCCGGATTTCGACGGCGAGGTGCAGCTTTCCTTCGCGCTGGACCTGTGGGCGCCGCACCAGCCGCGCTTCGCCCTCGCCGAGATCGACGGTCCGCAGATGCAGGAGGCGGTGGCTGCGCACAACCTGAAACTGAAGGCAGTGCCGCCGGACGTGCCGGATCGCGCGCCGCTCTGGTACCACGGCGACACGCACGTACTGGCGGCCGATGGCGACACCGCGGCGCTGACGCTGTGGCTGGACGGCAGGGCCGAGCAGGGCCATGCCATGGCCGAGGCCGTGGCGATCGCCTTGCCGGCCGGCATGCAGCCGCGCGAAGTGAAGCTGCACCGCAGCGATTACAAGCTCTCGCTGGAACTGCGCGTGACCGTAAGCAAGGGCAAGACCTATGCCTTCACCAAGTTCATCGCCGCCTCGCGTGAGCGCTGGGGAGGCGATGCCAGGCAGGACCTCGCGCTGGCCACCGGCGCACGCAAGGCCGGCTTCGACCAGTTGCTCCGCCAGCATCGCGAGGCCTGGCATGCGTTGTGGCAGTCCGACATCGTGATCGAAGGCGATGCCAGGTCGCAGCAGATCGTTCATTCGGATCTCTACTACCTGCTCTCCAACGCCGCGCCGGATACCGCGTGGCCGATCGGCGCCTGCGGCATGACGCCGGGCTACACCGGCCACGTGTTCTGGGACAGCGACACCTGGGTGTTTCCCGCGCTGCTGCTGCTTCACCCCGAGCGGGCGAAATCGCTGGTGAGGTTCCGCAGCGAGACACTGGCCGCGGCGCAGCAGCGCGCGAAGGAACGCGGACTGCGCGGGGCGATGTATCCGTGGGAGGCCGACCCCGACGACGGCAGCTCGCAGACGCCGCACTTCGCCTGGGTGCTCGACGAGCGCGAGATCCACGTCAACGCGGACGTCGCCATCGCGCAATGGCAGTACTACCTGGCCACGCAGGATCGCGAGTGGCTGAAGCAGCACGGCTGGCCGGTGATCCGGGCCGTCGCCGACTTCTGGGCCAGCCGGTCCACCTACGTGGCGGCACGGCAACAGTACGAGATCCAGCACGTCACCTCGGTGGACGAGGATTACGCCGACGTGCCGAACGACACCTTCACCAACGCCTCCGCGCAGAAGGTGCTGCGCATCGCCACGCAGGCAGCGGCGCTGGTGGGCGAAACACCGGATCCCCAATGGTCACGGGTGGCCGATGGCCTGGTGTTGCCATTCGACGCGAAGGAAGGCCACCACCTCGACTTCGACGCCTCGGTACCGCACGACATCGACTCCTGGGGCGGCAGTTCATTGCCGATGCTCAGCAATCCGTCGCTGGACCTGGCGATGGACGCGCAGACGCGACGGCGCAACTACGACCATGCGATCGCGCCGATCACGCGCTCCAGCCGCGACCCCAACAGCATGGGCCTGATGCCGCTGTCGATTGCCGCCGCCACCGCGGGTGACGCCGAGGCCGCCAGTGACTGGTATACGCGCAACATCACCGCCAACGTCTTGAAGCCCCCGTTCAACGTGCGCACCGAGACGGCCACCAACAACACCGGCTACTTCATGACCGCCAGCGGCGGCCTGTTGCAGAACATCCTGTTCGGCTTCACCGGGTTGCGTATCCGCGACGATGGACTGGTGACGGCTTATGCACCGATGCTGCCCGATCATTGGCGTTCCATGACGATCAGGCACATCCGCTTCCGGGGCCAGCCGCTGGACATCACGGTGGAGCGTGACGCCCGGGGCCAGCCGCGGCTGATCCGTCGCAACACCGATACCCCCACCCCCGATTCCCACGCCACGACCAGGGAGCAGACATGACCAGCCCACACAGCTCGTCCCCTCGCCCAGACACGTCGGCGCCGCAGCGTACCCGCCGTCACCGGCCTCGTATCGCCGTGCTTGCCTTCGCCTGCACGTTCGCCGCGGCGTCGATGGCGGCTACGCCCGACCCGGCCAGGACGCGCGCCTACATCGACCACGCCTGGACCACGCTGACGCGCTCGCAGGAAGACTGCGCGGCGCTCACCGACACCAAGGTGGACAGCCACCCGGTGCTGTACATGCCCGCCGACATGCCGGTGCCGCCACCGGTGGCCGAGGTGGGCAAGCGCTGCGGCGTGGAAGTGCGGCCGCTGCCGCGCAAGGTCGCGCAGCTGGGCGACATCGACACCAACACGCTGCCCCAGCAGGGCCTGCTCTACCTGCCCCATCCCTACGTGGTGCCCGGCGGCTTCTTCAACGAGATGTACGGCTGGGACAGCTACTTCATCCTGCTCGGGCTGGTGGCCGACCATCGCGTCGAAATGGCGAAGAACATGGTCGACAACGCCTTGTTCGAGGTGGAGCACTACGGTGGCGTGCTCAACGCCAACCGCACCTACTACCTCAGTCGCTCGCAGCCGCCCTTCCTCAGCGCGATGATGATGGCCGTGCTCGACGATCCGAAGAGCTTCCCGAATGCCGACGCGCGACTGCAGTGGCTGTCGCAGGCCTACCCGCTGGCCGTGCGCAACTACGAAATATGGACGCGGCCGGAGCACCGCGCCGGCGACACCGGCCTCGCGCGCTACTACGACCTCGGCAGCGGCCCGGTGCTGGAGGCGAAGGACAGCGAGTACTACAAGGGCGTGATCCGCTGGTTGCGCGCGCATTCCTCGCAAGACCCCGGCTACCTGCTCAAGGGTTCCGAGCATCCCGACGATGCCGAAGCCGCCAGGCTGAAGGACAGCAGCTGCGACGTGCGCGCATCGAAGGTCTGCGAGGGCGCCTGGGTGGACGGCTATCGCCTCACCGCCGACTACTTCCACGGTGATCGGGCCATGCGCGAATCAGGCTTCGACACCAACGCGCACTTCGGCCCGTTCGGCGGTTCCACCCATCACTACGCGGACGTCAGCCTCAACAGCCTGCTGTATCGCTACGAACTCGACCTGCGCACCCTCGCCCTGCAGCTGGGCAAGGCCGGCGACGCCGATCGATGGGCTCGTGCGGCCGAGGCACGCCGGCAGGCCATGGACCGTTACCTGTGGCGCCCGGATGCCGGCATGTATCGCGACTACGATTTCGTGGCGGGCAAGCCCTCGCCCTATCCCTACGTCACCACGTTCTACCCGTTGTGGGCCGGCACGGCGACGGCACAGCAGGCCGCCTCGGTACGCGGCAAGTTGTCGATCTTCGAACGCAAGGGCGGCCTCAGCATGGACAACCGTCCGGCCGGCGTGCAGTGGGGAGCCCCGTTCGGCTGGGCGCCGACCAACTGGCTGGCGGTGGCGGGACTCGACGCCTATGGCTTCCACGACGATGCCAGGCGCCTCGCCGGCAAGTTCATGGCCACCGTGGACCAGGGCCTCGCCGACGACGGCACCATCCGCGAGAAATACAACATGGCGCTCGGCAACGCCGACGTGAAGGTGAGCGCCGGCTACAGCGAGAACGTGGTCGGCTTCGGCTGGACCAACGGCGTCTACCTGATGATGCAGCAGGTGACCGACGGTACGCTCGCCAAGCCCGCCACCAAGCCCGCCGAGACGGCGGCGCCGGAGAAGCTGCCATGAAGCGTTCCCGCCGGCTGGATCGCTGGGTGATGGCGATGTGTCTCGCCCTGCCGCTGGGCGCCAGCGCCCAGCAGGCGGAGACGCCCACGGTCGACGCCGAGGGCGGCGTCCGCGCCGGCAGCATGGCGGTGCCCTATTCCGCGTTCGGCTCGCCTGAGGCCCGCGCCTTCTTTCCCAGGATGCTGACCGCAGGCAGCAAGGCGCCCCCCATCACCGGCCCGATCGAGCAGAGCCGCGCCTTCTACGACCGCATGAACAGCGACCGCGCGGCGCGCATGGCAAAGCTCTATGCAGTGAAGACGCACAAGGAAACCATCGGCGGCGTCGGTACCGATGTGGTGGAGCCGGCGGACGGCGTCCCGCCACGGAACCGTGATCGCGTGCTGATCAACCTGCATGGCGGCGCCTTCCTGTGGGGAGCCCACAGCGGCGGCCTGGTCGAATCGATCCCGATCGCCAGCCTGGGCCACATCCGGGTGGTCAGCGTCGACTACCGCCAGGGCCCGGAGCATGTGTTCCCGGCCGCCAGCGAGGACGTGGAGGCGGTGTACCGGGCCCTGCTCAAGCAGTACAAGCCCGGCAACATCGGCATCTACGGCTGCTCGGCCGGCGGCGTGCTGACCGGCGAGGCGGTGGCCCGGCTGATCGACCGCCAGCTGCCCGCGCCCGGCGCCATCGGCACGTTCTGCGGCTCGCTGGTGAACCTGGAGGGGGATTCGGTCTACGTGGCCCCGCTGCTGAATGGCCAGCCGGTGCCCGGGCATCCGCTGCGGCTGAGCGACCTGCCGTACTTCAAGGGCGCCAGCCCCAGCGATCCCCTGGTGTTCCCCGGCCTGTCACCGGCCCTGCTGGCCCGGTTCCCGCCCACCCTGCTGATCACCGGCACCCGGGACATGGCCATGAGTTCGGTGATCCGGAGCCAGACCCTGCTCGACCGGGCCGGCGTGGCGACCGAGCTGCATGTCTGGGACGGCATGTGGCACTCGTTCTTCTCCGACCCGGAAATCCCGGAATCCCGGGAGGCCTACGAGGTCATCGTGACCTTCTTCGACCGTCACCTGGGCCGGAAATAAATATCTGCGACAGGTCAACCTTTGCCCGCCGGGAGGGCGGCAGGTATCCTACGCGCGTCCTCAACCCATCGAGACGACATGAGCCAACAGACCGTACTGGTCGTCGACGACGAACGCGACATCCGCGAACTCCTTACCATCACGCTAGGGCGCATGGACCTGCTGGTCGATGCCGTCGGCACGGTCACGGAGGCGCGACGCGCCCTGGCCGAGCGGCACTACGATCTGTGCTTCACCGACATGCGGCTGCCCGACGGCACCGGCCACGAAGTGGTCGAGGTGATCGCGGCCGAGCATCCGGATACGCCGGTCGCCATGATCACCGCCTACGGCAACGTCGATGCCGCCGTGAGCGCGCTGAAGGCCGGCGCCTTCGACTTCGTGTCCAAGCCCGTCGACATCCAGATGCTGCGCCGCCTGGTGCGCACCGCGCTGCGCCTGGCCGAGGAAAAGCGCAGTGGCCAGGCCGCCGCCAAGCCCGACGGCAACGAACGCCTGATCGGCGACTCGGCCGCCATGCAGGTGGTGCGCGGCACCATCGCCAAGCTCGCCCGCAACCAGGCCCCGGTGTACATCGCCGGCGAGTCGGGCGTGGGCAAGGAACTGGTGGCCCGCCTCATCCATGAGCAGGGCCCGCGTGCGGCCGGACCATTCGTGCCGGTGAACTGCGGTGCGATCCCGTCCGAGCTGATGGAGAGCGAGTTCTTCGGCCACCGCAAGGGTAGCTTCACCGGCGCGGTGGGCGACAAGGAAGGCCTGTTCCAGGCCGCCCATGGCGGCACGCTGTTCCTGGACGAAGTGGCCGAGCTGCCCCTGCACATGCAGGTGAAGCTGCTGCGCGCGATCCAGGAAAAGGCCGTGCGCCCGATCGGCGCCCGCGAGGAAGTGCCGGTGGACGTGCGCATCCTCTCGGCCACGCACAAGAACCTTGCGGGCCTGGTGGACCAGGGCCAGTTCCGCCAGGACCTGTTCTACCGCATCAACGTGATCGAACTGCGCGTGCCGCCGCTGCGCGAGCGCCGCGGCGACGTGCCGTTGCTGTCCAACTTCGTGCTTCGCCAGCTCGCCAACAAGAGCGGCGGCGCGCCGGGCCGCCTGCTGCCGGCCGCACAGCAGGCGCTGGAGTCCTACGACTTCCCGGGCAACGTGCGCGAGCTGGAGAACATCCTCGAGCGCGCCATGGCCATGTGCGATGGCGACCAGATCGACGTGACCGACCTGATGCTGCCCCAGCGCACGCCGCGTCCGCAGGAAGCGGCCGCTCCGGTGGCCGGCGGCATGCCGCCCGCGGCAGCTCCCGCCCCGGTCGCCACGCCTACTGCCAACGGCGGCCTGGACGACTACATCAGCAACCTCGAGCGCACGGCGATCATCAAGGCGCTGGAGGAGTCCCGTTACAACAAGACGGCGGCTGCCAAGAAGCTGGGGATTACGTTCCGGGCGTTGCGATACAAGCTCAAGAAGCTGGGCATCGATTGATCAGGAAAGGCCGGATGCTATCCGGCCTTTTTTGTTTCCGGTGGTTGCTCATTCGACTCCCTTTTGTGGGAGCGCACCCTGTGCGCGGTGGCTCGCCGGACCCAATCAAGGCTACGCGGGCAGCAACTCCCCCTCCGGTGACCCGAAGGTAATCCCTGCGGGAGAGTAGCTTGGGGTGCGGCGGGCGTTTCGCTCTCCCCTCTTTGCATTTGTAGGAGCGCACCCTGTGCGCGAGGCCTTTCGCGCCTGTCTGCATGCTCTTGGTTGTTGCTACAGCCGATTCAGGCCTCCGGTAGCCACGCTGCCGCCAGGGTGCCCGCCTACGACCGAAGGAAGTCCCCGTGGGACGCAGCGGGCGATTCGAGGGCCTGCCTACCTCTGTAGGAGCGCACCCTGTGCGCGAGGCCTTTCGCGCCTGTCCGCATGCTCTTGGTTGTTGCTACAGCCGATTCAGGCCTTCGGTAGCCCCGCTCCCGCCAGGGTGCCGCCTACGCGGCGGGCGTTTCGATCCCCTGCCGGCGCTCGAGTCACTTTTCTTTTGCTGGCCCAAAAGAAAAGTAACCCAAAGAAAATGGCCTTAAGAGCGGGGG
>JACXTT010005178.1_pt1 | contig 19027 bp, 17 predicted proteins | sample 9270951 | NCBI WGS metagenome assembly JACXTT01 (sample SAMN15532306, study PRJNA645909) | rock metagenome | isolation source: weathered quartz diorite | place: Puerto Rico | collected 2017-06-21 | reverse complement strand
GCTTCGATGGAATCGAGACTTTCCGGAATAGTTGCGAGCGCCGTGACAGGAGCCACCATGTACTGCTGATAACCGCCGTCGTAGCTGATGCCCGGAATTTTTACATTCTTGCAATTTCGCACATCCCCGCGCCTGCAATAAAGACATACGCCGTCGTGGCCGCCGTGCCAACCAATGCCGACGCGCTGTCCCTGCTTCCATTCGGAGACCCCGGCGCCCAGCTCATCGATAGTGCCCACAACTTCGTGTCCGGGAATACGGGGGTACTGAATCCAGGGAAACATCCCGTCTTTCGTCACGGCGTCGCTGTGGCAGATTCCGCAGGCTTGGATTTTGATGCGTACTTGCCCGTCTACGGGCTTCGGGATCTCACGTTCGACGATCTCGAATTCTCCTCCCGGTCGCGAAATCTGCGCGACCTTCATAGTTGCAATTGCGGTTTTCATAGTTGCCATTATGTCTCCTGTGTTGTTGTGAAGTTCAAAGCTCGAAAACCAGCTTGGGTTGTTTGCCAGCCTAACATGAACGAAGAGGCCTGGACGCCGGGCAGCCACTAATCATGCGGCGGCCCAATGTACGGGAATTGATTTAAAAGATCACCGTGCGGCCCAGGCTTATCTCCCGTCACCCTTCCGTTGGTGAGCATAGAGAAGAAATCGCTGACAACGTCGTCGGTGAGTGTCCGGCCGGAGTGCAGAAACGGGCGCCCTGGCCTGCCGCCCGGAGTTTACTTTCGCGCACTTCTGGTGGGGTATTTCGAGGGCATAGATTCCGAACGGGGTATCGCATGGCGGACAGCCGATTCATGGCCTCTATGAGAGCCTCACGAGGTAACTTCGCTGAAAAACGCGACGCCTTTTTCGAATGCCTGTTCTTTGCCTGCATCCCGGTACTCCGTTTTTCAAAAATCAGTCAGCCACGGCTGCTAGCGGTACACGGCGAGGAAATGGGCGGAGCGCCGCAAAGTCGGGCCTCTATCAGCTTCCGTTCGCGATGATGGCATGCGTAAGGATGTTCGATGACTTCATAACAATCAGGGGGTGGGTTTCGCCCGTCGGATTCGATACCGACAAATGCGCTGGTGTAGGCCTATTGGATCTTCATAATCTGCGGTTCCGCACCACGTTCGACGAGTTCAAGTAACACTGCGGCAATTCTTCAGGTCTGGGTGCGACTTGAGTCTGGTAGGGGGTGTCGAAGAACGACTTAGAGGATCAAACCTATACGGGCTGCAGATCTGTGTCAGGAGCTGGATACCCGAGAATCCGCAGCATCGCGACAACCTGGCCCTTGTGGTGAAATGCGTGGGTTATGACGTGCAACAGGATAAAAGCGGGACTCCGGAGTTCGCCGCCCCAATCCACAGAACCCTTGGCCAAGACCGTGTTGAGTTGTTCTTCCGTAAGATGGCCAACGTAGGTTCGTGTCGCCTTTCGTATTCGGTCTTTGGCAGCGAGTAAGTCCGCCATGGTTCGACAGTCTTCTTCGTTCCAACCGGCAAAAGGTCTGTTCTGCAAATCATGGATCCAGCCTTCCTCGCAGGTCAGGATATGTACAAGCTGCTTCCAAATGGATGGATGGCCGAATCCTGAAATCTGCTGATGGTGGAGGTTGTCGGGCACGGTTGCAACATGGCCCAGTAGAAGGTCCAACCGTTCATGCATGGTGGCGTGTAATTCGGTGATTCCGGATTGGGTGAACATGATTTACTCTGCGCCGTTTCTGGTTCGGGCTTATTTGACTGGTCGCGAGCCAGTGATGAGGGTGTCCACGAGTCTCCTGGCGCTTTGCTGCCAGTCAGGACTGAAGTGATTGCCGATCTCTACTCAATCGCCGGAGGTCCGGCGACCCCACCGGGTCAACCTCTTGAAAACTGCGCTCTTTTTTGCGCCCGGCTAGTGTGCTTATCATAGCTTTCCGTGGCTGTTTGTGTCATCGCTGGCCCTGGATGTTGTTGAATGTACGTGACTACCTTGTTTTCCCATTCTCTTCGCCCACACAGCCTGGGCTCCAGAGCACTGCAGCTGCATTCGTCTCTATATTGCGGGAAAATCGGCGCAATCGGTGGATGTCTGCCTGAAAATGGGACCCGAGAAAGCGTTCTGCTGAAATGTGGAAGACAGGTGTAGAGCATTTCTCTCCCGAGGGCATACGCCGTTCGGTTTGTATCAGTCCGTTGGGCGAGGGCAATGCGATCAGCACCCGATGATTCGGTGAAAAGCGACTTGACTTCGTCACTTCTGGAGCATCCTCGATTCCCTCGCGAGAGCAAAGACTTCACTAAGTGCAAAGGTGGGTCCCTGGCGGACGTCAACGAAGATCATCAGTTCACAATCTCGCTGCCAGTTGTAACCAGGGGAAGTATCATCTGCAAGTCTCAGGGCAAGCGAGTCTCTTCAATAGGGTGCTCTGTGCGAATCTGACGCTGCTGATATGCTGGACGGCAAGGCGCCGCACCTTAGTGAGTATCGCGCCCGCCATCCCAGACGGGAGTGGTATCTCAGACCCTTAGGTTCACCTAAACCAGCTAGGGGTCACATTCTGCTTGATGTCGAAAAGTATCAGGTTGAGAATTCAGGTGACACGCAAGAATAGGCATTAGGGCGCTCCACGAAGCGGGGCACACGATCAAGGTTCAACACGGAAAAGGCAATGCCGAGAACGAAACAACATGGGTATGACTAAAATCTGGGAACGGCTCTATCTGGGTAGCCTCAATGATGCGGCACAGCTTGCTGCCGAAAACCCATTCGGCATCACGGCCGTTGTCTCTCTGTGCTCCCACAAAGTGCCGCGTAAGGCTAAAGGGGTTAACTACACTCGTATTGTAATTGCCGACTCCGGCCCGATCTCGGCACGACAATTCGACGCCGTCATGGCAGCGATTGCGGAAGGCGTTCGGCACGGAAAGCTGCTGATCCACTGCGCCGGCGGCGTGAATCGCTCCCCAATCATGGCAGCTGCATGGCTGCACCGTTGCGGATGCCTCAACCTCGTTGAGGCGTTGCTCGCAATAACGGAGCGTCGTCCGATCATCAATCCGTCCCCCGTGCTACTGCGAAGCGTGGCGGCGCATCTTCGTCGATGAAGGCAAGGTCCGCTGTTCGTTGCTTCGCTCGACAAGGACGCGTTCTGGAGATGACCTGCGAACGGAAATAGTGGGACAAGTCATAGGGTGATCAGGTCCGGATGATTTGCAAAGTTGTTGTTGGCGGCTGTGTGCGGCCGGTCCAGAGCTATCTCCCGCTCAACTCCTGCTTCACTCCTACCTGTTGACGAGTGTGCTGCATGAACCCACAACCGCCCCTGGTCGCAAATGCCTTTTGCATTCAGATCACGAATAACTTAACCAGGGCAAACAGACTGAATACAATCGGGAGGGCTGCCACAACAGCTGCAGCTGCCTAAGATCTGCATGTCGGCAAAAAGTACGATTGCAAAGAAAATCAAGGGATAGACTAGGATCAGGAGCCAGCCAAGGCGAACCAGCACTCGAACGGGCGACTTCGCATGAAGGAAATGACTGCCAATGACGAGTTGGAACGGTTCCGGACCGGCGCAGCGAAGTACGCAGCCTACCTCGAGACGCCCGAGGGCCGACTGCGCCTCGACCTCACCTTTGCCAATTTGCAGGACTTTCTCCCACAAGCCACACGGTCTTTGCTTGCACTCGATCTTGGCTGCGGTACCGGTGCCCTCGCCGTGCGCCTGGCGCGACTTGGTTTTCACGTCACGCTGCTGGATACGTCTGTACCAATGCTGGATTTCGCGATGCGGGCAGCACGGGAAGCGGGAGTTGCGGAGAGGATTGGGCTGAAACACGGCGATGCCGCCCAATTCGCAAACTTGTTCAAAGACGAAGGGTTTGATGTGATTCTTTGCCACAATATCCTGGAATATGTTGCCGACCCGCGCGTTGTGTTGCGCAATGCGGCTCGTGCTTTGCGAGACCCGTCTAGCATAATTTCGGTATTGGTGCGTAACCAGGCAGGCGAAGTGTTAACGGCCGCAATACGAGACGGCGACTTGGCCCCGACCGAGCACAATCTCACCGCCGAGTGGGGTCATGAGTCCCTGTACGGAGGAGGAGTGCGGTTATTTACAACGGAGAGCCTGCAAGCAATGCTCCTTGAATCGTCACTCACGGTAACCGCGGAGCGTGACATACGGATCATGTCGGATTACTTGCCGGCGAGGGTTTCCCGAAATGATGAGTACAAGAGGATTCTGGAGGTAGAGCGCAAGCTGGGCGGGCGACCAGAGTTTGCCGCAGTCGCCCGCTACAGGCATTGCCTGGCACATCGGGCAGGTCCAATGATGAAGGACAGTGCATGAACAACGTCACTGCCCAATCTTCGTCGTCCGAGTCTCGCATGACACCTGATTCCGGAATTGCGCTCGGGCTCGGTCTCACCAACGAGTGTAACCTCGCTTGCGCCTTCTGCTACCGCGATCCCACTCGCGCAGATCGTCTCTCCCTGGATCAAGTCAAGGAAGTCTTGGAACGCTTGCCCGTGCAGTCGGTGAATCTCGGCACCGGAGAGAACGGCATGCATCCCGACTTCAAGGCAATACTGGCCTACTTGCGAACGAAACCGGTCAAGCTCACCATCACTTCCAATGGCCATAGCGTCGCGGTTCTCGAAGACAATGAACTCTGCGCCTTTCATGACATCGAGTTCTCTCTCGATTACGCCACGCAAGCCGAACAGGATGCACAGCGCGGGCATGGCAATTGGGCACTCATCCACCAGCAGGCAGAACGGTGTCTCAGGCTGCATATTCCTGTAACCATCATCGCCGTCATGATGAAGTCGAACTACTTGCACTTAGCGGATGTGGCGCGAGTAGCCAGACAGTTTGACGCTCCTTTGCGAGTTAATGTCTACCAAGCCGTGCGATCCGACATCTATGCCCTGAGCTACGAAGAGTACTGGGAGGGGTTCCGGCTCCTCTTTGAGGAGACCGACGTAATCGCCATTGGCGAGCCGCTGGTTCGAGCAATGGCGGGGCTCCCACCGCTGCGAGCTGGTTGTGGCGTGAGCACCGTTCGAGTGACACCAAGAGGCACAACACAGCCCTGCGTTTATTGGCCAGGACCGGGGGAGCCGCTTTCAGACCTGATCTCCGCAGGTGTCAACATTCTGAGCTCAACACCCTTCGAGCAGGCACAGACAATTCCTCACACCTGCAATTCGTGCGAGTTTCGCGAGTCGTGCCACGGTGGATGTGCCGGACGGCGCCGCTTGCAAGGCGCACTACTGCAGCCCGACTCTTATTGTCCAATCATCCGCGGGCAGCGCCCGACGATTTCGGTCCGAATGACCGCGAAGCGCGATCTGCCCAAACTGAGCAGTTCTTGCACTACTCTCGTGATCGCCAGGCAGCCTGATTCATAAGCAACGACATCAGCTGTTCGAATCAGCCCGCCTTTTCGTTTATTGCGCTTTCATCCAGGTATCCGTGCCCGTCAACCTAACTGATACATCAGAAATAAAGATGTGCAAGGGCTTGCCATCAGCGGTGCCGCGATGCTCCGTTGAGAACAGAATGGGACCAGCCTTTTTGTAGCCTGTCCACGACGCCAGGACGCGGCTCGGCGGCTTGGCTCCGCCGCGGATGTAGACAAAGTACACCACGCGATTGTCTTTGGCGACGTAGAGATCCCAGGTGTCGCCGGGCGTGTAACCGCCATCTGCGGGATACTTCACCGGGACCAATTCGGCCATGCCGGGGCCCACTGGCAGGTTAAACTTGCCCTGATCGATCATGGTGGCGGCCTTGTCCCAATAAGCATGGAAGGGGAACAGAGTCCAATAGTTATCGTTGATGAAGCTCGGGTCGACTTCGTTCTTCACGGCATCGGATTGGCTGCTGGGGTCGGTCCGTACGTATGAAACCTTGACCGGCTTGCCGTCTTTACCCACGCCTTCAAAGGTAACCTTGTTGGTCTTAGGCTCCCACTCCCACTTGTGAGCAGCTTTGAAGAGTCCGGTAACCTCCCCGTTCCAGGTATAGCGGACAGCCTCAACTTGATCCCACGAATCGATACCGTAGGTCTTGGCGATTTGATCGAGAATTGGTGCGCGCTGCTGTGCCCAGGAGTTTGGAGCAAGAACCAGCACTCCGCAAAGCAGAAGACCCATCATGGTTAAACTGCGGGCATTTCTCATAGAGTCGCTCCTCGGGTGAGTTGAACAGATGCTGTGTAGGATGAGGGCGTAAGGCTTCCGGATACAATCATGATTTTCGGCGCACGAACCTTCACGCTACCTACTCCGTTGAGCATTGGGGTGCGGATTGTGGGCTCCGACGCAAAGCGATCATTGCGGCAGCGATTGCCAAGCATCCGAATTCCGCCACCATCACCCAGGCAGGAAGCGACCCCCACGGACGACCAAGTGCGCGCAAGTGCCATTGCACGTATGTGGGAATAATGCTCACAGTCCAGAGGATGATCAGTAGCGTCGAGGCCGACGTTAGAAATGGCAGCAGCCAGAGAAGATACCATGGGAATACCACGGGTGCACACAAAAGACATGCCGCCATTGGCCAGGCAAATCGGTCCGGCGACCACTCAGAAGCTGGGCTTCTTCGTCTCAGCCAGGTTGCAGTCACTAATCCGACGAGGACTGCCAGCCCAGCTAGCAACCGAGGAGGTGCCAGCTGATGGAGTGCTGCGAACACGGGACCGTTAAAGCGAAAGGTCTGCACATATGTACCTAGGGAGCCGACCGGAATGCGGCCGTGATCAAGAAATGGAACGTACAAGAGCCCGACCACGGCTGCTGCCAGCGCCGCGTCGCGGATGCGAACCCGCTTCCAGTAGAGGGGCACGAGAACGAGCGGAAGAAATTTCACTGCGATAGCTAGCCCAAGTCCGACGGCTGCAGTCGCCCGCCATCGGCGCAGTAGCGCAGCGGCGGAGACCAGCAACAAAAGCGCGCCAACAATGTCAATGTGACCGCTTCCCGCCACCTCAATGGCCAACAATGGGTTCCAGGCGTACGCCAGAACCAGGTGCGCTCCCTGCCGGGTGCAACGCAAGACATCGAGCAACACGAAAACCATTGCGAATTCGCAAACCACAAATGCCACTTTCAGTGCAGAGGTGGACTCCTGAATTGCGGTTACTGCACGAAAAAAAAGCTGCGCTCCTGCCGGATATGGGCTCGGAAGATCCGGGTTGTTCAAGTTGCCGGTTTCCGGGGTATGCAGCCCTTTAGCGGCAGGATTGCTGGGAACGACAATATAGGGGTTGTAGCCGAGCCTCTGCAGGCGTCCATCCCAAACATAGCGATGGATATCATCATCGTTGCCCGGGGGCAGCCGAAGAAATTCAACGTGCCACAGAGCTGCCAGGACGAGCCCGATTACGACGACTCGCCGGGCCAATCTTGGAGTGGCGAAAAACTCACGAATCGCTATGAGGTACACGATGCCCGCAAGCGTCAAAGAGGCCATAAAGTAAGGTCCACCTCTATCGCCGAAGTTGCGTGAGCAGATCGTTAGCGCCACGCACAACGTGGCGCCGAGCATGTACACTCTCCACGCGGGGGTGATCTTCACAATTCTCCCCTGCCCGTCCGTAATTGTGCCGTCACAAGCTCCCACTCTTTCAGCCACGCCGCCGTGCGTGGCGCCCTTGCCGGAGCCAGCCGCAACTCCTCTGCCAACCGAGTCAGGTCTTCAACGACATCAATATCGTAAAAAGGAGATGTGAGACCGACGGAAAGATCAAGGGCTCGTGCGCGGGACAGGAGTCTCTCCAGCGCGCTACGGGTGCCCATTCCGTCGCGTGCGAAAAGCGTGGGATAAAAAGCCTTTGCCCCGACGAGATAGTAGCCTCCGTCGTGCGTTGGGCCAACGACTACGTCCTGCGCGAGCAGCGTTTCGAACGCATCTTCAAGTGTAGAACGCGGCAGGTGCGGGCTGTCGCTGTTGAAGGCAATGGTACGGCGGTGATGACGTTCTGCGAAGTGCGCAAACACCGAAGTGAGGCCTGCAGCAAGACCGTCACCTTTCTGCGCAACCACGGTCGCTTCGTTGCCTGTCAACTGCGCCAGCTCGCTTACGTCCGAATCCGGGCACATGATGGCAACTTCCACATCGCCCAATGACTGCGCCAGCGCCAGGGTGTCGCCCAGAAGACAGCAATAGAAAGCAGCGACACCCTTGGGAGAAAGGCTGGGAGCCAGGCGGGTTTTGACCTCGCCTGGCCTCGGTGCTTTCGCCATGATTACCAGCACACGGTCATTATTTAGTGACGGCACGACCGTCTCGCTTGAAAATTTCATGAAATTTTGACGCGGAACTACGCTGGCCGTGAAGTCCCTGCCCTTCGGTGCTGGAAATAATAGCGCACTATCAAGCTGAGAATGAACCAAGCGGCGCCGACCGTGCCCTTCAGTGTGCCGCTAATCTTTGATTTTCCGATACGCGGGTAGTAGCTCACCGGGACTTCAAGCACGCGGAACCCGGCGATGGCGCCTTTGAGAATCATCTCAACCGCCCAGCCATAAGTGGTCTCTTCGAGCGCGAGCGCGCGTAACACATCTGCACGGCCAGCGCGAAACGGGCCGAGATCACTGATTTCCAGCCCGTAGAGGAGCCTGATCAGGCCGGCGGCGAGACGATTGCCAAACATCTGATGCCAAGGCAATGCCCCTGCGGAACGCCGCTGCTGCAGGCGGGAACCGAGCGTGATGTCCGCACGCCCATCGATGATTGGCGCCAAAAGAATCGGCAGTTCAGAGGGCCGATCGCTGTAGTCTCCATCAAGGAACACAACCACGTCAGGGGAATTTGCCGTGGCCAGACCCGTGAGGCACGCTCGCCCATAGCCGCGGCGTGGTTCCTGAACGACACGGGCTCCCATGCTTGCAGCGATCTCGGGCGTCGCGTCATTCGAGTTACTGTCGACAACGATGACCTCCGTCGTGAGATCGGATGGGAGATCCGCTAAAACGCGCTGAATCGCCTGCGCTTCATTATGGGTGGGGATGATTATGGACACTCGCACGTGAACTCAGCCCAATCACCACCACGGAGAAGATGGCCACCGTTGCGACAGCCACGCGTCAATGCCCCATCTCCGGCCGGCGCGTCCGATAGCGAGCCCGAGCGATGCGAGCACCGGAACCAGCAGTTCCCAGATCCACGAGGTGCCCCACTCCGAAATCCAAAGGCTGCCGAGAAACAGAAAAGCCACAAAGGCGGCAGGTCGTGTAAGCAGACCGATGACGAGCAGAATACCGAGGGACAGCTCGGTCATGCCCTGCAGGGGAGCAGCCAAAGTGGCATGGTTTGCTGCCAGGCCCATCACCGCCTTCCAAGCCGCCGGGCAGTGGCTCGCCTTGATGTAGTAGCTGATCAGACCCGCGTAACCCGTCGGTGTGTAGAGGCCTTTCCCCAGATTCTCGAAAAAGACCCACACGAACATCGACCCGATCGTGACGCGTACGATTGCCAGCCCGCTTGCTGTCTGCGATGGGTGGGCCACTGTGGCTCCGTCACTTGGCACTGAGGCGGCGATCGTTGTCATAGTGAACCTCGTCTAGTGGATGCTATACCAGAATATTCGACAGGCTTCAAATCCTGTCCCAGCGAAGTCATGGGTACAAACTACCGCTAAAGTGCCTTTCTCCGTGTCGAACTTGGTCAGCATCCTGGCGATCCGTTCGCCGGTTGACTCCGCGGCGGGGGCAAAAGATGGCGGGCTCCTCGGTTCCCCAGTCCTTCACACCAGAGGAGATCATTTTGCTTTGGCAGCGCGGGCCAGTTCCCGCCAAGTGATCAGCTTAATTTTTTGTTGAATCAAAATCTCTCGGAACCTGTCACTGGAAAAAAAATCGTAGTCACGCTGCCTCCAAGCCGCACCCCATGTGGAGCGTTCCCTGGTGGCGGCCCGTAATTCGTCATCGTCGTAACCGGGGTGGATGACAAACTCCGTCACGCCGGGTTTCAGGTTCTTCAACGCAGTAAGGTAAAATTCCGCCCATTTTTCCGGCGGAATTTCCGGCTCAATCGTAACCGTATGGTCCAGCACGATATCGCCCGGATCGAGGCTCGCTTGCAAATATGGATGGTCAGCGAACCAATCCCGGGTAACGAAAACCGGCAACTTGTACTGGTGAGCCACCCGCAGCATAACGTCGAACAGTTCCTTGCCGTTCATAATCAGCCGGTACTGGTGCGAATCGAGGTGCGTGGGACGAACGCCCATCGCAAGCGCGCGCTCAATCTGGGCGCGCAGTTCGACTTCGACCTCCGTGGCGTTGATGTGTTCGTTCTCTTCCCAGTCATGATGGAAATATCCGTTCGGATCCACCAGGCTCGGTACCTTGTCCGCGGGCGCCACCGGGCCCCAACGGTAATAGACTCGCTCGCTCGTCAACGTAAGGTGTAGACCAAAGTCTGCGTCCGGATGGGATTTGGCGTAGTCAGCAATCTCCGGAAACCATGGGCAGGGCACCATCAGGCTCGCGGAATTGATGGCCTCGCCTTGCAGCGCTTTGATGGCAGCGGCATTCACCGAGTGGGTTTCGCCCAGATCGTCCGCATGGACAATGAGGAGCCTTGTGCCTAGAGGGTATCCCAGTCGCTCTACCAGCGTTTGCGCCGAGACTCCGAAAGGGAACAACAGGGAGCCGAGCATCAGCACGCGAAAAATGAACCGAGGAATCATCATCGACTAGTAAACCATAGCGCCGGGATCAATGCCGAGAGACGGTCGCCTGAACTGGCATCCCAGCGGCTAGGGGCGGTCGCGGGAGAGGCGATTACGCCGGTAACGCGGACTGCCATTCGCAAAGCGGCTGGAGAACGCGCTTGTGGTACTTTCAAGTTCCAAAGTGAGCTGCATCCATGACGGAGGCAAATTACCGTGTCCCGTCGGCCTACTCGAGAGGCGATACGGCCGACGCCGCGTCTAGGTCTCGCGCGGAAAAGTATGTGGGCTTCCTGGGGCGCACGGATCCTCTCGCTGAAGCCGTCATGGATGAATTCGCCCGGATGCCGGAGAGCGAGTGGCGTGGTTTGCTCGAACTGGCATTGGCGAAGGGCGTCGAGACCGTCCCTCATGCGCCGGAGCCGTTGCGAGAGCTGTTTCGCCAATTGGAATCGGTCCCCTTCTGGGTGGATCGTGACCGGTGCAATCTGGGCGGAGCGACGTTTCTCCGCTGTCGGCTAGGCTTTGCCGTCTTGGCGATGCTTGCCTTGCCCATCATCTACAGTTGGCCGGCGGGCAATAAGCCGTTGGCGCTGTCGGGTCATCTGGTGCACCGTGCATCGCAACGATTGAAGGATACAACCCGGTACGTATTTGCCGTTTGTCAGCCCGACGGTCTGTCGCGTTTTTCCGAAGGATTCGCGATGACCGTGCGCGTCCGGCTGATTCATGCGCAAGTGAGGAGACTGCTTCTCGAATCCAGCGAATGGCGCTCTGACGCGTGGGGTGCTCCTATCAACCAGTGCCACATGGCCGGAACCAATCTGATGTTTTCAGTTGGCGTGCTGGATGGGCTGACCCGCCTCGGCTACCGATTTAATCGTCTGGAACGCGAAGCGCTGATTCACCTTTGGCGCTACGCCGGCTATCTGCTCGGGGTGGAACATGAGCTGTTGGTAGCCGATGATTTCGAGGGTCATCGGTTGTTGGACACAATGTTCGCGTTCGAGCCGCAACCTGACGACGATTCACGCGCGCTGGTGAAGGCCCTGATGCAGACCTCATTTGACTACATTCGCAACTTCAAACTGGGGCGAAGGTGTAGCGTCAATCTTTGCTACGGAGTCTCACGTACGTTAATTGGGGAAGAGCAGGCCCTAGCGCTGGAATATCCGAACACTCGCTGGAAGTGGCTCGTCTCCGCGGTGCGTCCCGCGACGTGGCTTGTGGAGACCGCTCGAATGTTCAGCACGCGAGTCCAGGCTCTAGCAAGTGTCGCTGGACCCAAAGCCTTTCGGCATCTCTTGAGTGAGCGCGGGTTGAAAGGGCGCACCGGAGAGTTCGTCATTCCCCGTAGCATTGCACTTCGGAGGAGCGGATCCGAAGCAGTGAAAGACCGCGCGGATCATAGGACCGTGGACGAAAGCACAAGTACAGGAGTTAAGAGATGAAAGAACCAACCCGTGTTGTCTGCCTGGGCGGTGGCTGGGTTGCGATATATCTCGCCCGCGCTTTGCGTTCTGCGGTGCGAAATGGAGAGATCCAACTCACTGTGGTCAGCCGAGACAACTACTCCACGGTGCACGGTCTGATCGCGGAAATGCTCACATGCAAGATCCAGCCGCAGCAGATCAACTCTTCCGTGCGCGAAATGATTGCGCCCGCTCATCTGCACAATGCGGAAATCGAGTCGGTGGACGTGGTCAACCGGCGCGTGTTGACCCGACGCTCGCTCGATGGGCGGGCCTACACTCTACCTTATGACAATCTGGTAGTGGCCGTCGGCTCGGTGGAGGATTTCTCACGATATGCAGGAATGGCCGACCACACATTTGCGCTGAAGACGTTCGCGGACTGCTACCGGCTTCGGAACCACTTGGTGAGCGTTGTGGAGATGGCGGCGATCGAGACAAATCCCGAAGAGCGCCGTCGATTACTCACGTTTGTCGTAGCGGGCGGAAACTATGCCGGAGTCGAGGTGGCATGCGACCTGGTGGATTATTTCCGGTTTCTGGTGAAAAAGAGATATCCGGAGCTGAACTTCCAGGAGTTTCGGGTGGTGCTACTGGAGGCTGGCCCGCGCATTCTGCCGGAGATGGGGAAGCGATATCCGCATCTGGTACGTTATGCGGAAAAGCGCGTGCAACGCCTGGCCATGGAACTGCACCTCAACTGCGGTTTGCAGGCTGCTACCCCCGAAGGGGCGGTGCTCAACTCCGGCGAGTGCATTCCAACGCGCACGATCATCACCTGCACTGGCATGAAGTCTTCTCCGCTTCTCGACCAATTTCCCTATGAGCGCGACCTGCGGGGCCGGCTCGTTACCGACGAGTTTTGCCGCGTGCCGGGAGCAACGGGTATCTGGGCCGGAGGAGACTGCGCAGCCGTACCCCATCCTGAGGGTGGCACGTGTCCTCCACTCGCGCACTACGCGCAAAAGGCCGGCTCCAATATCGGAACGAATATTTTGCGAGGCTGGGCCGGTGAGTCACTGAAACCGTACTCGTTCAATGGACTCGGCGAGGCTTGCACGCTCGGACACCGCTCTGCGATAGCGCAATTGAAGGGAGTTCCTGCCTGTGGCTATCTCGCTTGGATCGGCTGGCGATTCATCGTGCTCACCATGTTTGTGCCGAGTTGGACAAGACGTGTGCGCCTGATGTTCGATTGGTGGTTGACCTTGATACTTGGCCGTGATGTGGTAAACCCGAGGATCGCCGACCGGAGTTCAATTTGTCACGCGCTGTACGAACCGGGACAGATCATCGTCGCAGCCAGGGAGATCAAGCCCTATCACTACCTGGTGGAGTCCGGGCAAGTAGACCTGGTTTCAGGTGACGGCGATGAAGAAGTGTTCCTGGGCTCACTGCAATCAGGTGATTATTTCGGCGATACCACACGACCCAGCGGCGACTGTTTTGTCCGCGCTCGCACGCGAGTACGTTTGTTGGCGATTGACGGCGAAGCCGCGAACGCCCTGAGTGCAGTGCGGCCGGACCTGGCGACGCTGCTGAAACAAGGCACGAACGGTACGTTGAAAACACATTCCGTTTAAAAAATGTTTGTCGATCCCCTCAAGGCGACGCTGTTTGAGGTCCTGTTCAACCGCCGGTCGCGGCGAGTAGGTCTGGGGATGAGCATCCCTGCCGGGCCGCTCCAATATGCCAGCGTGCAGCCGCCCATTCCTCTGACCGAGGATGAGGAAGCGGCATTAGCATTTGCGGCCTGTGGCATCACCGGTTACGCGCTGGCGGATCTTTCTTATGGGAACGGCGAAGGGGGTAGCATGTTGGCCAGCAGGCTTGGCCGCACCGTTGCGAGTCCCGATGCCGTCAATGCCGTCGCAGTTCTGGTGACGAGTGACCGCGGCACGTGGCTTATGAAGCGCCCGCAAGATTTCACCAGCGCGGAGTTCCCGGAATTAGTCAACACGGCGCGAAAGGGTGAGCTGACCGAGGTCTATCGACGGGGTCGTATTAAGTTGTCCGATAGCCGAATTGCGCCGCCCTTGGATTCTAGCCACAATTTTTCGATCAATCGATGGTCGCTCTACGCTCCAGGAACGACTTATTTCCTGCCGATCCTGGAAACCACTGCACTCACGATCAACGCGCTACTCGAGTTGTTCAGCGGAGACATGGGGGTCTTCCTGCGCGACGAGCGCGCTTGGTTCCGGCCGGCGGGCGTTGGCCGCTTTGCGCGCAGCAAAGGGGGACACCTGCATGATGACCCGCATGCCTTTCGGACCGCAACCATCCAAATGGTGGAAGCGTCGTTGCTCGAGTCGATGGCTACCGAGCACGGCATGGTCCTGCAGAATCTCGCATTGATGACCGAAGCGTTGGGGTTAGGCGGGTTCCCGAACTTTGCCCGACATGAATACAGTTGGTTCGAAGCGATCGGCTTTCGCATGCGTTCCATGCGGGCGAGCCGCTATGCGGGAGCGCCACATTTTTTGTCTGTGCCAGCGCGTTGGTTCGGAAAAGATCCCTCCCTCCCCTATCCCATAGGATTGGAAAAGGATGATCGCGTAGTGCTGCAGCCGTTCTGCCCGCCTTACTACAAATCCATGGAGGAAGCGGTTCTCGCATTCGTGCAAACGAAATTCGGCCCGAACGGAAGTTACCGCGGCGGAGTACGAGAGAGCGCATGGCGCGATCCGGGCGCTTGCGCCGAGACAATACCCGCACCAGGTGCGGCAGCAGTGCAAGCCACGATTGCGTATTGCGAGTACGTCTTTCGCCGCTATGGTCGGTTTCCTGCTTACACGGCAGCATTTAGAACGATTATCGGGTTCCAGGTTTGCCGTGTGGACCTTGATTTCTACGAATGCTTCTATGGTTCCGATGCCCTTCCTCGTGCAGTGCGGGACTGTACAGAACGAGCACTGCAAAAAAGGTAGTCTTCACCTCGGTGGAGTGGTTTCTCCCCGGGACGCCGGTGTTGCCAGAGACGGCATTTTCCACAGAAACCTGAAGACGGTCTCTTGCCAGAAGCATTCCCCAGCGGTAGGGTTCGGTAAGACAGCCACGGAGAACCCTCATGGACCGCCTTCACCGCAAGCCTCTGCCCAAGGAAACTCGTACTGGGCGCGATTGCCAATTCTGCCAACACTTCGACTCTCAGTTCGGGAAACGCGATGCGATGGATAGGCTGGTGTGTCATGAAGGCCAAGACACCGCCGCGGCCCACATGACCGAAAATGGTCATATCAAGCACCGTTTGCTAGAAATCGGAATGCGTGTTGGACCTGTCGGGTACGCGGCCTGAGGCGAGCTAGCGCTTTGCTCCCGGTTGCGGATTGGGCTGGTTAGGCAATCGCCAGGAAATGCCTGGCAGGAGCGATGGATGACCAGAGTCGGTTTCCTGTTGAAGGTGAAGGAAAGCAAGCTCGCCGAATACCGAGAGCACCACAAGGCCGTATGGCCCGAGATGCTCGATGCTCTGCGACGCACCGGTTGGCATAACTATACGCTGTTCGCACGTAGCGATGGCTTGTTGTTTGGCTATTTCGAGACCGCCCAGAACTTTACGTCGGCTCTCGAGGGAATGGCGAAAGAGAGGATTAACGAAAAGTGGCAGGCCTTTATGCAGCCCTACTTTGAATCTCTTGGTGGTGGACGCCCGGACGAACGAATGCTGGAGTTGCAGGAAGTCTTCCATCTCGACTAGGTAGCCCTCGTCTGCTTCTCAGCTTCGAGCCGTCACGGGTGCCTGCGACCAGGCAAACTGCGCTCGATCGCAGGCTTGAAACATCTGTGCAGACTAGGCCATAGGAAACGCTGGTTCTGGCTCTCGAACTTCTACTTCAACGTCCTGCGATAGAGCCACGTGCCTCTTGGCGACCAGCATATAAATCGAAGGCACCACAAACAGAGTAAAAGCGGTACCGATGATCATGCCGCTGACCAGCATGATGCCAATGCTGTTTCGCGCGCCAGCTCCAGGACCCGTGGCCAGAACCAGGGGGAAGTGGCCGACCACGGTGGCCGCAGTCGTCATCAGGATCGGGCGCAGCCGTGTGGTCGCAGCTTCAATGATCGCGGCCAGCTTGTCCTTTCCGGTTTCCTGGAGATGGTTGGCGAACTCAACGATCAGGATGCCGTTCTTTGATATCAGGCCGACCAACGTGATCAATCCCACTTGGCTGTAGATGTTGAGCGTGGTCAGTCCCAGGAAGGAAAACATCAGTGCACCGGAAAGAGCCAGTGGCACTGAGCCCACAAGAATAATGAAAGGATCGCGGAAGCTCTCAAATTGAGCCGCCAGGACCAAGTAGATCAATATCCCTGACAGCAGAAAGGTTCCGAGAAACTTGCTGCCTTCAACGCGGAGCTGGCGTGACTCGCCGGCATAGTCCACGGTGAAGCCCTGCGGCAGAATAGTCTTGGCCTCGTCCTCCAGAAAAGTGAGCGCCTTGTCTAGTGGCACGTTTGGCGGAATAACCCCCTGAATCGTTACCGCGTTGAGCTGCTGGAATTTCTTCAACTCTCGGGGTTCGGTTGTGGTCCTTAGCGTGGCAAAAGTCGACAATGGAACCAGTTTATTGTCGGAGCCGGTGACGTAGATGTGCTCCAGCTGATCGGGCGTCAGACGTTCGGTGCGCTTGATCTGTGGAATAACTTTGTAGCTCCGGCCCTGGATGCTGAAGCGGTTGATATAGTCTCCGCCGAGCATGGTGGAAAGATCCTGCCCAGCCTGAGTCAAGTCGACACCTTGCGCACGCACCTTATCGCGGTCGAAGACAACCTCGGCCTGCGGTTGGTCAAACTTCAAGTCGGTGTCGGCGAAAATGAAGAGGCCGCTGGCGAATGCTTTCTTCACCAGTTGGTTGGCAAACTCACTCAGCTGCCTGGGTTCAGCCGGCGAGACAATCACGAATTCCACCGGAAAGTTTCCGCCACCTGGCAGCGGGGGTGGGGTCAGGGGAATCACGCGAATACCCGGGATTTTCGACAACGGCCCGACGGATTCGACCAGCAGCTGCTGTGCAGTCTTCTTCCGCTGGCTCCACGGCTTAGTGACCATGCCTCCAAAGCCGCCGCTCGGAGAGGTGATCTGAAAGATACTGTCGTTCTCAGGAAACGAGTGATAGACGTTGTAAACTTCGGATGTGAACAGGTTCGTCTGATCAATCGTCGAGTTCGCCGAGGATTGAATAACGCCGAAGACGACTCCTTGGTCCTCCGCAGGCGCCAACTCGCGCTGTGAGAACATGTAGAAGGGCACGATCAGCAGGATAACGATCCCCCAAAGAACAAAAACCACCGGCCGGTACTGCAGCGTGCCAGCTAGTAGACGTGAATACAAATTACGCACGCTTTCGAAGCGGCGGTTAATCCATCCCGCAAACCCCCGCTCGGTATCCCCAGCACGCAACAGCTTCGACCCCATCATCGGCGACAAAGTCAGTGCCACCACTCCGGAAACCAATACCGCACCTGCAAGAGTAAATGCGAACTCCCGGAACAGCGCCCCTGTTAGACCGCCCTGAATACCCACAGGCGCATACACTGCTGCCAGGGTGATCGTCATGGCGATGATTGGCCCTACCAATTCGCGGGCCGCATCCACGGCTGCCCGGAACGGAGGCTTGCCCAGGTGAAGATGGCGCTCGACGTTCTCCACCATCACGATCGCGTCATCTACCACCAACCCCACCGAGAGCACGATTGCCAGCAGGGTCAGCAGGTTGATGGTGAACCCGGCGACCAGCATCAGGAAGACGGCTCCGACTAGCGAGATCGGGATCGCGACGACGGGAATCAGCACGGAGCGGAAGGATCCTAGGAAAAGAAAAATGACGACAACTACGATGAGCAGGGTCTCGGTCAGCGTACTGAGAACTTCGTTGATTGCGTCCTGGATATATGCGGTCGAATCGTAAGGGACGCCAACCTTCATGCCGGGAGGCAATTGGGACTGGATCTCCGGCAGTGCGGCCCGAACTTGCTTGATGACTTCAAGCGAGTTAGCCGTCGGGAGCACCCAAACGCCCATAAATGTGGCAGTTTCTCCGTTGAAGCGCACGTCCTGCTCGTAGTTCTGCGCGCCCAACACGACATCGGCAATTTCACCCAGCCGGACAACGACTCCCTTGTCTTCCTTAACCACCAGTTGGCGGAACTCTTCTGCGGTTCGGAGATCGGTGTTGGCGATCAGATTCACCGACACCATCGCTCCTTTGGTCGCCCCCAGAGCCGAAAGGTGGTTGTTTTTGGACAAGGCGTCCCGCACCGTGGAAGCCGAAATGCCGAGCGCCGCCATCTTGTCCGGCTTGAGCCAGATGCGCATGGCGAAGGTGCGGTCGCCGAGAATATCGGCGCGTTGCACGCCACTGATGCTGCTTAATTTGGGCTGTACCACTCGTGTCAGGTAATCGGTGATCTGGTTCTGATCGAGGCTGGCGGATGAAAAGCCGATATATACGGCGGCAAACTGATTATCCGCGGTTTGCAGGTCGATGACGGGGGCTTGGGATTCCGGCGGCAGATCATTGCGGACCTGTGCGAGCTTCGCCTGGATCTGGGTAAGCGCCGCGTTCGTATCGTAGTTGAGCTTCAGGTGCACGGTAATCGTGCTCAGGCCCTGGGCGCTCGATGACTCCATGTAGTCGATACCATCCGCGCTGGCAATCACACGTTCCAGAGGGGTCGTGATGAAGCCACGGACCAGGTCTGCGTTGGCACCTACGTAAACCGTCGTGACCTGGATCACCGCAATATCGCTGCGCGGGTATTGCCGCACGCTTAACGAGCGAATGGCCTGCAAGCCGGCAATCAGGATCACCAGGTTGACCACGATCGCAAGGACCGGGCGCCTTACAAACAGATCGGTGAATTTCATTTAGCTGTCCTC
>JACXTT010005177.1_pt1 | contig 19027 bp, 11 predicted proteins | sample 9270951 | NCBI WGS metagenome assembly JACXTT01 (sample SAMN15532306, study PRJNA645909) | rock metagenome | isolation source: weathered quartz diorite | place: Puerto Rico | collected 2017-06-21 | reverse complement strand
CGTCATCTGGAGCGAGATCGATCGGGAAGCGCGCAAGGGCAAACCGATACCGTCCGATCACGCTCCTCTCGTCGTCGACATCGACACACCCGGCCATGCATTCGATGCCGGCTGGTCGTCTGCTGAAGAACGCATCGCCGGACGCCGCTCACGCTCTTAAGGTTCTTTATAAGCGATCGCCACGGCAGCCGCGACGCGGGCGGGTTGCGCCATATCGGGATACTTCGACTGCATCTCGGCCTGAATGGTCCTGCCTGCTTCATCAGAGGATTTCCCTGACGCCTTTAGTTCACGCGTTCGAGTCTGCAGTGTTCGGAAGTAGTCACGATATCGAACGATGATCGTTGCGTCGCCCATCTCATCGTGGCTCGGCACGACGGTTTTGGCTTTCATCGCGTCCAGCCGATCGAGCGCGGTGAGCCATGCCTGAACACTCGAATACGGACTGGCTATCGCGGGGAATGCCTTCATCGCGACATCACCGGCAAACAGCACATTGTCTTCTTCGGCTAGGAAAACGGCGTCGCCTCGCGTGTGAGTCGGCCCGACCGCCAGCATACGAACATGCACACCGCCGAGGTCGAGACGGTATTCCTTATCAAACGAGACATCCGTCTTTCGGTAATTCACGCCCTTCAGCAGTTCCGCATTCACCGGCGATCGGCTTGCGAACGTATTCGCGAGCTCCAGTCCAAACTCGGCAATGTCCTTATCCTGATCCTTCGATCGAATGATTTTGGCGCTCGCCGGAAATCCCTGCGCACCCAGATCGTGCTCCGGATGAAAATGCGTGAACGCCACAAAGAGCGGACGATTCTGTCCGACCTTCTGTGCTTCACGCAGAACGATCTCACCGTTCCGCGGACCAAGTCCCGTATCCACCACCAGCATCCCGCGTGTACCGACGATAATTCCAACGTTCGGAACGAGGCCCGTGTTGAAGTCGGGAATGACGTAAGTATGGGTCGCAATTTTCTGCGTCGCGTTCTCACGGACAAACGGTCCGGATTGTGATGCCGGTTGCTGCGCCGCAAGTCGCACCGACGCAAGTACAAGCGTCAACGCCAGGATCTTCGCCGAGTTGAAGCTGATCATAATGACCTGAGTTTACCGAAGCTGAGATTTAACGGTGCTCAAAATCGTGTCCCCTCCGGTCATCTGCGTCTGACTTTTGAGATGGGACATCCCGACATCTCACATGTCCAGATGCAGCTTCTGAATACGTCAAACGTCGGACTGTCCCATTTCAAACGTTAGATGCGACTTGAAACGCACATTGACGGCACGCTTGTTGGGGGTACGGAATGCGGGTATCGTAAAAAACGTGTTACCCCTCCGGATCTGGATGCTATGGACCTTCACTGCGTCCGTTTCTTTCAGCACCCCACCAGTCCAGACGGTGTCTCAAATAATGAAAGGCCGGGCGGGTACGGCGCTTGTCCTCGATGTAGACTCGGGACGCATTCTGGATTCATACCATATCGATGTGGCGGCCCGGAGGACGGTTTCGCCCGGTTCGACGGTGAAGCCGTTTACGCTGATGGCATTGATCGATGCAGGCATCGTGACGGAGTCGACATCTTATATATGTCCCCGGACAGTCCGGATCGCGGGACGGACTCTCGATTGTTCGCATCCCGTTGTTCCCGGTCCGATCGATGCCGTCAGAGCGCTCGCCTACTCCTGCAATCATTTCTTTGTCAGCGCAGCGCAACAACTCCCATCCGATACGCTCTACCGGACTCTCTCGCGGGCAGGGTTCAACTCACCGACCGGCAAATGGTCGACTGAAATCGCGGGGACGCTCCAGCGTCCGCAGTCGAAGGACGCCGTCAGGCTCATGAGTATTGGAGAGGACGGCATTGCAGTCACTCCTCTGGCCCTGGCCGAAGCCTACCGAATGATCGCGAAGGGTCTGCGAAATCCGGATCCAACATCCGTTGAGATGCGGATGATCCGTTCGGGTCTGGAGAATGCGGTCAGCGAAGGAACGGCACAGGCCGCCGCTTCGAAACATTTCCGAGTCGCCGGAAAAACGGGGACGTCGGGCGGTCATGCATGGTTTGCCGGATTTGCGCCTTCCGAGCGTCCGGAAATTGTCGTGCTCGTATTCCTCGAGCACGGACGAGGCGGCCCCGACGCAGCGCCGCTCGCGGCGCGCATTTTTGGGAGTTATTCAGTGTTGAACGAGCGAAGCGCCCCATGAAACGAATCGTCGCAGCAGTTGTCGCCGGAATTGCGAGCTGGCTCTATGCTCAGAGCGGGGACCACGTTCGCGTGCGTCTGTTTTCACAGGAGCAGCCGTCGGCAATCCGCGTGACGACCGAAACCGGCGAGACTGTCAACCTGGACGCCCGGAACATCAAGGTGTACCGGTCCATTGGACCCGTTGCCATTCAGCGCGGCAGCAGTGAAACCGTCCGAATTCCTTACCCGATCGAGGTTTCGACGCGGAACGGAACACTGCTCATCGTCACGGATTTGCCTCGCGAAGACTATGTCGCGGCGATTCTTGCGGGCGAATCAGCCGGGTTTCGATCCGACGAATCACTGAAGGCCATGGCCGTGGCGGCCAGAACGTACGCCGTGCATTTCGCGCATCGCCACCAGTCCGAAGGCTTTGACTTTTGCGACTCGACGCATTGTCAGGACTTCCGAATCACTGCCGTCAGCGACCGCCTTCGCAAAGCCGTCGCCGCAACAAGCGAGGAATTGCTTCGTTACGATGGTCAACCGATACCCGCTTATTACCATCAGGACTGCGGCGGCGTTCCCGAGCCTTTCGCGCCCTATTTGAGGCAATTGCGGGATACGTTTTGCACATACCAGGGCCGGCGGAACTGGTCGGCTTCACTGACAACTTCAGATGTGCAGGCAGCATTGGGCTCCCCCGATGTCTACAGGATTGAAGTCACGGAACGTACCGATTCGGGGCGAGCGAGACGCCTGCGGATCAGCGGAGCCGACACCCGAGTCATGAGTGCAGAAGACTTTCGACTGGCGATCGGCCGGCGGCTCGGGTGGGACAAGATCCGCAGCGATCTCTACGAGGTTCGTATGCGCGACAATCGATTCGTCTTTGAAGGATACGGCTCCGGTCACGGTCTCGGCCTGTGTCAGAGCGGCGCGGAAGTCATGGGCGAGCAAGGGTACTCGTACAGGGAAATCCTCGCCTACTACTATCCCGATACCACGGTTCATTGATTGCATATGATCGCGGCTAAAAAAACGTTGTACCGCACAGCTTTCGCCACTCTCGTTTTTCTCGTCGCCCTCGGGATCGTCTGGGTCGTCCGGGCAAAACATGCGTTCGAAGATGCGAAACGCGAGGTTTCGGAGTCGCGGATTACTTTCAAAGTCGCGCCAGTGCTGGATTCACAACCTACCGTGGTTGATTTTCTTCCATCGCCTCCGGAGTTCCGTGATGCGCAAATTTTCCATGATTTGCTGTACGTCTGTGGTGCGGGCGGTATCTGGGTGTATGACCTGAACGGTACGCTGCGGGCGAGCTATCTTGTGGGCCGCGAGTTGCCGCCATCGCCGCCGATTGCAATGGTCACAGGCACAGTGGCAGGCGACGGCCAGCCGAAACTTTGGATTGCCACAGCGGCCGGCGTCCTGATCTTCGACGGTGTGCGTTTTTCCCAGATCCAGCTTCGGGACAAAAGTAACGGAAACGTCACATCACTTTGGATGTCACCGGCCGGTATTCTTCTGATTGGCTTTTCGGAAGGAGGTGTCCTGGCCTACAACGGCACCGGCATTGCTCCTTTTCACCCGACGCTGCGAGGCCTTGCGGTAACCACGATCGCAGGCGGCGAGGGCGATCTCTGGATCGGCACACGCGATCGCGGAGTCATCCACTGGCGCGGCGGCAGCACGGAAGATTTCAACGACCGGAATGGCTTGCCGGACAGTCGTGTGCTTTCGATCGCGACTTCTCCCGGGCGTGTTCTCGTCGGAACACCGGTCGGCGTTTCCGAATTCCGCGACGGAAAACACTTTCGAAAAATGGCCGACGGTGTCTTCAGCCGCACACTCCTCGTCGCAAACGATCATCTCCTCATCGGAACCGTGGACGAGGGTATTGTGAATCTCGCGCTCGGCGCCGAACGAACTTCGCGCTTCCTTCCAACGCCTGAACTGCATCCGATCGTTGCACGCCGGTTCCTCGAAATTGACTGGAAAGCGTTTGCCGTAACTGCGGACGGACTCTACGAGCACGAACCGCGAAGCGATACTTGGACGCGGCGTGTCGGCGGGGAGGTCGTGTCATGGACGGATCGCAACATCTCCGCGCTGTCCGTCGATCCCATGGGAAAGCTCTGGATCGGCTACTTCGACCGCGGTATCGATATTGCTGATCCCGAGGGTATGAACAGGGCCATACACATCGAAGACGACGATGTCTTCTGTGTCAATCGCATCGTCTGGGACTCGCGCCGCAACTTGCAGGCGGCCGCTACCGCAAACGGAGTCGTGCTGTTCAGCCCGGAGGGCAAGATTCTTCAGCGCATCGGTACGCCGGACGGACTCATTTCGGCACACGCTACCGACATCGCGATTCAACCGGATGGGCTGGCTGTGGCGACGGCCGCCGGAGTAACGCTTCTGGATGCGGGAGGACCGGAATCGATATACGCATTCCACGGACTTCCCAACAACCATGTCTACGCACTTGGCGTAAACGGATCGCGCTTGCTGGCCGGAACTCTCGGCGGGTTGGCGCTGATCGAGAACGGATTCGTGCGCGCAAGTTACACCACTTCGAATTCGCCTCTCCGTCAAAACTGGATCTCCGCCGTCTTACCGTTCAACGACGGCTTCTTCATCGGCACTTACGGTGGTGGCTTCATCCAGATCGACTCTGCAGGACAATGGACGGAAATTGAAGACATGCCGGCGCACACCGTCATCAATCCGAACGCCATGATTGCCGTGTCGAATCAAATCGTCGCGGGAACGCTCGATCGCGGGCTGCTCGTCTTCGACACCGCGAACCGTCGATTGACAACTTTCACTGCCGGACTCCCGTCGCTGAACGTCACGGCGCTCACCGCGGCGTCGGGCAATTTGTTCGTTGGAACCGACAACGGAATCGTCCGCTTGCCGGTTGAGAAGTTAAACAAATGAGATCGCTGTTGATTTTATTGCTGGTCCTGCCGTTGGCGGCTGCCGACTCCGGAGTTCTGATTCCCGGCGACCGGACCGCGCCGGATCCGAACATCCTGTCACTCGAAGAGATGACCATCAACATCGGGATCGACAACGGCACAGCCCGAGTTTCTGTTCGAGAGATTTTCACCAATCACACCAGCCAGAATCTCGAAGGAACCTACAGCTTCGCGTTGCCGATTCGCGCCGTGCTCTCGGATTTCGCGGTCTGGGACGGCCTTGTCCGCATTCCCGGCGTGATCCTGGAACGGAAGCGCGCCGGCGAAATCTACGACAGCCTGAAAGCACAGACCATCGATCCGGGAATTCTGCAGATGGGTGAGCGCAGCGCTCAGGAAGCTTCCCGAGGTTCCGAGTTCACGGCCCGTGTCGTGCCGATTCCCGCGCGAGCAACTAAACGCGTTGAGCTGGAGTACCACGAGCGCATCCCGGTTGAACAATTCGAAAGCGTGCTCGCGATTCCACTGAAACCCGACGCGTACCAGGCGCAGGTCGCCGGACGCCTTGAACTCAACCTCACCATTCTTTCGGAACGGCCGATCACTCGATTCGAAGGGATCGGCAAAGCGTACCCGTTGCGGATCGACGAACGATCACCGAACCGTATCCGTGCAACGTACTCCGGAACGCGCGTCGCGATGACGGAGGACTTCGCCGTCAAGTACAGTGTCGATCCCTCGTCGGCCGACAGCCTTAGAGTGGTAACGTATCGCAATCCGAAAGAGTCTGCGCCGACCGGATTCTTCCAGGCCTCGGCATTGTTCGGAATGGGCGCGGCTCCGGCGAATGTGAATCCCGCCGCGACTGAACCGGCACGAACGGTCATCGCTGTCTTCGATACTTCGCTCTCCATGCAGTGGAATAAGCTCGACAGCAGCTTTCAGGCATTTGAAAGCGTCCTTCGCTCGCTCCGTCCCGCCGATCGATTCAACGTCATCGCATTCAATTCCGATGTCGCGCAGTTCGCGCCGTCACTGCAACCGGCCGCTTCGGAGCGCATTGAGGCCGCGTTGGCGTTTGTGAAGAAGAGCCGGTTGCGCGGAGGGACGGATCTGGGTGCGGCGCTGGACCGGGCCCTCACGACCGCCGGCGGCAACTCGACGATCGTTGCATTCACGGATGGCGGATCGAATCAGGGCATCATTCAAAACGCCCGACTGGCCGCGTCGTTCAACGAACGCTGGAATCGCATCGCTGCTGCCGAGCGTCCGCGAATGTTTGTGTTCGGCGTCGGCGATGACGCGAACGTCGCCTTACTCCGCCAGATCGGCAGCGCGAACGGCGTCTTCGAATGGGTTCGAAGCACCGAGCCTGTCGATTTCAAGATTCAACAATTCGTTTCGAAGATCGGCCGCTTTCCGATAACGGATTTGCGACTGGCAGTCACTCCCGCAGGCCGCACTTCGCTCGTATACCCGCTGGAGGATGCCGTGTTCGGCGGCTCGGAACAAGTCTGGGTCGGACAATATCGCGCGCCTGCTGCCGCCACCTATTTCACGGCAACCGGACTGCGCGACGGAAAAGCGTTCACGCTAAACGCCAGCGCCGCACTGCCCGCCGAATCGCTGGACCATCCTGCGATTCCGCGAACGTGGGCGAAAGCGCGCGTCGACGCGCTGCTCGAACAGATTGATCGCAACGGCGAGGACAAGGCATCGATCGAAGAGATCATTCAACTCTCGCGAAAATACAAATTCGTGACGCCGTATACGTCCTTTCTCGCGGCGCCCCGATCGTTGTTGAGACCGCGAGTCATCCGTCCCGGAGATCCGATCCTAAGGGTAAAGACGGATGCTTCGATAAAGTCGGTCATCGCGGTCTTCCCGTTCGGACTCGTGAAGCCGTTGAAATACCTCAAGACCGAAGATATTTGGCAGACGCGGTTTCTGGCTCCATTAAACATGCCCGACGGCACGCATCAAGTGGAGCTCGTCTTGAGAGACGAGCGCGGTAACGCGTATCGCGAGCGGAAAACGTTCGTCATCGCGAGCCGGCCGCCGGTGGTTCGGATCAAGCTCGACCGGACGAGTTACCGCCGAGGAGACAGGGTGCACCTGCAGGTCTTCGCGTCGGAGTTGACGCGAACGATCGTCGCCCGACTGTATGGCGCGGCCCCGGTTCGCCTGACCTGGAGCGCGGACGCGCGGTCGAACATCGGCGACCTCCGCATTCCGGATGATCTGCCGCCGGGCCAATACAAAATCGTCGTGTCCGCTGAAGACATCGCGCACAACATCGGCGCCGCGGAGGTGACCCTTGCGGTTCTTCCGTAGAACAGAAGGGAATTTAGAAATGGACGAATCCAGCATTGCCAATCCGAAAAATCCGAAAACACAAATTTCGAATTGGACTGCGCGAGTCCAATCTCGGATTTCGGCTTTTGGATTGGCATTACAGGACTCGGTCGATTTTAGAATTCCGTTTCCCCGCCTTGTTGCCGCGCTCGCAATCTCAGCCGTGTTCATCCTGGTGGCGCATGCGGAGGTTCCGTCGTGGCTGCAGTGGATGCCGTCGTCTTCGCCGGCAATCAACATTCTCTATCGGACGGTCCCTTCCATTGGCGGACCGATTCCGGTGCGACGGCCTCCGCGAGAAACGACGGTGAACCTTGCTGCCGAGAGCGCGAAAAGCCCGACGGACGCGGAACTCATCGCGGTGACGGCGCGCGAGTACGAAGCGCAGCTCGACTTCGTCAACGCCGAGGATCGATGGAAACTGTTCCAAACGGTTTCTCCGGACCGTGCGGCCGGCCAGATCGCCCTCGCCGACTTCTACCATCGCCGGATGCAGCCTCAGCAGGAACTGCAAACGTTGACGGCTGCCGCCGCCACACTGCCGGCAACAGACGATCCTTTGCAACCCGACGTCGCGCAACGCGCCTGGCAAGCGAATGAACGAATCCAGCAGTTGATCCAGATCGAAGCGATGCCGGCCGCTGCCGCGCTTCAAAACTATGAAGCGTGGATTACAAAATACCCGCGTTCGGGATTGCTGCATCAGCGGTTCTTCGACTTTCTCATCCAGAACAACATGGTCACGCGAGCCGCTCAGGTTCTGGATCAGTATCAACGCAGTTTTCCGAACGATCGGATCTTCCCGATTCACGCGAAGACTTTAATCGCGGAAAAACGCGGCTCGCCCGGCGGCGCGATCGCCGTTTATGACGCGGCGTTCGACCCGCTGTGGCCTCCGCAGCTTCTGGACGGTTACTTCAAGCTGCTCGACGATTCACACAAATCATTCGACTTCTACCAGAACGCCCGGAAGTCGGCCGCCGCGCGTCCGCTCGATCTCGAACCCGCGGCTCGCCTGTTCCACTACCACAGAAAGCAATCCGATTTGACCGCCGCGCGCCGAGAGCTCTCCGAATTTCGTGTTCGCAAGGAAGCGGCTCACGCCACATGGACGGCGTCGGAGCTGAACACCCTCGCAAAGCTGTGTGACTCGGTCAGCGATCACGACGAAACCATCCGGTACGCATTTGCTCTGTACAGCCTGAACGGCGCGGACGCCGCCTCGACAGAGGCGGCGTTGGCGCAGATCATCGAGACGCTGCTGAAGGCACCCGACCAGCCGATTCGTTTTGGACGCGGCGACCTGTCGTTCTATCACGACATCGCAACCATCGATCGTTCGCCGGGGTTCCTGAACGGAATTCTGTCGCTCGTATTCAACTCGCAAAATCCCGACTCCCAGTACCAGTCCCAGCAGGTCAAAGGTGAGGCTTACTTCCATAGAGCAAAAGCGGCTGAGCTCTACGCTCTGCTGTCGAGGCGCTTTCCGAATTCGTCTCGCCGTTCGGAGCTGCTGTCCAGGCTGATCGACAGCTATGCCATTTATGGCGAGGACGAGCCGATCATTCGGCAGGGAACGGCGTTCATCAATGATTTTCCGAACGCCGCTCAGCGGACGAAAGTCGCGCTTCAGGTTGCGGACGCTTACGCGCGGCGAAAGCAGGTTCCAGAGGAACTCGCGGTCTACACGCGGCTGCTTGGCGAGCTTGCATCCAAAGCCCAACAGGTTCCACTCGGCGCCGGCGAGCAGCCTCGTTCGACGGAATATGCTCAAGTGTTACAGCGCAATATCTCGCGGCTGACTCAGCTGAGCCGCATTCCCGACGCGCTTGCTTTGTACCGCAGCGAAATCGATCGCAATCCGAATGATCCCGGACTTTACGACCGGCTCGCCGATTTCCTCGGGGCCAATCAACGAGGACCCGAAGTGGAGCAGGTTTACCGTCAGGCGATGCAACGCTTCCAGAACCCATCGTGGCGTCATAAGCTCGCGCGGTTCTACCTTCGCAACCGCCGCGCCAGCGAGCTGCGAGACCTTTCTCGCGAGGTTGTCAACGCTTTCTCGGGAAGCGATCTGGAGTCGTATTTCACCAGCGTCGTCGCAGACGCGGCGTTCGAGAGGCGGCTGCAGCTCGAAATCAACCTCTATGCTTATGCTCGCTTTCCACATGACTTGAGGCTCGTTAACAACCTGATCACTCTATACACGACGCCGGGAACGGCAGATGCGAATGCGTTGATGCGGCTGCTCTCGAATCATTGGTACGAAGACGAAGCCATTCGCCGCATGTACTTTGAACGGCTCGCCGCCAGCGGCAGTTTGCTGGCTCGCGTGCAGGAAGCCGTCAACCTGGTGCCTGCCGACAGCCGCGGCCGTTGGCCGCAGTCGGAAGCAGAGAACCCGGCCGCAACGCGATTCATCGCGGAGGCCGAAACCTGGCTGTCTCATTTTGAAGAGGCGGCGCCCGTCATGCGGGCGATTGCCGACGCGTATCCCGCGGACGCCGTATTTGCCGGAAGGGCAACCGATCTTCATCGATCGCTCGCCGCATTTGATCCGGCCAACACGGCTGCCGCGGTAACCATCGCCGAAAAACTGGCGCGCAGCCAGCCTCGAAACCGTTCCCTGTTGACCCAGGTCGGCGAAATCTATGCCGATCGTGAATTGATGACGCCTGCCCGCGATATTTGGGTTCGCCACGCGGAGATCGAGCCCGGCAAACCCGACGGTTACCTTGAGGCAGCAACGCTGTTTTGGGATTACGTCCGGCCGGCTGATGCCGTCAGCTGGTTGCAACGCGGAAGGACGCGGCTCAAAGACCCGGCGTTGTGGTCTTATGAGATGGGGGCCATCCTGGAGTCGCAGGACCGTCGTGCGGAAGCTGTCGCGGAATACATCAAGGGCTCGCTCAGTCCCAAGGGCGGGCCGGCGCAGGCTCGACTGTTGCAGCTCGCGACGCGCCAAGCATACAAGTCACTCGTTGATGAACAAATTAGCCGTCGCGTTCAATCGTCGCCTGGGGATACGCAGGTCCTCGAGCTTCGTGTCGCGGTGCTTCGCGCACAACAACGTGATGACGAAATCCAGGCGCTGCTCCGAGGAATCGTCGATCAATCGTCGTCACGCGAAATCCTTTCCTACGTTCGCCGCGTCGCCGCCGAGACCGCGCTGCGGCCGCTTCAAGAACGCGTAATCCGTCGTGAAATCCAACTCGAGGTGGATCCGGAGGAACAGCTGCGTCTCCGAATCGAACTCGCGCTCTTCCTCGAAACGGGCGGCGATGCCAGCGCAGCGGGGCGTGAAATCGATGCCCTGTATCAGGCGAATCCGCTCATCAGCGGTGTGATTCGGGCTGCTGCCGATTTCCATTGGCGGCATGACAAGCCGCGTGCCGTTCAGATCCTCGCTGCCGCTGCGGCAGCTGCGCATGAATCGTTGAAGAAGGACTACCTCGTGGAAACGGTTCGCAGGTCCATCGAGGCCGGAGACCAGACGCAGGCCATCCAGGCTGCACAGAATCTTCTTCGAATCGATCCAATCAACGGGCAAGCGGTCGGATTGATGGCGGAGGCTCTCGCTGCCGCGGGCAAAGAAAGCGAACTGCAGCAGTTGTACGCTTCGAAAATCGCCGAGATTCAGCAGGCCCCGATATCCGTCGCTGACAAGACCGATCGGACCGCAGCCATGCGACGCGGTTTGATCCCTGTGCTCGTTCGCCAGCAGAAATTTCGCGAGGCGCTGGATCAGTTCATCGAAATCATCAATCGATTTCCGGATGACGACACGATTGTCGCGGAAGCCGCCCGACTGGCCTCGCAGCACGGCCTGCGATCGCAGTTGTCCGGATATTACGCAAAGACCGTCGAAACCTCGCCGCGAGACCATCGCTGGTCTATTGTTCTGGCTCGCGTCCACACCCAATTTGAGGATTACCCGGCCGCGATCCGGGCGTACGCCACCGCCATGGCCGCGCGTCCGGAACGGCAGGACCTTGCGGCAGCTCGAGCGGACCTCGAGGAACGCACGTTCCGGTTCGCCGACGCGATCTCGACGTACAACAAAATTTATGAATTGAGCCACAGAGATCCCTTGTGGCTCGAACGCATCGCCGTGCTGCAGATCAGGCTGGGTCAGGATCGTGAGGCCTTATCGACTCTGCAGCGGGCCTTCATTGAAAACCGCCCCGAGGTTTCTCGCGAGTACGGACGAGTCGCCCGGGTTCTCGAGGAAAACGGGCTTGTGGATGCGGCCGTCGATTTCATCAAACGTCAAATCGAGCGAGGAAAAGTCCATCAGCGCGAATGGGAACAGCTTTACGCGCGAATCATGGCACGTTCACGAAAATACGATGAAGCTCTGACCAACGTCATCGGGTTCGAAAACGTCAGCGCATCCCGCGCACTCGGACAGGCGGTCGCCATGTATTACACGCCCGAGGAACGTCAGGCTTTTGCTTCACGTCTTACCGAAGGCAAGGCCGCCGCGAATCCACAGAACGTCAATTCGTTTATAGAAATCGCGAATGCAGCGGGTTTGCACGATCTTGAAATCGCGTGGAAGATTGAACAGGCCGCCGAACGCTCGGCCGACGAGGGCTTTTTCGGCGAAGGTCCATTCATTCGACTGCAGCAAAGTCGGATGCGATTTGCCGAGCTTGCTCGTCAGCTCGAAGACCTCTCAACCAGGATCTCCGGCAACAATCAACGTGTGAGCGTTCTGTCGTCCGCCGTCCGCGCCTATCAAATGATCGGCGATGCGGATGGTGAGCTGCGGCTGATGACTGCGCGGCCGGAACTCCAAACGCCTTTTCGCCAAAGATATTTTGAATTGCTTGCGCGCGCGCGGCCGGACGATCTCTTGAGGATCGCCTCTTCCGGAGATCCTACGGGACTGCTTGCCACGCAGGCGCTCATCGCTGCAGGCGATTCCACCCGCGCGCTTCAGGCGATACGGGCACAACGGCGAACGCCCGTGTGGACAGACGCGTACACCGGGCTCGTTGGTCTGCATTTTGGCTTGAATACCGTCGACACTCGCACCGCGTTTCAGCGGGCGCTGGGGCCGCAGGTTATCGAGGAAAACCTCGGGAAGCCCGTGAGCCGATCCAATCAGCTCGCCGGCGACATCTGGTTTTACTACGGGCAGCGGTATGGCGAGTATTTGCGGGACGCGGGTCAACTTGCGGAATCCTCCGAGTACTTGCTTTCCGAAGTTGAGCAGCGTCCCGGCGATCCGCAGGCCTATCTCCAGCTCGCGCGATACTACCGCGACTCCAGTGAAACCCAACGTGCGATCGGTGAATTTCGTCACGTCCTGGAACTGAACGATAACCGTCCGGACGTTTATTCCAGCATCGCGCTGATGTTGTGGGATGCCGGCCGTCGCGATGAGGCTCTTACCGAATGGAAGAATGGGCTGACGAGATTCGAGCGGACTCCGGATCCGGCGACAGGCGCCGCGCTGATTGGCGATATCCGATCTCGGCAGCAAGTCGACGCGTTGCATACCGCGATCGACACCGCCTTGCGCGCCGCGGCTCGACGGTTGCAAGTCTGGCAAATGCCGGCGCTGATGCAGGCGGCTTTTGAAAACTCGGCGGACAATGCGTGGTTGCTGGGAGTCGTTCAGGCGTCGAGGTCGCCAGGACAGCTCCATGGCAGCCTCGCCGAACAACCCTGGCTGAGTCCGCAGCAGCAGAAGTTTGTTTTTCAACAGGCGGTCAACGCACTCTCCAGCGCTACGGCCGCCAATCGATTCCAATACGTGCAAATGAGGCAGCGGTACCTCGAATACCTGCTTGATCACAATGAGACGGCAGACGCAAAGCAGCTGCTGGATTCATTGACGGCCGCCGAAAAACGCTCGCCCAACGTGCGAACCGCTGAGCTCCGGCTGGCTGCGATCGATGGCAGCCTGGACGGCGTGCTCGAACGTTATCGTCAGAGCTCCGCCGATGCTCCGGACGATTGGTCGCTTCAGGAGACCGCGGCTTTGCTTGTGCGAAAAGGCCAGCCGGCCGCGAGCGACAAGATCCTCGAGTTCCTGTACTCGCGCCAGATCGAGTTTTCTTCGCGAAACACCGCGGCATTTATGGGCCTCGCTCAAGTCCGCCTGAAGCAGTCGCAAGTAAATGACGCGGCGGAACTGCTGAGGCGGCTGAACCGCATGTCGGCGGGAGCTTTCGATAATCTTCTCGAATCCGGCCGTCTTCTTTTAAAGGCCGGACGCCAAACAGAGGCCCAGGAGTTTTTTAAACTCCGCGCCCAGGCGGTTCCATGGGATGACGAAGCACGACTGGAGCTGGCGAGAACGCAGGTGGCCTCATCTCAGCAGGCGGCTGCCGCGGAAAACCTGCAGCGCGTCGTGCTGTCACGTCAGGCGGCCTATGACATTCGAACGCAGGCTGCTGCGGAACAATCGAAGGCCGGCTCTCGGCCGGGAGGAACGGCGGGCAGTCGTGAACTCGATCTCCTTTCAGGCCGGATTCCCTTGACGGCCGCTTCGGCAGATGCGCCGTACTTTTTCGCGGCACGGCTCGCCGCAGCTGAAAGGTCGGCGGATCGTAACGATCGCGTACGAATGCTGCTCGGAGCAATCGCCGAGCACCCTGAGGCTGCTGCAGTGCGCCGCTTGCTGTTCTCGACGGCGCTGGAAGCCCGTCAGTCCTACATCGTTCTGGCCGCCTATTTCCGCGAAGGTAATGTGTATTCGGAACCGGAGCCGGATATCGCCGCCGGTATGGCCGAAGCATACCTGCAGACAGGCAAGCCGGGCGATGCGGCTCGATCATTTGGATTCGCAGCCATGAAGGAAACGGATCCGGCTCGAAAGAAGGCACTCGAAGACCGGCGCAAACAGGCAACGGTTGCGACCGAACGATTGATGGAGAACGAGCGTCGCCGTCCCATGATGCGAGCCGAACTCGATCAGCCCAACCCCGTTCGGCGGAGGCTTCCATGAAACGAATCCGGGTTCTCACCGCCCTCGTGCTGATGCTTTTCGTCGTGTGGGCCGCGGCTCAAGTAGCGGTTCCACCAAGGCCCCTCGCGGAATGGATGCCGTCCGGAGCCTTGCTGTACCTGGAATCCGAGGACTTTGCCACTCAGCTCCGCGACTGGAATCGGTCGCAAGTCCAATCCGACTGGCTCGCCAGCAAGAACCACGAGAGCTTCATGACCACACGCCTGGTCCTCAAACTCAAGGATGTTTACGACGAGTTCTCTGCTGCCGCGGGATTCGCTCCCAACCTCAGCGAACTTGAAACCATCGCCGGCGCTGAATCCGCGCTCGCGCTCTATGATTTTCGGCGTGTCGACCTTGTGTACATTTCGCGGCTGCCGTCCGCACAATTGGGGCAGAACGTCCTGACTCGCGTTCGTTCGGGGTACGAAACGCGCGGAGCGCCGGGCAGGTCCTATTTCGTGCACCAGGCCGGAGATCGCACGGCCGCCTTCGCGACGGTGGGTGACTATCTCGTGTTGAGCACGCGTGAGGATTTGCTTTCCTCGGCGCTCGACCTCATCGGAGGGACGCCCGGCCGGTCGATCGGCCAGGAAACGTGGTATCAGGATTCGCTTCGGGCGCTTCCTCCGGGTACGCCGCGGCTCGTCGCACTGCGTCTCGTGATGGATCTTGCCGGCGTCATCAAGACGCCCTATTTCCGTTCGTACTGGATTCAGAAAAACACCGATGAGTTGCGTCCCTTCTCTGCCGCGCTCGCTCAGGTTGCTCGAAGAACCGAAGCCTTCGAAGAGAATCGGGCTTTGATTCGATCGCAGGAGGCGGCTGCGGAGACTCATCCATCGGCAGCGGCTGCGCTTCAGCGGTACATTCCCGATAACGCAGGGCTCTACCGACTGTGGGACACGAATTCGGTCGATCTCGCAATGGACCTGATCCGCCAGAAATTCTTTGGAGCGGGAACGGGACCGGCAGGTGCGCGGCGATACGCTCCCGTCGTCGCTGGTGAGGACTTTGCCGCGCCGGCGGGTGACTTTCACACCAGGATCGATGAAGCGCCGAAGCCGTCGCTCGATGGAACGTTGGAGTTGGCGCCGTTTCGATCTCTTCTGGAATCGCGCGGGCTCGAAGCCGTCCTGCACCTCGAGTCCGGTATGCCGCTCGACGGCGACGTCTTTGTCGGCAGCGACGCGGCAGTCGCTTTCCGAACGGCATCCGCTTGGGACGCGGCAGCCGTCCGCTCGGCGTTGACCGCGGCCGTTGCGTCATATCAGAGCGTCGGCAATACAGGCCTTCAGTGGAAGTCTGTCGCATCCGGCAACTACTCATTGTCGCAGTGGGACGGATTGCTTCCGTTGACGATCTACGTCGATAGCCAGAATCTCTGGATCGCCCGGACACCGTCACTACTGGGTGCCGCGCTGAATCATGCGTCGAACGCTTCCGCTCAATCTCTACCGGGAACGTACCTCGCGCGATATATTCACCGTGGCGAGTTGCAGCCGTACTTGAAGATCATGCGCATGCTGGACCTGTCGAACCAGGCGAACTATTCCAGCTTCTTCTCCGAGAACGTCGGAAGCCTCGCGTCGACTCTTCGAGTAATCGACTCAGTTTCGGTACAAATCGAAGAAACGCCGGCCGTTCAGCGGCAGTTTGTACGATATCAACTCACTCGCTGAAAGCTATTTCCGGAAAGGAACTGTGCGATGCCGAAAATATTGGTCGTGCATGGGGAAGGAATGGATATGCGCGGCAAGACCCAGATCGATGTCTTCGGTCCGATGACTCTGCCGCAGTACGACGAGCACATCCGAAGTTACGCACTCGAGCTTGGTATGGAAGTCGAGATCTTTCATTCGAACATCGAGAGTGAAGTGATCCGTAAGTTCCGCGAGGCCGCCGAACGCGGTTTCGATGCCGCGATCTTCAACCCTGCAGGTTATATGTCCGGACGCCCAGTATTGACGGCCGCAGTCGCCGAACTGCGCTATCCCACCATAGAGGTCCACATCTCGAATCCGGCCCGGCGCGGAAAGTTCTCGGAGATCGCTGGAGTGGCGCGAGCTGTGGTCACCGGCTTCGGCGTGTTCGGATATTACGTCGCGCTGCGCGGCCTGAAAGAACTGCTGTCCACAGCCTGACATGTTGACGACCCACATGTTCGAACGTATTATTGTGTTGGATTCCAACATATGAGAGACGAAAAGGCGGAAATCCTTCAGGGCACGTTGGCGTTGATGGTGCTTCGTACGGTCGATACGCTCGGACCGATTCACGGTTACGGTATCGCACGACGAATCGAGCAGGTGAGTCGGGGCGTTCTGGAATTGAACCAGGGCACGATCTACCCGATGCTGCTGCAATTGTCGCAGGCCGGCTGGATTCGTTCGAAGTGGGGCATGTCGGACACCGGCCGCAAGGCGAAGTTTTACTCCATCACGGCCGCGGGTAAGAAGCAGCTCACCGCGGAAACCGAGAACTGGAAGCGAATTGCCGGTGTTATTGAGCGGTTCGCTGAGCCCGAAAAAGGAACGCTGTGACGTTGCCTCAAGTGTCACGGGCGCGGTCGCGCCCGTGACATTCCGAAACTACTTCCACTCAAAAATCTGGGATTTCGTGTTTCCCTCGGAATCGACTTCGTATTCAAACACCCCGGCGATTTTGTTCAGCCGGGTCCATTTTGGCGAAGTCGTCTGATAGAAGACGGCGCCGCGATAGCTGACGGACCCGCCCTTGTTTATGGTTCCGACGCCCTGACCGACCCATGAAGTCATGTCGCCATCGGTGCTGATAATCAGGCCTTGACCGGATCCGAACAAAGTCCCATCGGCCCGTTGTAAGGCAGTGTAAGTTCCGTTTTCTTTGATTGCCGTGCCGAGCAGGAATCCATTCGACGCAAATGTCGTTTCCACGTGGATGCCTCCCGAGTCACTGGGTAGTACGCGTCGCGTAGTCACCTTGCCCGAGCCTTCACCGATTTTTTCGCCAAGCATGGTTCGTTCCTCCTTCTCGATTCGAATTATTCAAGGACAAAGCATCTTAATCCCTTCCCCAATCCCGGCACAACGTCTCATACCCAAGACAAGAATCGGAGTCTGCCTCGAATTTAGCCTTTAGACTGGATCAGGACTTTGAAGCGGGAGCCCATGCGGTCGGGAACGATGAGGTTTTTCGTACGGAGGAGGCGCTGCATGGATTCGGCGTCCCCTGCATACGCGAGCTTTTGCATCTCCTCGAGAATGCCGAGGTCGATGAGGAAGTCTTTTTGCGACGACATGCTCAGGAGGCGAAGACCGGAAGCGGCGCCCTCTTCGATCAGATCCGTAAAGTTGACGTGGGCAGTGATGTCCTGTTCGCCGATATGGACATAGGGATTCTCGTGAGCCTGATGACGCCAATAACACATTAGTGTGCCCCGGCTTTGCGCGAAGAACTCAGCTCGAAAATAGCCATAATCGACGGCCATATGGAATCCCCGCGACAGTGCGGCTGCGATTCGTCGAATCCACAGACACGCGTCAAAACTGACGTCGGCGATCTGCCCTTCCCCGAGTTCGAAATCCACTGCGACAGTCGGCGCGGCCTCGACCTCATTCAGATTTTCATCGACAAAAATCTCTTTCACACCACCCGTGCGTCCGACGAACCGTTGCACGGGCAAAGCGTCAAAAAATTCATTGGAGAGAATACAGCCGGTCAGATTCGAAGGAAGCTCGTCGATCCATTCGACGCCGAATCCGGCGAGTATCGATTGCTGGTGCGACCGCATGGCGCTGCTGCGCTCAAGTATCTGATATCGAAATCGTCGATGCGCAAGAATGTCGCGTGCGAGCGCTCCTTTGCCGGCGCCGATCTCGACAATCGTGAACTCATCGAATCCTGTGGCGAGCTTCTCCAAATATCGAGCGATGAGTTTTCCGAAGACGGGATCGAGGTCGGAAGCCGTATAGAAATCGCCTTCGCTTCCGATCCGCGGCTTGGCCGACGAGTAATAGCCAAGTTGAGGATGGTAGAGAACCTCTTCCATGTAGTCTCGAAAGGAAAGAGGTCCGTTCGTGCGGATACGTTCCCGGAGGATTTGCTCGAGCGTCAGATCTTCATGCCAATGCGGTCCATCTCTTCCTTGGCCGCCTGTGAAATGCGCGGATCGTTCTTCACATCGTCGTAGCGTGAGTCGACAGGCTTCTTCACGATCGTCGACATGCGGTCGATTTTGTCCTGAAGCCGCATCAATCCGTACAGCAGCGCTTCCGGACGCGGCGGGCAACCCGGAACGTAGACGTCCACGGGGATCACGTGATCCACGCCTTGAAGCACCGAATACGTATCAAACGGACCGCCGACGTTGGAGCATGCCCCCATCGAGATGACCCACTTCGGGTCCGGCATCTGGTCGTAGACGCGCCGTACGATCGGAGCCATCTTTAGAGTGACCGTGCCCGCGACGATGATCAGATCCGATTGACGCGGACTCGGACGGAAAATCCCCGCGCCAAACCGGTCCATGTCGAAACGCGATGCCCCCGTCGCCATCATTTCGATGGCGCAGCACGCCAGACCAAACGTCATCGGCCATAGCGCGGATTTCCGCGCC
>JACXTT010005176.1_pt1 | contig 19029 bp, 16 predicted proteins | sample 9270951 | NCBI WGS metagenome assembly JACXTT01 (sample SAMN15532306, study PRJNA645909) | rock metagenome | isolation source: weathered quartz diorite | place: Puerto Rico | collected 2017-06-21 | reverse complement strand
GAGCGCGGCCAGCCGATCCGACCGCCGCAGGTCGTTCTCCAGCTGGCGCACGAGCGTGACGTCCCGGAACACGCCGATGACGCCCAGGTCCTTCCCCTCGCCGCCCTTGAGCGGCGCCGTGCTGAACTCGATCGGCAGAGTGGAGCCGTTCCGGCGCCGGAGCGTCAGCGGCACGCTGGCGATGGGCGCGTGGCTCGCCAGCGTCTCGGTCAAGAGGTCGCTGATCTCGGGCGTGTGGGCGAAGAGCTCCGTGCAGTACCGGCCGGCGGCTTCGCCGCGGTAGAACCCCGTGAGGAGCTCGGCGGCCGGGTTGAGCGTGACCACGCGTCCGTCGAGGTCGATCGTCACGATGCCGCTGATGAGCGACCCCAGGATGTTGTCGGTATAGCCCTTGAGATCGGCGAGCTCCTCGAACTGCCGCCGCAGGCCGGCGTGCGCCTCTTCCAGCGCCGTCCGCTGCTGGAGGAGCTGCGCGGCCATGTGGTTGAACGCCGCCGCGAGCCGCCCGATCTCGTCCTGGCTCGAGGGCTCGATCCGCTGGTTGAGCTCGCCGCGGGAGATGGCGGCGGCTCCCTCCGCCAGCTGCTGGACCGGGCGCGCGATCCGACGGGCGACGAGCGCCGCCGCCGCGCTCCCGAGGAGGAGCACCGCCAGGGTGAGGGCGCCGAGCTCGAGCCGTGTGCGGCGCAGCTCGGCTTCCATCCGCTCCTTGGTGAGGCCCAGCCGCACGGTGCCCCACTTCCGGCCGTCGACGAGGACCGGCACCGCGAAGTCGTACACGGCCTCGCCGGCGCTCGTGACGGTCTCCTGGGTGAGCGGCTCGGTGGTATTGGCGGCCCGCTCGGGCGCCGTGCCGTGCAGCAGGAGCCCCACCCGCTCGGGGTAGCGGCTGTGGGCCGCGACGCGCCCGTCGGCGTCGAGCACCACCGCGTACACGACGTCGTGCTCGGCGGCGATGCGCACGACGTTCTGCTCGAGCGCCGTGAAGTTGTAGAGCAGCAGCGGCCCGTAGGAGATCGCCGCCAGGTTCCGGGCGAGCGCCTCGCCGCGTCGCTCCATCTCGGAGATGATCCCGGCGCGCTCCTGGTGGTCGACCACCGCCATGACGGCGGTCATCACCGGCACGATCACGAGGATCGTCCCCAGCAAGAGCTGCGCGCGGAGCGAGCGGGGGCTCATCGGGCGCGCTCCAGCCAGATCTTGCGGAACGGGATGTACGGATCGCCGAGGCCGTTCACCTCGACGCTTCGCACGTAGGGCTGGAACAGCCGCTCGTACGTGTGGTGGAACACCGGAATGATCGGCGCGTCGTCCAGGATGAGCTGCTCGGCCTTGCGGTACCGCTCGACCCTCACCTGAGGATCGGTCGCGAGCCGGGCGCTCGCGAGCACGTCGTCGACGACCGGATTGGAGTAGCCGAAGAAATTGCGCGGGCTCCGCGAGTGGAACAGCTTGGCCAGGAAGTTGTCCGGGTCGGGGACGTCGGCGTACCACGCGTAGAGGAAGATCGGGAGCTTGCCCTCGTCGACCATCTTGGAGAACGCGGGCCAGTTGGTGTCGTACTGGAACTCCACCGGAACGCCGACCGCCGCCAGCGACCGCTTCATCTGCTCGTGCTCGCGCAGGATGTCGTCGCGGCGGGTGCCGGACCAGATGGTGATCGGCGCCAGGCCCCGGCCGCCCGGGTATCCGGCTTCGGCGAGCAGCTCGCGCGCCTTCTGCCGATCGAAGGGATAGCCGACGAGATCGGGGTTGAAGCCGAGCATCCCCGGCGGGAGGATCCCCCGCGCGAAGGTGTTCTGGCCGTAGAACACGCTCTGGATGATCGTCTCGCGGTCGATCGCGAACACGATCGCGCGCCGGACCCGCCGATCGTGGAGCGGTTTGAACCGGGTGTTGAACCCGTAGAAGCGGACGCTGATCATCGGCCGCCTGACGTAGATGTGGCTGGCGTCGCCGGCCAGCCCGCGTCGCTCGGCGCGCAGCGGCACCGGCGCGTCCTCCAGGTTGCCCTTGAGGAACTCGTCGTGCATCGCGTCTCGCTGATCGCCCGGGAAGAGCCGATAGACCAGGCGCGAGATCTTCGGCGGCCCGTCGAAGTGATCCGGGTTCGCGCCGAGAACGATCTCCTTGCCGCGCTCCCAGCGCAGGAACTTGAACGGCCCGGTGCCGACGGGCTGCGCGCCGAACGTCACGCCCTGCGCCTCGACGAGGTCGCGGGGCACGATCTTGGCCTGACCGACGGGAAGCACGGTGACGAACGGCACGGTGGCTTCGTCGAGGGTGACCTGCACGGTGTGCCGGTCGAGCGCGACCAGGCCCGAGACCGTGCGCGCGCGTCCCTGGGCGAATTCACGCGCGCCCTTGATATTGAGAAACAGCTCGGCCGCGCTGGACTTCGTCCGGGGATCGAGGAGCCGCGAGAACGAATAGACCACGTCGTCCGCGACGACCTCGCGCCCGTGGTGGAACTTCACGCCCTTGCGGAGCTCGAAGGTCCACGTGAGGCCGTCGCGTGAGGCGCGCCAGAATTCCGCGAGCGCGGGCTTGACCGCGAGGGTCTGGTCGAACTGCACGAGGCCGTCGAAGATCTGCTGCGACACGGCGCGGCCGTACGTGTCGGTGATCCGTGCGGGATCGAGGGTCTCCGGATCCTGGCCCAGGGGCCGTCGATAGACGACGGCGTCTCGCTCGGGAGCCGGGCTCTGGTATCCCGACCCGAGACTGACCGGTCGTTTGAAGACGAGCGGCGCCAGGGCGGTGGCGCAGACGATCGTGCCAAGCGTGAGAACGAGCACGAAGGGAGGCGCAACGCCCCCCTTCATGCCCAAAAGAGTCCTAGTCCGAGCCACCGTCCGCCGTGCCGACGGCCTGGAAAATCTGCGTGGAGCTGGAGGTCGCCGACTCGATCACCGGCGCCACCAGCAGGAACGACGCGACAACAGCGGCCACCACGACGATGCCAGCCCATACCTTCGCCATTGCTTTTCCTCCTCAACGGTTGAAGGGCCCTCACCATGAGGGCCCCACTCAAAACAACCGCGACGAGGGTAAGCAATTCGACGACCATCTGTAGGACCAAAGTCGCAGCCGCATCCCAAATACCTGTTTCGCAACGACGCGCCGCCGCCCGCGCGCGACATCGCGTGGCGCCGTCGCCCAGTGATTGTGCGCGCCGCCCAGTAGCTGTGCGCCCAACGACTGGGCGCTCAGTGCTCCGCGGTCGGCGCCCGGACTCCCCAGCGGGCGAGCTTCACCCGCAGCGAATTACGATGCACTTCGAGGATTCGGCCGGCCTCGGTCAGGTTCCAGCCCACGCGCTCGAGGACCCGGAGCACGATCTGGCGCTCGAACTGGTCCGTCGCCTCGTTCAAGGGCAGCGCCTCGGCCCCGCGCACCTTCGTGACCTGCTGCGGCAGGGCGACGTCGAGCGGAAGATCGTTGAGCTGGATGACGGGCCCCTCGGCCAGGACCACGCATCGCTCGACGACGTTCTCGAGCTCGCGCACGTTGCCCGGCCACCGGTACGCCTCCAGCGCGGCGAGCGCTTCGGGCGAGGGGCCTTCGACCCGCTTGTGGAACCGACGGTTGTCGCGCCGGATGAAGTGGTCGACCAGCAGGGGCACGTCCTGGATCCGCTCGCGCAGCGGCGGCACCACGACCGGCACGACGTTGAGGCGATAGTAGAGATCCTCGCGGAAGGCGCCGCGGCCGACGGCTTCCTTGAGGTTCGTGTTGGTCGCGGCGATGAACCGTACGTCGATCTTGACCGGGCGGGTTCCGCCGACCCGCTCGACCTCGCGCTCCTGGAGCACGCGCAGGAGCTTCACCTGGAGCTCGGATCGCAAGGTACCGATCTCGTCGAGGAACAGGGTGCCGCCCTGCGCCAGCTCGAACTTTCCGAGCTTGCGCTGGTGGGCGCCGGTGAACGCGCCCCTCTCGTGGCCGAACAGCTCCGACTCGATGAGCGTCTCGGCGATGGCGGCCGGGTTGACCGCGACGAACGGACCGTCGCGCCGCGGGCCTTGATGATGGATCGCGCGCGCGACCAGCTCCTTGCCCGTCCCGCTCTCGCCGGTGATGAGCACGGTCGTCGACGTGCGGGCAAGCTGCGCGATGAGGCCGTGGAGCTTCTCGATCGCGGGATGACGCCCGACGATCTCGTCGAGATCGCGCGCGCGCTCGAGCTCGGAGCGCAGGAACGCGACCTCGCGCTCGAGCGCGCGGCGCTCGAGGGCGCGGCGCGACAGGGACAGGAGCTCGTCCTCCTCGAAGGGCTTGGTCAGGTAGTCGAAGGCGCCGAGCTTCATGGCGGCCACCGCGGTGCGCACGGTCTTCACGGCGGTGACAAGGATCACCTCGATGCCTTCGTCGAGGGCCTTGATGCGCTCGAGCACCTCGATGCCGTCCATCCCGGGCAAGCGGATGTCGAGCAGGACCAGGTCGACCGCCGAGCCGCGCACGACGTCGAGCGCGCCGGGGCCGTCGGGCACGTCCACGACGTCGTAGTGATCCTCGAGAATCAGCCGGAACGACTCCCGAACGCCGGGGTCGTCGTCGACGACGAGGACGACGGGGCGCGCCATGCCGGGACTCTAGCACCAATCTCGGTCGCCCCGGGCGTCTCTGAACCGTGACATTGACGGGCCCGCCGGGCCGATCGAACAATCACCTCGTGATCTCGCGGATCCACTCCGCCGCGCTCGTGGGCGTCGAGGCCGCGCTCGTGCAGGTGGAAGTCGACGTCGCGCCGGGCCTGCCGGCGTTCTACACCGTGGGTCTTCCCGACTCCGCGGTCCGCGAGAGCCGCGAGCGCGTTCGCACCGCGATCAAGAACGCCGGCTTCGCATTTCCGGGCGATCGGATCACCGTGAACCTCGCGCCCGCGGACGTCCGCAAGGAGGGCACCTCGTTCGACCTCCCGATCGCGCTCGGCATCCTCGAGGCCACCGGCGTGGTCAAGAACGGGCGCATCGGCCCGTTCGCCGTGGTCGGCGAGCTGGCGCTGGACGGGAAGATCCAGGCCGTGCGCGGCGTGCTCGCGGTCGGGCTCGCGTGCCGGCGGCAAGGGATCTCCACGCTGGTCGTGCCGCTCGCCAACCAGGGCGAGGCGCACGCCGTCGACGGCCTCCGGGTGCTCGCCGCGCCGACCCTGGGCGAGGCCGTGGGGCTCCTGAATGGTGGAGAGCCGGCGTCGACGCCGGCGGACACGGCGGCCCCTGTCGCGGCGGTCAGCGCCGACGATCTCGACTTCACCGACGTTCGCGGCCAGGCGCTCGCCAAGCGCGCGCTCGAGATTGCCGCGGTCGGGGCGCACAACGTGCTGCTCGTCGGGCCTCCCGGAGGCGGCAAGACGATGCTGGCGCGGCGGCTGGCGACGATCCTCCCCCCGCTCACCCGCGACGAGATGATCGAGGCGTCCACGATCTGGTCAGTGGCCGGCCTGTTGTCCCGTCACGGGGAGCTGCTGAGCCGGCGTCCGTTTCGTGCGCCGCATCATACGGTCTCGGTGTCGGGGCTGATCGGCGGCGGAAGCCCCCCGCATCCGGGCGAGGTGACCCTCGCGCATCTCGGCGTGCTGTTCCTTGACGAGCTGCCCGAGTTCCAGCAGCACGTGCTCGAGTCGCTGCGTCAGCCGCTCGAGGACGGCCGCGTCACGATCGCCCGCGCCAGCGGCGTCAGCAGCTTCCCCGCCCGCTTTCAGCTCGTCGCGGCCGCCAACCCCTGCCGGCGCGGGTGCCCGTCGCTCGAGAGCTGCGTCTGCACGCCCGCCGAGCGCACCCGGTACCTGGGCCGCCTGTCCCGCCCGCTGCTCGATCGCATCGATCTGCAGGTCGAGCTGCCCGCGCTGTCGCCCGACGAGATCCACACACTGGCTTCGGGCGACGCGACCGAGACGATCCTGGCCCGAGTCGCGGGCGCGCGCCAGCGGCAGCGGGACCGCTTTCATGCCGGCGCGACCCGCGTCAACGCCGCGATGAGTCCGCGTCAGGTTCGACGCTTCTGTCCCGTCTCGCCCGAGGCGGAGCGCTTGTTGGCCGCGGCCGTGACGCGCCTGGGGCTCTCGGCCCGCGGCCATGACCGCGTGCTCAAGGTCGCGCGCTCGATCGCCGACCTGGCCGGATCCGACGCCCTGACGGCCGAGCACTGCGCGGAGGCCATTCAGTACCGCGGGCTCGACCGCCAGTGGCGGGCGTGAGAACGACTCGTCGGTCTAGAATGCCGGATATGGTCGAGCCGCGGGCGCACAGCTTGCCGGCGGAGGACGACGCTCGCGCGCCGGTGATCCTCGTGCACGGGGCCGCGAATTCCGGGCGCGTGTGGATCTTCTGGCAGGCCGAGCTCGCCCGGCGCGGATGGTCCTCGCACGCCATCGACCTCCGGGGTCACGGGAGCAGCGCGCACGCCGAGCTGGGCACGACGCGCATGGCCGACTACGCCGATGACGTCGTCGCGCTCGCCCGCACCTTGCAACAGCCGCCAATTCTCCTGGGCTGGAGCATGGGCGGGCTGGTCGCGATGATGGCGGCCGCGGCCTGTCAGACGCGGGCGTGCGTGGGCCTGGCGCCGAGCACGCCGACGCGGGCGCTCGATGCGTCGGTCCCCCTCCGCGCTGGTGTGTTCGGCGCGGAGGAATACGGGATCGTCGATCGTGACCCCGACCGTCAGCCGGCGATGCTGGATCTCGATCGTGACGAGCGCCTGATCGCGCTCGAATCGCTCGGCCTCGAATCTCGCCGGGCACGCGACGAGCGCAAGGCCGGCATCGTCCTCGGCGCCGCCCCGTGCCCCGTGCTGATCGTCACCGGCACCGCCGACACGCAGTGGCCTCGGCAGCGGTACGACGACCTTCCGTTCAGCGCTGATCGCCTCGAGATCGTGGGCGCCTCGCACTGGGGATTGGTCCTGAATCGACGGCTGCTCCCGGAGATGGGATCCGCGGTCAGCGGTTGGCTCGAGAAGAACGTGGCGCGCCAGAGAGCGTGAGGGCGGGCGGAAGGACGGCCAGCGAGCGGGGCTAGCGACGGCCGCGCGGCGGGATGTTGGTGTAGACGATCGATCCGTCGTCGCCGACGGTCCGGTAGACGGGCATGGGCGGCGGAGCGGATCCTCCGTTCGTGGTGCCGTCGTAGTGGTAGAGCACGCGCGTGACGTAGTCGCGGGTCTCGGGGTATGGCGGGATCCCTCGATTCGCGACCACCGCTTTCTCGCCCGCGTTGTAAGCCGCCAGCGCCAGGGGCAGGTCGTTGCCGAACCGGTCGATCAGCCCGCGCAGGTGCCGGACGCCGCCGTCGATGTTCTGCTGGGGGTCGAAGCTGTTGCGGACCCCGAGCATCGACGCCGTCTCGGGCATGAGCTGCATCAGACCCTGCGCGCCCTTCACGGACACCGCCTTGGGATTGAACGCCGACTCGACGCGGATGACGGCCTGCACGAGGCGCTCGGGAACGCCGTAGCGCTCGGCCGCCGCCTTGATCTCGGCGGCGTAGCGCGCGGTGTCTGTCGGCGGAAGGCGTAGAAAGCCGGCGGACGTGCCCGAGGAGTAGCCCTTGAGATTCTTGTAGCGGGGGTCGGTCGGCGCGTTCGTGAAGTGGACCGTCCCGTCGCCCTCCGAGAGCCGGTATACCTGCGCTCCGGCCGAGGTCGACGAGAGAACGACCGCAGAAACCACCCCCAGGACATACCCGAAGCGGAACATAGGGTTATGTTAGCCGACGCGGCGTTCCCCCTTCAAGGTAGAACGCCGCGTCCGGAAACCCCGTAACCGCCCGAAATCAGGACGATAGAGCCATCCGCTCCACCTCCGGCCAGGTCGGCGCCGTCTCGAGGGCATGCCTGAGGACGTCGCGGACCGAATCGACCAGGTGAATGGTCATCTCATCGCGGACCCGGGCCGGGACGTCCTCCATCAAGTTCTTCGCGTTTCGGCCGGGGATCAGCAAGGTGCGAATCCCGGCGCGATGCGCGGCGAGCACCTTCTCCTTGATCCCACCGACCGGCAGCACCCGCCCGGCGAGGCTCACCTCACCCGTCATCGCAAGACCCGAGCGGACGCGACGGCCCGTGAGCAGCGACACCAGCGCGGTCGTCATCGTGACGCCCGCGGAAGGGCCGTCCTTCGGGATCGCGCCAGCCGGAACGTGCACGTGGATGTCCGAGGTCTCCCAGAACTCGGGCGCGATGCCAAGCTCCTCGGCGTGGGATCGGACCCACGAGAGGGCCGCCTGCACCGACTCCTTCATGACGTCGCCGAGCTGACCGGTCAGGGTCAAGGTGCGCTTACCCTGCATCCGCGTGGCCTCGATGACCAGGACGTCACCGCCGACCGGTGTCCATGCCAGCCCGATCGCGACACCCGGGACGCGCGTGCGCTCCTCGACCTCCTCGAGCTCGAAGCGCGGCACGCCGAGGTACGTCGTGACCACATCGGGCGTGATCCGGGCCGGCTCCGTGTGCCCTTCCGCGCGCCGCCGCGCCACCTTCCGGCAGACGCTGGCGATCTCGCGCTCGAGATTCCGCACCCCGGCCTCGCGGGTGTAGCCGCGGGCCAGCAGGCGGAGCGCCTCGGGCGCGAACGCGATGTCCTTGTCGGGATCGAGCCCGTGCTCGCGCGCCTCCTTCGGCACGAGGTGTCGCTGAGCGATTGCGATCTTCTCTTCCTCGGTGTAGCCGGCGAGCGGGATGATCTCCATCCGGTCGCGCAGCGCGGGCGGTACGGTGTCGATGACGTTGGCCGTCGTGACGAAGAGCACGCGCGACAGGTCGAACGCCACGTCGAGGTAGTGATCGCGGAACGCGACGTTCTGCTCCGGATCGAGCACCTCCAGCAGGGCCGAGGCCGGGTCGCCGCGGAAGTCCATCCCGAGCTTGTCGATCTCGTCGAGCATGAACACGGGATTCTTGCTCCCGGCCCGCCGGAGGCCCTGGATGATCTGGCCCGGCAAGGCACCGATGTAGGTCCGGCGATGGCCGCGGATCTCGGCCTCGTCCCGCATGCCGCCGAGGGAGATGCGGTGGAACTTCCGGCCGAGCGCGCGCGCGATCGACCGGCCGAGCGACGTCTTGCCGACGCCTGGCGGGCCCACGAAGCACAGGATCGGGTCCTTGCCCGACGGCCGGATCTTCTTCACGGCGAGGTACTCGAGGATCCGCTCTTTGATCTTCTCGAGCCCCTCGTGATCGTCGTCGAGGATCGTCCGGGCCGGCGCGATGTCGACGTTGTCGGCGGTCTCCTGCTGCCACGGCATCGACACGAGCCAGTCGATGTAGGTCCGCGCCACCGTGTATTCCGCCGCGGCGGGCGGCATCTTCGCCAGCCGGTCGAGCTCGCGCAGCGCTTCCTTCTTCGCCTCCTCGGTCATGCCGGCCGCCTCGATCTTCTGACGGAGCGCGTCGATCTCCTGCGTGCGGTCGTCGGCGTCTCCGAGCTCCTTCTGGATCGCCTTCATCTGCTCGCGCAGGTAGTACTCGCGCTGCGTCTTGGACATCTCCGACTGGGCTTCCGACTGGATCTTCGAGCCGAGCTCGAGGACCTCGACCTCTTTGGTCAGTGCCACGACCAGCCGCTGCAGGCGCTCCGCCACACTGATCGTCTCCAAGAGCTCCTGGCGCAGAGCGGTCGGAAGCGTCGGCAGTGATCCGGCGATCAAGTCCGCGACGGCGCCCGGGCTCTCGGCGGCCCCGAGCACGTTCGCGAGCTCGTCGGGGAGCGTGGGCGAGAGCGAGACGACCTTCTCGAAGAGCCCCGCGGCGGTGCGCGCGAGCGCTTCCACCTCGAGGCTTGCTGTCGACGACGCCTCGTCGCCGAGCCGCTGGATCCGCGCGCGGAGGAACGGCGCCTCCTGTACGACGTCGCCGATGCGGAAGCGGTCGAGACCCTGCACGATCAGACGCAGGGTGCCGTCCGGCTGCTTCAGCGCCTTGTGGATGAGGATCGCGGTGCCGATCGAATAGAGCTCGGCCGCGCGCGGATCCTCGGCCGCCGGATCGCGCTGCATGACCGCGCCCACGATCCGACTACCCTGAAGCGCTTCCTGGACCAGCCGCACCGAGCCGGGTCGGCCGACCGTCAGGGGCGTCACCGCCTGCGGAATAACCACGGTTCCGCGTAGAGGCAGGATCCCCAGGACGTCGGGGATATTGAGCTCTTTGTCGTCCCGCTCGCCAGCCATGTTTCTCCTTTCCAGCCTAGAACAGATCGACGGGCTTGAGCTGACCGGATGCGGCGCGAACGAGAGCCTCTCTGGGCTCCTGCGGGCGGCTCTGGCCCGCGGTCTCGGCCCCCTCCTCGCGGAGGTACGTGACGAGATCCTCGATCTGCTTCTGCATCTCGATCATCCGTCGTCTCATCTTTAAGATGACCTCGATGCCGGCGAGATTCACACCGAGGTCGCGTGTGAGTCGGAGCAGCCGCGACAGCTCATCCACGTCCTCGGTCGAGTACATGCGCGTGCGCCCGACGGTTCGACTCGGACGCACGAGCCCCTTCTTCTCGTAGAAGCGAAGCGTCTGCGGGTGGACGTTCAGCATGTCGGCGACCACCCCGATCATGTAGAGCGGCTTGCCGCGATCGGTCACTCGGCACCTCCCCGATAGCGTTCCAGCGCGGTCCGCGTCTCGACGGGCATCAGCCGCGCCAGCTCGCGCACGAGCTCGTGCGTCCGCGCGTCGAGCCCGGTCGGGACCTCGACGCGGGCCGTCACATAGAGGTCGCCCGTCGACTCACCCGTCAGGCGAGGCAGCCCCTGCCCGCGCAGGCGGAACACCTGACCGCCCGTTGTCCCGGGCGGCACAACCAGCACCGCCTCGCCGGAAGGGGTCGGGACCCGGATGCGCGCGCCGAGCAGCGCTTCCCACACGCTGATCGGGACGTCGCAGTGCACGCTGTCGCCCTTGCGCCGGAAGAACGGGTGCTCCCCGACTCGCGTGCTGACGATCAGATCGCCGCGCGGGCCGCCGAACGGCCCCGCGTTTCCCTCACCGGCCACGCGAATCTGGGCTCCCGAATCGACCCCGGCGGGAACCGACACCGCGACCGGCTCGGCGACGCGGCGGACGCCCCGGCCCAGGCACACGGAGCATCGCCCCTCTCGGCCGGCGCCACTGGCACCGCACTTCGTGCAGGCGGAGAACCGCTGGACGTCGAGCCGGACGTTCGCTCCCCGCACGACTTCCGCGAAGGACAGATCCACGGCGGCGTGAACGTCGTCGCCGCGCCGGCTCTCGGCCAGCGCCTCGTCGGCGCCGGCCGCGTGCCCGTACTGGTCGTACATCTGGCGCGCGGTGGGATCACCGAGAACTCTGAACGCCTCGGCGATCTCCTCGAAGAGCTCGCGCGCCCGCTCGTCCCAGAAATTGACGTCGGGCGAGTACTGCCGCGCGAGGCGCTGATACGCTCGGCGCACCTCGCGCGGCGGAGCCGTCGCCGCGATGCCCAGGACTGCGTAGTAATCGCGACGCATGGACCCGTTACTTCTTCTTGTCGCCCAGATCCTCGAAGTCGGCGTCGACCACTTCGCCTTCCTTCGGACCCGGCGCCCCCTGGCTCTGCCCGCCCGGCGCGCTCGCGCCGGCCGGCTGCCCCTGCGCCTGCGCTTCGCGGTACATGATCTCGGCGAGCTTGTGCGACGCCTGGCTCAGGCTCTCCTGGGCGCGCTTCATCCGCTCGATGTCCTCACCCTTCAAGGCTTCGCGCGCCTCGGCCAGCGCGTCGTCGATCGCCTTGCGATCGCCCTCGGCCAGCTTGGCGCCGTGCTCGCCGAGCGTGCGCTCGGTCGAGTAGACGAGCGAGTCGGTCTGGTTGCGCACCTCGATCTCCTGCTTGCGCTTCGTGTCCTCGGCGGAATTCGCCTCGGCCTCCTTCACCATCCGCTCGATCTCGTCCTTGGTCAGGCCGGACGACGCCGTGATGGTGATGTTCTGCTGTTTGCCGGTGGCCTTGTCCTGCGCGGCGACGTTCAGGATGCCGTTGGCGTCGATGTCGAACGTCACCTCGATCTGCGGGACCTGGCGCGGCGCCGGCGGGATGCCCACCAGGTGGAACTTCCCGAGCGTGCGGTTGTCGCGCGCCATGGGCCGCTCGCCCTGCAGCACGTGGACCTCGACGGAGGTCTGATTGTCGGCCGCCGTCGTGAAGACCTCGCTCTTCTTCGTCGGGATCGTCGTGTTGCGCGTGATGAGCGGCGTCATCACGCCACCCAGCGTCTCGATTCCGAGCGAGAGCGGGGTGACGTCGAGCAGCAGGAGGTCCTTCACCTCACCGGTGAGCACCGCGCCCTGCACGGCCGCGCCGACCGCGACGACTTCGTCGGGGTTGACGCCCTTGTGCGGCTCGCGGCCGAAGAGCTGCTTCACGGCCTCCTGCACCTTGGGCATCCGGATCTGCCCGCCGACGAGGATCACCTCGTTGATGTCCTTGGGGCTGACACCGGCGTCCTGCATCGCCTGCCGGCACGGGCCCAGGGTGCGCTCGATGAGATCGGCCACGAGCGCCTCGAGCTTGGCCCGGGTCAGGGTGAGCACGAGATGCTTGGGCCCACTGGCGTCGGCCGTGATGAACGGCAGATTGATCTCGGTCTGCAGGGTCGTCGACAGCTCGCACTTCGCCTTCTCGGCGGCTTCCTTCAGACGCTGCAGGGCCATCCTGTCTTTCAACAGATCGATGCCGTGCTCCTTCTTGAACTCGCCGGCGATCCAGTCCATCACGCGCTGGTCGAAGTCGTCGCCGCCGAGGTGGGTGTCGCCGTTGGTCGCCTTGACCTCGAAGACCCCCTCGCCGATCTCGAGGATCGAGATGTCGAACGTCCCGCCGCCGAGGTCGTAGACCGCGATCGTCTCGTCCTTCTTCTTGTCGAGCCCGTAGGCGAGCGCGGCGGCGGTGGGCTCGTTGATGATCCGAAGCACCTCGAGGCCGGCCACGCGGCCGGCGTCTTTGGTGGCCTGCCGCTGGCTGTCGTTGAAGTACGCGGGCACAGTGATGACGGCTTGGGTGACCTTCTCACCCAGATATGCCTCGGCGGCCTCCTTCAGCTTGCGCAGGATCATGGCCGAGATCTCCGGCGGGGAGTACTGCTTGCTCCGCACCTCGATCCGGACGTCCCCGTTGGCGGCCTTGACCACTTTGTACGGAACGAGCTTGGTCTCCTGGAGCACCTCCTCGTAGCGGCGGCCCATGAACCGCTTGATCGAGAACACCGTGTTCTCGGGATTCGTGATCGCCTGTCGCTTGGCGACCTGTCCGACGAGAATCTCGCCTTCCTTCGTGAATCCCGCGACCGAGGGGGTCAACCGGCTGCCCTCCTGGTTCGCGATCACCGTGGGATTGCCGCCCTCGACGACCGCCACCACCGAGTTGGTCGTCCCGAGGTCAATGCCGATCACCTTCGCCATGTCGATTCCCCCTTCTCCTTGATCTCAATGGCGACGGAGCGGGGCGGCCCGCCCCGTCGCGTCGTTCCGTACCGCGCGACTGCGCGATCGACGTCTAGATGATGTCGATCTTGATCGCCTTCGGCTTGACCTCTTCCGCCTTCGGAATCTTCACTTCCAGGACTCCGTCGCGATAGGTCGCCTTCACCTTCTCGGACTGGACAGGCATCGGCAGCTGCACACTGCGCTCGAATTTCCCGTAGACGCGCTCGGCGTGGTACGCGTTCTCGTCCTTGAACTCGCGATTCACGGTGCGCTCGCCCTTCAAGGTCAGCAGGTCGCCGGTGATCGACAGCGCGACGTCCTTCTCACTGACGCCTGGAAGCTCGAAGTTCAGAACTACCTCACTCTCGGTCTCGTGCATGTCGAGGACCGGTGCCCAGGTCCGCACCGCGGAGCCCGCACCGGAGACCGTGGGCCTCCCGAGGAAGCTATCGAAGAGGCGGTTCACCTCTCCATGGATGTCGGACATGTTGCGGAACGGATCCCACCTCTCCACCGCCACGAACGGACGCCAACGATCGATCGCCATGTCAAAGCCCTCCCATGTGGCTCGCCGGTCTCCTTGGTGCCGGCTCATATTGAGTACGTTAGATATATATCATCTGAGTATCGAGGTGTCAAATCTACCAAGGTTCGGTTTGGATATTGGGCTGTTACGGGGACCGGGATGGTAGGGTTGCCGGATGCGATCCGGGTGTGCCGTGGTCCTGGGGGCAGCCTTGGCCGTGGTCATTCTGGGGGGAGCTTCTCTGTGGGTCGGGTCGAGACTCGTCCAGGAGCCGGAGGTCCGGGCGGACGCCGGATCTCCCGAGGACGGAATCCACGGTCAGCAGAAGATCTTCGACCTCGCTCGCGGCGGAGCCGGCCGTGGGCGAGACGTTCCCCACGCCGTGGTCCTCTCGGAGGCCGAGGTCAACAGCTTCCTCTCTCGGAATCTCGTCGAGGTCGCCAAGATGCCCATCACCGTGCGCGCCGTTCGGCTCGCCGGCGACGGGGTCGTGGAGTTCAAGGGACTCGTCGCGCTACGCGATGTCCTGTCGGCCTCGCCCCTCGCGAGCCTCGTTCCAAGCACCTGGCTGGAGCGACCGGTCTGGCTGCACCTCACCGCCAGGGCGAGCCTCGAAGTCGGAGCGACGCGGACCCAGCGACGTTACCTTCGCTTCGACCTTCAGCGCGTCGCCATCGGGCGGCAAGCACTGCCGGGCTTCTTCCGTTGGCTCCTGCCGAGCCCTGGGGTACGGGGCCTCCTCCGCTGGCGAGTGCCCGATTCGGTGGAGTCGGTGACCATCGAATCAGGCACGGTCGTGATCAAGACCTCTTCGTAGCGTGGACGTATCGAAGCTGGAGATCGTAGAGGACCTCGTCGAGGATCCGGCTTTCCTCGGGTGATCTGTGCCCCTCGGTTTTCTCACGCAGCAGGATGAGCAGGTCAATCGCATCCGCGGCCTGGGCGAGATCAACCTGACGCTGTCCCGTCAAAGGATCGGGCGCGGCGCCGAGCGCGACGACGGCAGAGCTCGCCAGCATCATGAAAAGTCCGGCCAGGCTTCGCTCGCCGACCGTGCCGGCGTGGGCCGACGCCGCGGCGGGAAGTGGCTCGGCCGCGTGAGCGCGAGGCGCGGCCGCGGGCGCGGGCTCCTCCTCCAGCCGACGGCGGCGATCGGTCACCTTGAAGACGTCCTCGGGCTCGCCCCCCGCCATGAGGGTGAGCCTGGCACAGGCGAAAACCCTTGCTGTATAATCGGTTAGCCTCAGGAACGGAAATGACCGACTCTCCCGGTGTTCTCTTTCAACGGCTCCTGGACGTCATGAAGCAACTCCGTGAACCGGGCGGGTGCCCGTGGGATCGCGAGCAGACGCCGACGTCCCTCAAGCCCTTTCTGATCGAGGAAGCCTACGAAGTCCTGGAAGCGATCGAGTCGGGCCGGAGCGCGGCAGTGCGCGAGGAGCTCGGCGATCTCCTCTTCCAGATCGTCTTCCACGCTCGCGTCGCCGAGGAGCGTGGCGACTTCACGATGACCGATCTGCTCGCCCAGCTCATCGACAAGATGGTGCGGCGGCACCCCCACGTCTTCGGCGATGCGGCGGTCGGGACCGCGAGCGAGGCGCTCGTGCAGTGGGAAGCGATCAAGCAGCGCGAGGCGGAGGCGCGAGGCCAGCGGCGATCCTTGCTCGACGGCGTCCCGCGGGCGCTGCCCTCGCTGCTGCGCGCGCAGCGGGTCCAGAGCAAGGCCGCGCGCGTGAATTTCGACTGGCCCGACGCGCAGGCGGCATGGCTCAAGGTGGAGGAGGAAATCCGGGAAGCCGCCGAGGCGCTGGCGTCCGGCGACGCGGGACGCGTGCGCGAGGAGCTCGGCGACGCGCTCTTCTCGCTCGTGAACGTCGCGCGGCTCTCGGGGCTCGATGCCGACGACGCGCTCCACGGCGCGATCGAGAAGTTCCGGCGCCGCTTCACGGACATGGAAGCGGAGCTGGCCGCGCGCGGGACATCGGTCAGCGCGGTCGCGCCCGAGGAGCTGGAGCGGTCGTGGGAGGCAGCGAAAGCGGGGGAGCGCAGCGAGAAATCGTCATGAAGCTCAGGATCGGCCAATCATCCATCTCGATCGAGCGCGGTGACATCACCGACTGGGAAGTCGACGCGATCATCAACGCGGCGAACTCGACCCTGTCCATGAGTACGGGCGTGGCCAGCACCATCAAGCGCAAGGGCGGCGTCATCATCGAAGAAGAGGCGATGCGCCAGGGCCCGGTGGAGGTGGGCGAGGCCGTGCTGACCACTGGCGGCAACCTGGCCGCGACCCACGTGATCCACGCCGCCGTCATGGGCCCGGACCTCAAGACGGACGGCGAGCAGATCGCGGCCACGACGCGTGCCGTCCTCGCGCTGGCCGCCAAGCATCGCATCACGTCACTCGCGCTCCCGGCGCTCGGAACCGGCGTCGGGCACGTGCCGCCGGGCGTCTGCGCGAGCGCCATGCTCAGCGCCGTGGTGTCTCATTTGAAGGGCAGCCCCACGGGTCTCAAGCGCGTCGTTTTCGTGCTTTATCAGGACGATGCGTACAAGGCCTTTACCGATACGTTGAAACGACTCGGTGGGGTACAGTAGAAGATTACAATGGCCCAGCAACAGCAGGTGAAGCTCGGGCAGCCCGTCAACCGACGTCTCGGGGACCTCCTCGTGGCGGACGGACTCCTCACCGCCGACCAGCTCAAGAAGGCGCTGGCCGAGCAGAAGGGCTCGCCCGAGAAGCTCGGCTCGGTCCTCATCCGTCTGAACTTCGTCAACGAAGATCAGCTCATCGGATTCCTGTCGAGGCAGTACGGCGTCCCGTCGATCACGCTCGCCCAGCTCGACATCGATCCAGACGTGCTGAAGCTCGTGCCGGCGCCCATCGCGCGGAAGTACGAAGTCATCCCGGTCCGCAAGATGGGCAACTCGCTCGCGCTCGCGATGGCGGACCCGACGAACGTGTTCGCCCTGGACGACATCTCGTTCATGACGAATCTTCAAGTCCTGCCGCTGGTCGCATCGCAGACGGCGCTCAAGAAGGCGATCGACCGCAACTACGAGTCGAAGACGGAGGCCATCTCCACCGTCCTGTCCGACATGCAGACCGACCTCGCCAACGTCGAGGTCGTCGAGGAAGGCGAGGAAGGCGCCAAGGTCGACGTCTTCGAGCTGAAGGAGTCGGCCGACGAAGCGCCGGTCGTGAAGCTCGTCAACATGGTGCTGGTCGACGCGATCCAGAAGGGCGCGTCCGACATCCACTTCGAATCCTACGAGAAGATCTTCCGCATCCGCTTCCGGATGGACGGCGTGCTGCACGAGATGCTGGCACCGCCGAAGCGGCTGGAGGCGGCGATCCTCTCACGTTTGAAGATCATGTCGAACCTCGACATCGCCGAGCGCCGGCTGCCGCAGGACGGCCGCATCAAGCTCCGCTACAACACTCGCGAGATCGACTTCCGCGTCTCGACACTTCCCACGATCTTCGGCGAAAAGGCCGTGCTCCGAATCCTCGACAAGGAGTCGTTGAAGCTCGACCTCACGCAGCTCGGCTTCGACGAGTGGAGCCTCGACAAGTTCAACGCGGCGATCCATCAGCCGTATGGCATGGTGCTGATCACCGGACCGACCGGCTCGGGCAAGACCACCACGCTCTACTCGGGCATCCACACCATCAACTCGCCGGACGTCAACATCATGACGGCCGAGGATCCGGTCGAGTACAACCTGAAGGGCGTCAACCAGGTCCAGATCAACGAGGGCGTCGGCCGGACGTTCGCCGCCGCGCTCCGCTCCTTCCTCCGGCAGGACCCCGACGTCATCCTCGTCGGTGAGACGCGCGACCTCGAGACCGCGCAGATCAGTATCCGCGCCGCGCTCACCGGCCATCTGGTCTTCTCGACATTGCACACCAACGATTGCCCCTCGACGATCGCGCGGCTCCTCGACATGGGGATCCCGTCGTTCCTGGTCGCGTCGTCGCTGCTCCTCGTCCTGGCCCAGCGGCTCGGCCGGAAGGTCTGCAAGCAGTGCCGGGAGCCGTACGACGCCGACGAGGAGAGCCTCGTCCAGTACGGGCACGTCCCGACCGGGAAGGGCAAGATTCAGTTCTACAAGGGCAAGGGCTGTGCGACCTGTAACTTCACGGGAATGAAGGGCCGCGTCGCGATCTACGAGGTGATGCCGGTCAGCGAGCAGCTTCGCGACGCAATACTCAAGAACCAGGGGACCGCCGAGCTGCGGGGACTTGCGCAGACGGAGGGTATGAAGTCTTTGCGACAGGCCGGGCTCATGAAGGTCATTGAAGGAACTACGACGGTCGAGGAAGTCCTCAGAGTTACCCTGTCTTAAACAGGGGCATTTCCTTCGGGAGGCACGATGGCCGCCAACATGGCCGATCTTCTGCAACTTATGGTGGACCGTGGCGCGTCGGACCTGCACATCACCAGCGGGACGTACCCGCAGATCCGGGTCAACGGCCGCCTCAACCAACTCAACCAGTTCGAGGTCCTGACACCGCAGGACACCCAGCGGCTCTCGTATAGCGTTCTAAACGAGGGCCAGAAGCAGAAGTTCGAAGAGGAGAACGAGCTCGACCTCTCGTTCGGCATCCAGGGCCTCGCGCGCTTCCGCTGCAACGTCTACCGCCAGCGCGGCGCCGTCGGATGCGCGATCCGCGTCATCCCGTACAAGATCCGCTCGTTCGACGAGCTGGGGCTTCCGCAGATCGTGCAGCAGATGGCCGACCGCCCCAAGGGCCTGATCCTCGTGACCGGGCCGACCGGCTCCGGCAAATCGACGACGCTCGCCGCCATGATCGACAAGATCAACAACGAGCGCCACGATCACATCATGACGATCGAGGACCCGATCGAGTTCGTGCATCCGCACAAGTCGTGCCTCGTCAATCAGCGCGAGGTCTTCGCCGACACGCAGTCGTTCACCAAGGCGCTCAAGTCGATCCTCCGGCAGGATCCCGACGTCGTCCTCGTCGGCGAGATGCGCGACCTCGAGACCATTGCCGCGGCGCTGACGATCGCGGAGACCGGTCACTTGACGTTCGGTACCTTGCATACGAACTCGTGCGCCCA
>JACXTT010005175.1_pt1 | contig 19033 bp, 18 predicted proteins | sample 9270951 | NCBI WGS metagenome assembly JACXTT01 (sample SAMN15532306, study PRJNA645909) | rock metagenome | isolation source: weathered quartz diorite | place: Puerto Rico | collected 2017-06-21 | reverse complement strand
CGCCCGCGATGGATGTACTCGACGACGGTGTCCTTTTCGCCGCGCTCGAAGAGAACACGGGCAACAGAGAAGTCGAGTCCATTTTGGTCGATACGGCGCGCGCCTGTTGTCGTTGCGGCTTGCAAGAGATACTGCTTCGCACCGGCGATGTCGTTTTTGTCTATTGCCGCCTGAGCGAGGATCAGATTGCCGGCGTAGATTGCATCGCCCGAGCCCGGATTCTCGCGAAGCAATTTTTCGGCGTATTTCGAATTGAATTGTGACTTCCAGGGATTGGCATCCACACGATACGACATGACAACCAGTATCAGCGCGAGAGCCATTCCCCCCGCGGCCCACAGTCGGTGCTTTGGTTTGAATGCTGCGACTGAAGCAACTGCGGCTCCGAGCAGGCCCCAGCCCCACAACCAATCCGCGGCAGCGGACGAGGGAGAGAGGGAATTGATCAAACCTAAAGGAAGTGCCGATCGCAGGAAATAGACGGCACCGGTTCCGAGTCCCAATAGACCGCAAACGATGGAGGTCACAGCCCACGAATCAGATGTGCGGTTTTGTTGCCACTTGGATCCCAGCATCAATCCGCCACCGACTCCAGCGATCAACCAAAGGGCGAGATGTTCCCATTGTGTTTCCAAGTTGAACAAAAAATGCGCGGGTCCGTACAGAAACTGGAACGCCATGCCGGCGATGGCTCCAGGGATTGCAAGCGCGGCGGCGCCGTTGAAACGCATCTCGGCAGGAAGCGTGAGCATCGCGCAGCCGCCGGCCAGCCAAAACAGGAAAGCAGATACGAAGCCCGTCCAGATGACGTCACTGAACAGGGCGGATCGTCCTTCCTGGAGGGAGAACATAAAGCCGACAAGACCGAAGCAAAGACCGAGTACCGCGGGGAATCCCCACCTGCGCCCGAACGCGAGTCCACCGATGATTCCGCAAAGCGGGCCGGCGAGGAGGAAGTAAGAGCTCTCCGGATGCCAGGCGATGTAAGCGAAAACCAGTAGAACAGGAACACCGAACGAGATTGCCGCACGAATGGGAAGTTGCTTCATAGGTTTTAGCCGCGTAGCGGCGAAATAATTCTAGCCACGGGCGTAAGGGGCTGTTGCCCAAAGAAGCCGCGTAGCGGCGAAACAATCTTAGCCACGGGCGCAGCCCGTGGATTGTTCGGCAGGAAGAACCAAGCCCCGTAGGGGCGGCACAATCCATTTGTGTCGTCCCCAACGGGACTGGATTCCTCCCGCAATCGTGTTCCACGGGCTGCGCCCGTGGCTAGAATTGTGGCGCTCGCTGTGCGAGCTATGTTGAGCAACAGCCCCGCAAGCCCGTGGGATTGTTTGCGGGAAGGACTAAACCCTAGCGGGACTGGATCGCCCGCGACTGCGCATTCCACGGACTGACGCCCGTGGCTAGAATTGTGGCGCTCGTTAAGCGAGCTCAACATGAGATACATCTGTTATTAAATTTCGACCCGAGGCTCACCAGCAACTTCACCGTTTCCGGAAACGGCTGAATGCGCTCTCTCGGGCCGTTGGCCATATCCGCAACACAACCCGTACAGTATTCGGTGATGAGCGCATTCTGGGCATCGACTGACATCACAGTTGGAACTGTGGGAGCAGGTGCAGGTGCTCGCTGCGCGAGATTCGCACTACTTGCCAGGACGAAAGAAAGCGTAGCGAACCCAAGAATAATGAAGACCCGTTTCATCCACTTAGCCCCGTTAGATCAATAATTTAATTTCTGTAATCTCTCATTTCAGAAGCGAAGCAGGCAAGCAGAAACGTCCCTCACGCTATGCTTACCCAACAAAAGAAAAAATCGGCCAGAAGAAGGCACAAAGAACACACAAGACGTGCGGAATTATCGGCGTTGATCGTTTTCTTGCGCTTTTTGTGCGTCTTTGTGGCCCGTCCTCGTTTTTTTTTGGGCAAGGCTGTAACTCTCCTTTCTCTCCGGAGTCTTTTCAGAGAACAATTTGAAGGTTCGCAACGTATGGTTGAGGAACCGGAGGAGACTGTACATGAAGATTCTTCATTATTGCCTCATGACCACGGCCGCCTTGACGGCGGTATGTATCGTGCCGTTCTCGGCTACCGCCCAAGGGCGTAACCGGACTTTCTTTGGCGGTGTTCAGGGGGCGTTCGATCGGACATTGAACGTCTCGGGGACGGTCGATCTCGATGTATCGACTGGTTCGGGAAGCATTGACGTGCGGCGCGGATCCAACAATCGCGTTGAAATTCACGGCAAGATCCGCGGTGGTGATAGTTGGTTTCGTTCGAGCCGAGACACCGAGGACGCCGTTCGGCGACTGGAGTCAAATCCTCCCATCGAACAGTCGGGACAAACGATTCGCATCGGACGCATCCCCGATCGCGATTTGCAGCAAAACATATCCATCAGCTATGAAATCGTAGTACCGAATCAGACGAATGTGCGTGCTCACACCGGCTCCGGAAGTCAGACGATTGAAGGAGTCGACGGCAGAGTTGACGTAGGCACCGGTTCGGGAAGCATTTCGCTGCGTGACATTCGGGGCGATCTTGAAGCCAGCACCGGCAGTGGATCGATCTCGCTTGCCGGATTTCGAGGTGGACTACGCATGCACACCGGAAGCGGCGGCATCCGCGTGCAAGGCGAACAGACGGGGCGATGGGAGTTGCAAACAGGTTCCGGCGGTATCGACGTCGACCTGCCGTCGAATGCCTCATTTGAATTGAGCGCCCACACCGGTTCCGGCGGCATCGATGTCGGCTATCCAATAACGGTGCAGGGCCGGATCGATAGCAATCGCCACGACGTCAACGGCAAAGTCGGCAGCGGCGGCAATTCGCTGATGGCTCGGACGGGGTCCGGCCACATCCGGATTGAATAGCGCGAGACGAGAATAGAGCCAAAAGCCCCATCCCCAAAATTGCGAGGATAGGGCTTGTGGTGTGTTCACGGTTCACGTGCACTTCCCTGGCGCGATTCCCCGTGACGGCGATTGAATTTCTCTTCCAAAAAAAAAGGACGGGATGGAAGCCCTCTCGGATGGCAACCATCCCGTTTTTAGACAGAACAGAGAGACACTCTTAAATTTCGATTGAATTGGCCAGCGCGAACGACAGAGGGTGCTCCGCACCGAAGTGGATTTCTTTACCCTTCGTTGCAAGCACTGTTCCTGTTCCCGCGCCACCGCCGACGGCCGCACCGATCGCGGCGCCCTTGCCTCCACCGGCAATGGCGCCGATTGCGGCTCCAAGGCCGGCACCGCCACCAATGACGGCTGCATCGCGCTTCTTCGTCGATTCAGCTACAGCGGTATATGGTTTCGTGGAAATACTGATGGATTTGCCTTCATCTCGAACGATTTCGGTCAACGTCAACTCGAGACTCGCGCGACCTTTCACACGACCGGACGGCTTCGCGTCGACTACGCGGCCCCGCACCTTGGTACCCTTCGGAACGACCGTCTTGCCATCCACAATGATCGGTTCCGTTAAGCTCGCCAAAAACTGATCGCCCGGCCGGCTCTTGTCAGAGCTGACGGCTTGAAGCAACGCGACTCGGAGCTTTGTACCGGCCGGCACAACCATCTTCGGTTGCGGTTTGATCTTGTCTGGCGCTGGAACCGGTGCCGGGGCCGGTGCCGCCGCCGGAGCGCTCTTGGGTTCCAAAGGGTTTGCGCTTGTCGTCGATGGTTCTTTGCTGCACGCCACTGCACCAAGGAGCAGCGCTCCAACAGCAATCGTATGAAGACTACGTTTCATAAAACCTCCTAGCCGGTTCCTGCTATCGTGCGCGGCGAAGGAGCCACGCCGCCGCGCGTTCGCTTTTCACCGCCTGTTTTCTCTTCTTTGCTGATTCAATCGCTGCTTCGCGTCTTAACCGCTCAGCTAGGCCGGGACCAATCCAAGGAGCCGCTGGATTGGCTTCAAGCACTCGATGAATCGATGTCCATTTGATTCTCATAGGGCCCCCTTACTTCTTTACACCAACCAATAATTGCATCTGAGCGCCGCTTGAGATCTCAAAATCTTTGCTGGTGGACGTAATTACCGTGTCGTTGTTCAAGTGAGAAAAAATGTCCACGGACTGCCGCGATCCACCGGCTGTAACAAGCCGGCCATGGCCAACCTTGAACAATTGACTCGAGGAGTCTGTTCCGAGCGTGTTTTCAATCGCAGAGCTGGTCTGGTGATCAACGGGCATAACGGACGGCATGTTCAACAGTGCGGGATTTGACGGTAAACTTGCGCCTGTTGGAGAAGTCGAAGTGACAGTCTCGACGGTTGCAACGGTAGTTGTCGTAACGTTGCTTGTGAGTCCAGCAATAGGATTAACGGCTCCACTCGATCGCACAGCAGGATGAGCTGCGACGGCGCTTGCAAAGCCGAAATCATCTGCGCTTTCTTTTTCGTGTTTGGAGTTGGGATTGACCTGCGTTACCGACTCCAACGCGAATGACAAGTTCCGTGGAGTCTTGGTTTGCGAGGCTGGAGCAAGCCATACGATTTCCAGGATCGACTGGACTTGTCCCTTCGCTTCAGTACGCTTGACGTTACGAACAATACCCGTGATCGTCGTCCCCTTCTTCAGGACGAGTGCTCCATTGGATTTCACGTCATCCTGCAGTTTCACAATGACGATGTCTCCTGGCTGGCTCTCGGTAGTATTCAACTTGCCTTTCGTCATCTCTGCAGCAACGTGAGACGCGGAATTCGAGTGAATTGCAATTTCAACGTGACGGCGCTTATGAGCGGTCCGATGGACCTGCGCGTAATTCAGATTCGCGAAAATCAAACTCGATGCCGCTGCCAACGAGAAAGTTCTCACGGGTTGAAGATTCATGTATTTCGTCTCCGCTTACTGAAAACACCTAACCCGGCATCTATGTAGCAATCGTGCTGCCTTAGATCCAAACCCACCCTGTGCAAGGATTTCAGGTTATTTCCGAAGGGATGAGCCCTAAATGCCGTGTTTCCCGAATAGTTTCGAATCAAGTCGTGCTATCGGTTTTCCACAAAGTTTGTGGATGATCGGCGTGGTAGACTGCCCTCCGTGAAAAAAATCCACGATTTGCCGACACCATGTCTGGTGTTGGATCTGAACCCATTCGAATCCAATCTCGAGAAGATGAGCCGATTTGCTGGCAAACGTGCCATCGCACTACGTCCTCACGCAAAGACTCACAAGTGTGTGAATATCGCGCGGCGGCAAATCGAAAAGGGCGCAATCGGCATTTGTGTAGCGACGATCGCTGAAGCGGAAGTCATGGCTCGCGCCGGCATTCGTGGTCTGTTGATCACGGGGGAGATGGTCGGCGAACCCAAGATTTCGCGCCTCATTCGCGTCGTTTCGGAAGCGCCCGACACGATGGTCGTGGTAGACGATCCTCGCAATGTTGAAGAATTGCAGCGTGCCGCTTCGGTCGCCGGGATTCACATGACGACTTTGATCGACCTTGATATCGGACAGAACCGTACCGGCGTTCAGCCCGGCGATCCTGCACTGCGACTGGCAGAAAGCATCGCGCGCGCGAAGAATCTCCGATTGCGAGGCATCTGCGCGTATGCGGGTCACGCTGCGCATGTCGCGGGATTCCAAGAACGCCGGGCCAGTTCCGGGCGCGCCCTCGCACAGGCGCTCGCGACGCGAGACTTGCTGCGGCGCAATGGCCACGATATCGAAATCCTGAGCGGAGCGAGTACGGGGACGTACAACATCGATTCCTATATCGACGGAATGACAGAACTGCAATCGGGATCGTATGTGTTTATGGACGTCGAGTATCGAAGAATCGGCGGTCAGAGCGGACCGGTGTATGAAGACTTCTCTCCGGCGCTCAGCGTGATATCTACAGTAATTCATCGCTCAGGCAATAAAGCAATCGTCGATGCGGGCCTGAAAGCATTTTCAACGGATCGACCGTTCGGGCCGGAACCACTCGATATCGATGGCGTCCGGTATGAATTCGCCGGTGACGAACATGGCCGGCTGATCTTGACTGATAGCGGCATCAACTCCGGCGATAGATTGCGCTTCATCATCCCGCATTGTGACCCCACTGTGAACCTCTACGATCGATTCTTCTGCGTGCGAAACGAATCGGTGGAGGATGAGTGGCCCATCATGGAACGCGCGGGCGGCCGTCCCTACTTTTAGATTCACGCCGCGAGAATGCATGTCCGCGATGCAATCGACTGTCGAGATGCTCGAGATCCGTTGCGATGAGCGCCTGAATCAACTCGACCGCTCCATCGCCATGACCTTCCGCAGTGACCCAGTCGACGCGCTCTTTGAGCGTGTCCAGCGCATTTTCCACTGCCACTGAGCATTCGCATAAATCCAGAAACGCATGATCGTTTTCAGCGTCCCCCACTCCGACGACGTTGTGCGGCGAGAGGCCCAGCTCATGCAAGGCAGCCGTCAGCCCCGTCCCTTTGTCAACGCCCGATGGCAGGATCATCACAGCGCCCTTGTTGAAGATGACCTGTAACTCCAGCCCGAAATCACGAATGACTTCGACCGCGGTTGTTTCGTGAGGACGCCAAGTCGCCACAATGACGCGCCCAACCGATACACGCTCCGCTCCACGATGAATCAACTCGTGAATAAATTCTTGCGGAGGACGTTCCGCAAGCTTCCGTTCTTCACGGGTAACGGGCCGATAAAGCAGGGCACCATTTTCAGCAACCACTCGGTCGAACAGGTCAAGTCGCGGGAAGATTTTGATGAGATCGTCGAGTTCCCTGCCCGTCACCAAAATCAATTTGCGGCCGGACTTCTTGAGGTCCAGAAGGGCATCGATCGTGCTGTCGCTGACACTACTATCCCAAGCGATGGTGCCATCGTAGTCGCAGGCCAAGGCGTGATATCGCATCGTTCAATGGTAATTCCGGGACTTACCTGCGAGGAAGGTGCACATCGGCCATCATGCAGCGGGCGCTCCCACGGCCTATCCCTTCAAACAGGGGAAGCGGAGATTCCACGATCTTTGTGAATTTTTGGATTGCGTCGCGCTGTTCGGAACGAAGTGCCAAACACGCAGAAGTGGAAATAACAAGGACACTGCGATCATTTTTGGCTTGAAGCTGGAGCACGTTTCCCGCGAAACGCTCCAGTTGTTTTAGATCGATGGGAATGATTTCGCGGCCGCTGGCCTTGAGACTATCCACGACGCGCTTGCGCTCGGCAGCATCAGGAATAGAATCTGCGCAGAAGATGACGAAACGATCGCCGATGCTCATCGTCATGTCCGTATGGAGGATCAGGTCTCCGTTCCCGTGAACGGCGCGAAAGGTTACCGGCTTGTAACCCAGCGTGTCGCACAATTCCTTGAGAACATTCTCGGCGGTCCGCGGCGAGATGTTTGCATACGCAATGTGATCGGCATGGTCGAAAACGACGCTGCCTGTACCTTCGAGAAATCGTCCTTGGTTCTCATGATGAGTTAGATCCATAACTCGAGAAACTCGAAACCCACTGGTCTCGAGCTTCTCGATGATGTCTCGGCGCCGCTCGGGCCTGCGGCTTGGCGCCAGCATGGGATACAAGACGACCGTACCGTCATGATGAAACGAAACCCAATTGTTCGGGAAAACGGCATCGGGCGTGTTGAGGTCTTCTTTATCCTCAATGAGAATGACTTCCACATCGGCATCGCGTAATCGGCCGGCCAAAATGTCGAATTCGATGCGCGCGCGCCGCTCGATTTCTTTGCGACTTGTTTCCGTCGTTTCCCTTTGAAACATGAATGAAGGCGCCGTATCCGGATTGAATCCAAATGAAGCAGGTCTCACCATCACAACAGCAGTAGGTAATTGCATCCACTAAATCTCCAGCAACATTCTTGCGGGCTCTTCGATCAAATCTTTGATTCGCTTCAAGAACGTGACAGCTTCACGGCCATCCACAATGCGATGGTCATACGTAAGGGCAACGTACATCATCGGTCGTATCACCACAGCGCCGGCGCGAGCGACCGGCCGATCCTCGATCGCGTGCAGACCGAGGATCCCACTTTGAGGCGGATTCACAATCGGCGTCGAAAGCATGGATCCATAGACGCCGCCATTGCTGATCGTAAATGTACCACCTTGAAGCTCGTCGACTTTGAGTTGATTGGCCTGCGCGCGCTGTGCGAAGTCGGCAATGGCTTTTTCGATTTCAGCGAAGCTCAGACGCTCGGCATTGCGCAGCACCGGCACAACGAGTCCTTTGCCGCCTCCTACGGCGATACCGATGTCATAGTAGTTGCGATAGACGACGTCATGACCACGAACCTCCGTGTTGAGCTGCGGAACAGCTTTCAACCCTTCTATCACGGCTTTGACAAAGAAGGACATCAAGCCCAGTTTGATCTGATGCTTCGCTTGAAAATTTTCCTGATGCTCCTTGCGCAGAGTCATCACGCCCGACATATCGATTTGGTTGAAGGTCGTCAGCAGTGCCGCAGATTTCTGCGCTTCGACTAAACGCTCGGCAATGCGCCGTCGAATTGGAGTCATAGGGATGACTTCTTCTTCGCGGCCGTTGGATTCAGGAGGCATCTTCGTAACCTATTACGCAAATGCTGCTGCGATCAACTGTTCCTGTTCTTTCTTGTGGCTATTGTGCGAACCCGTAGCCGGACTCGCAGAGGCGGTACGTGAAATCCCCTTGAATGGCAAACGACCAAGGACGGCTTCGCCGAATCGGATTTTCAAAAATCTCCACGCTCCCATATTCTCCGGCTCTTCTTGCACCCAGTAGAGATTCGTTCCATCACGATAGGATCTTAATGCCGCCTCGATTGTTTCATCGCTGAGAGGATAGAGCTGCTCGAGGCGAAGAACAGCGACGTCCTTTCGCCCCAGGCGTTCTCTCTCCCGATCCAGATCGAAATAGATCTTGCCGGTGCACATCAAAATGCGCGTGATTTCAGCAGCGGCACCTGCATTGGCGTCCGGAAGGATCCTTTCAAAGCGCCCCATCGCAAAATCATCCAGGCTCGATACCACGCGCGGATGACGCAACAAACTTTTCGGAGTCATGACAGCGAGCGGTTTTCGCCACCGGCGCAAAGTCTGCCGACGCAGACAATGAAAGAACTGGGCGGGAGTCGTTGGCTGGACGACTTGGATGTTGTCATCCGCTGCCAATTCAAGAAACCGCTCTAGGCGGGCGCTCGAATGCTCCGGGCCCTGGCCTTCCATGCCGTGCGGCAGCAGGAGCGTGATGCCGCTCAGCCGCCGCCACTTGTCTTCTGCCGCCGCAATGAATTGGTCGACGATCGTCTGTGCGACATTCCAGAAGTCGCCGAATTGCGCTTCCCACAGGACGAGGCCATCGGGAGTGTCGAGACTGTAGCCGTATTCAAAACCGAGCACGGCAATCTCCGAGAGTGGGCTATTGTAGATTTCTACGGGAGCTTGATCCGGCGCGAGATTTTGATACGGCATGTAAATTTGCCCATTCTCCACATCGTGCAGCACGGCGTGCCGGTGGCTGAAAGTTCCTCGTTCCGAATCTTGACCGGATAAGCGCACACGTGCACCTTCAGTCGCCAGCGTAGCGAAAGCGAGAGCTTCCCCTGCAGCCCAATCGAGCGCGCGCTCACCGCGCGCCATCAGTCGCCGCAGCCGGATGCCGGATTCAATCTTCGGATGCGGATGAAAATCTTGCGGCACCGTTGTCTGCATTTCCAGCAACTCCACGAGGCGGTCGCGATCGACACTCGTGTCGACTTCCTCTGCAAGCCGCTCGGGCCCACCGGTGTAACCGTTCCAAATGCCGCGTGGAGTTTCGGAAGGAACCTGATAGGTATCGCTGGTCGCTTGAGACAACTCTTGTTCGAGGTGTTGGTGGCGGCTCACTGCGATATCGTCGGCCTCGTCGCTCGTGACGCCGTGGAGCTTCAGCAGATGCTCGAGGTATCCCTCGCGCACAGGTTTTCTCTGTTTGATTGCGCGATAAAGTTCAGGTTGCGTGAAGAATGGCTCGTCGCCCTCGTTATGCCCCAGCCGCCGATAGCACCACATATCGACGACAACATCACGCTTGAACTCGCGGCGAAAATCCATTGCCAATCGCACGACTTGTGCAACGGCTTCCGGATCTTCACCATTCACGTGGAAGATCGGAATCTGCAGCATCTTGGCAACGTCGGTTGCGTATACGCTCGATTTCGTTTGCGCGGGCGAAGTGGTAAAGCCGATCTGATTGTTAATGACAATGTGCAGCGTACCGCCGACGGTGTAGGCATTCAGTTGACTGAGATTGAGCGTTTCTTGAATGACACCTTCACCCGCAAAGGCCGCGTCGCCGTGAATCAAAACAACCATGCCGCGCTTCCGGTCGAGGTCACCCGCGCGGTCTTGTTTTGCGCGCAGGCGGCCAAGCGCGACGGGATTCACGAACTCGAGGTGACTTGGATTGAAACAAAGCGAAAGATGGATCTTGCGACCGCTTTGGGTTTCCCAATCTGAACTATACCCAAGATGGTATTTCACGTCGCCGCGCCCACCGGCGTAGAGATCGGGATCGAGATCGGCGAATTCACGGAAGATTTGCCGCGGGCTCTTTGCCATGATGTTCGCCAGGACGTTCAGACGGCCGCGATGTGCCATCCCGAGAACAATCTCGTCGATGCCGTGCTCACCCGCTCTTTCAATCGCCAGGTCCAACAGCGGAATCAGACTCTCCGCGCCCTCGAGCGAAAAACTTTTTGCTCCGATGAACTTTTTCCGAATGAATTCCTCAAAAATAACAGCGTCCGTCAGTCTGGTTAGAATTCGAATTTGTTCATCGTGGGTTAAATTGATCCGATTTCCAGTGCCTTCCATCCGTTCCTGAAGCCAATGGCGGACGAAGCTGTCGTCAATGTGCATGAATTGCACGCCGATCGACCGGCAATAGGTGTTGCGGAGGCGTTCGAGAATCTCGCGCAGGGTCAAAGTGCCGCCGCCGCACATCGCTTCACACGCAAAGCGGCGGTCCAGGTCGGCCTCGCTCAGACCGTAAAAATCGAGATTGAGTTCGGCCGGCATTGCCCGAGGAATTCCCAACGGATCGAGCTGAGCCGCCATGTGTCCGCGAACGCGATAGTTGCGAATAAGCTGATCGATGCGTTCTTGAAGCAAGGCCGTTGTCGCGTCTTCGGTGGCACCACCAATGCCATGTGCTGTGGGCGGATTAAAAATGCTCCAGGGCTTGAATGAAGGCTTAAAAGACGCGCCATTGCCGTCAGAAAGACCGCGAAAATAATCCTGCCAGTCAGGAGGAACGGAATCAGGATCGTGCAGGAAGTCCGCATACAGCGCTTCAATGAATTCGAGGCTCACGCTGTCCATAAGAGAAGGATACCGCTGAATTTCGCGGACTACTTTACTGTAATGGTTTGGTGTTGTTGTATTTCTTCGCGTGCGATGGATGTCCATCGCGGAAGTTTGTCGATCACCTTGAGGGCCTCAAGGTGATCTTCGATGGCGAAGGACGCTTTGCCCAAAAAAAGTTCCTCAACGAGGCAGTTCGCAAGGCTGACAACTGTCGGAATGTCGAAGGCCCTTTCTAACGCCGAGCCAGGATTGTGATGGTACGCCACTGCTTCGACGATCGGGTGCGGTACTCCCCACAGGCCCAGCAGGTATGCTCCCGCCTCCGCATGAGTCAGTCCGAGCAGTTCGAGTTCTACCTCGTGTGGTGGCCGTCCGCTTGTTCTGCTGGCAACCGTCACCAACTTGAATTTTTCGGGGATGCACACAGCCAGTACCAGATTTCCGACATCATGAAGCAACGCGGCAGTGAAGGCATTCTGAGCATGACGCGGATTCGATACCAAACGCCGCGCGACTCTTGCTGTCATCAACGAATGCTCCTGCTCGGCGTCAAAGGAGAACCCGGAGCGAATGGCCGTCGGTTCAAGAGCCGCAAACATGTGGACCGTCAGCGAGAGGTCCCGGATGAGTTCCATGCCGAGATAAGCCACCGCTTGGTCCAGCCTCGTAATTTTTCTGGATAGACAGAAGGCAGCCGAATTGACCACCTGCAGCGTCTTGGTTGCCATCGCCGTATCCTTTTCCAGAATGCGCGTGATCTTCTGCGCCGACACATCTGGACGGGCCATGGCGGCCATCATTTCGAAATACACAGTAGGAACCGACGGCAATTGTTGCATGCCACCAATCTTCTTGCGCAGCGAGTCCGTGAGCAGTCCGCGCAACTGGTCAATCCGTTCGATGGCATTCCAAAGTGCGGAGACATCCATCGGCTTGGTCAGTATCTGATGTGAAACCGGCAAGGCGACGAGTATCGAATCCGTTTCCGACTGCGGGCACAACATGATTCGAACAACGTGCGGATAGTCCTCTTTAATGGCGCCGAGCAACATCGCACCGTCCACACCGGGCATGTGCATGTCGGCCACAACGATGTCGACGGGCTCCGACCGCACGATGTCAATAGCGGCTTCTGCACCTACTGCGCACAAGATGTCCAGCTGTGCACGGTATTTCGCCATGGACTCACGGTGCAGGTTCAGGACCTCGGGCTGATCATCGACGAAAAGTATGCGTCTCACGACTCCCGGTATCGGCAATCTGCGCCGAAAGCTTTACAGGCAGCCCATGACTACATACTTGGTTGAAAAATCTATGGATTCGTGCCGTCTCCGCCGGAGGACCCGGCGAATACTTTCTTTCCGCTACTTAGGGTTACGGCTGTCGCATTCAACAGATTGGAGCCATCTTTCGCAAGCGATCCATTCACCGTGACAGGTTCGCCGACCTTGAGATCGTTTCTCGTCCAGCCACGCCTGAGAAGCATCGCCGGCGCCGCCAGTTCGACCTCCCAATTGGCAACCTTGCCGGTCGCGTCCTTTACATCGATAAAGAACCGGGCATGAGGATTGATCCAATCCAACTTCGTTACAGCCCCGGTAAGAGTAGCCGGTTTGTTCCGATCGTACTGCGCTGCGAATGAATGATGCGCAAGAATCGTTCGTGAATAAATGCCGCAAAGGATAAACGCGAGACTGGTTGCAACAATAAACGATGCTCTCGTCTTCATAGTCTATTTGGCTCCAACGTAATGAGTAGCGTCGCGATCTTCACAGATGAATTCGATCAGCTCTGTGTCGAGCATAACGCGCTGATTAACCCTAACGGTCCATGCCTGTGTATACGCCTTCGGATCGTCGATGGTGACATCGATTTCGAGATTTCCATAGTTGGGCCTGCGGAAGCGCTCGACCGTCTTGGCCGCGCTCGTTAAAGGATTCCCGTTAATATCGAGCCAGCCGTCATCGCGGAAACCGATCGTTTCAACAACGAGCGTGTCGCCTTCCCATTTCCCGACTGAATAGCCATACCACCATGGATCGGCGTCCTTGCCGGGCAGTGGGCGGCCGTCCAAATAGATCTGGCGCAGACCGCTGTTGGGTTCATAAATGATGTATATGGCGCCGGGGGTCTGGATGATCTTTCTAGGCTCGCCATGTGTATGGAACTGCATATTGCCCATCGGCAGACAATGCGCGTCGGGATTATCTTTGCTGTTGTCTGCCATACGTTTCTTCACAAGCTCCGCCGCCCACGGTTGCAGCGGGAGGCCTTCCTTGAATCCAGCTCCGGCATCTCGGAACGTCGCGACAGGAGGCGTGCCGGGAGGAGGTGGCGGAGGAGGAGGCGCCGGCGTAGCCGCTGCACCTTGCCCGCGTTGTCCGGCAGGTGGCCGGATGTTCGACCAGATTCCCGAAAAGTCGGGCTTTCCGTCCGCAGTTCTGGGAGTGGGCCCATTGAGGTTCGGCTTTCCGTCCGGTCCCTTGGGTACTCCTGCCGTTGGGTATGACGGCCACTGCGCCATGAGTATCATCGAAACGACCGCGCCGAGGAACGTTGTCATTCGAGCTTTCCTTTCACGCGCCTAACTGCGCGGCCAAGTCAATTATGTCTTTGGACACGACATCAAATTGGCCCGCAGTCGCTTTGTCCGCTTGCCGCGTGGGGCCGTACTCGTTTGGTCTGTGGATGAATCCAGCGAGTAAGCCAAAACTTCGCGCCGCATTCAAATCGCCGACATGCGCAGCGCACATCATGACTTCTTGCGGCTTCAGTCCGAGCAACTCAACCGCCGTGAGATAACTTTCGCGGTCCGGCTTATAGTGTCTTGCCAATTCCGCCGACAATATCAAGTCCCAAGCCAAACCAGCGTTCTTCGCCATGTCGGTAAGGAGTGCCACGTTTCCATTGGACAGCGGCGCGATCGTAAACTTCTTCTTCAGCCGGCGTAATCCGACGACGGAATCCGGCCACGGTTTCAGCCTGTGCCAAACGCGATTCAGATGGTCTTTCTCGTCTTCGCTAAGGGCCGGCATCATCCGGAATTCCATCAATAGTTGATCAAGGATCATGCGGTGCAGCTTGTCGAGATTCGTCCACGGTAGTTCACCTTTTCGAACCCTATCCATCGAAGGTGCATAGCCGGCACGCCATCGATCGGCGAAGCTGGCCCAATCGATATCGAATCCCTTTGCTTTGCTGAAGGCTCTGCCTTCTTCGATGATCGACCCGCGCCAGTCCACGACCGTGCCGAACGTATCGAACACGAGTGCCTTCGGCATCACAGACGGCGAAGCCGATCCGAGCACAGGTAGAAATTCCACTGCTGCCCCCGCGGTTAAGATAAAGAATTGTCTCCGGTTCATCTTTTTAGGCGGATTATAGCTGCGCTACACCGGAAGTCCGAGTTCTTTCGCGGCCTGTTCTTGCGACGCATCCATTGTGATGAAGCGATCTACACGTTCGGCGGCATGAAACCAAAGTGCCGTTCGAAGGTGAGCCAGATCCAGTGACCGGGGAGTTGTGACGGCCGGTAGGATATTGGATTGGCAAAGGTCCAATGTAAGATCGCGCAGTTGGAAGAACTCTATGTCCTGTTCGAGCCGTTCCATCGACTGTTTGTACTGCTCGGGCCGTAGATAGCCTTCTCTCGCCAATCGCACCAGATTTCGTCTCGTCTCGAGCACGAGAAGAACGCTCGAGAGCAACTGAGATCCCATCGTTTCCTTGGCCAGCCGTTCTGATCCTTCCTGACCGAGCAGGATGCACAGGTACGCGGAAGTATCGACATAGACGCGCCGCTGAGTCTGTGTTTTTTCAGGATCGGATTTCAACGGTCGCCTCTGTCGGTCGACAGCACATCCAGATATGGAATTTTCTTGCCGCGTTTCAGCGCCGGCTTAAGGCCTCCTTTGCCGCTGTGCCTCCCTTGATGCACATGTTGAGGATGAACCGGAATCAATTTCGCAACCGGTTCCTTATGCCGGGTGATGACAATCGTATTTCCAGATTCAGCTTCTAAAATCGCCGCGGAAAGCTTGCTTTTCAGGTCTTGAATAGAGATCTGTTTCATGGACCGATCGTATCATGATTCTGGTCCGAATTATGGCCTGATTCGCCAGCCCGAATTCGAACCGCTCCGCAGGTTGCTTGCGTTGGATTCTTTTCGATACACTGCCCGCGCTAACGATAGGAGCCAATGTATGACGAAGGTACGAATGCGTGGGTTGGTGGGCCTTGCTTTTGCGATTCTCATTCTCATAAAAAGTTACGGATGGGCGCAGGTCGCTGCGGCTATCTCCGGAAAGGTGGAGGATGCTTCGGGCGCAGCAGTGGGCGGCGCTTCGGTGACGGTAAAGAATGTTGAGACTGGAGCGACTCGGACCGTCACTACAGACGAAACGGGTAATTACCGGGCCTTATCACTGCCAGTCGGTCAACAAGAAGTTCGAGCGGAAAAACCGGGCTTCCGATCGGCGGTGCGCACGGGAATCAATCTCGTTGTCGGTCAGGAAGCGGTCGTGGATCTCAAGTTGGATGTGGGCCAGGTGACGCAAGAGGTCACGGTCTCGGCAGACGCGGCGCTTGTCGATTTGACCACAGCGAACGTGTCCGGCGTCGTCGGTGAGCGTCAGATCAAGGAATTGCCGCTGAACGGTCGCAGCTTCGACAACTTGATCACGTTAAATCCCGGAACGATCAACTACACGTACAAAAGCCCCGGAACAGTAACCAGTCAAGGCAACACATTTTCTGTTGCCGGGCGAAGGCCGCTGGAAAATATCGTCCTGCTGAACGGGATTGAATACACCGGTTCGAGCCAGCTGGCGAATACTCCCGGCGGTGTGAGCGGCTATCTGCTGGGAATCGATGCCGTCCGCGAATTCAATGTTCTCACCGGCACATACTCCGCCGAATATGGAAAACGCGCTGGTGCGCAGGTCACCGCCGTTACTCAATCCGGAACGAATCAATTCCACGGATCGGTCTTTGAATTTCTGCGTAACAGCGCTCTCGACGCGCGCACGATTTTCGATATCAATCCGACGGGCGGCAAGAGTTCCGCCGCGCCCTTCCGCAGAAATCAATTCGGTGGAAGCGTGGGCGGCCCGATCAAACCTGATCAGCTTTTCTTCTTTGGCAACTACGAAGGATTCCGGCACCGACTAGCGATCACCAATCCCGCAGTCGTTCCGGATCAGCAAGTGCGGCAGGGCTTGGTTCCGAACGCGGCAACGGGAATCTATACCGTGCCGGCGAATGTCAGGCCGGAGATGTCGCCGTTCTTCCGTTTGTGGCCCGAACCGAATGGCGCGGAAATCATGGTGCCCTCAACCGCGCCGCCCGCGGGTTGCAGCACTCCGTGCCTGATCCCCAGTGGAAGCGCGTATTCCTACAACAGCCCGAAACAGGAGATCAACGAGGATTTCGGAACGGTGAAGGGAGACTACAATCTCAGAGACGCCGATTCACTCTCCGTCTCTTACACGATCGACAACGGCGATAATCTCTCGCCTCTGGCGGATCCGCTTTTTGGAAATTACATTACGCTTCGCTCGCAAGTCGCGAGCATCCGGCAAACGCATATCTTCTCGCCGCACGTTCTGAACACAGCCAGTGTGGGTTTCTCACGGGCTGGATTCCGGTTGGACCCATTCACATTTGTTAATTTTCCGGCCAGCCTTTCCTTTGTTACCGGGCAGGGGCCGGGCGGAATCATTATCGGTGGGACCACAACGACGACTGCGGCAGCGGCCATCACTTCAGCCGGGCCGAACAATGCAGCGGGAGCACGGAATCACCGAAATCTCTACACCTTCAGCGATGGGTTGCAGATCAGCAATGGAATGCATCAGTTCAACTTTGGCGCATGGTTTCAAAAGCTGCAGGACAACGAAAACACCGCGTCGCGCAGGACGGGAGTGGCGAATTTCACCAATATCACGACGTTCCTGCAAGGCACGACGAGTATGTTCCAAGTCGTGCCGAGTCCCACCGAATTGGCTTTTCGAAGCTGGTTCGGCGCATGGTATGCGGAAGACTCGATGAGGTTGCGGCGCAACCTGACGATCCGCCTTGGCCTTCGTCATGAATTCACAACCGGATGGAATGAAAAGTTCGGCAGAGCGGCCAATTATGTTACCGACGGAAATGGAGTGCTGTTGACGGACCCGCAGCGCGGAAAATCCGTATTCTCGGAAAACAAAGCAAAATGGTTGTTCGGACCAAGGGCCGCTGTTGCGTGGGATCCTCTCGGGAAAGGCAAGACGGCGATCCGAGCCGGGTTCGGCATCTATTACACGTTGATCGACAATCTCTCATTTCTGTTGAATTCGTTGCCGCCATACAACGGTTCCCCAACCTTCTCGGGCGCTCTGTCGAACTTACAACCTGGGTCCGTGAGCCTTCCTCTCACCGCCGGACAGCCGCCCCCGCCTGCTTGCGTCGCCGGAGCTGCTGCGAGTACTTGCAGCATCTTTGCGCCGCAGGGCGTCGAGCCCGCAGCGAAGACACCAACGGTCAATGAATGGAATTTCACCGTCGAACAGCAACTAGGCGCCAACATGGCACTTCGAGTGGGCTATGTGGGATCGTTCGGTTACCACGGATTTCTGAGCATCGATCCGAACTCGATCCCTGCGCAGGTTTGCTCGAATTCCAGCGGTTGCCCGGTGGACACTGCCGCTCAACCCACGCGAGTTCCCCAAGGCACAAAATACATCCCGTTGCAGCCGGCGCCACCATCGCCGGCGACGGCAGCGCGGCTCAACCCTTTTCTAGGCGCAGGATTCTTCTGGTACACCGCTGGCAACAGTAGTTATAACGCGCTGCAACTTGATGTGATTCGCCGGTTGAGCCAGCGGTTGCAATTCCGAGGGAACTATACTTGGGCGAAGAATCTCGATATGAATTCTGCGCTCACCATTGCTCAAGCGCAGAATCAACCGCAGATGGTGCTGGATCGCAATGATCTTCACCGAGACTGGGGTCCATCTGCGCTCACGCCGACTCACCAGGCGAGTATCTCCGCGCATTATGAATTTCCATTCGGTAATGGCAAAGCCAGAGGACTGGGCCGGCTAACAGGTGGATGGCAACTGAACGGCATCACGACGTTGCTGAGCGGGTTTCCCTTCACTCCGCAGATTGGAACGAATCGATCCGGAGACGGAAACACGCGAAACCCGGACCGGCCGGATTTGAATCCGTCCTTTACCGGGCCGGTGTTGCTGAAGAAACAGTCGCAATGGTTCGATCCGGCTGCGTTTTCGTTACCGACTGTCAGGACCTGGGGCAACTTAGGACGAGGGACGTTGCGTGGACCGAGTCTCCAAACCCTGGATCTGTCAGTCCTCAAAAACACATCGTTGACCGAGCGCGTCGCGCTGCAGTTTCGCGCTGAATTTTTCAACGCGCTGAACCATACGAACCTTGGACCACCGAACCAGATCGTGTTTTCCGGCACGTCCGTGAGCCCTTCGGCGGGATTGATCACGACGTTGGCGACAGACTCGAGACGGATTCAATTCGGCCTGAAAGTGATCTATTAGCGCGCCGTGCTTTAGGGCTCTCCCCCTCCTCCGAGGGGTGGCTTTGCACAAAAAGTCAGATTCGGAGCAATAATCCCCTCCTCGTGAGGAGGGGTGGCTGCGGCATCAAGAAAAAATCGGCGAAGCCATCCTTATCGCCGCAGACGGGGTGGTGGCTCACAAGCCGTGTTACGAGAGCGCATT
>JACXTT010005174.1_pt1 | contig 19033 bp, 19 predicted proteins | sample 9270951 | NCBI WGS metagenome assembly JACXTT01 (sample SAMN15532306, study PRJNA645909) | rock metagenome | isolation source: weathered quartz diorite | place: Puerto Rico | collected 2017-06-21 | reverse complement strand
GGCTGTCCCGTCGTGCCGCTCGTGTAATTCAGCGTGCAGAAATCCTCGCGGTGCGTTGGCGCGGCAGTCAGGTGGGTCGATTCGCCTTTGATCCAATCTTTGTAAGAAACGATGGATTTGTTCGGCGACTCACCTATCACGACGACATGTTCGAGAAATAGCCGGTCGCCGCGAATTTCCTCGATCTGAGGCAGCAAATTTTCCGAAACAATGAGAACTGAAGCGCGGCTATCGTCCAGGATATAGGCGTATTCTTTTGGAGTCAGCGTCGTGCTCATGCCGACGGCGACGCCGCCAACTTTCAAGATGCCAAAGAAAGAGGTAACCCACTCCGGCAGATCGAGTGAAAGAATGCCTACAAAATCGCCCAGCCGCACGCTCAATTTCTTAAGCGCATTGCCGACCTGATTGACCTCGTTGGAAATCTCCCGAAAGGTCATCTCGCGTTCCACACTATAGAGCGCGATCTTATCTGCTCGTTCGGCCAGGTTGTGTTCTAAAACGTCTACGCAGTTGTAGCGATGTGGTAGATCCGAAATTTTTAAAATGGTGAGTGTCTTGGTAGTCACGATTGCTTCTCACGGGACGGGAACTTTGCTGGACGCTTGTCTTTCAGTCCATCCAGGCCGGCCAGCAGATCCGGACTGAAGAAGCCCATCATTTCGAGGACCATCGAGTGGTCGAAGATTGGGCCCGCCTGCAGCAACCACTGGTTGAGAGCCCGCTTCGTGTATTTAATTGCATCACGTGATCCATTCGCTAACGTCGCGGCGACCTTCATTGCTCGTTCGGCCAGTTGATCGTCTGGCACGCACATACTGACCAATCCGATCCGCTCTGCCTCGCGGCCGTCGATGAATTCACTGGTCATCAAGTAATACTTCGCCTTCGCCATGCCGCATAACAGAGGCCAGATGACCGCCGCATGATCACCGGCAGCCCAGCCCATCTTTGTATGGCCGTCGCCAAGTCGCGCGCTCTCCGCCATGATGCTGATATCGGCGAGCAAGCCCACCACCACGCCGGCGCCGACTGCAATACCGTTGATCGCGGAGACAATCGGTTTCGAGCAATACAACATGTTGTAGACGATATTGCGAGTTTCCTCCAAGATCGCGACCACTTCCTCATAATGCCCGTGCACATTTCTAATCCTGTCCAGATCACCACCTGCCGAGAACGCGCGGCCCGAACCGGTCAGCACCACCACACGTGTTTCCGGATCTTTATCGATCATGGGCCAAAGGTCGGCGAGAGCTTGATGCATCTGCGCATCCGCCGTATTCAACTTCTCGGGCTTGCTCAGCGTTATCCAGAGAATGCCCGGATCGCGGCGTTCAAATATCATGTTCGAGAACGACGAATAATCCATGATGAGTTCTTTCCTTTACCGCGGGGTGGCTGCTAAACGAACTGTTTCGCTTTAGGAACCACCCCGCCTCGCTTTGCTCGGCACCCCTCCTAACTTAGGAGGGGAGTTTACTAAAACACCTGGCTCGGCTCGTACAAGCCATACACGACGCGCAACGTGTCGCAGATCTCGCCCAGCGTAGCGTAGGCTTTCACGGCCTCGATCAATGCCGGAAAAAGATTTTCATTAGCGCGGGCGGCGTCTGTCAGATCCGCAAGCGTCTTCGCGACCACGCTGTGGTTGCGCTTCTGCTTCAGTTCGTGCAGCCGTGCAATCTGGCGTTTTTCGGTTTCCGGATTGGCTCTGAATACCGGAATGGTCTGTTCTTCTTCACTTTTGTAGGCGTTGAGACCGACGAGTATCCGTTCGTTCGTCTCGATTTGCCGCTGGTAGCGATAGGCCGCTTCGGACAGATCTCGATCGTAAATACCGTCTTCGATGCAACGCACGGCTCCGCCTAACGCGTCGATCTTGTCCAGATATTTGAAAACGTCGGCTTCAATCGTGTTCGTCAGAGACTCGACAGCGTAGGAGCCGCCAAAGGCGTCCACGGTGCCGGTTATTCCGGCCTCGTTGGCGACGATCTGCTGTGTACGCAACGCAATCGTTGCGGCTTCCTCGGTCGGTATCGCGTATGCTTCGTCATAGGACGCCTTAGCAACCGTTTGTACCCCTCCCAACGCCGCGGCCAATGTTTCTATAGCCACACGCGCGATATTGTTCAGGGGCTGCTGCGCTACGAGATTGCCTCCCAACGTGTACGCGAAAATCTTCAGTTTCATCGTTTCGGGGTTTTGTGCCCCAAAACGCTCGCGCATCAGTCTGGCCCAAACGCGACGAGCGGCTCGAAATTTGGCGACCTCCTCCAGAACGTCGATGCTTGCGGAGAGGAACGTCCAAATCTGGCCGGCGAATGCGTCGATGTTCAATCCGCGCCGGCACACCTCATTGACGTACGCCAGGCCATTCGCGAAAGTGAATGCGAGTTCCTGAGTTGCCGTACTGCCGCGATCTCGAATGTGGTAACCGCTCATGGCGAGCGGCGTCCAATCCGGCAGATTTCGAGCACAGTATTCGATGACGTCGGACGAAAGCTTCACTCCCGCTTCAGGCGGAAAAATATATGTGCCGCGGGCGAAGTATTCTTTGAGGGAATCGTTTTGAAGGAACATTCGGGTGTTGCGGATGTTCACACCCTGCTTCTCGAAGGCGGCGATATACATCGCTGCGATGATAGGACCAATGGCGTTCGCCGTCGTCCGGATCTGGCGCACCTTTTCCAGTGGAATGCCCTCAAAGAGCCGCTCCATGTCGGCAAGCGATCCGATGTGTACACCCGTCACGCCGACTTCACCGGCTGCCAGAGGATGGTCGGCATCGTAACCGCACTGCGTTGGCAGATCGAGGGCGATAGAGAACCCCGTTTGTCCACGATCTAACAACGTTCGATACCGCTCGTTTGCTTCGTCGGCAGACCCGTAGCCGGAGTACATCCCCATAACCCAGAACTGATTGCGATACATGGACGGCGTAATGCCTCGCGTGAAGGGATACGCGCCCGGGTAACCTAATTTTTCCAGGGATTTGTCGTCAGCAGGCCAGTCGTCTGACGTGTAAGCGCGCTCGAGCGGCAGGCCCGAACTGGTGGTGAAGGTGCTGCGCCGCTCTTTTTCGGTCTTCAGGTGGGAAGTTACTATCTTCTCAGTCCACTCTGCTTTATTCCTGACATCTGCCTCTGAGAGTGTCGTCTTCTCTTTGCTCATGAGTCGGACTACCCATCTACCTTCACAATAAGTGCCTCGCCCTCGCCGATTCCGCCGCACAGCGTCGCTAATCCGTAATAGGGACGAGAAGCGCCAGCCGCTTTTCTCAAGCGCCGTAGCTCGTAAATCAAGGTCATGACCATCCTGCCGGCCGTCGCGCCGGTGGGATGTCCTATCGCAATCGAGCCGCCGTTCACATTCGTCTTCGCGCGAATGGCCTCCGCCTTTCCTTTATCGCGTCCAGCCATAATGAGCGTTGAAACCAAAACGACGGCAGCAAAAGCCTCATTGACTTCGATCAGATCGATATCATCGACAGTCATACCAGCCTTGTCCAAAGCGAGGCGGGCCGATTCGGCGGGAATCGATGCGATTCGATCGGGATGGCCGGAAGCCATGGCCCAACCAGACAGAGTAGCCAGCGGCTTCTTGTCCAATCGTTGGGCCTCTTTTTTCGACATCAGGACGAGCGATGAAGATCCTGTGCTGAGACCCGGCGAGTTACCGGCGGTAACTGTGGAGCTGCCGTAAATGGTCGACAGTTTGGCGAGTTTTTCCAGGACGGTGTCCGCTCTCGGCGACTCGTCCTCGGACAGCGCAACTGGCTGGCCACGTTCCTGCGGCACTTCAATGGACATCACCTCGTCTTTGAATTTGCCGAGTTCTTTGGCTTTGAAATAATTCTGGTGACTGCGCCAGGCCCATCGATCCTGCTCCTCACGCGTTATCCCGTACTCGACGGCCTCCTCTCCGGCCTGAACTGCTCGAGGTTTGCCGGTCATGGGGCAGGCGATAACTAACTGGTCCTTGAGGGTGACGTCACCCAAGCGGTGTCCCCATCTCAAATCCGTCAGGAAGTAGGGGACTTTGCTCATGTTCTCGACGCCGCCGGCAATCGCCACGTTAGCCTCACCCAGGCGAATCGAGCGCGACGCCATATTGATGGCCGCCAGGGAGGAACAGCAGGCCCGGTCCACTGTGTAAGCAATTCTGTTTGGAGGAATGCCCGCAGCGATCAGTAGTTGGCGCGCGATCGATCTATCCGCCCCCGGGAGATTGACGCCGGTAGCCACTTCTTGCACATCGTCCGGTGACACAGCCGCCCGGCGGATCGCTTCGGCTGCAACAAGACCGCCTAATTTAGGCAGAGTGAAATCTTTCAGAGCGCCACCGAATTTGCCGAAAGGGCTACGGACGGCGCTGATGACAACAACCTCTTGTTCCTCGTTCACAATGATTCTCCTCGGTCCTAATTTTCCGGAGACTCTTAAATGACGGCCTCCGCCTTCAATTGCCCGATCTGATCCTCATTGTAACCCAGCACTTCCTTGAGGATTTCGGCGTTGTGCTGACCTAACAGCGGGGCGGGACGGGTGACGGGTTCCGTATTCCCGGACATCTTGGCAACAGGGCCTACAAGTTTGACGCTACCGAGAACAGGATCCGGTAAATCGATCAATAACTTACGGGCGTCAACATGGGGGCAATCAAAGATTTCTTTAGCATTTTGGACCGGGCCGATAGGCAGCCCGACGGCCAGTAGTTTCTCGTTTGCTTCCGCTTTGGTACGACCCCGGAACCATTGATTGATGATGTCGCCGAGCCAACCCGACATGTTCTTCGCACGTTCCGGACCCGATGTTGCGCCGGCATGTCCCACTAAATCAGGCCTTTCGATCGCTTGGCAAAACTTTGCCCAATCGCCCTCGGTAGCGACAATCAAGCCGATCCAGCCATCGCTGCACATAAACGGTCCCCAAGGGGCCATATACGGCTCGTTCCCTCGCTGAAGCACATGCTGAGTCAATGAATATGCTGTCACCGACCGTTCGGCGAGCCCAATGATGGTGTCGTACATGGAAATGTCGATAAATTGACCCCGACCAGTCGTGGTGCGCTGGTAGAGAGCCAACATGATCGCGTAAGCGGCGTTCATGCCGGAAACGATGTCGCCGAGCGCGACGCCCAGCCAGGTCGGGGGACCATCCGCCTGACCGCAAGTGTTCATCAAGCCCCCCATCGCCTGGGCGACGATGTCGTATGCCGGGCGTTTGCTGTACGGTCCGAGGAACCCTTCGAGACTGCCGAAGCCGGATATACATGCATAGATCAGGCCGGGATTCAGCTCGGAAAGCGCCTTGTACCCAATGCCCATTTCATCCAGCAGGCCGGGGCGGAAATTTTCGACGACAACGTCGGACTTGCGGGCCAACTCCCGAAAGATCTGCCGGCCGCGATCACTTTTCAGATTCAGCGTCAGGCTGCGCTTGTTCCTATTGAAACGTAGAAAGTAACCGCTCTGGGTCTCGCCCTTATCGTTTTTGATTCTTGGCGCACCGCCGCGCGCCGTGTCGCCACCCTCAGGCCGTTCGACCTTAATGACGTTCGCACCCTGATCGGCGAGCATCATTGTGCAGTAGGGCCCCGCCACCTGAATTTCAAAGCTTAAAACTCGGATACCATCGAGAGCTCTTGCAGACAACACGCCTCCAAAGCCAAAAAATTAGATCGCTAACTTATAGTATTTTTTTTGGAGGTGCAAGAGGACGGGCACCCGAATTAGGCGTTTGATTATCGATCCGCGTTTATTTATAGTCCCGAGTTTCGCTTATGTTCAAAAAAATCCTTATTGCTAATCGTGGTGAGATTGCGGTTCGCGTGCTGCGCGCATGTCGCGAGATGGGAATTCGGACGGTTGCCGTTTACTCGGATGTGGATTTTGGCGCCCTTCATGTGCTCATGGCAGACGAAGCATATGGGATTGGACCAGCACCCTCCCGCGAAAGTTATCTGGTGATAGACAAGATCATTGATGTTGCGAAGCGCGCAAAAGCGGATGCCGTGCACCCGGGATACGGGTTTCTCTCTGAAAATGCTGCGTTTTCAAGAGCATGCCGGGACGCAGGGATCACGTTCATCGGACCTTCACCAGAATCTATTCATCTCATGGGATCGAAGGTTGAGGCGAGGCGCGCTGCCGCTCAATACAAGGTCGAGATGGTGCCGGGCACACTGGACCCGATACAGTCCGATGAAGAGGCACGAAAAATCGCATCCTCCGTCGGCTATCCCATCATGCTGAAAGCATCGGGCGGTGGCGGCGGCAAGGGACTTCGCTTTGTGGCTTCGGCGGAAGAGTTGGCAAGTGCGCTACGCAATACACGGTCCGAAGCAATGGCTGCTTTCGGGGACGACGCGATCTACATTGAAAAATTTGTCGACACGCCGCGTCACGTGGAAATTCAAGTATTGGCTGATACTCACGGAAATGCAGTATACGTCGCGGAGCGCGAGTGCACGATTCAGCGGCGGCACCAAAAAGTTATCGAAGAATGCCCGTCCCCGATCATGGACGCCGATCTCCGGCGCCGTATGGGTGAGGCGGCTCTCAAGGTGGTGAAGGCGGCAAACTACTACAACGCCGGAACTGTGGAGTTTCTGGTGGACGGGCACCGCTCCTTCTACTTTCTCGAAATGAACACCCGCCTTCAGGTCGAACATCCCGTCACGGAAATGGTCACAGGGCTCGATCTGGTGAAGCATCAGATCCACATCGCGGCAGGCGAGAAACTGTCGTTGAAACAAGATGACATTGTTATGCGCGGTGCGGCGATTGAATGCCGTGTTTATGCAGAAGATCCTGACAATAACTTCTTTCCTTGTCCGGGAAAAATCACCACACTCCGCACGCCTTCCGGACCCGGCGTGCGAAACGACGGAGGGGTATACCAAGGATGGACTGTTCCGCTCGAGTACGACCCGCTGATCTCGAAGCTTGTAGCATGGGGCACAACACGGGATGAAGCCATCGCCCGGATGCGGCGAGCTCTCGGTGAGTATCACGTCGAAGGCATCAAAACGAACATTTCATTTTTCTTGGAAATTTTGAATCATCCGGATTTCCTCAAAGGCAATTTCGATACAGGCTTTCTGGATCGTTGGCTCAAAGGCCGCAAAGTGAACACTGAAATCCCTGTCCTCGAACGGGATTTGAGCGTGCTCGCCGCGGCGCTTTTCCATTCGGAATCGTTCACAGCTCCAAGCGAAGTCCCCAAACAGGTAGACAGCCCTTGGAAGCTCGAAGGCCGAAGGCGCGCACTAAGAACCTCATGAAGTACACCGCAATCGTTCAAGGAAAAAACGTTGAAATCGAATTCAACCGCAAACCGCACGGCCTTATCGAAGCCGAAATCGGCGGCCGCGTGTATAAGCTCCAAGGTAGAGCCGTAGAGCCAGGCACCTACTGGCTGACCGGGGACAATGAGTCGCTGGAAATCGGCGTGAGCTCGACTGCCGACGGATATGTCGTTTCAATTCGAGGCCGCCGCATTCCGGTGGAAATTCTCGATACACGCAACGCGCTTCGCAGGGCCGCTCAGCACGGTCATGACGGTGTTGTCCAAATCCGCGCGCCTATGCCGGGCAAGGTGATCAAGATCCTGGTAGCCGAGGGGGCCGAGGTGGAACCAAATCAAGGCATCGTCGTGCTGGAAGCCATGAAAATGCAGAATGAGATCAAGTCACCGAAGAAAGGTGTCGTGCAGAAGCTCGGCGTGAAAGAAGGCTCGGCTGTCAATGCCAGCGACTTATTAGCGACCGTGGAATAGCGAAGATTTGGAGGAGAACGCAGTGAAGATTGCGATTTTGGGAGGTACGGGAGAACAGGGACCCGGATTGGCTCTCCGCCTGGCGATTGCGGGCGAGGAAGTGATTATTGGCTCGCGCAGTAAAGAACGCGCCGAAGCCGCCGCTGCGGAGCTGAATAAGGAACTTGGAGGAACACGGATAAAAGGTCTCGAAAATCCCCAAGCCGCCGCTGCGGCTGAGATCGTAATGATGACCGTCCCATATTCGGCGCATCTCAGCACTTTGGAGACGGTGAAGGCAGCAGTGCAAAGCAAAATCTTCGTCGATGTTTCGGTACCTCTGGATCCCGAAAATCCACGCCGCATGAAAATGCCTCCAGCGGGCTCAGCTACAGAAGAAGCGCAAGAGTTCCTCGGCCCGAATACGAAAGTCGTCGCAGCCTTCCAAAATGTGGCGGCCCATTTATTGCGAGACGCCCAACACTCGATCGATTGCGACATCCTCGTGTGCGGCAACGATGCCGAAGCAAAGAAGACCGTGCTCGGTCTAATAACGAAAATGGGCATGCAAGGCTACGATGTCGGAACGGTCGACAGCGCTCGCGTTGTTGAGGCTTTGACCTCGATTCTCATTCGCCTCAACATTCGCCATAAGGTGAAAGGCGCGGGGATTCGTTTAACGGGGCTACCGCGTTAGAACAAGCCGTCCCGGCCGCTCAACACGCCCTCTGTATTGCGGCCCGAATTGGCTCTGGAATGGGTGTCGCTTTGAAGTGGACGTCATCGACGCAAACTACGGTCACATAGCCTTCCGCGATTTTCTCGCTTCCCGTGTCGTCGAAAAATTGAAAGTCGTAACGGACGGTCTTTTCACCCTTCAATTGCGGATGAAGATGGATGCGGACGGCGGTACCGAGCGGGATAGGCCGCATGAATTTCGCAAAGGTCTCGACTCGCGGCATCCAAACGTGGTTTTCCAGCAGGAGCGTTAGCCGATCGACACCCGCGGCCGCGAAGAGCTCCTCTTCGGCTTGTTCGAGGAACCGGTAGTAATTCGGGTAAAAAACGATGCCTGCACGATCAGCATCCGCCCAATAAGTACGCAGCCTGAGCTCAAACATGAACGACAACAACTTAGCTCAGTCTACGGAATTTCGGTAGTGCCAGCGTTGTTATCCCGGTTGTCTTGCTGATATCCTCAACTCATGTCCAATTCCGATATTTTGGGCAAGGCTGACAGGGCTCTGCGGCCGGTCCTGAAGGAACTCGGACGATTTCCATGGATCCGTCTGGAAGGTTGCTGCGCGGGTCATAAACCGGAAGACAGCCTCTGGCTCGAGATCAATGTCCTTGGCTCCTCGGGCCTTCGCCGGCTGACGGACCTTCTGAGGATACTCGACAGCAAACTTGCGGACACCGATTGCCGCGTTGATTGCCTCCTGAGCTATTCATCTCAACCCGAAGTTCCACCCGTACCGCATGGGTGGGTCCCGGCAGCGATCGAAATATTCTGGCCTGCGCGAAACGACTGGCGTCGTTCCCAATCGATGATTATTGAAACGCTCTTATCTTCGATAGAAGAATTCGGTGACCGGTTGAGCGACACAACGAATCCGCCTTGCGCGATCAACTTCTGTCCTTTCTGCTCGTCGTCTTTCATACGCGTCGAGACGATCGACAAGTCCAGCCAGCATCAGTATCGGTGCGGTGATTGCGATATGACGTGGACGATGGTCGATCCCGCGGTCTGACTCTGTTGGAGGTTATGGAGTTCAACTACAGCGAGGAATTGCTCGAGATTAAGCGCATTGTGCGGGACTTCGCCGAAAACGAAATACGTCCTCACGTTCTTGAATGGGATGAAAAACAGATCTTCCCCCGCGACGTGCTGAGTCATTTGGCCGACCTTGGATTTATGGGAGTGTTAGTGCCGGCCGAGTACGGTGGAGCGGGACTCGGCTACCTCGAATACGTAACTATTGTCGAAGAACTATCCCGTGTAGACGGCTCAGTCGGGATCTCTGTGGCGGCACATAATTCCCTCTGCACTGGGCACATTTATAACTTCGGCAATGACGAACAACGGCGAAAATTCGTCGTCCCTTTGGCGAAGGGAGAGAAGCTTGGCGCTTGGAGTCTTACCGAGCCCGAAGCCGGAAGCGATGCGGGTGGAACCCAAACGGTCGCGCGCCTCGATGGCGATCACTGGGTTTTGAATGGGCAAAAAACGTTTACCACTCATGGAACCTATGGAGATATTTGTGTTGCGATGGCGGTGACCGACAAATCTGCGGGCCATCATGGCATCTCCGCGTTCATCCTTGAAAAGGGCATGCGCGGGTTTACGCCGGGTAAAAAAGAAAACAAGCTTGGCCTGCGAGCCAGTGACACGTCCACGGTGATTTTCGAGGATTGCCGGGTACCGAAAGAAAATCTCCTGGGCGAGGCGGGGAACGGTTTTATCGACGCATTAAAGGTACTCGACGGCGGGCGCATCAGCATCGCCGCTCTAGCGGTGGGAATGGCTCAGGGCGCTTACGAAGCCGCTTTGAATTATGCCAAACAGAGGAAGCAGTTCGGGCGGCCGATCGCGGATTTTCAGGCAATCCAGTTCAAACTGGCGGACATGGCAACAGAAATTGATGCCGCACGCCTTCTGACTCATCGCGCCGCGTGGATGAAGGACCAGGGCATGCCAACCACAACGCAATCGTCGATGGCGAAACTATACGCGGGAGAAGTTGCCGTGCGGGTTGCCAACGAGTGCGTACAAATACACGGCGGCTACGGATACATCAAAGAATATCCTGCGGAAAAATTCTATCGAGACGTTAAACTGTGCACGATCGGCGAAGGTACCAGCGAAATTCAGCGCCTCGTCATTGCCCGGGAAATACTGAGACAGTAGAGTGGACGAACTCCTTCAAAAATTCTTCAAAGGTGATACCCGCGCTCTTTCGCGAATCATCACACGCGTAGAAAATCGATCGCCCGACAGCCTCGAGATTCTGCGTCAACTTTTTCCCCATAGCGGAAAATCACAAATCATCGGCATCACCGGAAGTCCGGGCGCCGGAAAAAGCTCGCTCGTGGATCGGCTTGCGATGGCCTACCGCAAAAAGGAAAACATGGTCGGAATCGTTGCCGTGGATCCGAGCAGCCCATTCACCGGCGGTGCAATCCTGGGCGACCGCATTCGAATGCAAACGCCCGGTGTCGATCCCGCTGTTTACATTCGCAGCATGGCAACGCGTGGCCATCTCGGCGGTCTCGCAGCGGCGACTGCCGATGTCGTCACCGTGCTCGACGCCGCCCGCAAAGATCCGATCATTGTGGAGACGGTCGGCGTCGGCCAGGACGAAATCGATATCGTCAAACTAGCCGACATATCGATTGTTGTACTCGTGCCGGGAATGGGCGACGATATTCAGGCGTTGAAAGCCGGCATCATGGAAATTGGGGATATCTTTGTCATCAATAAAGCCGACCGTCCCGGCGTAGACAAAATGGAACGTGCGGTTCTGGCTGTCTTGTCGCTGGCGCACCGCGAGGATGGATGGCAGCCCCCAATTGTGAAAACGATCGCAACGCAGGGTGAAGGTATCGACGAACTGGTCGAAACCATCGAGCGATGTTATTCCTTCTTCCGGCATTCCGACGCCCGCGTGCGGAAGAGACAAGATGCGGAACGGCAACGGCTCATGACTCTTCTCGAAGAGCGGTTGATCGCGATTGCGGTTCAACAGGTATTTCCGGATGGAGAACTCGGCGAGCTCGTTCGAGAAATCGCGGAACGCCGCCAGGATCCCTATTCTGTGGTCGAACAAATCATAGGTAACTTACGATTTCAGAGGCTGAATATTTCATGAAGATAGATCATCTCGGCATTGCGGTGAAGGCCGTGGCCGACGCTGCGAAAATGTATGAACAGATACTCGGTTTGAAAGTATCGAGTGTGGATCACGTCGAGGAACAAGGCGTTCGTGTAGCGATGCTCGATATAGGCGAAAGCTGCCTGGAACTTTTGGAAGCCACGCGGCCGGATTCGCCCATTGGAAAATTCGTGGCGAAACGCGGCGAAGGACTGCATCACATTGCCGTCCAGGTCGACGATATTGAACAGGCGTTGGCGCAACTTAAGGCTTCGGGAGTCCGGTTGATCGACGAATCACCACGAAAGGGCGCCCATAACACCCGCGTGGCATTCATCCATCCCGCGGGCACGCACGGCGTGTTGTTGGAGCTGGTCGAGCATGCCAAGTGACATTCGAATTGGAATTGTCGGGGGTAGCGGTCTTTACCAGATGGAGGGCCTTACCAACGTCGAGGAAGTCGAAGTAGGGACTCCTTTTGGTGAGCCATCGGATCGATATCGCGTTGGAACACTGGAAGGTAAGACAGTCGCCTTTCTAGCCCGCCACGGCCGGTACCACACGATCTTGCCGTCGGAGTTGAACTTTCGGGCCAACATTTACGGATTCAAAAAGTTGGGAGTGGAATGGATTCTTTCGGCGAGCGCGGTAGGTTCGTTAAAGGAGGAACATCGGCCGCTCGATATCGTTTTGCCGGATCAATTTTATGATCGGACCAAGGGGCGTGCTTCTACGTTCTTTGGCGAAGGAATTGTCGCCCACATCACGTTTGCGCACCCGGTGTGTGCCCTGCTTGCAGGCGTCATCGAGGCTGCCGGAAAAGCTGTGAACGTGCCGGTCAAGAATGGCGGAACATATTTGTGTATAGAAGGACCCCAATTTTCGACGCTTGCCGAATCCAACGTATATCGAAGCTGGGGCATGGATCTGATCGGCATGACGAACCTCCAGGAGGCGAAGTTAGCCCGCGAAGCGGAAATTTGCTACACAACCATCGCACTCGTCACGGATTACGACTGCTGGCATCCGGCGCATGATGCGGTCACAGTGACCGATGTCCTCGATAACCTGAAAAAAAATATCGAGAATGCCCAAAAAATCATCCGTGCCGCCGTGAAACGCCTCCCGATCGAACGCACGTGCAAATGCGGACGTGCTCTGCGGCACGCCATCATGACAGACCTCAAGCATGTGCCCGATGCAACTCGCCAGAAACTGGAATTGCTGCTGAGAAAATATCTGTAAGTTCCCCTCCTCAGCTGAGGAGGGGAGGCGCTGGGGAGCGGCGAAGCCGCGACGAATTAAAGCGCCGGGGTGGTGCTGGTCAAAGGATTTGATTTATTGACCAACACCACCCCAGCCTCGGCTGCGCCGAGGCTTGCCCCTCCTCAGCTGAGGAGGGGAGTTTTGCCGTCAGGACACCCATGAACATTCTCCTCAATGACAACCACGAGCTTCGGTCGGGCTGGAAGTTCATCGCTTTTGTCGTTCTGTTTCTCATCTTCTGGGTCATTAGCGGCGTTGCGATCTCTATGATCTATGCGAGAAGCAATCTGCCGGAAGACCAACTCACATTCCTTGCTTTGAACGAATTTGCCTTATTCGCCGCCGCTCTGGGAGCCCTGTCGTTGTCGGTTCGATTCGTCGACCGGCGTCCGTTGCGGACTTTTGGGATCGGACTTCTTCCGAACTGGCGCTTCGATTTGGGAACCGGCTTGATGCTCGCGGCAGCGATGCTAGTTCTTCTCCTTTCAGCTTGTTACGTCTTGGGAAACGTGAACATCCAATGGGCTGGTGGGCAGGGCGCCATCCGTACGATATTTGATACATTTGGTTTGCTGCTGCTGGCGGCAGCGACCGAAGAACTGGTGTTTCGAGGTTTTCCCCTTCAAATCCTGGTTGAGGGCATGGGAAAATGGCCCGCCGTTATGATGATGTCCGCTCTTTTTGGAGCGACGCATTTGAGTAATCCGGGTGCATCGCTGCTGAGCGCGCTAAATACGGCCATCGCCGGTATCCTGTTATCTTTGGCATTTGTGAAATCGCGCTCGCTGTTGCTGCCTTACGGGATACACGCCGGATGGAATCTTGGTTTAGGAGTGATTTTAGGGTTTCCGCTATCGGGCCTCCACCTCGCTTCACTCTGGACGATTCGAGTCACAGGCAATGACAAAATCCTGGGTGGAGGATACGGACCCGAAGGCGGACTGCTTGCGACATTTATATTTGCCTCGTCTGCGGTCTTTATAAATAGACGGCCTCATAGGCCCGGCGAGTTGGAAGGAGAGGCTCGGTGATGGGATCCATTTTGGTGGTAGGTTCCGTTGCATTCGATTCCGTCAAGACACCGTTTGGAAAGGTCGACGAAATTTTGGGCGGATCGGCGACATATTTCTCGGTTGCGTCCAGTTATTTCGCTCCGGTACGTGTCGTTGCGGTGGTCGGAAAAGACTTCGGGGATAAGCATGTCGAGGTTTTTCGAAAACACAGCATCGACATTGAAGGCCTGGAACGAATAGAAGGACGCACATTCCGCTGGAAAGGCGAGTACGGCTACGATTTGAACGAAGCTCGAACGCTGGACACGCAGCTTAATGTTTTTGAAACGTTCAAGCCTCTGATTCCAGAAAGCTATCGCTCTTCGGAATATGTTTTTCTAGGAAACATCGACCCGGAACTTCAACTGAGCGTCTTGAACCAGATCAAGCGGCCGCGCATTGTCGCATGCGACACCATGAATTTTTGGATCAAAGGCAAGCCGGAGGCGGTAAAGAAGACCATCCAACACGTCGACATCCTCGTCATCAATGATGCCGAGACTCGAATGCTGGCGGACGAGCCGAATCTCGTGCGCGCTGCGAGTAAAATAATGGCAATGGGACCCAAAACCCTGATCGTGAAGCGTGGCGAATATGGCGTGCTGATGTTCAACGGTAAATCGATTTTCGGGGCGCCGGCATTTCCGCTCGAAGAGGTTTTCGACCCCACCGGCGCGGGCGACTCTTTTGCAGGGGGGTTCATGGGTGCGCTTGCCCATGCGGGCGACGTGAATGAGCGTATTTTCCGGCGATGCATCATTTTTGGTTCCGTTATGGCGTCGTTCAACGTCGAACAATTCAGCCTGAACCGGCTGACGAATCTCACGCGTGGTGAGATCGACGAACGCTTTCGTCAATTCAAGGCGTTAACGCATTTTGAAGAGTTCTAACATTTTGTTATGGATCCATCGATCCCAATCCGGCTCGTATTAGCCGCAATTTTAGGCGGCGTGATCGGAATTGAGAGGGAAATTCGCGACAAGCCCGCCGGTCTTCGTACGAACATCCTGATCTGCGTTGGCTCGACGTTGTTCATGAGCCTTTCAACCCGCGTCGCCCAATTGCTTGGCGGAGACCCGACCCGAATTGCCGCACAGATCATTTCCGGCATCGGTTTTTTGGGAGCCGGCGCCGTGTTGCACTCCCACGGTTTCGTTTTGGGACTTACAACAGCGGCGACAATATGGGTGGTCGCCGGTGTTGGAATGGCGCTCGGATCTGGAATGTATTGGGTTGCCGTTTTTGCAACAGCAATGAGTCTCGTCACGCTGTACTTTCTCTCGTTTGTAGAAGACCGGATCCAGGGACGCCGTGCCTACAGTTACTCGCTTGTCGTTTCGGATCTCAATCAAGCGCTCGCCTCGATCAATCGCGTTTTGCAAGAAAGTTCCGTGTCCGCTGCGAGTTTTAATTTCAAGAAAAGAGCCGACAATTACCGCGTATGGTTCAAACTTGTCATTCCGCGCGAAAAGAACATCAAGATCATTCAGCGGTTGTCGGAGGTACCGGAAATCATTCAAGTTGAAACAGGCAGCAGTGCGAGCGATTTCGCAGGAGAGCCGCTGGGATGATCCCATTTGTGAAGACCCAGGCTCTGGGAAATGATTTCATCCTTGTCGAGGAAAGCGCCAATGTTCCCCCGGATCGTCCGGAATTGGCCCGGCGAATTTGCGATCGGTATTTCGGGGTTGGAGCGGATGGATTGATCCTTTGGCGGCGCGCCGGAGATGTTTTCCCAATCCGCATTTTCAATCGCGACGGCAGTGAGGCGGAGTGTTCGGGAAACGGTTTGCGTTGCATGGCAGCGTACCTGATCGAGTCGGGGCACTGGCCTGAGGACGAGATCCGACTGGAAACCATTTCCGGTATCTACACCTTGCGCCGCTCCGGAAAGCAGTACGAAGCCGATATGGGAGACCCGAAACTTGCTCCCAACGATATTCCTTTTGTCCCACCGCTGCCGATCGAACGAGTCATCAATTATCCCCTCGCGGCGGACGGGCACCTGTTTGCGATCACCGCCTGTTCCACAGGAAACCCGCATTGCTCATTATTTGTGGAGAAGCCGGACGATTCCTACGTTGAACTAATCGGGCCTTTGCTGGAAAGGCATCCTGCTTTTCCGCATCGAACGAATGTCGAGTTCATCCACGTGTTGAATCACCGCGAAATCGAAGTTGCATTCTGGGAGCGCGGTGTCGGCCGGACATACGCATCTGGAACGGGCTCCTGCGGCGCAACGGTAGCTTGCATCCTGAACGGTAAAACGGGGCGCGAAGTTATCGTGCACACGAAAGCAGGCGAGTTGGTTGTCGCGTGGCCCGAACGTGGGCGGCTGAAGCTCACATCTACGGCTAATGTTGTCGCCGAAGGAAATTATCTGGAAGCATGAGTCAGGATTTATTCGACGTCATCATCATCGGCGGAGGTCCATCAGGGTTGGCCGCGGCGATCGAGGCTAAGAAGAATGGTTTGAGCCATGTCGTATTGGAAAAAGGGGGAATCACAAATTCCATCCTGCACTTCCCGAACCAGATGATTTTTTTCACAACGCCGGAGCTTCTCGAAATCGGCGGACTTCCTCTCGTCTCCGAACGCGAAAAACCCACACGGAACGAGGCGTTGAAATATTACCGGAAGGTCGTCGGTGCGTTTCAGCTGAGAGTGCATCAATACGAAGAGGTATTGGAGGCTCGCCGTTTGAGTTCCGGAACGTTTCAGGTTCAAACGGCGAATGCGACATACGAAGGCCGCAACGTCGTCATCGCTATCGGCTATTACGACAATCCGAACTATATGAGTGTCCCAGGAGAAGATTTACCGCACGTTTCCCATTACTACACTGAGGCGCATCCCTTTTACGATCGCGACGTGGTTGTGATCGGCGGCAAGAATTCAGCCGTCGAGGCGGCGCTGGATTTATTTCGAGGCGGCTCCCGTGTTTCGCTGGTTCACCGCGGAACTGAATTGGGACAGACGGTCAAGTACTGGGTCCGTCCCGATATCGAGAATCGGTTCAAGAAGCGGGAGATCACACCCTACTTGAACTCGCATGTTCTCGAGATCACCAAAAATCATGTGAAGATCGCTCAGAACGGCGACCGGCGCGATATTCCTGCCCAACAGGTTTTTGCATTGACCGGTTACCACCCGAGTATGAGGTTCTTTGACCAACTGGGCGTGCAGTACGACAAAGACACGTTGAGGGCCGAATATAGCCCGCAGACTTTTGAGACGAACGTTCCGGGTGTCTACCTGGCCGGCTCAGTCGTTGGAGGCCGCATCAACGGCGAGGTCTTTATCGAGAACGGTCGATTCCACGGCGAAGTGCTGATTAAGGCGATTGCTAATTCGGGGACGCGCTCGTAATTCGGGGACGCACCCCCAATTCTGAAGTAAACGAATTCGGGGTGCGTCCCCGAATTACGACTGATTGGCGTGGGCTGCGATGGCGTCTTCGTACTTGTCGTGCAGCTTAATTTCGAAGAACTGTTCAACTTGTTCGGTGGGCCACATCTCAATGGCGTCCCATGCCATTCTTTCGCAAACGTGAACGCAGATCTTGCAGCCGATGCACTCGTCAAAGCGAACCTGCACGTTGGGAATAACGACATTTACTCCATCCGAGGTATCCCGGGGGGTGTGTTCGATGCAATCAACCGGGCAGAAACTAACGCAAGCCTCGCATCCCGTACAATTATCGGGAATCACGACGGCGATTTCCTTTGGCTTCTTCTTTTTACGCGTAATCTTGGCGGGAGCTTCCGGAATGATCATCGTTGGATTAGCTTTTTTAGGATCGTAGGCCACTATTAGTCCACTCCTCTTCCCAAACGTTACGGCTCCATTGTACCGCGACTAGAGCAGTCACGTCGCTGTTTATGTCCCAATTGGCGATTGTATCAGCGTGATGAGTGTGTTAAGTTCGCCGACTTGAACGAAGAGGAACATCGTTGAACGTACGTCGCGCGAAGATCACTGCGGTTGCTCACTACCTGCCGGAGCGTCGAGTCACAAACAAAGACCTTGAGAAGATTGTTGACACCTCGCACGAATGGATTGTCGAGAGAACGGGTATTCACGAGCGACGTTTTGCGGATAAGGGTCAAGCCACCAGCGATCTAGGGGCTGCTGCCGCCAAGCGGCTATGCGAAAAACGGGGTCTGGATCCGCAAGAAATCGATTTGATTATCGTCGCGACTGTGACGCCAGACATGTTCTTTCCTTCCAGCGCTTGCCTGTTACAAACGAAGATCGGCGCGAAAAAAGCGTGGGCATTCGATCTGTCCGGCGCCTGCTCTGGGTTCTTATACGCCCTGACTACAGCCGCACAGTTTGTCACGACGCGAGCGCATAACAAGGTGCTGGTCGTCGGCTCTGATATCATGACGTCAATCATCGACTTCCAGGACCGCGCGACCTGCGTTCTCTTCGGCGACGGCGCCGGCGCTGTTCTCGTCGAGCCGGCCGAAGAAGGCGAGCATGGGATTATTGATTTCGTCCTGCGCAGTGATGGAAATGGGGGTCCGTTTCTTTATATGCCCGGAGGTGGCAGCCTGAACCCTTCCAGCGCGGAAACAATTCAAAAAAAGATGCACTACGTGCACCAGGACGGCAAAACCGTGTTTAAGTTCGCCGTCCGGGGGATGGCCGAGGTATCCCAAGAACTGCTTGCCAGAAATGGACTTACGGCCAAGGACCTGAAACTATATATTCCCCACCAGGCCAACCTTCGAATCATCAAGGCGGCAGTCGATAAAATGGGCTTGGTCGACTCTCAGGTTGCCGTCAACATCGATCGATACGCCAACACGACCGCCGGCACGATTCCGATTTGTCTTTCAGAAGCTGTTGAATCCAAACAGATTAATAAAAATGATCTCATTCTGATGGCCAGTTTTGGAGCCGGTTTTACCTCGGGCAGCCTGTTACTTCGCTGGGAAATGTAACAAAAACGTTAGAAAGTTGTATTTTTGGCCGGTCCTCGCCCATCTTATGAATAGAGAGCGAAGCAGGCCGCGCCAAGCTATTGCAAGTAACGCTACCGTCCCTGGCGAAACGCAATCATAAGCTGGCGCGGCTT
>JACXTT010005173.1_pt1 | contig 19034 bp, 18 predicted proteins | sample 9270951 | NCBI WGS metagenome assembly JACXTT01 (sample SAMN15532306, study PRJNA645909) | rock metagenome | isolation source: weathered quartz diorite | place: Puerto Rico | collected 2017-06-21 | reverse complement strand
AACTGTGGGGTGGGTGCGTGGGGCCGGACGAAAACCGCGATACCCTGGTTCCGCGCGCCCGCAATCACCTCGCTTGCCTGCACGACGACGTTTGCCGCGGTGGTCTGGCGTTGCCCGGCGCCATCCTGGTGGCCGTGGCCGGTGGACGCCTGCGTTGCGAATGCGATCACCTGTACGCGCTGGAACTGGACCGCCGCGCGGGCGACCGGCTGATCGTGCTCGATGGCTACGAGCGGCTGGCCGAACTGGCGCATGGCGATCGCAGCCATTGCCAGACGTTCGTGTCCGCGGTGCTATGGCGCACCGCGGTGGACGCGACGTCCGCGTCCGGCATGGCGCCGGCGGATCATGCCGCCATGCATGGTTGCGCGGCGGCCCGCTGGGCCAGCGCGGCACGCGTCTGGCACTGAACCGCCGGCACTGAAACGCGCCACCCGGGCAGGATGCGTGGCTTACGGCCAGACACCGTCCACATCCCGAAGCAGGTGCCCGGCGAGAATGTAGTCGCCCAGGCGGCTCGCCTTGGCTTCCAGGTCGAGCAGTTCGTGGTCTGCCAGATTGCCGAGATCGAACTGGCAATAAAGATTGCGTTGCCGGAATGTGGCCTTGGGCTTGGCCAGGCCTTCGAGGAGGGCCTCCTTTGAGCGGACGGCGATGCTTTCCTGTCCGCGATACTGCACTTTGATACCGCGCTTTTCTCCGAGCCTGCCGAGTTCGACGGCGTCCTGCCATCCGGTTTCGTAATCCAGCTCGAGCGCGAGCACATCTTCCGATGCCAGAAGCCTGAGCGCTTCCGTTTTGCTGCCAGCTCGCACGATTGACATCCACACCTCTTGTCTCTACTTATACTGTACGAATATACAGTCAATGACGCGGCGCGGCAAGATGCCACGGCCCCGTCTTCCGAAGGGGCCGGCGTGGCGTATGCGTTGCCGTGCCGACCCTTCCCACCTGGTGTCCTTCCTCATGGTCTTGCCACCGGGCCGGCGCCTGCCGACTGCCGTGGCGCGTTATCGAAATCGCCCGCGTAGGCCTGCGTCAGCCCTGCAGGGTCCACGTGCCGGCGAATGGCGGCGTTGACGGCTTCACGCGTGGCGTCGCGCAGCCGCGATTCATATTCGGCGGTGAATGCCATCGTCCGTCCCAGGTACAACTGGCTGGCGAGCGTGGCGGCGAGTACGCCGTCGCGGCTGCGGCCAAGCGTCGCCTGTTGCAGCAGGCCGCTGGTGGCCTCGGCCAGTTCGGTATCCGTGATGCCGTCGCGGACAAAGCGCGCCAGTTCCTCGGCCACGGCGGCTTGCAGGCGCGGCAGGTTCTGCGGCGCGTATTGCGCGTGCAGGCCGAAGCGTCCGGCGCGATCCAGCGCGCCCACCTGCAGGTAGCTGGAGACGCCGTAGCTGATGCCGTCGCGCTGTCGCAGCCGGTCGGCCAGGCGGCTGCGCAGGCCGGTGCCGCCGAAGATGCGGTTGGCGATCTGCAGCAGCGCGTAGTCGGGGGAATCGCTGAGCATGTCGACTGGCAGCGCGGCGAAGTACACGGCGTTGGCCTTGCCCGGCGTCTGCAGCGTGATGCGCGTGGGCGCGATCGGCACGAACGGGCGGTCGATGCGCGCGTAGGCCTCGCGCGCCGTCCAGTCGCCGAAGTGGCCGGCAAGCTGCGCCACGGTGGCGTCAGGATCGAAGTCGCCGACCAGGCCCAGTTGCGCATGGCCGGCGCCGTAGAAGCGCGCATGAAAGTCGCGCACGTCGTCGGTCGTCACCGCCTGCAGGCCGGCGATGCTCTCCACGAACGTCGGCGTGTAGCGCGGATCGCCGGCCGGGTACGGGTTGCCGTGGCGGCCCAGCGCGTTGGGTGCGAGTGCCTCGGGCGCGCGTTGCTCGCTCTCCACGCCGGCAACGGTGCTGGCGCGCAGCGTCTCGAATTCGTTCGGCGAGAAGCGCGGCTCGCGCAGCACGGTGCGCAGCAGCGCCAGAACGTCCGGCAGGTAGGCGCGGCGCGTCTCGAAGTACACGGTCACGCGCTCGGCGTTGCCCGCAATCGAGACAGTTGCCTTCAGCGCCTGCAGGCGGTCGGCGATCTGCTGACGGTCCAGGTTGCCCGCGCCACGCATCAGCATGCCGGCGGCGAGACTGCCGACGGCGGTCTTGCCTTGCAGGCCGGCCTCGCTGCCCATGTGCAGCACCAGCACGCCATTGACCACTTCGCCGCGCGTGGGCTTGGGCACGAGCGCCAGCGCCATGCCGTTGGGCAGCGTGCGGCGCAGCGTGTGCGCCTCGATATTGGCCGGGCTGGGATCGAAGGTTTCGACGGCGGCGGTGGGCGGCCGGCCCGCATAGCCCGCGACCAGTGCCGCCACGTCCGGCGCGGCCGGCATCGTCGCCAGTTGCGGCTGTTCGCCGGGCACGAATTGCCCGACCGTCCGGTTCGACGCGCGCAGGTAGTGCTGCGCCACGCGCTGCAGGTCTTCCACGGTGGCGGTCTCGATGCGGTCGCGGCCGATCAGGAAGAGCCGCCAGTCGCCTTTGGCGATGGCCTCCGACAGTGCGATGCCGTAGGCGGACGGGTCGTTCAGGATTTGCTCGTAGGCATTGCGCGCGCGCACGCGGGCGCGCTCCAGTTCTTCCTGCGTGACCGGCCGGGTGGCGATGCCTTCCACCTCCTCCAGCAACGCCGCACGCACCGGCTCCAGCGCCCGGTCCTTGCCGGTGCCGGCCAGGAAGATCAGCGAACCCGGATCTTTCAGCGATTGCGAGATGGCGGTCTGCCATGCGGCCCTGTGCGTGTCGACCAGCGCACGGTACAGGCGTCCGCCCGGCGTGTCGGCCAGCACGATCGACAGCAGCGACAGCGCGGCGGCGTCCGCGTGCGCGCCGGGCGCGACGTGGTACAGCGCGGCAACGATCTTGCTGTCGCCTGAGCGCACGATCGTGATCTCGCGCGATCCTTCCTGCGCAGGCTCGACGGTGTGCTCCGGCGGTAGTGAGCGCGCCGGGCGCGCGATGGCGCCGAAATACCGCTCGATGCGCGCCAGCGTGGGCGCGGCATCGAACTTGCCGGTGACCACCAGCACGGCGTTGTCCGGCTGGTAGTAGGTGCGGTAGAACGCTTGCAGGCGTTCGATGCTGACCTGCTCCACGTCGCTGCGCGCGCCGATCGGCGCCTTGCCGTAGTTGTGCCAGCGGTATGCGGCGGCGTGCATCTGTTGCAGCAGCATGCGCGTCGGGTTGTTCTCGCCGGCCTCCATCTCGTTGCGCACCACCGTCATCTCGCTGTCCAGGTCGGCACGCGAGACGAAGCTGTTGACCATGCGGTCCGCCTCCATCTTCAGCGCCCAGTCGAGGTTGTCGTCGCTCGCCTGGAAGGTCTCGAAGAAATTGGTACGGTCCTGCGACGTGGTGCCATTGGACTGCATGCCGCGACGCGCGAACTCGGTCGGGATGGCCCTGCCCGGCAGCGACGGCGTGCCCTTGAACAGCAGGTGCTCCAGGAGGTGCGCCATGCCGGTTTCGCCATAATTCTCGTGTCGGCTGCCGACCAGGTAGGTGACGTTGACCGTGGTCATCGGCTGGGAGGCGTCCGGCGCGAGCAGGATGCGCAGGCCGTTGGGCAGCCGGTACTCGGTGATGCCCTCGGCGAAGGCGTGGCGGGTGGCCGCCTGCGCCGGTACGGCGGCGATGGCCGATGCTGCCGATGCGGTCGGCGCGACAGGGATGAAGGAGCAGGCGAGCGCGAGGCTCAGCAAGATGCGGCGCATGAAGGTCTGAAAGTGGCGTAGGAAAAGCGCCAATGGATGCCAATGAGTGCCGTGCGGGTCGCAACGGCCGCACACCCGCTAGTGTGAAGACTCTGGCCGTTCCGCGCATCGAGAATTGGGTACGCTGCGCGCAAGTCGCCTTTCGTCACGATGGCGTCACGAAGCCGTTCGCACGGTATGCGCGGCGGCGGCCGGCGCCCCGATGCGCATGTCCGATTCCAGCGTATGTCTTTTCGCGTGACGCGGTAGCATGCCTGCATGACACTTGATCCCGACACCTGCTACAAGGCCGTCACGTCACATGACCGCCGCTTCGACGGCCGCTTCTTCGTGGGCGTGTCGTCCACCGGCATCTATTGCCGGCCGGTCTGCGCGGTACGCACGCCCAGGCGCGAGAACTGCACGTTCTACGAGACCGCGGCGGCGGCCGAGAAGCAGGGCTTTCGCCCCTGCCTGCGCTGCCGGCCGGAGTTGGCGCCCGGGCATGGCCTGGCCGATATCTCGGGGTGCCTGGCGCAGGCCGCCGCGACGATGATCGACGAAGGCTTCATGGCCGAAGGCGGCGTGGCCCAGCTCGCCGCGCGTATCGGCGTCACCGAGCGGCACTTGCGTCGGCTCTTCGACGCGCAGTTTGGCGTGACGGTGATGGAGTACGTGCAGACGCAGCGCCTGTTGCTTGCCAAGCGGCTGTTGACCGATACCGCGCTGCCCGTCACCGAGGTCGCGCTCGCGGCAGGTTTCGGCAGCGTGCGCCGCTTCCATGACGTGCTGAAGACGCGCTATGGCCTGACGCCGTCGGCGATGCGCAAGCGCGCGGCCGATGGCGTCGCGGACCGGCTGGTGTTCGAGCTGGGTTACCGTCCGCCGTTCGCCTGGGCGCCGTTCCTCGCCTTCCTGGCCACGCGCGCCGTGGACGGTATCGAGCAGGTTGGCGACGATGCCTACGCGCGCACGCTGCGCATCGAAAGCGGCGGGCGCAGTCACGTGGGTTGGGTTCGCATCGAGCATGTGCCGAGCCGGCTGGTGCTGCGCGTCACGCTGTCCGGCTCGCTGGCGCACGTGATTCCGCAAGCGCTGGGTCGGGTTCGGCGCCTGTGCGATCTGGGCTGCCGGCCGGACATCGTCGACCGCCATTTGGGCGAGCTTGGAGAGGCCGAACCCGGCATGCGGCTGCCGGGCGCCGTCGACGGATTCGAGATCGCGGTGCGGGCCATTGTCGGGCAACTGATCTCCGTCGTGCACGCGCGGCGCATCCTGGCGCGGCTGGCGCAGGCCGAGGGCGAGGCGCTGCCGCAGACGGCCGGGACAACGCTGCGGCACTGCTTTCCCTCGGCGGCGGCCCTTGCCGCGTGCGAGTCGGAGGTGCTGCGCGAGGCGGGCGTGCCCGCCGCCAAGGCGCGCGCCATTCGGGCGCTGGCGCTGGAGGTGGCCGAAGGCCGGCTGCAACTGGATCCGCACGCGCCGCCAGAGGAAACCGTGGCGCGCCTGCGCGACATCGAAGGCATTGGCGAATGGACGGCCCAGTACGTCGCCATGCGGGCGCTCGGCTGGCCCGATGCGTTTCCGGGCACCGACTACGCGCTGCGCAAGGTGTTGGGTGTCAGCACGGTGCGCGCCATGAACGAGCGCGCGGCGCAGTGGGCGCCGTGGCGCGCCTACGCCGCCATCCACTTGTGGCATCGCTACGAAGCGCAGAAGATGGCGGAGCAGGCGATGAAGGCCCACCTATCCACCGAGGAGTTGCAGGCATGACCCGCTATCGCATCATCGACAGCCCGCTTGGCGACGTGCTGCTGCGCGCCGACGGCGCGGCGCTGACCGGCGCGTTCTTCGCCGGCCAGAAGTATTACCCGGGCGAGACCGGTCCCCGCACCGATGTGCCGGCCGCCACGGCGCGTGTCTTCGACCAGGCGCAGGAGGAACTGGGCGGGTACTTCGCGGGCGAGCTGCAGGCATTCACGGTGCCGTTCGCCTTCGCGGGCACCGCGTTCCAGCGCGACGTGTGGCAGGCGTTGTGCGAGATTCCGTTCGGCGCCACCACGTCCTACGGCGACCTGGCGGCCGGACTGGGCCTGGCGCCCACGCATGCGAGGGCGGTGGGCGGCGCCGTGGGGCGCAATCCGCTCTCGGTCATCGTGCCCTGCCACCGTGTGCTGGGCGCTGACGGCGACCTGACCGGCTACGCCGGTGGCACCGATCGCAAGCGCGCGCTGTTGCGGCTGGAAGGCACGGCCGCGGCGCCGTCGCTGCCGATCGTGCGCCAGGCGTCGCTGGCGTTCGCCTGACGGCCGGGTCGTGCTTCCGGCGTGTCAGTCGTCATGGCCCGCTTGTTTGTCGCCATCGAGACGCCGCCGGGCATGGCTGCGCAGTGGCTGCGCACGCTGCCGGCGGTCCGGGGCATTCGCCCGGTGCCTGCGGAGCAGGTTCACCTGACGCTGCATTTTCTCGGCGAGCGCGATGAGCCAATGGCCACGCGCATCGAAACAGCCTTGTCGGCCGTGCAGGCGCCGTCGTTCATGTTGACCGTGGATGGCGTTGGCCGCTTCCGGGGCGGCCAGGGCTGCGTGCTGTGGGTGGGCCTGTCGGCTGCGCCGCTGGCAGAGGCGACGATGCCAGCCACACCAAATGCTCCGGGGCTGGCGGCGGCCGATCCGCTGCAGGCGCTTCATGCGGACATCGGCAACGCCTTGCAGACCATCGGCATCGCGCCCGAGCGGCGGCGCTTCCATCCACACCTGACATTGGCCCGCTGCCGGCCCGGCGTGCCGGAGGCGGTGCTGCGCGAGTGGTTGTCCACGCATCGCGTGCTGCCTGCGCACGCCTGGCGGGCAGCGCGCTTCGTGTTGTACGAGAGCCAGCTTGGCCCCCACGGCGCGTTGCACACCTGCCGGCGCGCGTATCCGCTTGCCGGGGCGGGCAGTGTTACCCCAGGTTGCTGAAGCCCAGCGCCACGCCGAGCCCGAACAGTGCCGATCCGATGACCTTGTCCAGGGCCCGCTGGTGGCGCAGCATCGCCGCACGCAGTGCCGGCGTCGCCACGCCGAACGCGATCAGGCTGAACCAAGCCCAGTGCGCGAACGACATAAACAGGCCGTAGCCGAACTGCACCGGCAGCGGCGTCTGCGCGTGGACGACCTGTGTGTAGGTGCTGACGACGAACAGCGTGGTCTTGGGGTTCAGCGCATTGGTGAGGAATCCCATCCGGAACGCGGCCGGCCCGGACAGCGCCGGCCCTTCGGACAGGTCCACGGTGAGCGTGGCGCGATTGCGGAACGTCCGGATCCCGATCCAGACCAGATAGGCGGCGCCCGCTACCCGGATGACCGCCAGCAGGCTGTGTGCGTGCTGCATCAGCAGCGAAACGCCGAACATCGTATAGAACACGTGCACCTGCACGCCCAGGGCGATGCCCAGCGCACTCGCCAGCCCGGCCCGGCGGCCGAACAGGTAGCTGTTGCGCGTGACCATCACGAAGTCCGGCCCGGGGCTGATGACGGCCAGCATGGTGATCGCGGCGACGGCAAGCAGTTCGGCGAATGGGGACATATTGTGTGAATTCCTGTATCGAATGGGGATCGGCGCGCGGCCAGACGGTGCCCATTTTTGCCGGAAAATTCGCCGTGAGCAAACGATATATACTCGCCAAAATATGTGAGAAAAACTGACGCATGCACTGGCTTGGATCGATCCGGTTCTTCGAGGCGGCCGCCCGGCACGAGAGCTTTGTCCGCGCGGCCGAAGAGCTGCACCTGACGCACGGCGCCATCAGCCGGCAGATTCGGCAACTGGAGGAGGTGCTGGGCGTGGCGCTGTTCGAGCGCCGCAACCGCGCGGTCTTCCTGACCGAGGCCGGGCGCACGCTGCACGCCGCCGCCACGCAGTCGATGGACCTGCTGGCCGGCGCGGCGGAACGCATTCGCGCGCAGCCGCCGCGCCAGGCGCTGGTGTTGTCGTGCGAGCCGACCATCGCGATGCGCTGGCTGATTCCCCGGCTGCCACGCTTCGCGCAGGCGTACCCCGACATCCCGCTGCACCTGATGGCCGCTGGCGGGCCGATCGACTTCGCCCGCAGCGGCGCGGACCTGGCGCTGCGACGCAATGATTTCCACTTCGACGCGCAATGGCATGTGCGCGAGGTGGCGCAGGAGTGGGTGGGCCCGGTGTGCCGCCCGGACCTGGTGGCCGCCGGCGCGATTGCGGCCGGCCAGCCGTTCGCATCGCTTGCCCGGCTGCACACGCGCTCGCGCCCCGACGCCTGGCAGCGCTGGGCACGCGCCGCAGGCCAGCAGGCGTACCGCTTCGGCCCGGACGCGTGGTACGAGCATTTCTACCTGACCTTGCAGGCGGCCGCGGCGGGGCTGGGCTGCGCGATGGCATCGCGGCTGATGGCGGCTGACGAGATCGCCGATGGCCGGCTCGCGGCGCCGTTGGGGTTCGTTCCCGACGGCTCTTCCTACCATCTGCTGTCGCCGTTGCCGTTCGAGCACGATGCGCGGCGGCAGGCGCTGCTGGACTGGCTTGCGGGCGAGGCGCGCGCATCGCTCGGCTTGCCGGAGGCTGCCCGCCCGGCCTGATTGGAGCGCCGAGAAACAGGGCCGGGAAACAGGGCGGAAAGTGGCGCCAGAAAGCGGCGCCGACGCTACCCCACGGAAGTCTGTCCTCAAGTTATGCAACATTCTGCCGAAGGCCAAGGCATGCGCCTTGCGCCGGCCGGGCGGGCGCGCTTAACATGCGGCGCTGGCCGCGGCGCCCCGGTGCGCCCTTCGCGCATTCATCGACGTTGCCTGATTTCATGAGTCCTCAAGAATCCACCGATCCCGCCTACGCCGAGCCTGACGAAGCGGCCGCGCCGACGTCGGACGAACGCTACCGACTGACCCATGTGTCGCAGATTGGCACCGTGCTGCGCGACCTGGCCTGGCAGAAATGCCTGTTGAGCGTGCGCACACGCAGCGGCTACGAGATGGTGACGTCGGTCCTGCAGGTGGACCCGGTCAGCCGCACGTTCGTGTTCGACTGGTGCCGCGCGGATGCCGAGCGGCAGGCGCTGATGGTGTCGGAGCAGAACGCGTTTTCCGGCCTGTTGCGCGGCGTGCCCGTGAACTTCCTGGTGGGCACTCCCGCCGCCACGCGTTTCGAGGGCGAGCCGGCGTTTGTCGCCGACTTCCCGCAGAAGCTGTATCACCTCCAGCGCCGCCGGCATTTCCGCGCGCGCACGCTGCTGACCAAGGGCTATCAGTGCGAGTTGCGCATGGCGGACAACGGCGTGCTGAAGCTGGACGTGGCCGATCTGTCGCTATCCGGCGTCGGTCTGCGTTCCAGGACGGTGGGGAACGACCAACTGCAGGTGGGGACGATCATCGCCAAGGCGCGCCTCGATTTCGGCGAACTGGGCCGTCTGGAAATGGATCTGCAGGTGGTGGGGCACTGGCTCGTCGGCCGCGATGACAACGCAATCCATCACTATGGCTGCGCGTTCGCGAACCCCGACGGTCGCACGGAGAACTTCCTGCAACGGCTGGTGTTCGCCCTCGAACTGGCGCATCGCGGCTAGGAGACGCTATCAAAATGATTCTGGCGTCGTTGCGCGGCCTTGCCGTACCACTTGTACTGCCTGCGGCCGCGCCCTTGCAGGGCGCGCATGCGCAGGCAGGCGCATGTCGCTACGCGGGCGGATCGCGGGCGATCCGAAACCCCGCTTCGCCCTAGCCAGAACCGCTTCGCTTCATTTGGATAGCGTCTCCTAGCGCGGCGCCATCCGAAATTCACGCGGCGATCATCTGGCCGATGGCCGCCGCGGCTTCGCGCATCGGCGGCAACAGCCTCGCCACCATTTCCGTCTCCGAAACCCTGTCGGCCTTGACGCTGACGCTGATGCCGGCGACCACGGCGCCCGTCACGGCGCGCACCGGCACGGCGATCGCCCGCAGGCCGGGCTCCAGTTCCTCGTCGATGACGATGTAGTCCTGCGCGCGGGCGCGGGCAAAGCTCTCTTCCAGTTCCGGGCGCGACACCTTGGTCTGCAGCGTGCGAGGGCGCAGTTCGGCGTGCTCAAAGAATGCCTCCAGCACCGGCTCCGGCTGGTGGGCCAGCAGCAGGCGGCCGGTCGACGTGCAGTAGGCCGGCAACCGACTGCCCATGCCGAGCGAGTGAGTCAGCACGCGCTGCACCTCGGAGCGCACCAGGTAGAGGATGTCGGTGCCGTCCAGGATGGCCAGCGCGCAGGTTTCGCGAATGCTGGCGCTCAGGTTGTCGAGCACCGGCTGGGCCAGCAAGACCAGCGATGTCGACGAGAAATACGCATGTCCCAGGTGCAGCACGCGCGGGCGCAGCGCGAAATGTCCATCCTGCTGGCTGACGTAGCCGAGCTGCTCCAGCGTGTAGAGACAGCGCCGTACCGAGGCACGCGACAGTTGCGTGCGCTGTGCGACCTGCGAAATGGTGAGCGGGCGCTTGCGCTCGGAAAAGGCTTCCAGCACCGTCAGCCCCCGCGCCAGCGACAGCATGAAATTGGGGTCGCCCGAAAAGCCGTTCAGGAGATCGGCCTGTGGCCGGGCGGCGCGCACGGTGTCGGCCTGGGCCTGGCCAAGACTGAAGGGGCGGCTGGAGACTTCCATGGGCTTGGGGCGGCTTGTGTTCGATAATCGCGCATCTTAAACCGCATTGGACCTTGGGACCAGCGATGCAGGGCATCCACCAGGGCCTGGAGGGCGCTTCGGCCGCATTCCGTTGTGCGATGATCGGCCAGCCCTCGTCGTCGTCGGCTCCCAAAAAAAAGTCGCCGTTGGAGCGGCGACGGGGGAAGGGGTGTCGTGCAAGACGGGGGTCTTGGCGACAAGGGCAAGTATAGGCAGCGGCCCTAAGACATTAAATACAACTTCAGTGGGGGTGTGCTGGCACACATCAGTTGTGCGTCATGGCTTGCCAAGGAACAGGTAGAAGGCGTAGGCGCCCCCGGTGGCGCGGCCGTAGGCCAGGTACAGCGGTCCGATCGGGCTGTCCAGCGCCAGGAACGCGGAGGCGGACTTGAGCAGGCCGGTGGGGTTGCCGGGCAGCAGCGGGTCGCCCACGCGACCGGCCTCCAGCGAGACGCCGGCGTAGACGCCCTCCAGCAGCGTTTGATGGACCAGCCTGTTCAGGTAGACGATGCGCGCGAACTGTATGTTGCCGCCGAGCAACTGCCCCGTGCTGTAGCCCGATTGCTGCAGGAAACCGCCCCACTGGAACAGGTCGTAGCGCGGCAGCGGGTGGTTGCCGATATTGCTGCCGGCCTTGATGCCGATATTGACGGTGTGGTTGCCCACCGAGTACGCGTAGGTGCCGTTGATGTCCGCCTTGATGTAGTTCTGGTCGGCGCCCAGCCCCGGTTGCGAGGCATAGACGTTCAGTGAGCCACCGTAGCCGAAGCGCGGGAAGTTGACGCTGTCGAGCTGGTCGAACATCAGCCGTCCGGTGATCGCGCCGCGCTGGACGCCGGAGGCGCCTGGCGCCAGCGACTGCGGACCGGTGCTGAGCGTGACGTTCTCGTGGCCGGTCAGCACGCCGACGCGGGCCTCGCCGTACTTGGTGAACTGGCTGCCCACGTCCAGCGCCAGGTCGATGCGGCGCACGTCGTAGGTGGCCACGCGCGTGCTGCCCTGGAAGATGTTGACCGGCCGGCGCGACAATTCCACGCGCGGCGCGACGAAGAACCTCTGGCGCGTATCGAGCGGCTGGTAGAACTCGCTCACCAGCCCGGAACTCTGGCCGATCTGCACGTCGGTGCGCCACTCGGCGCCCAGCGAGTTGATCCAGGTCCGGCGGTAACTGGCCATCAGGTTGAAGAAGGCGTCGCCGCGGAAGTCGGAACTCAGGCCGAGGCCGAATCGCAGGTAGCCCGGGCCGTAGGACTTTTCGATGGCGTCCACCGCCAGGATCCGCTTGCCCGGCTCCTCCAGGAAACGGTAGTTCACATGCTCGAAGTCGCCGGTGCCGAACAGCCGGCGCATGTCGCGGTCCAGTTCCTGCTGGTCGATCGGCTGGTGCGGTTTTGTTTCCATGACCGCGGCGGCGTACTCGGGGTTCACGCTCCGCAGCGGCGCGAAGCGGATCTCGTCAACCGGGCGCAGGTCCGGCGGCGGCAAGGCTTGCTGGGTGGCGCGCAGTTGCGCGTAGGCCGGCGCGGGCAGCGCCAGCGCCGCCAGGCGGTCGGCGACCTTGCGGGCCGCCGCTTCGCCGATGGGGATCGTTTGCGGCAGGTGATCGAAGTCGGTCGCGGAGAAGTCGCCCAGCTCCGGCTCGATCAGGATGTCGGTCGGCCGCAGGCTCGCGAGCGACGCGCGCACGTTCTGCTCGGTCAGGATGTTGAGCATCTGTGCGGTCACGCCGACGATCGACGTCAGTTCCTCGCGCTTCATCAGCGGTGTGCCCAGATTGACGGCGATGATCACGTCGGCGCCCATCGTGCGCGCGACGTCTACCGGCAGGTTGTCGGTCAGCCCGCCATCGACGAGCAGCTTGCCCTCATATTCCTCCGGCGCGACCGCGCCCGGCACGGACATGCTGGCGCGCATGACGTTGGCCAGCTCGCCGCGACGGAACACGACTGGCTTGCCGGAGACCAGGTCGGTGGCCACCGCGCGGTACGGAATCGGCAGGTCGTCGAAGTTGCGGTAGCCCGGGGCCTTGGCCAGTTGGCGCAGCACGGTTTCGAGTTGCACGCCGGACACGGCGCCCTTGGGCAACATCAGGCCGTCCTTGCTCACGCCGATCTCGGGTGTGAACAGATTCGTATGGTCGTCCAGCTTGCGGCGGATGGTCAGATCCTGCCGGGGCGGACGTTCCACGAAGAGCTTCTCGGTGGACAAGCCGCCGACCAGCGCTTCCATGTCCGCCAGGCTCATGCCGGTGGCGTAGGCGCCACCGACCAGCGACCCCATGCTGGTGCCGGCGATGCAATCGATGGGCACGCGCAAGGCCTCCAGCACCTTGATCACCCCGATGTGCGCCGCGCCGCGCGCGCCGCCGCCGGACAGCACCAGGCAAACCTTCGGCCGCCCGGCGGCAGGCGCCGGCACGGCAGCAGCCTGCGCCACCGCAAGCAGGGGCGTAAGGAGGGCCAGGCCGACGCACGTGTGTTGCAGTCGTGCCCGCAGGCGAGTCGATGGTGTCATGGAGCGGATCCGGGGGACCGGAAAGCCGGGGTGTGGCGTGCGGCTATCTTGCGGCAAAGCCGGCGGCCGGTGCGTTCGTGTCGAAACAATTCATCACATGTCTTGCAAGGATTCAGATCGACGCCGCCGGGGCGCGGTTGTGACTAAGATAGTGGGGACAAGAGGTGTACAGGTTTGGGGTTGGCATGTATGGCTATTTCTTTTGCCAGACCGCCGCGGGGCAGCTTTCCCTCATCCCCCGCGAGAAGGACTGGATGCTGATGCTGGGCAATGGCGTGATGGGGCGGTTCCCCGACGCGCAGACAGCGGTGGATGCCCTCTACGGGGGCGAGGTGAAAGTCCGGGGCAGGCCATTGGATGCCTGCGGGCTGGGCGTGCCGAGACACGCCCACGACTGGCTGTATCACGTCCTGAGCCGGTAGCTCGGCGTCTTGCGTGGCGCCGTGCCGGCACGGGCGGGAGGGTCATTCGCGCGGCGCGCGGGTGGCGTGGTCTGTGACGCCGGCTGGAACGGCATGCCACGAGGGAGACTGCCATGACTGCCCTGGTCGACTGGACGAGGACGCATACGTCCCGCCTTTTTCCCATGTCCGCCGAATACACGTCCGCGGGCGGCGCGGTCGTGCAAGTCCGATGGCAGGCCGAGCCGTACGGCAAGTCCGCGCGTCCCCGGCATGCGGCGGCGCTGGCGTTCGAGCAGATCGTGATCGATACGGTCTACCTCGCGAGCCCCCCCGAACTGGCGCGGATCGGCTCGCGGCTGACCGATCTTGTGTCGCGCTGGCTGGCGGACGACGACATCGCCTGCCTGGGCGGCGAGATGCTGGTGATCCCGGTGGACGGGCAGTTGCTCGAGCACTAGCCCCGGGCGCCGTCGGCGGCGCCTGGCGCAAGCGCGGCGGTCGCGTCATATACTGGCGCCGTCCCCGATTTTGCGAGCTGTCCGTGCATTCCCCCGCGCCTGATGATGACCCCCGACCGGTGCCTCCCGAGCGCCCCGGCGACAACGAGTGCTGCCAGAGTGGCTGCGATCCCTGCGTGTTCGACTTCTACAACGACGAGATGGAGCGTTACCGTCAGGAGTTGAAGGCATGGGAGGCGCGCCACGCCGTGATGGCCGGCAAGCCTGACAAGGACGTGGCGTGAGTGAGAGCGCCCTGCTGGATTTCGTGCGCCGCCATCCGCGCCTGTTCGTGCTGACCGGCGCGGGCATCAGCACGGATTCCGGCATTCCCGGCTACCGCGATGCGCAAGGGCAATGGCAGCGTTCGCCGCCGGTGACACTGCAGGCGTTCCTCGGCTCGCATGCGGCGCGGCAGCGCTACTGGGCACGCAGCATGGTCGGCTGGCCGGTGGCCGCGCAGGCGCAACCCAACGCGGCCCACGTCGCGGTCGCGGAACTCGGGCGCCGGGGGCATCTGGCGGCGCTGGTCACGCAGAACGTGGACGGCCTGCACCAGCGGGCGGGCACCGATGGCGCGATCGAGTTGCACGGCAGCCTGCGCGAGGCTGTCTGCCTGGCGTGCGGCGCGCGGCATGACCGGGCGGGCATCCAGCAGTGGTTGCTGCAGGAAAACGCCGCCCTGCGCGATGCCGCCGCGCTGCCCGCCGCCGATGGCGACGCGCATCTGGAGTCGCCACTGTTCGCCGATTTTCGCGTGCCAGCCTGTGGGCATTGCGCGGGCATGCTCAAGCCCGACGTGGTGTTTTTCGGCGAATCCGTGCCGCGCGAGCGGGTGGGCGCCGCGCGACAGGCACTCGCGCAGTCCGACGCCGTGCTGGTGATCGGCTCGTCGCTGATGGTCTATTCGGGATACCGCTTCTGCGTGTGGGCCGGCGAACTCGGCAAGCCGGTGGCGGCCGTCAACCTTGGCAAGACCCGGGCCGATGCGATGCTGGCACTCAAGATCGAGGCGCTCTGCGCCGATGCGCTCGGCGGGCTGCTGGCCGGGCTGACGGAAGGCACGCCGGCAGTCTGACGCCTGACACCGCGCGCGGGGGATTGACCGTGGCAGCCGTCGCCGCTACGATCTCTGCACTTGCTTGCTTGCTTGCTTGCTTGCTCGCAGCCCGCATCCGGCAGCCTGCTCGCCCCCTTCCATTTCACGTTCCATGACCGCAACCGCGTTTTCCCAAGTCGCAGCAGTCGTCGCCGCCGTCGTCGCGGCTGGCGAGCGTTTGCGCGCGCGGTTCGGGGTCGTCGTGTCTTCTGTCTCGCCTCCCGTAGCCGCAGTCGTGGCAGGCGCCGCCTATCCTCCGGCGGCTCCTCCGCCCGTGACCGCACGCGGCTGACCGGCGCAATAGCGGGGATTGCCCCCGCGGGGTTTGTCCCCGGATTGCCCGTCTTTCGCCGCGCGTAGCGACCAACCGTCTCCGGCATCCAGTCTGAACGTCCGCACCCGGCGCCTGCCGATCGTGCGTGCCGGAGCCTGTGTTCGATCTCGACAGGTGAAACTCATGACGTCCAACAAGAACGCCACGGATGCGATATCCGCGGCATCCGCCGCCACCGGTGCGGCGACCCGCAACATCCTGGCCTCCCATGGCTCCACCGCGCTGTTCGTGCTGCTCTGGAGCAGCGGCGCGATTGTCGTCAAATGGGGGCTCGCGCATGCCTCGGCCTTTGCCTTCCTCACCTTGCGCTTTGCCATTGCGCTCGCCGTGGTGAGCGCGCTGGGGTGGATCTACCGCCAGTGGTTGCCGGCGCCGGGAACGCGCTGGCGCGTGGCGGCGACCGGCTTCCTGCTGATCGGCAGCTATTCGATCTGCTATCTGCTGGCGCTTGATCACGGCATTACACCCGGCGTGCTGGCCACGCTGCTCGGCGTGCAGCCAATCCTGACGTTGCTGGCAACCGAACGGCGCTTCTCGCCGGCGCGCGCCGGCGGCTTGCTGCTGGCGCTGGCCGGGCTGGCAATGGTCGTCGCGGGCAGCATCGCCGCCGCGCAGTTCTCGCTGGCCGGCACGCTGTTCGCTTTTGCCGCGCTGGCCAGCATGACGGCCGGGGCGATGCTGCAAAAGGGCATCGCCCAGTCGCCCGCCGTCGTGCTGCCGCTGCAGTACGCGGTCTGCCTGGCGGTTTGCCTCGTGTTCGTACCGTTCCAGCCGTTCGAGTTCGAGCGCTCGTGGGGTTTTGTCCTGCCGCTGCTGTGGATGGCCCTGGTGATTTCGGTGGGGGCGACGCTGCTGCTCTACCGGATGATTCGCGGCGGCAACCTCGTCAATGTCACCAGCCTGTTCTATCTGGTGCCGGCGGGAACTGCGGCGCTCGATTACCTGCTGCTCGGCAACCGGTTGGCGCCGTTGACGCTGGCGGGTATGGGCGCGATTCTCGGCGGGTTGGCGCTGGTGTTTCGCAGCGGGCCAAAAGCGGTGCGCTGACCGGCCCGGCATGCGGGTCAGCGCGTGTTGACCTGCACCCGGATGCCGTCGGGCGCCACGGTGACGGCGCCCGGCTCGATGTCCTTGCCGCCCACGCGCAACTGCTCGGGCGTGAACGTGTAGACCGGATAGTCCTTGAGGAGTTGCTGGGCCACCACGGCGCCGATGGCGTTGAGCTGCTCGCTGTACTGCGCCATGCCGGCGACCTGCACCTGCTCCACGGTCGGGTTGTCGAGCAGGACGGCGTGCCGCGCGGCGTCGTAGCGGATGCCGCTGTTGATCGCGAGCTTGCCATGGACGGGGGGCGCGGGGATCACCGTGTTGGTCAGTTGCGCGTCCATCTGCGTGGTGACGCGATTGCGGTCAGCGTCAAACGACAGGCGTGGATTGGTCAACTGCACGCTGACCAGTTGCCCGTAGCGCAACGTGGCGGGAAAGCGGCGCTCCAGCGTCGTCTGCAATTCTTGCCGCGTGAACGTGTATTCGCCGGTCCAGATGTTGTAGCCCGCTGTGGAGCTGGCGGCGCCGGCCAGGACGGCGACGGCGAGCGTGGCTTTCAGGATGTGTCGGAGTACGGCTGGTGGACGGCTCGGCATGCGGACGTGGCGCGGATGGCGGGAAGCGTGGAGTCAGGCTGTCAGACGCAGCTCGCCAGCGATCGTTCCGCCGGGCGACGCGGGCGGCACATGCTTAGTAGTGTGGCGGGATTTCGTGCTGCGGATTGGATTCCGCGGCCGTGGAGGCACCGGCGCGCACTTGCTGGTAAAGCGCGCGGAACTGCGCCTGCAGCAGGTCCAGCTGTTGTTGCTGGCGGGCCACCGTGAGATTGAGCGCTTCGATCAGGTCTTCCTGGAAGGCGACCTTGATTTCCAGTTCGGTCAGGCGGGATTCCATGGCGTGTTCTCCGGGTTGGCCGCGCATTGTACGGTATGACAACGCGCGGCCAACCCGAAGACCGGGCCGGCCGGGAGCCGGCCCGGCACGGCGGGATCAGGCCGGTTGCGTGGCCATTTCCGCCAGCACCATCCACGTCACGCCGAAGCGGTCGGCCACCATGCCGAAGCTGGGCGAGAAGAAGGTCGGTGTCAGCGGCGCCACTACCTGGCCACTTTCGGACAGCGCGCCGAACGTCTTCTCGACGGACTTGGCGTCGGGCTTGGTGATGGCAAGGCCAAAGCCCTGGAAGACCGGCTTCCCGCCGCAGTGGCCGTCGGAAACCATGATGGTGGTGTCGTCGATGCGCAACTCGGCATGCATGATCTTGTCTTCCGAGCCGGCCGGCGCGCCGCAGCCGGGGTTGGCGTCAGCGTTGGATTCCGGGTTGTCGCGATAGCGCATCAGTACTTCCACCTTGGCACCCAGCGCGCGCTTGTAGAAATCGATGGCTTCCTCGCAGCGGCCATCAAAGAACAGATAGGCTTGGACTGGCATGACATCTCCTTGTGCTTGAGCAATGGTCAGGGAACAGACAGCATGGGCACGGCAACCGGGCCTTGCCCGACTATTGTGTACGCCGTCCACAACACCATAGCAAAGAAAATGGACGGCGTCCACATGAAAAGCGTGACGAAGTGTGCCGCGTAGCGGGGGCCGCTCGACGAGGGCTGCCGGGGCCGATGCCGGCCGCATTGTTTGGCGCATCGGCGCTGCCATGTCACAATTGAAGATTGGCACCCGAATCGGCTGGCCGCGTCCCGCTGTTCCCCCTGGCACCAAAGCGCCTGTACAGGCCGGCTATTGCACCGGGGAAAGCGTCAAAAGAGCCGACAAATTCACTCCATTTCTGGCGATGACTACCATCCTGCAGCACATTCCCTCCGGCCAGCGCGTCGGAATCGCCTTCTCCGGCGGACTCGACACCAGCGCGGCGCTTCTCTGGATGCGCCAGAAGGGCGCGATTCCCTACGCCTATACGGCCAACCTGGGCCAGCCGGACGAGCCTGACTACGACGACATCCCGCGCCGCGCCAAGGCGTACGGTGCCGAGGAAGCGCGTCTGGTGGACTGCCGCCAGCAACTGGTGGCCGAGGGCATCGCCGCGCTGCAATGCGGCGCGTTCCACATCTCCACGGCCGGCGTGACCTACTTCAACACCACCCCGATCGGACGCGCCGTGACCGGCACGATGCTCGTGGCGGCCATGAAGGAAGACGGTGTCAACATCTGGGGTGACGGCAGCACGTTCAAGGGCAATGACATCGAGCGCTTTTACCGCTACGGCCTGCTGACCAATCCGCACCTGCAGATCTACAAGCCGTGGCTGGACCAGCAGTTCATCGACGAGCTGGGCGGCCGTACCGAGATGTCCGAGTTCATGCGCCAGAACGGCTTCGACTACAAGATGTCGACCGAGAAGGCGTACTCGACCGACTCCAACATGCTGGGCGCGACCCACGAGGCCAAGGATCTGGAACACCTGGATTCCGGCATCCGCATCGTGCAGCCGATCATGGGTGTGCAGTTCTGGCGCGACGACGTGGAAGTCAAGCGCGAGGAAGTGACCGTGCGCTTCGAGCAAGGCCAGCCGGTGGCGCTGAACGGCAAGACGTTCGCCAACGCCGTGGACCTGTTCATGGAAGCCAACGTCATTGGCGGGCGTCACGGCCTGGGCATGAGCGACCAGATCGAGAACCGCATCATCGAAGCCAAGAGCCGTGGCATCTACGAGGCTCCGGGGCTGGCGCTGCTGTTCATCGCCTACGAGCGCCTGATCACCGGCATCCACAACGAAGACACCATCGAGCAGT
>JACXTT010005172.1_pt1 | contig 19053 bp, 22 predicted proteins | sample 9270951 | NCBI WGS metagenome assembly JACXTT01 (sample SAMN15532306, study PRJNA645909) | rock metagenome | isolation source: weathered quartz diorite | place: Puerto Rico | collected 2017-06-21 | reverse complement strand
GCGATGGCGAACCCGGCGCAAAGACGCTCTGGATCGGCATGCAGCGAACCATGGATGCTGCAGCCACAATTCAGGCTCTACGCAACGAAGGCGCATGACTTCTGTAAAACGAGATGCGGGTAAGGGCCTTGAAATGCTCTCAAGAATTGGAGCCTCCACTAAACCCGGGGCGGTTCAGTTCCGGAACATGAACACGACTCGCGCGCTAGAGACTCTGTAGAAAACCATAGCGAGTCGTGCATGAACTACCCCTACGCTGAACGTTCAAGTCCGTTACGACGCCGCCAACAATTGGAGCGCCCTAAGACAGCGCGGAGAACGCCTCATTGGCAATGAAGTTGATCGTCATACTAACGAACGCCTCAGGCGCTTCAATCATAACCCAATGCCCTGCATGGGGTACTACGAACCCCCAGGAATTCTCCAGCAACTCAAGGTATCCATAGGTGCGTTCGAGAATAGCAACTTTGTCCTCCTTACCTCCTACCACCAGCGTCGGTGTTTTCACTGCTGCGATTTTCTCACGCGGGTAAGTTAGCTTGGACCTGACTATATGGCGAATCGCGTCTCTTGCCTCCTGCTGTTGCATGATTTCGTGGCGATACCTGACGAGTTCAGGATCCATTTCATAACGTGAACCGGCCATCGCACGAACAATACGCTGCATCCCCTCGAGCGTAAAATCGTAGGCTTGAAGATCTTTGATGTAGGTGGGATCAGGATTCGTGATGTCAAGTCCTGCGCCACCCATCAGAATCATTTTTTCAACTAAGGACGGCTCATCAATCGCAAGGCCAAGCGCAGTGGCGCCTCCCATTGAGTTTCCAATCAGATGAATTTTTTCAAGATGGAGTGCGGAGATTAAGTCTCGAAGGTGGCGATTCCGATTAGCTTGCGAGTAGTCGTACGTTTCTGGAGACGGTTTATCCGTTCGACCAAAGCCCGGCATATCATAGGCGATAACGCGAAAGCGCTCAGCGTAAGCGTTAAGACAGCTATGCCAATTTCCCCAACCATCGGCGCCAGCACCGCCACCGTGAATTAGGATGAGAGGCTCGCCTTCACCCATCGCTAGGTAATGCGTGCGGATTCCTTCTACGTCTACATAGTGGCTATAGGATTCGAATGATGCGGGAAGCGGAGGGTACGACATTGATTTTAGTCCTTTGAGTGCAGCAGCCGGTTGTAGGTAGGCGAGAAGTCGTCAAGCCTGGTCGACATGCATGAGGATGCCAGCCATGCCTGTCCACCAAGCGGTCATTGGCTCGTAGTAGATCTGCTCACCTTTGCTGTTCGCTATTGCGCCTGCCATGAATGCCCATGTCGCGATCTCGAGGCCGCCATTTCCGCCATCGCGAAGAATCGTCTCGTGATCCAGATGGGCGAGACCTTGACCGTTTCCAGTAATCATGTAATCGACGATTCGGCGATCCCACTCCTCATTTACGCGTCCTGAGTCCGGCAGGCAAATCCAGTGGGACAGTCCGCCGGTTGCGACGATAGCCACCCGTTCGTCTTCTGGTCGCATCTCAGTCACGTATGTCCTGACCGCCTGGCCAAGCGCATAGCTTCGCGCGCATGTGGGCGCGGCGGTCATTACTGTATTGATGTAGATGGGCACGACTGGAATCTCGCCCTCACCATTGATGATGGCATTGGGCATCGCCAGGCCATGATCCGGCTTGATATTTTCAACGGCAACAAGGTCGAAGCAATGCTTCGATACAAATCCCACTAGCCCAGTGGCGAAATCACGATGCCCAGGGAAGGCGTTAAGGGGCACCCCGAGATCTCCATACGGAGTCCAGCGGTCCGACACGCCAACAGCCAGAGGAATCTGGACGTCCAGAGAGAAATTATTTAGATGATCGCTCGTAGCGATAAGCAGGACATCTGGCTTACTATCGCGGATCGCCTTCCCAATGGCGTCGATGCCGTCGAAGATCCTTTGTGCTTGCTCCTCCACGCCGTCAGGCAACCCAAACGTGTGTGAGGTCGCTGCTGCACTAACAATTCGTCCCATGAAGCTCTCTTCTCCGTTCAAGGTACGGTTTAATAGACGCAGGTGCTAACCTCAAGAGGCCGCATGCCCCCAAGAACTTGAACTGCAGATTCGGATGAACGCCCAGTTCGTATAGCGCCCGCCGAGGTTCATCCTTCAACCGTGCACGCTGATCCTTTGGGACCTCGAACGTCTCATAGACGATATCGACGCTTTCCCTGAATCGCTTCGCGAGATCTGGTTGTTGGACCAGAGCGAAGATCAATCTGTGGAGCTCTACCGGTGGCCGAATGACTTGGCTCATACTCCCCCTTGCGTCCCGACACGACGGACTGGTACTTGCGCCAGCAAGTGAGCACACGCCCGATAAAAAACGATGTCGCATCCCCGTCCCATCAAACGTAAATCCAGAACTTCAGGCACTTGCCCCGCTTGTGCCAGCCACCCCTGGACGTCCGCTTTGTCCGCCCGTTTGTCCGGGCGATTTAGCCAATCGTCCCATATATAAACTCTAGTAGCATGGCCATCGATTTTGGCGTCGCCGTCCAGCGCGCGAACGTCCACACAGGTGCGGAAGCTTCGCCAACCGAACGACGTCAGCGGCACACGACCTTGACAACTCCGGGTCGGCCAATTTGACTCGGTTGTGATCACGACCAGTTAGCGAAAGCCATTGCACAGCCGGTGCCGGCCGGACTGCGATAGCAGGGGATATAGTCGATAAGGTCCATCTTCATGCCGTCGACGGCCCCCGCAAGCGCCGACCAACAACGGAACTCAGAATTGCCCGATTGAAGTTTGACCAAAGGCAGCTCCGCATGCATCTGTTCACCACCATGCGCAAGCTTTTCGAGAAAGTCGCGATCGAAGGCTTCGTCCACCACAAAGTGACTCAAGCCGCCGGTAGATATCACCACGACGCGCAGGTCTTCCTCCCACGATTCGATCTGGCGACGAATGGCTTGTCCAAGTCGGAATGCCCTCACGGGTGACACATTATTCGGCGGGTAGTAAGTATTGATGCTAACCGGTATGGAGGGATATACCTTGTTCGTCATCATCTTATAGTAGACATACCCGAACGAGTGGCTCATGGCTTGGCCCTCCTTGAAGTACTTGGAGTGCGCCACATCGAACTCGTCGTTCATCAAGCCGCAGATCAAACGCTCGGCGTACGCAGAGGCAACAGGATAGTCAGCCTCCTCCTGCGGATACCAAAGCTTCTGATCGAGACTCGGATCGTACTTCCACTTCATGATGCCCTTGGGACGATAGGGCAGAGTCTCGCCCCAATAAACTGAGATCGCTGGCATGTTGTCATCGAGAAACACTTCCTTGTGGTCATCGCCGATGATGACCACAACGTCCGGATTCACGTCATCGAGAGTGCGGGCCAGCTTCGCCATAGCCGCCTGATTCTGGGCATGCCGTTGCTCAAGCTTCTCCTCCGTAATCTCTGCAAGTACGGATGTGTCAGCCGAGGCTAAAAGCTCCTCATAAGTAACTTTTGCGCCACTTTTATCGTGCAGGACGAAGAAGTTTTGGTCGTCACTTCCCGCGCGGGCGAGCCATCCCGGCGGCTTCATCAACAACGTCGGACTGTGGGAAGAGCCGATTCCCATTACGATTTTTGCCATTGGGTGTTTCCTCTAATATTGACAACTGCTGCGTACTGTATACACTCCGTCTGTGTACTGTATGCATTGATTTGGGTTACGGCCGCTTGATCCGACCTGCCAGATGGGAGGACCTAACCGTGGCCGCGTTCATGCGTACTGCGTACTGCGTACTGATAGTAGAGCCGCAAGCATTCATCAACAAATGATTTTTCGTGCCTGGCGAATGCATGACAATCATGCGTCGAAGACTGTTTCAGCACGAAATCGGAAAATGGACAATGGTGCCCCCATGACCTACCGCCTCCCTCCGTTATTAGCGCTGCGTGCGTTCGAAGCTTCTGCGCGACATCTGTCGTTTACAAAGGCCGGAGCAGAACTCCACCTGACGCAGGGCGCCATCTCGCGGCAGATCAGGCTACTCGAAAACTTTCTGGGTCTGAAGTTATTCAACCGCCTGACGCGAAAAATCGAAATGACCGGGTCTGGTCGAGAGTATTTCTCTTCCGTTCAGAATGCCCTAAGCATCATCTCAAAAGCAACACAGCATGCAGTCGGTGACACACGGCGGGTCATCACCCTCGATGTTCTGCCCACCCTTGCGAACCAATGGCTCCTGCCTCGTCTGGCTCGTTTCACCGAAATGCACCGAGACATTGAGATTCGTCTAGTGTCGTCGATAGATCCTGCCGATCTGCATAAGGAAGAGGCGGTGGTAGCTATTCGCGTCGGAAGGCTGCCAGGCGCACGCTATGACCGTAACGCACCTCGCATTGATCTAGAAATGACCGATAACTGGAAGGATCTGTACATCGAGCCACTTTTTCCCGATATCTTGGTACCTGTGGTCTCTGCACAACTGGTCAACGAAGTAGGGGATATCTCGGTGCCGGCGGATTTGCTTCAGTATCGATTGATCAATACTGCAAGTCGACGTCATGCGTGGGATGATTGGCTAGCGCTGTACGGCCTGGAACGGCCCGTAGACAAAAACGCGCTGGACTTCGGCCATTTTTTTATGGCGCTTCAGGCGGCTAAGGACGGCAAAGGAGTTGCAATCGTACCGAAGGTGATCTTCCAAAACTACCTTGATCGAGGCGATCTGTTAGTACCCCTCACCGACGAAGTTGAAAGTGGTGGGGGGTACTATCTCCTCACGCGCAACAGCGGCCGAACCGAGCCGGCCATCCGTCTAGTTTGCGATTGGCTCGAAAGAGAGGCGGCAACCTATTCTTCCCTGCCGGCTCCCGCCTCGACTTTGGTGAGTGAAGCCGTCCCGGCGTAGAAGTCGGCCCCATGAGCGAGCAAAGCGGCAGTGGATCGCACCCGATACCATTCGGGGTGATCTGCCACATCCAGCCGACCGGTTTTGGCACGCTGCTCAGCCATCTTGAGCAATGAGCGACGGAATCCAACTATCGCTGCATCCCCGGAGCCAAGATTCTCGAGCGAACGATCGACGATCGGGCCCATACTCTCTTGAACTGCCGTATCCTGCATCCCAATCCCATCGATACCAGTTGAACTATGTAGCCGCTGGCGTACACGATCAATCCCATAATCATTATCGGCAGAGACGAGCGGGCGATACGATCCGTCATTCATGACATCCGAGTGTACCGCGCCATGATCGAGTTCTTCTTGGCTTAGCGGACGGTCGCTATTCCAAGTCATAGTGAAAACCCAGCAGTTTTCATTATCGATCGGCACCCACGCATGACCCATATACGCGCGATCTTCCTTAAGCGGAGCGATCATGGTGTAGAACGGAGCCAAAAACTGGGTGACACGCCAGTAATACTCTTCCTCCCCAGCATTCCGCCGTGCGCCGATGGCCATTCCATAGTTCGTTGGGCGAATGAAGAACTTAGGCGCGGTGTCGGATGCCAGGTATGGAATCGAGAGATTCGGAGAAATCTGACGCTCACGAAATGGACGATGGGGATTCTCTGAATCTAAATGACTGTGGAGAATGCCCACGTGGCTCGAATCAATGCCACCCTCCACCCCCTGCGCGTAGTTAGTACGTTGCAGTCGCTTGGTAATAAAGCGATAATCTGCCGGCACCAGCCCCCATTCGAGCTCAGGCGGCGTGGCGGGCATGGTCTCCAACGGCCCCATATACGCCCAGATCACTCCTCCCCATTCCATCACCGGATAGCTCTTGATGCGGGTGTCCTGCTTCATCTGAGTGTTGTCCGGCTCAGTTGGCATGTCTACGATGGCACCCGTGGTGTCAAACTTCCATCCGTGGTAGACACAGCGCAATCCACACTCTTCATTTCTACCGTAGAACAGGTCCACGCGACGGTGCGGGCAATACCGATCAAGCAGCCCAATCTGACCGCGGCTGTCCCTGAATGCGATCAGATCTTCCCCGAGCAACCGCACTCGGATCGGGGGGCAGTCTGCCTCCGGTAGTTCTTCTGGCAGCAGAAAAGGCATCCACATACTCCGGAATGCGTCGCCCATTGCGGTACCCGCACCCACTCGACAGAGCTTCTCATTATCTTCTTTGGTAAACATTGCCGCCCTCGCTATAGCTATTCGATTAGGAAATTTGACGTTCCGACGCTCACGCAAGGACACCGTAAATGGAATCACCCTCCTCGATAACGCGATAGGTCTTGAGAGGGGTGGTGCAGGGCTTCTCTAGCGCCTTACCCGTACAAATATCAAAGGCCCCTCCATGCAGCGGGCAATAGATCGTAGTGCCATCAAGGTCGCCTCCAGAAAGTGCGACCATGCCATGAGTACACATGTCCTCCGTGACGTAGAACCGTCCGTCCACTTTGTAAACCGCCAATCCGTCCTGAACCTCCTTAGGACACACCTGGATAACGCCCTCATTTGGAACATCGTCTCTGCGACACAAGAAGATAGATTTTTCCATAATATTAAATAGACAACCAATAGCCGCGTTAAAGATCGACCCGGCCAAGACGAAGCTTCGCCTCACTCCAGTGCCACTAGTTCTTTGAATCACCAGAGGGACCGCGTCCCCCGTGTCCTGAAAGTCGTCCTTCCATAATCGCCCAAAGAAGATTTGAAAGACCGTGAAACGGAACTCAGTGCTGCGCTTTCCTCCTGGAGAGATCGACCTTAGGATCAGCCAGCACAGCGTCGGACAACTCAGCGCCAGTGCGAACTAAGTCTTTCCCCATCCGCATGTCTCTTGGAGCATTAACTGAGCTAACACCTCGCACGATCCGATCCACCAGATGGAAGATGGTGAACGAACCGCTTGCGGGATCTCCTCGAAGCACGTCGATATCGCCGAGCGACACTCCGAAAGACTGGACACTGAAGTCATACTGATCCGACCAATAGCCGCATACCTCGTCGTAATCATCGGTGGGGGAGATAACGGAGCGGCCTACATGCATACCGTGGGCTGCGGCGTGGTGCCAGTTCTCTTGGCGATCCAATCTGGCGAGGCGCGCATTGAAATGGCACGCCACTTCCCCAGCCGCGTGAATGTTCGGATCCGTGGTGCGCCCCTGACCATCGACGGCGATGCCGCCGTTCACGACTGTGAGACCTGCTTCTTCGGCTATTCTTGCATTTGGAACAACACCAACCCCGACGACGATGGCATCGGCGAGGATTGTTTTGCCGTTCGACAACCGAATTCGGTACCCAAAGCTTGCTGTGGAGACAGCATCGATCGTGACTTCTGTCTGTATCTTCACACCGCGAATGCGGTGCTGAGCGACGATGAACTCGCATAGAATCGGACACGTTGCGCGAATCATCGGTCGCTCGCCAGCCTCTATCACCGTAACGTCAATACCCATTACCTGTGCGACAGCCGCGACTTCGAGGCCAATCACGCCCGCGCCTACCACCAGGAGCCTCTTGATATTTGGCAATGCGTCTCTAAGAGCGAGCGCATCGGTCAATCGCCTCAGGTAGTACACATTCGGCGTCTGCGGTGGCAGTTCAGGTAGTAGGCGTAGTGATGAGCCGGTCGCGATAAGCAGCCTATCAAACTGTTCCGCACTCCCATCGGCAAGTTCCACTCGCTGGCCCGACCTGTCGATTCGAGTAACGGCATTGCCAAGCCGCAACTCTATGTCCCGCTCCTGATAGAACGTCGCATCTCGCAGGTCAATGCGCTCGGCCTCTGCAGGATCCAACAGAACGCTTTTCGATAGAGGGGGGCGGTCATAGGGGCGTTCTGGCTCGTCGCCTACAAGCAGAATGCTCCCGGTATAGCCAACTTCCCGGAGCCCCTCTGCAGCACTAACACCCGCGAGGCCGGCTCCGACGATCACGACGGAGTTGGGTCGTTCCCTAATACTCATTTCATCTCCCTCAGAACTCTCCTTGGCCCTACATGTGTTCCGGCTTCTGAATACCGCGGGCGTGGCGATGGCACAATTCGCGCCATTTGATCAACGGCGTATCACCTTCGATCAACATCTCATCGAGCCAAGCAGAGTCACGATGGTAGAACTCCTGCAACGCCACGCGGGCTTCAATATCTTGCGCGTTGAAGTTCTCAAAGCCCACAGGCTTCCAGCGATTCCAGAATTCGTGCGTGAAATTCGCTCTCTCTTCATCAGTCTTGAGACGCTTTCCGACCAACATTACATAAAGGTGGCGATCTTCCGTCACTGGGACGTAGAACTCAAATTGAGTGATACCTTGATCTGGAAAGTCGTCAACACGCAAGCCACACGGCATCCACAAGGATGCGGCAGTTGTGCGCGTGGGCTTGTCAGACTCGCGCTTTGTACCAGTCACGACTACTTTCTCACCAACCTTGCCTTCCCAAACGACAGAATGATTGGCAAATGAGTCGTAGACGCCTTTGGGAGCGCCGTCGCTTTCATGCACTTCAACTTCGCCAGATGGCGCCAGATGCCCGATCGGTAGCGATCTCATCGTGTCGGGCACAAGTTCCGAAGCTCGATGAATGTAGACATGCAACCCATCGAAGCCATTTTCGCAGGCAACACGCCAGTTCGACTCTACCTCGTAGATCGCGCAGTGCAGCTCGAGATCTTCGTCCAAGAATGTTGGCGGCACGTCTTCGGACAAGGGCTGCGGCTTGACGTCATCGTCGCCGACATACACAAACACGAGTCCCTTCACTTCCTGTACCGGGTAGCTCTTCACATGACGCCTGCCGATCGCTTTGCTTTCAGGAGATGCCAGGATGTCGCACAAACGACCGTCATCCCATTGGTAAGTGAACCCGTGGTACCAACAAGTGATCGTTTCCTGCGTGTAGCACTCGATCTTCTTCGAGAACTTTACGCCGCGATGTAGGCAGCGATCCCGAATCGCCCGCACTTCACCGTTGATTCGCTTCAGAAGAATCTCCTCACCACACACCTTGGCCTCTACGACTTGGCCTTCATGCATATCTGACGACAGTTTCACGGGATACCAGTGATTGCGTAGTCCCAGCTTGGCCGCCAGGTAGTTGCGCCACCGCGGTACTTTGCTCAGCAAAGCTTCTTCAACGAAGTACTCGTTCTCACTCATCTCTACACTCCTGGTTTTACATTACTGCGTACTGTATGCAGTGCAGCGGAAGACAACTCGAGAATTCTGCTTACCCGGCTGGGGCAGCCTAAGTGGCGGTTGTGTGGCTTCGCAGAATGGCTCCAGCCCAATCCGGGCAAGAAGTTGATCACCATAGAGATCTGCATACTTGACGCTCCAATCGTAGAATGGGCGTAACCCGCAAACAACCGATTTAGTATGACGCCATGCATGAGCTAGGAGCATACGTAATGGCATACCCGAATTCCTCTTTTCGATACACCTCGATCGCAGCAATATCGTAGAATCAAGGCTTAATATACGACTCTCTTCTCCTCCATGAGCACTCCCCGCAAAGTGATACAAAGCGACCGACTGCGTGACCAGATCTATCAGTTGCTCCGGGAGGATCTGCTTAGTGGACAGTTTCCGGCCGGCTGCCGCCTTGTGGAGCTCGAGCTCGCGGAGCGATATGGGGTCTCGCGCACGCCGGTGCGTGAAGCGATGTTCCAGTTGGCGCGGGAGGGCCTACTTGTACGGAGCGAGCGCGGGTACTCGCTAAAATTGGACACGCAGGAGGACTTCCTCCAACGCATGGGGGTCCGCCTTCTTTTGGACCCCCCGCTCGCGGAACACGCAGCCCGCAATGGTACAGATCTGCAGATCGAATCTTTGGCGAGTGTTCATGCAAGGATGAGGAAGGCCGCAGACGGGTCCCGCTTCACCGACTTCGTGACGGCGACACATCAGTTCCGTACGCTATTGATTGAGATGAGTCATAACGAGGCGCTCTCTCGCGTGTGCGCAGCGCTCGAGGATCAATTCCTGTTGGTCCGGAATGAATATTACAAAGATCCATCAAATCGGCAGCTCTCTGTTCAACGCGATGGTCTGTTACTAGAGGCAATACTGGCTCGCAACGAGAAGGCAGCAGGTAAGATTGCCAGGGAGTACATTGAGTTCCTCATTGGGTCTCGTCGCGATAATGGGGTAGTAACATCCGGCGGTAGCCGGGGTGCAGCACCTATGCGACAAGCGAGTAAAAGCGCTCGGCGGCGGACGGACGGCTCCCCTTTGGGGTGACCATCTGCCCTTTTTGAATCCTGTGCAAGCTTCCGATGCCGTCCAGGATAATTCGGGCGTAGGGAAGATTCTTGAACTCCAGCTTCGGCCTGACCCGGCGCTGAGAAAGTATGGATGCGCTGATCACATCTTTCATACTATCTGATGAAAAGGCGCCACGCGACTACGAGACCGTATTCTGTTTGAACGGCGCTTTTAGGCGCTGCAGTGAATTCTTTCTCGGCGCGCAAAGCTCGTCACAGGCGCGTAGTTGACAGTCTATATAAGTGGACATGTGTTCGGATACAGCGGCCGAATCTTTGAGGCATAGATAATCGCTAAAGCTGGCGAGAAATGCCTTCGATATCGTGCGCAAATCCTGGGACCCGAACAGCGTCATTCGCGCGATGATGAAATCGTTCTCCAGCACAGTACAGCAGCGCATGAGCGCGGCGTCCGTTCCAGAGCTCGCTAACGCGACCATATACCGATGAACCGCCCCTGCAAATACCACTGGTGTATAATCACATGCCTCGAGAGTGGTGTGCGCTAACTTTAAAAGAAGCTCGCCCTGTGTTGGCGTGGCAGCGGTTGCCACATGCGCGGCCAGCGCAGGGTCTAGGACTTTTCGGACCAGCAAGCGCTCGCGAATGGCTTCAGCCGAAACTTCTGGCGTGCCATAGCCTTTATCGCCTGCTTCCAGCATCCCTTCTCGTACGAGTTGAAATAGTGCTTCCCGAACCGGTGTGCGTGAGACGCCGAAGCGTTCCGCTAACTCCGTTTCCGTGAGTCGATGACGGGTTGTGAGGTGTCCATTCTCGATCCATGCGCGGACATCGTTGTAGATGCGGTCGCGCAATCGGAGGGGCGAGCTCCGCATTTCGATACCGGTGGAGGATGGCGTGTGAATCACCTGATCCCTCTCTTTCCGTGAAGTTCCGCGCCACATTCTAGGCGGCCTATCAAACGGCGACCTTGAACGGTAAGTGCATACTCGGTGTTGATGTTTTGGATTCGGTATGCACTTGTGATATCAGCGGCGGCTTTGCCGGAGATTGGTTCGATCGGGCCCTGCTTATAGGCATTACGCAGGCGCGTGGCCATCTCGATCTCCCGCTCATCACTCATTGTTCCCATCGAGTCATTCTCCAAATTTATGAATAATCATGGCATGTCACGGAAACAAACGCGACACAAGGAGTTGTGTACTGTATGCAATGGTTGAAGCGAAAAATGCTGGCGCTCATCTATCCAAAGTTTTCGCTAGAATGGAATGATGGCGCCAGATGATTCTTGAAAAACGTTTCTCAAGCTACTTCAATGCGCATTGCAATGTTGTTTGAAGCGCGGCATCAGAGCGCACAGGATGCAAACACCCACCAGAGAGATAGCGGCACAGATCAGCGGAGTTGCGTAACTCTGCGCGATATCGAATCCGATGCCAAACACCACGGGTCCTATCGCCGTGCCAATCATGAATGCCGCAAAAACCCAGCCGAATATCTGCCCAAAATGCTTGAGTCCAAAGTATCGACTGACCAAATAACCAAGTAAGTCCGACTCCGCTCCAGCGCCTATCCCAAGTAGAGCGGCACAAAAGTAAACTGCCAGAGTTGACTGAAAAGCAAGAAGACCAAGGCAGGCCATGCAGGAAAGCGCGAAGATGCCAATGGCGGCATACGGTGCGAACACACGATCGAATAAATAGCCGGCACCCACGCGGCCTATCAACGCAAAGACTGCAAGGACTGTCGTGGCAAGCGAGGCTGTGGGAAGCGATACACCGCGATCCATCAGCATGGATACTAAGTGAACCTGTGCGCCATTGATGGAAATGGCCATCAGAAATGCTGAAACAATAATCAGCCAGAAGGCGCGCATACCCAGCGCATGCTTCGATGTGACGCCCACAGTCGCGGAGCTAATCTGCGAGTAACGGTCGTTCGCGCTGGGGGCTTCTTGAAGAACGAATAGTGCCAATGGAATGCCAATGGCAATAGGTAGTAGTCCGAGCACATAATATCCGGCCTGCCATCCATATTCCTGCACGATGATCGCTCCCAGCGGTGCTACTACTGCCCCTCCGAGAGCCACGCCAGCCATGCTGATGCCCAGTGCCAAGCCTCTCGATTTGTCAAACCATGCAGAAACAATGCGGAGGTAGACCATAGTGTTGGAGCCAGCGCTGAGGATGCCAATCAGCATGAATCCGAGATAGTAGCCTGGCAGTCCCGCTTTGGCGGCCAGGGTTGGCAGGAACATCACCGTAGTTCCATAGAGGAACAGAGACGCGCTGAGCACGCGACGCACTGGAAGCCGGTCAAGCAGTGCGCCAATGTAGGGACTGCTCAGCCCGAGTGCTAGTGCGGCAATTGAAAGTGAGGTCGTTACCTGTGCCCGGTCCCAACCCATTGCAGTTCCCAGCGGCCTGATGAAGATGCCGACGGTCATGAAGATAATAGAGGTGCTGCATACGGCAACGCCGACTGTTGCCGCCAATACCATCCACCACGCCTTAGCCGGCACAGGGGTTAGTACTGCATCGGCGAGTTGCCCGCCATCGACACTACTGTTCATTGATCGACTCCAGACTCAAAGGTGTTGGGGGAATGACTCGGTAAATAATGATGCATACAGCACTTGCTTAACATTGTCCTGTGCTAGCAGATGTGTGACGTACGAGGCTTCAGGGTTCGACGCCACGGACTCCATGAAGAGCCCCTATGCGCTCGCGTCTGGCTTTGGTTTTTCAAACGTACGCTAATGCAAATCCTTCAACAAACGATTTATTCGTATCGTACGCATCATTTTCTGTGGTGCAGCGCGAGCCTCGGCAGCTGCAATCCATAGCCTGGTGTGCATCTCTTCTGCTTTGAAAAAGTCCTGCCTTCCTAGTCTCAGCGACCGCACACGACCGTCAGGTCACGGACGCGACTGCTAGAGTCCGGCGCATTTTTTTTTCGCCGCAAATCTGCGTGTGACATGCCTCCCCTCGCATAGCCGGATTCTTACCGAAGCAGAAAATCCTCCAGCATCTGGTGATTTGACAGTGTATCGGTGCGCCCATCGTAGAGTGCGTTGAGCGTGCCCGTATCCGGCGGCGTCACACCAACCTGGGCTCCGACATGCGCCCAGAGAAATCTAGGCACTTCCTTGCAGCCATCAAGCGTGCGTCCCGTCATGCGGATAAAGCCGATGTGTACGGCAACGGCCAAGCGATACAAGGGGGTGCGCCGAGCATCAATCAGTGCCCGTTCCTTGGGGGAGTAGGTGAAGAACGTGGCAAGCTCGAACTCGCTGAGTTCCTGTTGGATTTGCCGCATTCCGAGGTAGGCCAACCGCCAGTGATCCATCAGACAGCAACCTATTGATTTATTGGCATTTTATTTAGGTAGCGGCCCGGAAACCCGCATGGCTGCTTGGGGTAGCTAGCCCGGCAAACTGCAGCAAAAACAAAGGGAAACCGGGCTACCTCTTCGATCGGATATTTGCTCCTCGGGCTGTGATCGGCAGTAGGGCCAGACATCGGGAAGCTATGCCACGTTACTCTACGGTGTCTGCATGGCATTAATGGCCGTTTGTGTGCTCTGCGCGATGATGCCGCGCTTCACCTCAACCCCGAAAGTCGAGTTTGCAAGCGAGTGATGAAAAGTTCGCTAGAGCAGGCTGAAAAGTCATTGGTCGGGCTCAAGTTTTGCTACAAGGTTTGATCTTGCGTTTTGGCACCGATCTGTCGATCCGTCGATTCTGTGCGCATGCCCGCGCTTTGATTCGTGTGAGGTTCGCTTGCACTTCCAGCATTCATTACGGCGAGTAATGCGAACGGGGTAAATAAAGCGTGCATAGATCGTTGACGCAGTGCATACAGTGCATAAGAATATCGCATTCATATAGTGACTTGCTCGGCAAGTGACGTGGCGTGTTTGCAGTCCGTATCGGGATCGGGAGGCGGAATGAATAACGTTAAGTTGGAAGCGCAGATAGCATCGAAGTTGCGTGACGCGTATACGAAAGGTCCGATCGCACCATTCGCGGCCGCTGTAAATGGCTGTATCGAAGCTGCATATCGGATCCAAAACTACAACACCCAACATGCGCAGAAGGTAGCCGGGCGGCGCATTGTGGGGCGAAAGATTGGGCTGACTTCCGTCGTCGTTCAGAGGCAGCTTGGGGTTGATCAGCCAGACTACGGCGTGCTGTTCGAGGATATGGCGATCGGAAACGGCGTTACCGCAAGCTCAGCGAGCCTTCTACAACCCAAGATTGAGGCTGAGATTGCATTCGGATTCGGTGCCGATCTGGATGATCCTACGCTCGAACTATCGGATCTGATCGACAAGATTGAATGGACGGCGCCTGCGCTTGAAATCGTCGATAGCCGCATCACTGACTGGCGGATTGGGATCGTCGAAACGATCGCAGACAACGCATCATCTGGACGATTCGTAATCGGCCCGAAGACATGTTTCGGATCCGAAGTCGATTTGGTGAACTGTCAGATGAGCCTGCTGGAAGACGGACAATCTGTGTCGAGCGGCAGTGGTGCCGCATGCCTGGGTAACCCGCTTCTGGCAACGCTCTGGCTGGCGAGAAAACTGATTGAAGTTGGTGATCCGATTCGTGCTGGAGAATTGGTTTTGAGTGGTGCGCTTGGGCCGATGGTCGCCGTTGAGAAGGGTCGGACCTATTGCGCGTCTGTGGATGGCCTCGGAGAAGTTTCCGTTACCTTTAATAGCTAATCGGGCAGGAAGCACTCTTTTTAGCCCCAACCGAACCAGGCTGTGGGAACTTTCTTCCGATGCTGTGGTGTTTTTGGGCGAAAGGCTTGAATCGGCAGACAGGAGAAAAATTTGCCATATCTAGATCATGGCGAGAGCCGGCTGTACTTCGAGGTACATGGTAGCGGATCGCCAGTCGTGTTGCTGCACGGCGTGGGAGGGAACCACGCGAGTTGGTTCTATCAGGTCGCAGCATGGCGCGCAGATTTTACGGTCGTTCTGATCGATGCGAGAGGGTTCGGAAAATCGACAGATGCGGAACTTGCAGGGCGCTCGGAATTTACCAACGATTTGCTTGCTGTGCTGAACGAAATCGGCCTAAAGCGTGTGTCGATCGTTGCACAGTCGATGGGGGCCGGTACCGGAATTGATTTCACGTGTCGATACCCTGAGCGTGTGGCGTCCCTTCTGATCGCCGACTCGTTGGTTGGCATAGAGTTGGAGGAGCCATTCGCCTCACAGATGATGGAGGTGCGGGAGATCACCAGCGGTCTGTCGCAAGCTCAGCGAGTGCTTGGGAGAACGCATCTGGCTCGCGATCCAGCCATGACCGAACTGTACTTGCAAATTTCCGGGTTCAATCGCTACTCGCTAAAGTTGCTCGGAGGATCTCAGCCATGCTACACGCCGCAGCAGATTGCCGCGACGGGGGTACGCATCGGCTTTGTCGTCGGTGAAGAGGATGTGTTGTTTCCCGCAAGGATCGTTTCGGAAGTTTGCGAATGCTTTGCTGGCGCGGAGCTCATCACACTGCAGAAGGCGGGACATTCGGCATATTTCGAAACGCCGGATGCATTTAACTCGCGAGTTGGCGCATGGTTGCGAAAAGGAATCGGAGTATGAGTATGCCGGGGAGTTCAAAGGTCAGCGCCGCCATCATTGGGTCAGGCAATATCGGTACTGATCTGATGATGAAGGTGCTGCGCTATGGCCAACATATCGAGGTGGGCGCCATGGTCGGTATCGACCAAAAATCGGACGGTCTTGCAAGAGCCACCCGACTGGGCATTGCGACCACGGCCTTGGGTATTCACGGGCTGCTTGCGCTACCCAACTTTCGGGATATCAAGATCGCATTTGATGCGACCTCGGCTGGGGCTCACCGGCAGCATAACGAATTGCTGCAAGAGCGCGGCGTTCGCGTGATCGACCTCACGCCTGCGGCCCTCGGCCCGTTCGTGGTGCCGGCAGTCAATCTCGAGGCGCATCTGACAGCAGCAAACATCAACATGGTGACCTGCGGTGGGCAGGCAACCATTCCCATCGTTGCCGCCGTCTCTTCGGTTACTCGTGTGCACTATGCCGAGATCGTTGCGTCGATTTCAAGCCGCTCGGCGGGGCCGGGCACTCGCGCGAACATCGACGAGTTCACCGAGACGACCTCGAAAGCATTGGAAGTCGTCGGTGGAGCCGGACGGGGAAAGGCAATCATTATCCTGAATCCCGCGGAGCCGCCGATGATCATGCGCGACACCGTCTATACGTTGAGCGATCTCGTAGACAGGCAACTGATTGAGGATTCGGTCCACGCGATGGTGGAACGCGTACGCAGGTACGTCCCCGGATTTCGGCTTAAGCAAAGCATCCAGTTCGATGAAGTTGTTGCGCCGCTCTATCGCGGTGGATCGGAGCCGGGCCTCAAGACGACGGTCTTTCTGGAAGTCGAAGGGGCGGCGCATTACTTGCCAGCCTATGCAGGGAATCTCGACATCATGACGTCCGCTGCGCTGGCCTGTGCCGAGAAAATCGCCGAATTGTCCTGGAGCAATTGAGATGAAGAAGATATACATTTCGGACGTCACTTTGCGAGACGGCAGTCACGCGGTGCGCCATCGTTACTCTCTGGAGCAAGTCAGGGCGATCGCAAGCGCGCTGGACAACGCACGGGTTGATTCGATCGAGGTGGCCCACGGAGACGGGCTCGCCGGCTCCAGTTTTAACTATGGGTTCGGTGCGCATAGCGACGTCGAATGGATCGCTGCCGTTGCGGATGTCGTTGAACACGCGAAAGTTGCAACACTGCTGTTGCCGGGAATCGGGACCGTTCATGACCTGAAGAACGCATTCGACGCCGGTGCCCGAATCGTTCGTGTCGCAACGCATTGCACTGAGGCAGATGTCTCACGTCAGCATATCGGGATGGCCCGCGATCTAGGGATGGAGGCTGTTGGCTTCCTGATGATGAGCCACATGATCGAGCCGGCTGACCTGGCCCGACAGGCATGCCTGATGGAGAGCTATGGCGCGACCTGTGTTTACGTGGTTGACTCCGGTGGTGCGTTGACGATGGACGGCGTTCGTGCACGCATGCGCGCGTTCAAGGATGCGCTGTCACCAGAAACCGAGACGGGGATTCACGCTCACCACAACCTAGGTCTCGGCGTAGCAAACTCGATCGTCGCCGTCGAGGAAGGGTGTGACCGAGTCGATGCAAGTCTTGCCGGAATGGGCGCAGGTGCCGGTAACGCTCCTCTGGAGGTGTTTGTAGCGGCTGCGGAACGCATGGGCTGGATTCACGATAGCGATCTTTACCGTCTTATGGACGCTGCTGACGACCTAGTCCGCCCCTTGCAGGATCGTCCGGTGAGGGTCGACAGGGAAACGCTCTCACTCGGTTTTGCGGGTGTCTATTCAAGCTTCTTGCGCCATGCCGAACTGGCTTCGCAGAAGTACGGTGTGTCGACGGTGTCTATTCTCGTCGAGTTGGGGCGCCGAAAGATGGTTGGCGGCCAGGAGGACATGATTGTGGATGTCGCGCTCGACTTGCTTGATCGACGCTCGATGGCGGCTGCGTAACGACAATGGCACGCAGACCTGCGCGAGGTGTTGCGCAACGACTGCGCGACCGGATCTATGATTCGATCCGAGATCTCGTCGAACGTGGCAAGCTCCAGCATGGACAGCGTTTGACTGAATCATACCTTGCTGCAAGGTTCGGTGCCTCGCGCACCCCGGTGCGCGAGGCACTCTTCCAGTTGGCCAGGGAGGGGCTACTCGAACCACTGGAGCGGGGCTATGGGCTTCGGGAGATGCCCATGTCCGCCGTACTTGCGCGGCTTGATGTTAAGTATCTGCTTGATCCGGTGACGATCGCGCATGTTGTCGAAGCGGGGTCTCCCGCGCAGATCACGCATCTTGCCGCGTTGGCCAACGAGGCGAGAAGCATGTTGGCTTCTGATCAATCGCCGTTTACGTTAGCCAGCGCAGTCCATGGATTCCAGAAATCCCTCGGCGGTATGTGCGCGGGGCCAGTCGAGCGGAAGGTTCAGAAGATCGTCGTCCCCAAGCAATCTGTGTGACGACGGCGAATTCGCGTCGAGGCCCCTTGCCGTGAAGTGTAGTAATGATGGTTCTTGATGCTTCCTCGATGGCTAGGGATGGTCTGAAAAACCTAGTATTTGCGGCTGAGAGTGGGCAGGCTTGCGTCCGCGACCACTATTTGCGGACGCAATCATGATGGAAGCCGAGTTTGACGTTCCGCCGCTGAGGGTGATCCGTATTCGCTCCAACGGAAAGCGAGACTATGACCGGACGGACAAGCGCCGAATGGTCGAGGCATGTCTGCGGCCTGGGGTATCGGTAGCCGGGATGGCCCTCAAGGTCGGCATCAATACGAACCAGTTGCGCAAGTGGATTCGGCTGCACCAGTTGGCAAATGAAGCCACCGCATAGTTCATCGAGGGAGCAACTCACTCCAAGTCCAGGGGGTGTCCGAATTCTGAAGTCACCCCTGTAAGGGCACCGGGCTCTGGTATATTGGCAACGCTGAGGCAGGAAACCCCAGTTGCGGGCTTTCCAATCCGCTCAAGGTGATGCCAGCTCAGTGCCGTCTCGCCGCCCGCGTTTGGGCATCAGCATGACCATCCTTCCGCTGGCAGAGCTAACCTGTGAATGCGCCCATCCCGGAGTGAGTCCAGCGGATAACGCGGAAGCAGGTTGCGGCCGGTAGATTCTAGACACGGCAGGCCGCGACCGCCCACAGCTAACGAGGCTCCGCCTCAGACCGACGAGTGGTATGGGTGACTGTGTGGCGCTGAGGGGGTAAGGTGGCTCCGGTCGAGCCGGCTGGGACAAGCCCAGCGATGTACGAGCTCGAAGC
>JACXTT010005171.1_pt1 | contig 19054 bp, 13 predicted proteins | sample 9270951 | NCBI WGS metagenome assembly JACXTT01 (sample SAMN15532306, study PRJNA645909) | rock metagenome | isolation source: weathered quartz diorite | place: Puerto Rico | collected 2017-06-21 | reverse complement strand
CTTCCCGCCGGAGGTATCGCAACCGCGCTGAGCAACGTCAGGTTGCCGCACACCTTCGGGACGATGAACGTGTACTTGTACCCGCCGTCGGTGATGTCGAACTGCCACGCCTCGAACGGCTGTTTTCCGCTCCACCGTACGTTCTGGACGATCGCCGGCTTTCCGACCCGCTTCATCGCCATCCATTCCATGTGCGTGCCAGGTTGAATCGTCGCGTCGGTGACGACCCCTATCGTGAGGGCGTCGAGCACCTGTCCGGAAATTCCCGACAGGCTTGCGAGTGAAAGGACCTCATTGAACTGCGTGCGGTTCTTGTTCGCCATCGCATGCAGTTGATCGACGGTGTGCATCGGCATGCTGAATCGCTGGCTTGTGCCGAGCCTGAGGATCTGGGTTTCGCGCGTTGGATAAGTGCCGGCAGTACGCGTCTGCGCCAACGCAGGAACGACCCACATTGTCAGAACCGTTGCTGTCACCAGTGCGCGCCGGACACCGAATTGCGTCATGGTCTCGTACTCTCCCCGTGCCCGCGGTTAGGTGCGAATGTCACGTGCGCTCGCTGCGGGCAACGGGGGCGACTCGGTTCAAGAACATCGCCAGACGGTCGCTGACGCTATGTGCTTGTCGAATCAGCGTGTTCTGCGGCGGGCGTGCGGGTGTGACAGCCAAGCCCGACACCGCCTGCGATGATGCGCTCACGGCCGGTTGTTTTCTGTGTACGTAGGGGCCGGCTCGTAGGGGCCGGCTCGTAGGGGCCGGCTTGTAGGGGCCGGCTTTAGCCGGCCCACCGACGCTGGTCTGATCGACCGGGTACGATGCACGAGTGCTCCTTCACGAGCTCGTTGCAACGAGCGCCACTGTCGCGAATGCAAGCAGTCGGCTCGCGAAGATCGCAGAGCTCGCAGCGCTGCTCCAACGTGTAACGCTACCGGAGGTCGATATCGCGGTTGCGTTCTTGTCGGGCGAGCTTCGCCAGGGGCGAATCGGAATCGGTGGTTCGGCGATCCGTGAATCAAGACCACTCGCAGAGGCGTCGAGCCCCGTGCTCTCACTGATCGAAGTGGACAAGGTCTTCGAGCAGATTGCGACAACCACTGGACGCGGTTCACCCGGTGATCGCGTCCGCCTGCTTCGTGACCTGCTGACACGAGCTACCGCTGACGAGCAGAACTTCCTCCTGCGGCTGCTCGTGGGCGAGCTCCGGCAGGGTGCGCTCGAGGCCGTGCTGATCGAGGCCGTGGCGCGCGCCAGGCAGGCATCACCTGCAACCGTTCGCCGAGCCGTCATGATGGCCGGCGCGCTGGCGCCCGTGGCACGCGCGCTGATCGAACACGGAGAATCGGGTCTCGCCCGTTTCATCTTGCTGCTCTTTCGTCCGGTGCAACCGATGCTGGCTCACGCCGCACCCGATATCCACGAGGCGCTCACGGATCTTCAACAAGACGTCGCGCTCGAGTGGAAGCTCGATGGCGCCCGCATTCAGGTGCACAAGGCCGGTGACGACATCAAGGTCTTTTCACGGAATCTTCGCGACGTCACTTCGGCGGTTCCCGAAGTGGTCGAAGCGGCACAGGCGTTACACGCTCATGATGTGATTCTCGACGGTGAAGTGATTGCGCTGCGCACCGACGGCACGCCCGAGACCTTTCAACGAACGATGCAGCGGTTTGGCCGGAAACTGGAGGTAAGCCGCCTGCGGGCGGAGCTCCCGCTGACGCCGTTTTTCTTCGATTGCCTATACGTCGATGGAGCATCCCTCATCGACCGGCCGCAGGCGGAGCGGTTCGGCACGCTCGCCGGGATTGCACAGGGCACGATTGTGCCGAATCTGGTTCGACCAACCCGCGAGGAAGCTTCGCGGTTCGTGGACGCCACACTTCAACGCGGACATGAAGGTGTGATGGTCAAGGCGCTGACATCGAGTTACGCGGCGGGCCGGCGCGGCCAGCGGTGGCTCAAGGTCAAGCTTGCCCGCACGCTTGATCTCGTCGTCCTCGCGGCCGAATGGGGTCACGGACGCCGCAGGGGCTGGTTGAGCAACCTGCACCTGGGCGCGCGTGATCCGATTGGCGGCGGGTTCGTCATGCTCGGGAAGACGTTCAAGGGCATGACGGACCAGATGCTGGCGTGGCAGACCGAAAGGCTGCTGCAGCTCGAAATTGCGCGTGACGAGTACACGGTGTACGTGCGGCCGGAGCTCGTCGTCGAGATTGCGTTCAACGATGTGCAGGAGAGCCCGCACTATCCCGGTGGTCTGGCGCTGCGATTCGCACGCGTGAAACGATACCGCGACGACAAGAGCGCGGCCGATGTTGACACGATCGAAACCGTGCGCGATATCTACAAGACGGCTGCGACTCCACTAGACTTTCCACGGAGGCGGTTATGAGGCTCACCGTCAGCGCGCGGCGGGAGTTCATCAAACACATCGGACGCGTCGCCGTCGGTCTTGGCGCTGCTCCCATTCTGGCGCGTTCGGCGCAACGCACCGCGAACGCGGCGCACATCACGATCCTCCACACGGCAGATATTCATGCGCAGCTCGACGTGCACGACGAGTTCTTCTGGGAGCAAGGAAAGCCGGCCTTCAAACGGCGCGGAGGATTTGCGACGCTGCGAACAATGATCAACGCGCTCCGGCGTCAGAACGCTGGCAACACCCTGTTAGTCGATGGAGGCGACTGCTTTCAAGGCGGCGCGGTCGCGTCGCTGTCGAAGGGGCAGGCGATTGTCCCGCTCATGAACGCGATTGCATACGACCTCGTGCTTCCGGGTAACTGGGAGGTCGTGTACGGCAAGGACATGATGATCGCGGATCTGAACGGCTATACGGCCGCGAAGGTGTGCGCGAACATGTTCCATGCAGACCGACCCGCGGCGACGCCGATTTTTCCGCCGTATCAAACGTTTACCATCGGAGGCGTCAAAATCGGTTTCATCGGCTACAACGATCCGTTCACGCCAACGCGTCAGTCGCCCGCTTACTCGCGCGGCATCCGATTCACGCATCCCCGGGACAATCTTGCCGAACATGTGACGACCCTTCGCGAGCGCGAAGGGTGCACGCTTGTGTTCGTGCTGGCGCATATGGGACTGACACAACAGCTCGACCTCGCGAATCAGCCGTACGCACGCGGTGTGGACTACGTCCTCGGGGCGGATACGCACGAGCGGATTCGCGACCCGCTCCGAGGCCGGTACGCGAGAGTCACCGAACCCGGAGCGTTCGGGTCATTTGTCGGCAAGCTCGATCTGGTGGTTGAAGACGGGCGAATTACCGAGCACGCCTACGCACTGCTTGATGTCAATCCGGATCAATATCCCGAAGACGGTGAGATGAAGACCCTCGTCGCCGCGGCGCGAGCGCCATACCGCCAGGATCTGGATCGCGTCGTGGGCACGACGACCACGCCGCTGCTGCGCTATTACGTGATCGAGACGCCGATGGATAACCTCATCACCGATGCGCTGCATTGGAAGTTTGAGACCGACTTCGCCGTCTCCAACGGGTTCCGATTCTGCCCACCGCTTGTTCCGGCGGCGGGAGGCACAGCCGCGATCACAAACGAGTACGTCTGGAGCATGTTGCCCGTCGATTCGGTTCTCAAAACCGGCGTCGTCACCGGGCGGCAGATCCGAGACTGGCTCGAGAACGAGCTGGAAAACGTGTTCGCGCAGGATCCATCGAAGCGTTTTGGTGGATGGCTCGTGCGATTCAAGGGGTTGGTGGTCACCTTCACCGCGCGCAATCGGCAGGGCGAACGCGTCCGCGCCGTGAAGGTTAACGGAGAACCACTTGCGCTCGAGAAGCGCTACACGATGCTCGGGTGCGAGCGCGAAGGCGATCCCGACGACATCGTTTGCCGCCTGCCCAACGTCGCGAATGCGCGCCGGCTTGACGTCTCGATCCACGATGTCCTGACCGAATACCTCTCCACGCGTTCCCCGGTGGCGCCGGTCATAGAAGGTCGCGCCGTGGCGACCGATGTGCCGCCAACGCTGCTGTCGCAGCTGGAAGGGACGAGTTATCGGTTCCGGTGAACGTCATCGATGTTCCGTCAAACCGAGTCAGAATGGCCCGCGTCTGCGGATAGGCTGCGAGCAGCGTCGGCGCGAGAGCTTCACCGGCGACGCAAATAGCGGTCGCGAGCCCGTCAGCCGCTGTCGCCCTCGGACCAATCACCGCCACCTGCACGAGGTTGTTGGCGCTCGCGCCGGTGCGCGGATCAAAAATGTGGTGACAGCGTCCGCTCGCCTCGAAGGTCGTCCCGTACCCGCCAGACACCGCGAGCGCCATGTCTTCGAGGTCGACCATCCGATCGATGCTGCCGATGTCCCTCCCGTCGCGGATGCCAATGCGCCAGGGACGCCCATCCGGGTGGCGACCGATCGTGCGGTATTCACCTAAATCGACCACCGCGCTGTCGAAGCCTTCATTGCGCAGCATGTCGGCTATCGCGTCGGAGATATAGCCCTGGGCAATGCCGTTCAGCGTGATGGCCATGCCGCCCCGCGCGAATCCGACTGCAGGAGCGCCGATTTCGATCTGGCGGAAATCCACCGCGGCATGTGCAACTTCACGCGCCCGGGCTGCAATGTCAGGCTGAACGTCAGTGTGCGACCAGAAGTGTGCCTCGTACAGTCGCCACAATGGCTGCACCGAAATGTCGAACGCGCCACCGCTGAGTTCACCGAGGCGTTGGCTTTCCTCGATCAGTGTGCGCAGGTCGGGCGACGGCTTCCGCAACTTGCCGGCCGCATTGAGGCGCGAGATCTCACTGTCGCGGCGATAGAGGCTGAAGATCCGCTCGAAACGCTCAATCTCCTGCCGCACACGCACGATCGTCTGTTGCGCGAACGCGTCGTCGGGGTGCCACAACGTGAGCTCCGACAGCGCGCCAAGCACTTCACCCTGCCAGGTATGCAACTGGGCTTTCGGCGCGGTCGCGCGCAGCGTCGCGATGATCGGTGGCAGGCCGGCGACCGCCGCGACGACGCGCAAGAAACGACGACGGGTCGGACGGGCAGTGGGCAGCGGGCGGTGGGCAGTGGGCCGGGTTTTTCTGCCGACTGCCGACTGCCGACTGCCGACTACCGTGTCGCTCTCGTCCATGGTCTCCTCACCCATTGTTCACCCTGATACCGACCGGCACCGGCTCGCGGCGCAGCTTAGCGGCGCGCACCAACGGAGGACATCGCGTCTCGTCGTAGTACTCGACCTGGCAATCGAGACATTGAAAGCACTCGGAGGTGACGATCTTGCCTGTGGGCTCGATCGCGCGTACGGGACACCCGCGCTCGCATAGGTGGCAGGGGCTGCCGCATTCGGGACGACGCTTCAACAGATTGAGCAGGTGCAGCCGATCAAGTACTGCGAGCACGCCACCCAATGGACACAGGAAGCGGCAATAGGCGCGCTCCGAGAACAGCCCGATCGCCAACAATCCACCGGCATAGAACACGTACGGCCACGCACGCGTGAATCGTGTGGTGATCGCCGTCTTGAACGGTTCGATCTCCAACGTCGCTCCCGTAGGGTCAATCTGCGTCATCACCAGCGCGAGTACCGCTGCGGCCGCGAGGTACTTGCCCATCCACAGGCGCTTCTCCAGCGCGGGCGGCGGGTTCCATTGCGGCACGTGCAGTGCACGGGAGATTTGCCCGAGCAGTTCCTGCAGCGCGCCGAACGGGCACAGCCATCCGCAGAACACGCCGCGTCCAATCAACACCAACGAGACGAGCGTGTAGCCGGCGATGATGACCATCAGCGGCTCGGTCAGGTAGAAGCCCATCTCGACGTGATTGAACGGCGCCCTGAGATAGTTCACGACATTGACGATCGAGAGCTGCACGCCAGCGGTCCACCCGAGCCAGACGAGAACAACCAGCAGGAATCCTGTGCGCACGAGCCGATGGGCCACGCGAGAACGCGTCAGCGTCGCCTGGAAAATGAAGATCAGCGTGAGCACCGAGAGGAGCACGGCGAGAATCACGATGTCGGCTCGCGCGTCGTTCCACGCCTCGACCCAGGGGGGCACAGGCGGTGGAAGCTCCGTCACTGGCTGAGGCTGCGGCTCTGTCTGCGGCCGCGGAGTTACGACGGGTGGACCGGGGACCTGTAGTACATAGGTGTCCGGAATCTTGTAGTCGAGCCCAAATGCGACGGTCACGGGTGGATTGCCCGCACTGTTAATCAAAACTTCCAGTCGCCACGGCTGCAGTGGATCGAAGCCGGAACCAGCGCGTATCGCGAACAGGCCGGTCAGTTGCTGTCCTTCGATCGGCGTCGCATACGAATAGTCGTTTTGCACGAAGCGAAATGTCTTCCCGTTTTGAACGACGCGCAGGCGATCGAAGCGGTACCCCTCGGACTCTCGAAAGTATTTGGTGCCGAGAAAATCGTAGGGACCGTTCGAGGCGACGTAGATCGCCTGGGCACCACGCCGTAGCTGTTGCGTGTATTCCTCGAATTTCACGACGCCGAGCAGGTTGCCGCCGATGGCGCGCGGCGTGGCGAGCGCCGTCATGAATTCGATGTAGAGATCGTCGCCCGAGCCAAGCGGCCAATCGAGATTGACACTCGTCGCGCCCGTCTTGGCGAGGGCCGTTGCGACCTCGCCCGACGTCACCCGTCGTCGCACGACGGCGCCCTCCGCAACGAGGTCGTTCCAGGATTTGATGCTGAAGCTCTCGACATCGAGAGCCGGAACCGTTGAAGCGGTTACGGTCGTCTCCGCGGTCGGAGCGGTCCGCGTGGCGCGCGCGCGCAGGACGAGTCCCGCTGTGGTGAGGACGGCGGCGCGCATCGCGCGCGCGGTGATGGTTGCACCCGCGACGTAGTCGGGCGGGAGCGCGTTGGTGCCGCCGCGCAGCGGCCTGCCGGCTTCGCGGGCAAGAAATGTATCGAGCTGCCGCTGACGCACGGCATCGTGAACAATCATCGACTCCTGATGTGAAACGACCTTGGCTCCCGTGATGCGGCCGCTGAGATCGACGCCGGCGATGACGTCAAACGGCGTCGACGAATAACCCGTCGCCGCGATGATGTCGAGGGTCGAAAACACGTAGGCGACAATCTGGTTCCCCTTGTAAACCGCGATCGCCGGCGGCGAGCCCTCCTCCATGCCGAGACGTTCGGCGCCGGGATAGACCACCGCCATGACCTCAGGCGTCAGCCGTTCGCGCAGCTGGCCCGGTTCAGCAATGGCGGGTGAGGCCAAGGCAAGCGCTGTCAACGCGATGCAGGCGGTGCGCATTCGTGTGAATGACGGCATCATCGGTCGCGAAAAATGCGTTGTAAACAGGTACCCGGTGGGTGTAACCTGCGCTGTCGTTTGACCCGTTCGCCGGTGGGAGGGAGCGAGCATGATTCGACTCCGAGGAGTGACCCCACTCAGGTTGATGTTACTGGCTGTCGCGGTTTTCCTTTCCGCGGTCACGCTATCGGCGCAAAATTCACCCGGGCCGAATTCCCCGGCGCAAAATTCCTCGTCTGCGGCCACGACCCAGCGCGCGACACTCGATCGATTCTGTATCTCCTGCCATAGGGGTAACACGGCAGCTGCAGGATTGCATCTGGACACGTTTGACCTCGCCAGCTTCGAGGCCAACGGCGCGACGTGGGAAAAGCTGGCGCGCAAGCTGCGCAACCGCGAGATGCCGCCCGCCGACATGCGGCGGCCCGATGAGGCCACCTATAAAGCGCTCGTGGAATATATCGAGACAGGGCGCGATCGCCTAGCGGAGCTGAAACCCAATCCGGGACGTCCCACACTCCATCGTCTCAACCGAACGGAGTATGGGAATGCCATCCGCGATCTGCTCGCGCTGCAGATGGACGTCACGGAACTCTTGCCGGCCGACGACATCGGCTACGGCTTCGACAACATCGGAGACGTGTTGCAGGTCTCGCCCGTTTTGCTCGAACGGTACCTTTCGACGGCGCGCAAGATCAGCCGGGCCGCGGTGGGCGATACCACGATACCCGTGACGTATCAGACCTATGACGTTCCTCATCGTCTGATTCAGGACGATCGTCTGGGCGAAGATGCGCCGGTTGGCTCGCGCGGCGGCACCATCGTGCGCCACCTGTTCCCGGTGGACGGCGAGTATGAGATTTCGGTCAGCCTGGCACGGAACAGAGACGAGGAATATCTGGGGCTCACGCGGGAACGCAAGCTCGATCTCAGGCTCGACGATCGAAGGCTTCAACTGTTCACCATTGCGGCCAATCCGAAAAAGGTCGTGCTCGGCGCGGGAACCGCGCCCGATGCGCATCTGAAGATCCGCGTACCGGTGAAGGCCGGCACACGAGAGCTGGCTGCAACGTTCCTGAAAGACACGCTGATTAAGGAAGGCATCATCGACAGGATCCGCGGCGACGACGTGACGACGTACTTCGAAGGCGTCGGCAGCATTACGGTTGCCGGTCCGTTCAATGTGCAGGGGGCAGGCAACACCGTCACGCGCGACCGGATTTTCATCTGTCATCCGTCGGCGGTCGCCGAGCAACAGGCGTGCGCGAAAAAGATCCTGTCTAATCTCGCCCACCACGCCTATCGGCGTCCGGTCACTGACGGCGAGACGACGCAACTGGTCACGCTCTACAACGAGGGCGCGCGCAATGGCGGCTTCGAATCGGGCGTGAGGCTGGCGTTGCAGAAGATTCTGGTATCGCCCGAGTTCCTCTTCCGCGCGGAAGTCGATCCGCCGGGAGCGGCACCAGGCACCGTCTACAAGATCAGCGACATCGAGCTTGCCTCACGTCTGTCGTTCTTTCTGTGGAGCAGCATTCCCGACGACCAGCTCCTCGGCGTTGCGGAGAGCGGGCGTCTCTCCGATCCGTCGGTGCTGCAGGCCCAGGTCAAGCGCATGCTCGCAGATCCGCGCTCGCAGGCGCTGGTGAAGAACTTCGCCGGTCAATGGCTGTACTTGCGCAATATCGCAAGGATATCGCCGGATCAGACGACCTTCCCGAATTTCGACGATAACTTGCGCGGCGCGCTTGCGAAAGAAACCGAGCTCCTGATCGACAGTCAGATGAGGGAGGATCACCCCGTCACCGACCTGCTGACTTCTGACTACACCTTTCTCAATCAGCGTCTGGCCGAGCACTACGGGATCAAGGGTATCTACGGCAGTGAATTCCGCCGCGTCAAACTCGACGACCCGAACCGGTACGGACTGCTCGGACAGGCCAGCATCTTGGCGGTGACCTCGTATCCGAATCGAACCGCGCCGACCATCCGCGGGAAGTGGGTGCTGGAGCAGCTGCTGGGTTCTCCGCCGCCACCTCCGCCGCCGAATGTTCCATCACTGAAAGACGATGCGACCGCGCAGAAGATGACCATGCGTCAACGCATGGAACAGCACCGGGCCAACCCCACCTGCGCCGCCTGTCACAAAGTGATGGATCCACTTGGCTTCGCGCTTGAGAACTTCGATGGTCTTGGCACCTGGCGCGCCTCCGTCGGACCCGGGTCTGGACCGATCGATGCGTCAGGGACGCTGCCCGACGGCACTCCGTTCATCGGGCCGGCGGGCCTGCGCGATGTCCTGATGAAAAAACAGGACATGTTCGTTGAAAACTTCACCGAGCGGCTGATGACCTATGCGCTGGGTCGCGGCGTGGAAGAGTACGACTACGCCGCTCTTCGCAAGATCGCGCGCGAAGCTGCCGCGGACAACCAAAAGTGGTCATCCGTTATTTTGGGCATCGTCAAGAGCACACCATTTCGAATGAGGAGAGCTAGCGATGGCAACAATCTTTAGGATAGCTATTCCCCGGCGCACCTTCCTGCGCGGAGTGGGTGCCACCCTTGCGTTGCCGGTACTTGACGCCATGACGCCGGCGTTTGCGGCCCCCTCGACACGGCCGACCCGCATGGCATTCATGCAGACCCCGAACGGGATCTTCAATTTGAACGGCGAGTGGACGCCCAAGGCCACGGGAGCCACCTGGGAGTTGACCCGGACGCTCGAGCCGCTCGCCGCCTTCAAAGACCGCATGGTGGTGATATCGGGGCTCGACAATCAACAAGCCGCGGGCCAGACGGGCGAGATAGGCGGAGATCATCCGCGCGCGTGCACTGCCTGGCTGACGGGAACACACGCCAAGATGACGTCCGGCGCAGATCTCCATGCCGGCATATCAGTCGACCAGATTGCCGCGAAGGAGTTCGGCAAATACACCCAGCTCGCCTCGCTTGAAATCGGCTTGGAAGCGCCCGAAATCGTCGGTGCCTGCGAGTCGGCCTATGGCTGTGCCTACTACGACACGATTTCATGGCGCAACGAGACGACGCCGCTTCCGATGGAGAACCGCCCACGAGCCCTTTTCGAGCGTATGTTCGGTGACGCAGGCACCGATCCGAAGCTCCGTCTGGCCTTCAGAAACGAAGACCGCAGCATCCTCGACGCCATTGGCATCGACGTCAAGGCGCTGCGCCTGACGGTCGGCGGATCCGATCGCAGCAAAATCGACCAGTATCTCGACGCGGTACGCGATGTCGAGCGCCGCATGCAGCTGGCGGAGAAGCAGGGCCACCAGGAGGTGACGATCGGAACTCCAACCGGCGCTCCGGAAGTCTTCTCGGACTACTACAAGCTGATGGCCGATCTCATGGTTCTCGCGTGGCAGACCGACATGACGCGCGTCATCACGTTCCAGATGGGCCATGAAATGAGCGGGCGCTCCTATCCCGAGTTGGGATTTGGCGATGCCCATCACCCCTGCACGCATCACCAGGGCGACAAGGAAAAGCAGGAGAAGACCACGAAGATCAACATCCTGCACACGAAGATGCTCGCGTACTACCTCGGCCGGCTGAAAGACACGTCCGACGGCGACGGCTCGCTGCTCGATCACTCGATGATCCTCTACGGCGCCGGGCTGAGCGACGCCAATCTGCACCTCTATACCGACCTGTCGCTGCTGCTCGTCGCGGGTGGCGTTGGCGGGATCAAGGGCGGACAGCACGTGCGCTTTGCGAATCGCACGCCGATGGCGAATCTGCTTCTGACGATGCTGGACAAAGCCGATGTTCCGCACGTGGACAAGCTGGGCGACAGCACGGGCAGGCTTGACCTGCCAACCGTGTAATCCACTCCTGGATCAGAGCGGAGAGTGCGATGAATACGAAAACAACGATTGTTGCGGCATTGATAGGCTCGATGGTGTGCGCGGGCGCCGCGCTTGCCGCCGGCGCGGGCGATGTTTCACTGGTGACTGCCGCGAAGCAGGGGGACCGCGCGGCCGTGCAGTCGCTGGTGAACGGAGGCGCAAAGCACGCTGTCGCCGGCCCCGAAGGTTCGGCCGCATTGGTCTGGGCCGCCACCCGGAATGACCTGGCGATGGCCGATGTTCTCCTGCGTGCCGGCGCGAACGCGAAGGCTGCCAACGAATTCGGGGCGACGCCGCTGTACGCGGCTGCGGCGCACCCGGATCCGGCGATGACCGAAAAGCTGCTGGCGGCAGGTGCCGATCCCAATGCGGCTCTGATGTCGGGTGAGACGCCGCTCATGGAAGCGGCCCGGCGGGGCAATCTCGCGACAGTCCGCATATTGCTGTCGAAGAACGCAAACCCCAACGCCCGGGAATCCAACGGCGGACAAAACGCTCTGATGTGGGCGGTCTCGCAACGTCAGTCCGCGGTCGTCGAGGAACTGCTCAAGCACGGCGCCGACGTCCAGGCCAGTTCGAAAACCGGCTTCACGCCGCTGATGTTCGCCGCCCAGCAGGGCGACGAGGACAGCACCCGCATTCTGCTGCGCGCCGGCGCGAAACCAAATGACGCGCAGCCGAAAACGGGGTTGACCTCCTTGATGATCGCCAGCGCGATGGCGAACACAAAGGCTGTAGACGTGCTGCTCGACAACGGCGCCGATCCCAACCTGGCTGATGCGAACGGGTACACCTCGTTGCACCGCGTCGTGCGGGATTCCGATTACGGAATCAACTTGGCCGGGAAAGATGCCATCTTGACCGTTGTCAAATCACTGCTCAAGCACGGCGCGAATCCGAATGCCCGTCTCGTCCAGGACAAGGAGAAGGCTGCCGAGGAAATCAAGAACGGCAACGTCGCGATAGAGGGGAAGCGCACTGCCGTCACCGTCGATGAAATTATTCTCCAGGGCGCCACGCCGCTGTTCCTGGCTGCGGAAGTCAACAACCTTGACGTGATCAAAACTTTGGTGGCTGCCGGCGCGGATCCGCTCATTGCTTCCGACCGTGGCACGACACCGCTGATGATGGCGTCCGGGGCCGGAACAGATGTGCAGCGGGAACGAGAGCCCGAGGAACGAGCCACGGCGGTCGAGACCGCAAAGTTCCTGGTGGAGCACGGCGCTGACGTGAATGCCGCGGGACAGTACGGTTGGACGGCACTGCACGCGGCGGCCTATCAGGGACTGAACGACGTCATCAAATACCTGGTAAGCAAGGGCGCAAAGATCGATCAGAAGGACGAGTTCGGACAGACGGCGTTGAGCATTTCCCTATCCGTCCTGACCAGGGATATCGGGGCACGACGCCTTCAGATCCCACGCAGGTATCGGCAGGAAACCGCCGAACTGCTGCTCAACCTGGGCGCCGGTACTCTCGACAAGACCGGCGTTGATGTCATCCTCCAGCGCAGCGGCGACCTGAACCTGGGGAATCGCACCATACAGGGGCCCGACTCGAAGTAACAGCGTCCGTTAGCGCGGGGTCTCCGGCGTCGCCACAGGAGACCCCGCCAATCTTGCCTTTTTCTTAGCATCCGAATCGCCGCACTCATTTCGCCCGTTTCGTACGAACCGTCGCCGGTTACGCGCAAGAGTCGACTTACGCATCCGATCGTTGGCCACACTCGCAACCGAGAGGAGGTCGCAATGAGATCGCGCCTGGTCATGGGGTTGATCGTTGCTTCCACCACACTGTTACTGCCGATCACGACCTACGCACAGGAAGAAGCGGTGGTCAGCGGCAGGATCACCGATTCGTCGGGCGGCGTGCTGCCAGGTGTCACGGTCCGGGCCGTGCACCAGGCCACCGGCAACGCATTTCAAGCGGTGACCGACGCGCTCGGCGCATATCGCATATCGGTTCGGGTTGGCGGTGTTCGCGTCACAGCGGAGCTGCAGGGCTTTGCTGCCGCGACACGCACTGTGGAAATCCTCCTCGGCCAGACCGCCGTCGTCAACCTGCAGATGGCGCCGGCAGGCGTCGCCGAGTCCGTCACCGTGAGCGGTGAGGCGCCGCTGATTGAAACCACGACGTCGACGCTCGGCGGCAACATCGATCCGCGCCAGGTGGCCGAGCTGCCGGTGGCCGGGCGGAACTGGATCAACCTCGCGATGCTGGCACCGGGGAGCCGCCAGGTCCCCAACCCCACCAGCCGAGAAAACTCGGAGAGAGCGCTGCCGGACCGCAATAACGGCGAGACTCGGGAGTTCCATTACCACGTGGATGGCCAGCAGGTGACGTCGGAGTTCGGCACCGGCGGCCAGCCGCGGTACAGCCAGGATGCGATTGCCGAATTCCAGTACATCTCGAACCGGTTCGACGCGACGCAGGGCCGGTCGACCGGCGCGCAAGTCAATGTGATCACCAAGTCGGGGACCAATCAGCTCTCAGGTCTGGTCCGAGGCAATTTTCGCGATAGCAGCCTCAATTCGGAGAACCGGGTCCTTGGCGTGGTCGAGCCGATCAACAACCAGCAGTACAGCACCGCGGTCGGCGGTCCGATCGTGCGGGACAAGCTGCACTTCTTCGCCAACTACGAATACGAGCGCGAGCCGAGGACCAGCATCTGGCGCACGCCGTACCCGTTCTTCAACGTCTCGCTGCAAGGGACGAACAACCGCAAGATTGGCGGCGTGCGTACGGACTACCAAATCTCACCGCAGATGCGCGTGATGGGCAAGGTCGGCCATGGCCAGCTGTGGGAGCCATTCGGTCTTCCCTCCGCCACCAACCACCCGGCGTCCACGAATACGACCAAGGAATACAACGACGAGATCCTCGGGCAATTCACGCACGTGATGAGCAATCGGATGGTGAACGAGATCAAAGTCGGCAAGACCGCGTTCGGGCTCGCCAACACGAATCTCACCCACTGGTCGAACCACTGGCAAAAGGCGAACGGCATCACGGCCGGATCGCCCCGCATCACGTTCACGGGGTTTCTGATCACGGGCAACCAGAACCATCCAAGGAACCTTGATCAGGACGTGTACAGCTTCCGCGACGACTTTACCGATGCGTTCACCGCGAAAGGGCGCCACGACGTGCGAGCGGGCGGCGAGTTCCTGAAACGCGACGTTCTCGCGGTGAATCGCCGGCAGAATATGGGGCTCATCGACGCCCGCGGCGGTCCGCTGCCGTCGGCGGCCAACCTGCAGGCGTGGTTCCCCGACGCCTTCAACGTCGACACCTGGAACCTGGCGGCGATCTCCCCGCTCGTTCGCAGTTACACCATCGGTGTCGGAAATTTCGCCGTGGATCAAGGCTCGAAACGGTTTGCCCTCTGGGCGCAGGACGACTGGCAGATCGTGAATCGCCTGACGCTGAACCTCGGCGTGCGTTACGACGTCGGGATCGGCATTTTTGCCAACGACATCAGCTTCCCGCCGTTCCAGGAGGCGGGCCGGCCCGACGACTGGAACAACGTGCAGCCGCGGCTCGGGTTTGCGTACCGGCTCACGGATCGAACGGTGATCCGTGGCGGGTCGGGAATCTATTACGGCGACGCGTTCGCTGATGCCGGGTCGGCGATTGGCAATACCCAGATCACCACGATCCGGTACGAGAACGATGGCCGGCCTGATTTCGGCGCGAACCCGACGAATGGCCGGCCGTTACCGACCTACGCGGAGGCCAATCCCCTCTATTGCTACAACAACAACAATGCGCCCGGTTGTCTCATCCGTGACGTGCGGGAATTCACGGCGATACCGCAGTTCATCGAATTGCCGCGCACGTGGCAGACCTCGATCGGTTTCCAGCATCAGTTCGGTGCGACGATGGCCGTCGAAGCCGACTACGTGTACAGCCAGGGGCGCTTCGAGAAGGACGTGCTCGATAACATGAACCTGAAATTCGATCCGGCGACCGGCGCCAACCTGGATTTCAGGGTCAGGAGCAATCGCCCGTACCCCGACTGGGGTGTCATCTCGATGAACGTGCACACCGCCAAGTCGGCGTACCACGGCCTCATCACGGGCTTCACCAAGCGGTTCGCCAATCGCTGGCAGGCCTCGGGCACCTATACGCTGTCGGGCCTCTGGACCTCCGACTCACCGCCGTTCAGTGGTCTGTTCCCGGTCCCGTTCAAAACCGCTCCCGATCTGGGTGGGGAATGGGGGCTGTCCGAAGACGATCAGCGGCATCGGGCTGTCTTCAGCGGCATCTGGCAGGTGGGGCGCGGCTTCCAGTTGAGTGGCTTCCATTACCTGGGCGCCGGCATCCGGGACTCGAGCAACTACGGCAGCGACTTGCGGAACACTGGCGCAACCTTCAGCGGCCGCCTGCGCCCGAACGGAACGATCGTACCGCGCAATACGATCATCTCGCCGCCACAGAACACCACGAGCGTGCGGGTGCAGCAGCGGGTTCCACTGCATGGCCGCATGGCGATCGATGCCATTGCAGAAGTCTTCAACGTCTTCGACCGGCCGAACTGGACCATCGGCACCGAGGAGAGCACGCCGTCGCAGTACCTGCAACACATCAATGCGCAGTACCGTTCGGCGCAAGTGGGCTTCAGGCTGACATTCTGAACGCCAGTTGGTAGTTGGTGGTTAGTGGCTGGTTCTTAACTACTAACTACCAACTACCAACCACCACTACCAACCGTCATTTCGAAGGCGCGAGCGCCCGCCCGGTCATCTCCAGGAACTTCTGGTTTTCGTGGCAGATGAATTCCGTCATCTCCCAGCCGTCTGCCACGATCTGCTGCTCAACCCTGACGGTGAACGGCTTCGTGTACGCCTTCGGATCGTCGATCGTGACGTCGATCTGCAGATTTCCAAAGTTCACGCGTCGGAAGCGCTCGGTCAGCCGCAGCTGGTCGGTGAACGGGCTGCCCATTTGGTCGAACCATCCGTCGGACGGGTTGCCGCCTTCGACGCCACGGAAGTTATTCGACTCCACGACGAACGTGTCGCCCTCCCAGTGCCCGATGGAGTACCCGTGCCAGTACGGCTGCGGCATGCCCAGCGGCGGTAGGGGCCGCCCGTCGGTGTAGATCGTCCGCAGGCCGTAGTTCGACTCGAAGACAATGAGCGTCCTGCCCGGCATCTGATAGATCTGCCTCGGCTGCGGGTCGAGGTGGTACTGCAGTGGGCCCTGCGGGAGGCAGAGCGCGTCCGGGTTGTCCAGCCGTTGGTTCGCGACGCGTTTCTTCGAGAGTTCCGCCGCCCAGGGCTGGAACGGGAGACCACCTGTCATGTTGACGCCGATGTCCGCGAACACCGCGAGCGGCGGCTGTCCGGGCGGCGCGCTGCCCGGCTTCTCGCGGCGCGGTGAGACATCCCATATGCCGGAGAGATCCGGTTTGCCGTCGGCGGTCCGCGGCGTCGGCGCGTTGAGATTCAATTTGCCATCCGCCCCTCGCGGAACCCCCGGGAGCGTGCGCCTCGGCCACTGCGCGGAAACCGAGGGTGAAAGGAGGGTAGCGATGGCCACGGCTACCGCGAATATGCACCACCGTTTCATATCAGCCTCCACTACGTTTGCTGGTTCGGATCGCTTCCGAACAGTCTCGCCTCGATGACGGGCGAGAATTCTACCCTGCCAGGGGTGTATTCTCCGCTTTGAAGTGAGTTTTATGAAGCCATTCACATTCGTCCTCGTTGCCGTCGCTCTCGGCATCCCCATGTCAACGCCGGCGTTTCAGCAGGCCGCGGCGCCTGATGACGGCAAGCGCGAGTTCATCGTTTCAGGATGCCTGCTGCGAAACGGATACGCCGGCTACGCGGTAGAGGACAGCCGCGTCGTTGCGATCGACGGCAAGCGCCTCCCCGATCCCGCGCCGGCGTCGGCGCCGGCGATGCCGAAGAAGTGGATCCTCGACGGAGGAGGAAACCTCGGTCCGCATGCGGGAGAGAAGGTGGAGGTCACGGGCCGCACCGACTGGCAGGCGCCGGACGCGCAGCCGTCCGCTGAGGAACCGCCGGAACGCATTCCACACCTCGACGTGAAGTCGCTCAAGACGGTCGCGTCAAGCTGCGCCTGAGATGGTTATCCTTTATCTGCCGGAACCGCTGCGCACCTACGGCGGCGGCGATGCAGAGCTGCCGGTGTCGGCGGGCACGGTGCGAGCGGTGCTCGATGATCTCGAGCGAACTCGACCCACACTCTATCGGAACGTGTGCGATGAGACCGGTGCCGTGCGCCGGCACCTGAACATTTTCGTGAACGCGGACAACGTGCGCGATCTCGCCGGCCTCGGCACAGCGTTGAAGCCGGGCGACGTGGTCACGATCGTACCCGCGGTTTCTGGAGGCTGAGTATGGCGGATCGCGTGGTGCTGACCATTGGTACGAAGAAGGGCGTGTTCGTCGCGGAGGCGCCGAAGACACGGCGCAGCTTCGCGCTACGCGGTCCGTTCGCGCCGGGCGTTCCGGTCTATTCGACGCTTGTCGACTCGCGCGGCACGCCGGCGATCTATGCATCGAGCTGCAATCCATTCTTCGGAATGAAGGTGCTCAAGTCGACTGACATGGGTAAGAGCTTCAAGGAGACGAAGTCCGCGCCCGCATTTCCGAAAGACGACGGCCGGGCGCTCGTCAACATCTGGTCAATCGAGCCCGGGAAGGCGAAAAAGGAATTGTGGGCCGGCGTGGAGCCCGCCTCGCTGTTCAAGAGCTACGACGGCGGAGACTCGTGGGAGATGGTGTCGAGCATCAGCAACCACGAGCACGCGCGCAAGTGGTCGCCGGGCGGCGGCGGGCTCTGCATGCATACGATCATCCGCGACGGCAATCGGGTGCATCTCGGCATCTCGACGGGCGGCCACTATCTCAGTGAAGACGGCGGCGAGACGTTCAAGGCATCGAACGCAGGGGTCGGCGCGGGATTCCAGCCGGATCCGTATCCGGAGTTCGGGCAATGCGTCCATAAGATGGTTCGCCACGATGCGGCGCCCGGACGGCTCTACATGCAGAACCACGGAGGCTGGGCGAACTGGACGGGCCCGGGCGGTCCTCGGCCGGATATCGGCGTGCTCCGCAGTGACGACTACGGACATTCGTGGCGATCGATCGCGAAGGGTTTGCCATCGGATTTCGGATTTCCAATCGTCGTGCATCCGCACGACGCCGACACCATCTATGTGATGCCGCTCGAGCCGGCGACCCGCACGTGTCCCGGCGGCGCGCCCGCCGTCTGGCGCAGCGAGAACGGCGGTGATTCATGGTCAAAGCTTGCGAAGGGGCTGCCGAAGAAACACAGCTACGTCACGATCCTGCGGGACGCGATGACGATCGACGACCTGAAGACGCCGGCGCTCTATTTCGGCACGACCACCGGGCAGCTCTGGATCGGCAGAGAAGGCGGTGAGAAGTTCGAATGCCTGTTCGACGCGCTACCGCCGATTCACAACGTGAAGGTCGCGGTCGTGTAGCACCCCGAGGCCGAATATTATTGGCCGCAGAAGTGTGGAGGAGTCCATGGCAAACAAGCTTGGGATCGTCGGTTTCATGGTAGGTGTCGTAGCCTTCGCTATTCCGCTGTTCGCGCACCACGGGGCCGCCTCTTTTGACTCGGGGAAGATGGTTACCGTAAAGGGAACGGTCACGGAATATGTGTGGTCGAATCCTCATGTCCTGGTAAAGGTGGATGCCAAGGACGACGGTGGCAACATCGCGCACTGGGTTCTCGAAGCATGGAATCCCGTCACCCAAACCGGCAGAGGATGGACCAAGAATACGTTCAAGGCCGGTGATGAGGTGAGCCTGGACATCAACCCGGCGAAGAACGGCCAACCAGTCGGAGAGATCAGAGGTCGTATCGTCATTAACGGCACGGAATTCAAGCAGTTGCAGCAGTAAAGAAGTGCCTGGGCGGATTTGC
>JACXTT010005170.1_pt1 | contig 19057 bp, 23 predicted proteins | sample 9270951 | NCBI WGS metagenome assembly JACXTT01 (sample SAMN15532306, study PRJNA645909) | rock metagenome | isolation source: weathered quartz diorite | place: Puerto Rico | collected 2017-06-21 | reverse complement strand
CCACCCCCTTACATGATTGCCAAAATTTCACACATTCTATAATGAACATTAAGTCACCACCCTTACAAATCTTGAAACAAGTTTAAGAAGCTGAGGTGATAAATAGCTCCCGAAGAAATATTGTTTGATGAAGAAATATCTAAAATTGCAGCAATTGCATGTGTTATAATAGTTGTTTTCATCGGGGCAATAGCAATACCAGCAGTATTCAAAGCTCCTGACCAGATCGTACAAAATTCAGGCAACCAGCAGTTACAATCATCATACCAAACTGGAAAAGAAATGATCGACCAAGCTGGCAATCTACAAGACGGCTCGGATTTAGCAAAATCTGTTGCTAATTTAGCCAAATGAGCCGATTTTGAACATGAAGAAAAATTGATCTTATGTGCCGCTGTTAGAACAGAATCTTTTATCAACAACTTTATTAGGTACTCGTACCGTACCCTACGGTAACATGGATGATTTGCGATTAGAAAGTCTTGAAGGGGTAGGTCCCGTAACTTCCAAGAAGCTTAGCGACGCAGGAATTCATAATATACTCGATCTTGTTGTGAGAGGTCCGGTAGATGTCTCAGAAATAACTGGGATGGATCTTGATACTGCAGTAAACCTAGTAAACAAAGCAAGAAAACAACTCATTGAAGACGGCAAACTTGAAAAGGAGTTTGTTACTGCAACCGAAATTTACAAAAGACGACAGGATATAGGCAAGATCTCAACAGGAACTAATGCACTAGATACACTATTTGATGGAGGAATAGAAACACAAGCAGTTACCGAAGTATATGGAGAATTTGGTTCTGGTAAAACACAATTATGTCATACAATGTGTGTAAATGTTCAAAAACCAAAAGAGGAAGGTGGATTGGATGGCGGAGTCTTATACATTGATACAGAAAACACATTCAGGCCAGAAAGAATTGTTTCGATAGCAAAAGCAAAGGAACTTGATCCAGAAAAAGTCCTTGAGAGAATTATAGTAGCCAAAGCATACAACAGTGCGCATCAAGAATTAATCTTACAAGAAGCTGGTCCTGTAATTGAGGAAAATAAGATAAAACTAATTGTTGTAGATTCTGCAGTAGGGCTATTTAGAGCAGAATTTCTCGGAAGAGGTACTTTATCTGTAAGACAACAGCGACTAAATAAATTCATGCACCTACTTACTAGAACTGCCGAAGCATACAATATTGCAGCACTTGCCACAAATCAAGTGCAATCATCTCCAGATACATTCTTTGGTGACCCAACGCGGCCAATTGGAGGAAATGTTGTTGCACACTCAAGCACATATCGAGTCTACTTTAAGAAATCTGGCAAGAAGAGAATTGCAAGAATGGTAGACAGTCCGCATCACCCAGAACAAGAAGTTCTGTTTACAGTGACTGAAGCTGGTGTTGCCGATCCAGAAGAAGAGACAAAAAAGAAAAAGAAAGAATCTGAGGATTAAGTTCAACAAACTTTCTGACTAAATCATCTGGCAGAAGACTAGTTTTTCTCTGAGAACCAGTAAGTGTTAAACTAAGATAGATTTTTCCACCCTTAAAATATTTACTGGTTCAATTCAATCAAAGGACATAATTTTGCCTGTTTTTTGTCAGGAAATGGGTTTAAGGTTGTCCAATAGTGTGGATTGTTGTATATATCATGTAAAAAAGAAAAAGGCCCGCTCCTACGCTCCCTACACCGATAGCAAACCTAGCTCTTCCACTCTTAGGTAATCTCATCATTAATTTTTAAAGGCATTTTGTATTATTGTTTTCCATAATCTTTAGATCTTGGTAGACCATAATCTATTCAATATGAAAACAGTAAGCACAAAGGTAGACCGAGTATTATTCGATAAACTATTGGATACTTGTAATACCGAAGGCTGTTCGATATCTGAGAAACTTAGAGAATTAATACAAAACTGTGTGGAATCTGGTTCTTCTTATGATCTGAAACAATCAACAGAGAATAAAACAGACTTGGATAAGCCAAAAGCACATGAAGGCAAGATGCCAGTACTACACTTTCACTGGGAAGGCGGCAAACTAGTACAGGATGAGACTACTTGGAGAGAAAAAGAAATTCCTGAAGTCAAAAATGCAAGAATTATCAATTAGTATCATACTTAAATGCAAATTCTATTGTACATTTAAGGTTGCCAAGCGTTGAATAACGCTTGGAATATACAAAGGATCCACACAAATAACTTTGTACATTTTCTCTATATGGTTAGCATTCTTCAAAAAATCATTTTTGTCTAAAGTTACTAATATGCTCCATTTTTTTATTGTTCGCTGATGTGCTTTCACCTCGCATAAGATTTTCACATCATTCGGTTTTTTTCTAACTATCCCACTAAGCTTTGAATCTTTTCCAAGCGAAGTTAATAAAGCGGGATCTACAGTGCCTACCGTTCTCGTATATTTTGGTAGTTTTATTACCAAGTTATAATTTAATCCGGTGGCAATTCTGTTAATCCCTATCATAATTTCAGTTACAAATTCTCTATATGGAATTGTTCTAGACCTTTCCAGGCATTCCATCAAACATTTTACAATTAACTCTTCAATACGTTTTAGTATCTCCAATTCAGTACCGGAGGCAGTGTGATTCCTGAAGAAATTTCCAATAAATGTAAGATCCTCTAATTCCACATCTTGTAGCCCCCTCGAGCTATTCTTCGAAACCCTGAATTCACGTTCGAATGCCCTATAAGATTCCGTTACGTAAGAATAGAGCCGATTAATGCGCTTATCACATTCCAATTTAACCGTAGGCGGCAAGAAAATGTCCAACTTGAATCTTTTCTGATATTTTTCTACTTCTCCTAATCTGGTTCTTGCCGCTTGATTTTCCACAACTTCCGCAATAATGACTGAAGAATCTAGGCAGAGACAAGAATAAGAATTAGGCGCTGACACATCTAAGCATAATTAACAAGAATCTCATTCATGCCATTCCTAAATTCGAGGAAGGGGGTACTGCCTACATCGGAAATCATTGAATTTCTTACGTTATATTTTTCATATAAGAATTCAGCAAAACCATAAGTCAATTCTTTGTAATGTGAAAATGATTCGATGAACTTGGTATGTTCTAATCTCGTTGTCGTTAAGGGGATTAATTCGAACATATCTTCTAATTTATTTGCATTATTCACCTTTATGTAGAATTTGAACAATGATTCCATTTCTAGTGCAATCTGGAATTTCAAAAGTAATGGTTGAATAACTCTTTCATATTCATTCGCTGCCATGTTTAACTTCTTTACATTTCCCCGAAGCATGTGATATGATGCTTGGAATTTATCTACTTTTTTTCTCATCAACCCGACAACGTTTACCGCGTTAAGATAAGACAAATTGAACAAATTGAATACCTCAAATGGCAGATCAGAATCTAGAAATTCGATCATTGCATTCTTGTGCAAATTAGGGTATGCCTTTATCATCGATTCCTCTATCGCTGCTAAAGCAAGGTAAATAGTATCAAGCTTCTGCTCAGCTTCAGTAATGTCACGTCGAAGAAGTTTTGTGATGTATTTTTTTACTTCTTTGTTCTTTTCCAAATATTTAATGTAATTCGCCCAGCATTTTTCAAAGTAAGAATTTGTATCAAACCATTTCGGTAGGTTACCAGTTTCACTAGTAATAAACAAAATTTGTTTATGCATGGTTCCTTTGAAATCGATTGCATGATCTGAAGAGATATCCATTACACTCCCGTATCCTCGATGACCGCGTTCCTTGCTCTTTCTTTTTGTTACATGAGGTTTGAGGTAAGATGATAGAAAATCCACTACTGAGCGTGTATGTAAAGAACTTTCGACGGTAGCTGTACCATAAGCTAGAATTGGTCTGTTATTCATATATATAATTTAGATCTTGTAGTTCCTTATAAAATAATTTACTGCTATCAAAGAGCAATAATTTGTATCTCTTGTGAATAATATTTTGAATACCATCAATTTATTCAAAATCAACCTCATCTTCCTCGTCATAGTGTTTTATTTCATAATAATGCCATTTTTGGAAAAAAGGTCTTATTTTTCTAAATATCATCATCTAACAAACTCGCTTCATTTTTGATGAATCAATTCCCAATGGTGCACTAGATCTTCATGTGATGGTAACCATTTGTTGCAGAAAACACATTGTTCCCAATTTGGCTTAGAGTCTAGCAGGTCTGAAATAACTTTCAGTTGAAGCAAACTCCTTTATTGGCAGAATGGAGTTCAAAGTTTACCCATTCATTGTACCTTTCAGAAAATGACTTTTGTTCTATCACAATAACTCTTGGTTTATTTTCCAATACATGCCATCCTTCAGGATCTACAAAAATTTCACATTCGCATTCAGGTGGGGGAGCTCCAAGTAATCCACAGTAGTAAAGGGGTTTTAATTTAGCATTACAAATAGGACAAATGTCAGTTTCTGGTTCTTTTTCCATTTTCAATTTGCTATATGATAGATCTCCAAACCATACCAGAGAGTGAGTTCTTTCCTTGATTCCACAATGGGATAATTGATAAAGAAACGTGCCAAATACAGAATTTCTTAATCCCTTGTTCTTTACAATCCAGCCTTCACTATGATATAGATCTTGAGTGCCATCAATCCATCCAAATCCTAGAATGTGGAAATGAGGGGAATAATACCAGAGTTGTTCTAGATTATTGAATCTGAAAGGATGAAAAATCACGGCTCCTCCAATAGCTCCAACCTTCTTTAGAATTCGATAGACTTCTTTTTTCATTGATTTATGGTCCAGGTCATAATGCCAAGTGGGAATGCTTACAATGATGTGTTTTGCGGGTTTTTTTGATAACTTGGAATATTTCTCAATACGTCTTGTTGCTTTGTTCGCCTCTCTTCCCGCCCATTTTTTGATACATAGCTCACAACTAGCACGAAAACAGCATTTCTGAAACGTCTTAACAAATACTTTGTCTTTGTATTCTGATTTTTCATGGGCTTTAACATTAAGACACCCTTTGAATTTCCAATCTCCGCAATCTTCTTTTTTTGGGCTAGTTGAAGGTAATTTCCAGCCGTTATGCGAAATTTCTTTGCCGTTTGTAGTCTGAATCGTATCTATCATAAGGTCGAAGTTACTTCGCTCGAAGGCAGGATACGTTTCTTGGATTTGTTTACTCAAGTAGCAACATCCTCCGTTTGTGACCGCAATCAATACAGACTAGATACGTGTTGCCTGTTCCTTGTTCCCACTTTGGTCTATAATCATGCGAACAGCAAAGCTTTTTGATCCGTGTAGAGTATAACATATTGAACATAAAATCACTTGTTGTGATGGGCTAACCACCCATTATGACAGTGGTTAAGTTATAGAACCTCCTTTTAGTTCAGTTAATGCACATTTTACAAGTTGGTTGTTGGTATGTTCAGAGAATGGTATCTTGCATGAAGGACACTGTTCGTTTACGTCACCTTCATCAGTAGAACTGATATCAAATGAAAAATTAGGATGGGGATTACTGGCTGTCGCTGTCATCCTCATCACTTTGTGGGTTAGACTCGGACTTTTCAATTAGAGTCCTTATGACATCCTCGAAGGTGTCACTTTTGTGTCCCATTCTAGCGAGTTCGTCCCTAGTTTTCCTCGATAACTGGACACAAGTTATCTCATCTCTTTTTGTATTATGGTTTTTCAAATTAGCTATAGTTACTATCGACAACTATATTAAATTCAGTCTAATTGATTAGACTGATATGAAAGGACAAAGAGAAGCCATGTTACAGGCATTATTAGATACAAATGGCTTGACATTTGAAGAATGGTTTGTCAAAACGAAGGACAGAATTAAGGTAAGCAGACAAACCTTTGTTACACGTAAAAAGGAGTTAGAAGAGGAAGGGATAGTTACAAAACAAAAGAAAAAATATTTTTTCAAAACTCACAAAGCGCAAAGCCTTCAATCCTTAATCAAAAGTTTCAATAGAATAGAGAAGACCATGAAAAAATTAGAAACTCACCCCAATTCATTTCACGAGGGATATCATCACATTCTAGAAGCACTTTATTTTCATAATGTATTCACATTTTGGAAGATTAGTGGACATAGATTACCTGAATATTATGACAAACATATGATCGATAAGATCATACATAGGTTAGAACAGATAATTAAAAAAATACTATATATTTTAGTGAAACAAGATCGAGAAAAAACTCACTCATTAGTTCATGCAGTAGAAGGTAAACTAGAATATGATCATAAATTTACTAATGTTCATCCAACTTAAGATCTTTAGAATCCAATCTCTCTGAAAGTTTCTGAATAATCCTTTCAGCGTTAGACAGTCTTTCACCATAGTCTTTTATCAAAAAGTCCTTCTCAGAATCCTTCTTTTTTATGGTCTCATCCCTTAATTGAACCTGTAATCTCAGTCTATCAGAATCATCTAAGGTTAAATCAGGTATCGCCTTTTTGAATTCGCCAAATAAAACCTCCTTTGTCGGATTATGATAAATAGTATCTAAAGGCACAAGCTTGTTGAAGTGACTCATTAGTCTCTCTGCAAGTGAAATATTGACCTCCTTGTTATTCTTCAAAATAGTATTGAATCTTTTCCTAAACCCATGAAACATGGCTACATCTCTACGACTACCATCCCCCACACCTCTAATCTTTCTCACAATTTCTCGCATCATGGAACGACAAGATTCGTAGGACATGGGTTTCATTTTTTCAATACCAATGCGATAGTTTTTTCTAAACAACCAACTTTCTGGCTTAAGTAACTCGCCAGCTTTTTTCCTCTCTTCCAAATATTCATCTAAAGCTCTTGTCGCCTCTGGTGTCAAGAATCCATAATATTCTGATTTGCTTCCTTCATAAAATAAAATTGCTCTACATCCATATGGCATTTCAGAGACATTTCTTAAGCGCAATTCCGGTATAGATCCTATCCTGCAACCTGTGGAAGCAAGAGTATGAATGAAAGCACAATTCCTCTTTGATGTTGTCAACTTCAACATCTTTTTGATTTCCTCATTTGTCCATACTCCACCTCCTAACCTTTTCAATTCCTCAGGTGACATTTTTCTAATTTTTTTCCAGTTTAGTACCTTGTCATTCATGCTAAAGAATAATTCTAAAGCCCCAATTCTCCCATCCACAGAACTTTTACGCAATTTCTTATTTTTTAAAGATATGATATAGTCCTCTACCATATCTTGCAAAGCAGAATCTTTTAGTTGCAATAATCCACCAGCTTCTTTTATTTTCACAAATCTTAGAAAATAATCAAGATATTTACTGTAAAGTTTCTTTGTGTACTCTGATCTGATTCCAGCATAGAATTTGACGAGTGACCTATCCACGTCATTATAATGGTGTCGAGAATTTTTAAGGGTGGATATTCCGCTCATAACTGTTAAATTAAGGTCGCCTGAAGTCTTAGTCAAATGACTACTAAGAAACCGAAAGTTCACTCACACGGATTCATGCACAAAGCAAGATCCGTTATGACAAAGGACCAAGTAAGAGGAGTCTCTTTCTTACTTAGAGAGTACAAAGTAGGAGACAAGGTCTTAGTAATCATAGACCCTTCGCAGCACAAGGGACTGCCGCATAGGAGATACCATGGAAAGGTAGGAACTGTAAACGCTGTTGGCCGAAGGACAGTAAAATTAGCAGTAAAACTAGGTGACAAGACAAAAACCTTAATCACTAGGCTAGATCATATCAAACCGTTTGGTGTGTAATATATGGAAGAAGTAAAGAAAAAACAAGCCATTTCTATTCCGGAGGTTAAGGAAATTATGGAAAAAGAAGATCCTGAATCTATGGACCAGATTCAGAGATGGACCTACGATTACGTTAGCAAGTTTTCAACGATTGATGCCAAGGCTGGAAAAAAACTAAAACAACAGCTAGTAAAAGAATGCGGAATCACAGAAGAAGAGGCAGTAGAAATTGTAAACAATCTCCCATCTACTGAAGCTGAACTTAGGGCGTTTACTTTCGGCTGGAAAAAACTCATCCTTGCTGAAACACTCGAAAAAATGCTAAAGATCATCAAGGAGAACACCTAATCTTAGGAGCAGAGTTTTCTTGGAGAGGGCTCAACCTAGAAAGTATGAAGAATACGCCTACGTGTTAGACTTTGTTCCCCGTGGCAAGTCTACCACAGTGCGAGGCAGAGATGGAATTATTGTAATAGCTCTTGGAGAAGAGAGATTAACCATACTTGAATTATTGGCAATTCCAAATTCTACTTTTGAAATAGGTGAACGTGTCTATATCGGAAAAGAGGGTAGGACCAAAATTCTGTCTGTGCTAGGTAGGCTAGAGTATCCTCAGATCTCTTCATCTGCACAAAGCGAACTACCTGGAGTGGTAGAAAAAATTGTTACTCAAAACGAGCAAAGATTTGTAGATTATCTAAATAATGCACAACCGCTAACCCCAAGGATACATGCGTTAGAGCTTATTCCAGGTGTTGGAAAAACCTACATGAAGTCTATCCTAACAGAGAGGGAAACAAGAAAGTTCACAGATTTCAAAGATTTGCAAACTAGAGTAGGATTGAAAGAACCTGTCAAACAAATTGCAAAAAGAATTATCGAAGAGATTACAGGTGAAACAAGGATGAACCTCTTTGTTAGGAGATGAACAAACGCCGCTTACTTGGACAGCATTTTCTAATATCAGATTCTGTTGCAAATTCAATAGTCAAATTAGCTAACATAACACGAGATGATATTGTTCTTGAAGTTGGAACTGGGAGAGGAATTTTAATACCGTATTTGTGCGAAAAGGCAAAGAAAGTCATTTCAGTAGAAAGAGATGTAGACCTTTATTCACAGGCAAAAAAAAGATTTTCTCGCATCCAAAATCTGGTCTTGGGATGCGGAGATGCATTTACAATGAATCACAAATTCACGATTTTTGTATCAAATCTTCCATATTCGAAGAGTCGTCAAGCAATAGAATGGCTCATACAACAAAGGTTCTCGAACGCTGTTATAATGGTCCAAAAGGAATTTGCTCAAAAATTGGTCACAAAACCAGGGTCTAGTGATACAAGAGCAATATCGGTACTTGCAAGTTATTCCATGGAGATAAGTAACCTGATGAATGTAAAAAAATCAAACTTTAGCCCTCCGCCAAAGGTTGATTCAGTTGTCATAGGTTTGACACAAAAGCATCAACTGTCCTACAAGATAATTAGAAATGTTAACAAACTCTTTTCGTTTAAGAGAAAGACCGTGCGAAATATTGGTAAACAATTGGGAATAACAATAGATTCTGATGAAAGATTGGAAGATCTGCCTCATAGCGAGATAATAGAAATTGCAAAAAGAATCAGAAAATAACTACTATAAACCCGCAGAAGATTCGTTTTTTTTTGCAGAACATTTGCAAAATGAGAAAGGAAAAGCTGCGCTTGACATCGGAACTGGCTCTGGCTTTCTTGCTCAAATTTTATCTAAGACCTTTGAACTTGTGGTAGTCACTGATACAGATCGTTATGCATTAAAAAAGGCGCATGAATCAATTGAAAACTGCATTTACTGCAACGCTGCAGATGCCCTCGTTCAGATTTTTGATTTGGTTGTCTGCAATCTTCCATATTTGCCCTCTTACAAAGTAGATGACCAAGCTGTAGATGGCCTAAATAATGGTGTAGAAATTCCGATTAAGATACTAAGTTCTGCTAGTAAGATAATCAACAAAAAAGGAAAACTGATCTTCTTAACCTCATCACTTGCAAATTATGGTGAATTGATAAAACAAACACAGGCACTTGGCTTGAACACAAAAATAATTGCTTCAAAGAAGCTGTTTTTTGAAGAGCTGATACTTGTGGAATGTACCAGAAAAACGTGAGTAGAAATAGTCTTCTTATACGAATAAGGGTTGCGTAGAAAATCTCCCACAAATTTATTTATAAAATCGTTGATGTAAGAACGTTGAAGGTATATTATTTCACGTTTGGACTAGTGTCTATTAGCTGTTACTTTCTACTTGTCGGTAATGCATATGCAGAAAATTTCCAAATTACAATAGTCAATAATACTATCAGTCACTGCAAGCCATTTCGGTCCTGCTACGAGCCATATGAGATGAATATTGCCACTGGCGACACTATTACATGGATTAATCAAGATAGTCAGACACACACTGTCACTACAGGCGCATCAAATAATGGACAAGGTGGAGCTTTTGACAGCGGAGAGATATCTCCTGGTCATTCGTTTACGCAGTTCTTTGGGATAGTAGGAAAGTATCCATATTTAGACAAGACCGATGGATGGCTCTCTGGAATAATTACAGTAAGCAGGGGTCTATCTCATCCTGAATTACAATGGGTAAATGGTTCTCTTGCATTAGCAAGGGATATTCCCACAAATACTATGATCATCAGCAAACAGATTCAAAACACTGGGGAATCTGACGCTAATTCAATTTTGTTTAGACTCAGGATACTAAACCAAACAGGAATTCTGCTATATGATCAAGTTACGACTGTAAATATTCCAGCAAAACAAAGCGTGCCTATAGACTTTATGTGGAAAAATCCACCAATAGGAAACTATCATCTAAACTTTGAGGCAAATGCAGCAAACACAATCGGCGATACAAATGCAAATAACGATGTAGCAACGGAGGTAATCTCGATTCCAAACTACACCAAAGTTCAGCAAAATTTCATTTCCGATAAAAATTACACACTGCCACACGAACAAGTTACAGTACCCGAGTTTGGCCAAATGTCATATATCGTGCTCGCAATCTCAATACTTTCAATTGTCATACTATTCTCAAAGCCCATCTTGAGATCTAAAATCTGATTATTTTCTCAACTTTTGCTTTGCAATTTCGGCTATGGATTCTGCCATCTTTGAGGTTGTTGCATTGCCTCCAATATCGTATGTAACGTATTTCCCTTCATTTATCACCTGTTCTGTTGCTGCAAAAACGGCATTTCGTACATGAGGTTCACCAAGATATTCTGCCATCCACGCACCAGACAGAATTGCAGCAGTTGGATTTACTTTGTTTAATCCAGTGTATTTTGGCGAACTGCCATGAGCCGGCTCAAACATGGCATACGAATCCCCAATATTTGCCGAGTATACATTTCCAATTGAGCCAATGTTTCCTGAAGCACATTCTGATATGATATCCATGAAAAGGTTTGTGCTAACTAAAATCGAGTTGTTAAACCTCTCAGGATTCTTGACTAGCTGTTGGGTCATATTGTCTATGTAGTATTCTTCTACTTCTATTCCAGGATTGTCTGAAGCTGCTTTCTCAACCTCACTCCAGAATATGCCATCGGTTTCCTTGAGGATATTTCTCTTAGTTACAGCAAAGATCTTCTTTATGTTATGTTGTTTTGCCCAAGTAAAGGCAGCTCTTACTATTCTCTGGCAGCCTTTTCTAGTTGTTTTTCTTATTGCAATAGCAGCTTCTTCCGAAATCTTAAACTCTATTCCAGAATAGAGACCTTCTGTGGCTTCTCTGAAACAGATAAAATCCAGTTTTCTATTTGGTGAGAGTCTATCGTATGTCTTGATGGGCCTGATATTGCTATAAAGCTGAAACTTTTGGCGAATAGTAACTGCAACGCTTCTAGGTGCGTCAGGTCTTGGAATCGTAGTTGTTGGACCTTTGTAACATGCGTTGCTCTCTTCTAATAACTTCATAGTAGAATCAGGGATGTAAGTTGCTCCGCCATTTTTTTCCCACTGTTCAGATCCTGCATCACATAATACCAACTCGCTTTGCAAATTGCACGATCTTAACACAAGTAACATAGCATCAACAAGCTCAGGACCGGTGCCATCACCCCTGATTATTGCTGCTTTTTTATTCAAATCAGCCAAGGTGGCAGTCGCAGTATATTTAACTCTAACTAGAATTTTTTCTCGGATAAAAATTAAAAGCCAAACCTTAAACCATCACACATCATCATACCTTGATATGAAAATAGTGCAAATCTCGGATGTACATGTTGGAGCACAATTCCGTGAAGAAGTGTTTGACCAAGCTGTATACGAAATAAATGAATTAAAACCATCAGTAATTGTAGTAACGGGGGACCTTACAAACGAAGGTCTACTAAAGGAATATGAGAAATGTAAAGAAAAATTTGGTCAGTTTGAAACCGACAAAATAATTTCAATAAGCGGAAACCATGACTATAGAAACACGGGTTATCTTCTTTTTAAGAAATTCTTCCCCTTTGATCAAGTCAACGAACTTGACCAAGACACTGTTTTGGTAACCATTGGAACAGCAAGACCAGATAGGGACGAAGGAGAGGTCGGTTATAGGCAAAATCTCTGGCTTGAGCGAACAATGAAAAGATATGAAAAAAAGACAAAGATATTGGCAATGCATCACCACCTAATAGGAGTGCCTGATACGGGAACTGACAGGGTAACCGTGATTGATTCTGGCGATGTGCTTAGGACAGTCTTAACGAGCAAAATTGACCTAGTTATATGTGGTCACAAACACAGACCATGGTTTTGGAATTTTGACAATATTTCAATTGCAAATGCTGGTACTGTATCATCAGAGAGGATGAGAGGCCTTTTTGAAAACACTTACAACATTATTACTATAGAAAAGGGGAAAATTAAGGTGGATTTGAAAGTTGTTGGCGGTAAACGAATTTCTCTAAAAGACTTGGTGGAAAACTACAAGCGATTTGAGGAACAATAACCAAATTTTTGACCAAGATTAATTAACAGTTTGAATTCCAGCAACATTTGAGCGGGGGTCGCCTAGCCTGGTAGGGCGTGGGATTGCTAATCCCATGTCCGCAAGGACCCGTGGGTTCGAATCCCACTCCCCGCGCCTTATGCGATCGACACTTAGACTTAATAATGCGATTTCAAACTTCAAGAATTAATGGTAAGGAGAAAAACAGTCAAGCCAAGAGCAAGCGGTCCAAAAAACATTACAACAGGTCTATGTCCTAAATGCGGGACAATAGGAAAGATTTTGATAATAGGCATGATTGGCAGTGAAAAAGGCAAGTGCCAGGCATGCAATGCAGAATTCATCCTGTAGCAAAATACTGACAAAACCCTCAACAAAATAAACCATAAATTTTTAAGATCACTTCTAGCGCAGATTGGATATATGGCCTCTGCCGATGAAGAATCTATTTACGAAAGGGTAGCTAGACTGGAAGATGAGGTCGCTACTCTAAGAAACGAAGTAGACATCATAAAGGGTACCATGAGAAATAAAATAGTTCGATACGAACACAAGCTAATCAAGAAAGGCAAAGACGTTAAATCAATTATTGATTAGATTTTTCTTTGATGCTTCTTATTAAATCCAAAATATAATCAGCATCATTTGCATCTGGTGCCAATTCTAGATATTTGTTAAGTGATCTTAAAGCAAGGTCATTTTGAAGAAGCCTGTGTTGAACAATTCCTTTGTCTCTTATTTCGTCAGGAGAATCGGGCACTAGCTGTAGGATCATGTCTATGCAACGCATGGCCAGGGGGTAGTTAAAAGACTGGGTGTATGAACTTTTAAGATTCCTTGCAATTCGAACTAGAATACTTTCAGGTTCAATCTCATTTAGATAATCTGGATTAAATTTGACATTTCCACCGTAGCTTCTATCTAATATCTCCTGCAAGTCGTCTATACCCAAAAGGCGACCCTTGTTGAATGGGTCTAAAATCATCTCCTCTGAATACTTGACTAGAAAGTGGGCAGGAAAGCCAACAGGACGAAGATCCAAATCAATGTACTTTGCAAGCTCTACATAAATTATCGATAAAGTAATAGGAATTCCACTTTTCTTATCAATTACGACATTTAGAAAATTGTTCCGCGGGTTATAGTAATCATCGCTGTTACCTTCAAATTCCAGCGTTTCAAACATGTACTCGTTTAACCTGGAAATCAAATAGGTGGGATTTTTAACGTCTGCAATGGAATCGCGTAATGCTAGACCAAATAAATTTAATTTTTGTATGTAATCATTTATCTGAAGGTCAGGGAATTCAAGAACCTGAGCAAGTTTTAAGCATTTTTCCACAAGAGTGAATTGAGGGTTTTTTGCGTACGTGTTCCATTCTGATACAAAGGGATCAAACTCACTCATATTCTCTTAAGATAACTTTCTGGATTTTTGAGTTCACGCGTTGTGGGAGGTTTTTCAAGTATGATATTGTATGCGTCTTTGCCGCATTTGGCAAATATCTGTTCAGTGAAATCTGTTCCAATGCTTTTTCTTATCTGATATGATGAGATGTCTGTATTGGCAAAAGTTACCAGATAGTTTTGAAAGTCTCTGTCATCTCTCAAAATGTTTCTTACTGCAAATTCTGCCATGCCTTCCATTGCAGTAAAGGCGGCATGATGTGTTTGGATAGGTCCCAGCCACCTTTGGTAAATGTCCAAGAGTTGAGGTATCATTTCTAGGATTTTTGGATCTACTGTGACCTTTGTAAATGTCATAACATCAGGACCGAGAACTCTAACTATGAAAGTGTCAGGATTGAGCGTGAAAAAGAGATTTGCTCGTATTGCAACAGGATATTCTTCAGGTATTGACGGAAGTTGCAAGTATTCAAACAGTCTCTTTACTGCAGAATCATCTAACTCTAAGATGATTTTAGCAAGTTCTTCGTTAATTGTATTTACATCCCTTACCGCATGTTTGTTTATTTCGTAAAGGTTTTTCTGAACAGAGTGTACTTGTTCCTCCAAGATGGTCATCTTTAATGCTCCGATGTATCCAGAATTTACTTGGTCAAATCTTGCATCATAAGGAGTACCTTGTTTGTAGAGAATTATCCCTGGATAGCTTGAAAGTATGAATTTGTTTAGATATATTGCGGATTCGTAATAGTCTCCATATGTAGTGGAAATCTGTGAGATGTATGATTTGGCGTAGGTCGAGTAGACAAGATATCTTGCAATGTCTTTTTTTGCTATATTTGCTATCTTTTCTGGGCTTTCTTCTGCGATAGCTGCGAAGAGCTCATCAACAAAACTTTCCGAGTCTTTTGTGGGATATACTTTACGTCCCTTTAATCGCTTAAATTCTATCAAACCAGGAAACTTGACCTTTGTTTGGTTTGACACGGATATGCCAGTAAACTGGGATACTTTTTGTGCTATATCTGAAAAAAGCTTACTGCATACAACCTCGACTTCGTCAAACTTTATCTTAGAACCGAATGCTTCGCTTGCCTTTTTCTGTGATTCTTTTATCTCATTTTCTTCATTTAATTCAACTGAGAGTTGATCCAAGAGTGCATAAGCAAACTCTTCAAATTCATCCATTGCCGATTTGATTATCCTAACTAATTTAACATTAACTTTGTATACCGGGGGTGGGTTTCGAACCCACGACCTCCAGATTATGAGTATTACCCTTTATGTGGACTGGCACTCTAGGCCAGGCTGAGCTACCCCGGCATAGATAACGCCTAATTTCTTGATGCAATTAAATGTAGCTTGTTTTATGCATGTGCAATATTTTTCCAACTGGTGTCTGTTTTTTCAACCCATTGGAATTTCTTTTGAAGTGCAGAAGTGTACAGTTTTTCCCATTCTAGACCTACTTGGTCAGACCATGCCTTGACTACTCGAGGGTCGATGTAATTACGCAATGATGTTCCAAGATTGTAATCTTTTGTCTTTTCCGCAAGTTCTATTGTAAGCTTTAATTTTTCTTCTCTTTGCTTTAGTTTCTCAGTTTGTTTTGCAGTCTTTGGAGCACTTTCCTTTAGTTTCTTTAGTGAATCGCGCTTTTTCTGCAGAGTTTCCTCAAAATTCTTCGGTATTGTTCTTTTATGATTACAAGTTATAGCAGCCTCCAGATTGGCAAGTTTGGCATGATATATCTTGGTCATTTCAGATTTTGAATCTAGTTTATCTACCTTTTTTAGGTAGTCTCTAACCACAATTGTTGCAAGGTATGTTCTGAAGACCTTTGCAGTAAGTCCCTTTACAATATTGCTTAACAACTCGTTTACATTTCTTGATGTAATTCCATCAAATATCAAATCATCCTTCTTTTTCTTCTCTGTGAACCTTTTGAAATTTTCATAGAAAACCTTCTCATGTTCTGCAACAGGTAGTGGTTTTTGCCACCTTACGCTGTCTTTACCTAAAAAGTCAAACTCTATCACATTTGGCTTGAGCTTTATGTGCTCTACCCGAAGTGTGGTGGCGCCTACTGTGTCTGCCTCATCTGGGTCTTTTTCGTCTCCTACCCTCATGGCAGTCTTATAGATTAGATAACATACAGTAGCGGCACTTCGTATCTTTTCATCCTTGTCAGACATCTTTTTTACTACCATGTCTAGCACTTTGTTTATTTGCTCGCCTAGCTTGGTTGCCTTGTCGTACTTCATCCTATCTCGCTCCTGTTTTAGATCCGACGTGTCAGAAAGCCACACGTACTTTCTCTTTTCTGTAAGATAATCTAGCCAGCTTGCAAGCCACATAAAATCAGATTCATGAATTATCTGACCCCAGTTTCCAGGTGGAACCTTTGCATTCCTTCCAAGGTTTAGCGTAACATCCTTCTCGGTAACCCTTGGTTTCCAGCGACCTCTTAACGGATGGTCTCCGCGTCCAATGAAAAGACCTGGAGGCTCAGCCATCCAATTTGCGACATCGACTTCCTTTCCGTCGATTACAGCCTTTCCATATCTTGCCTTCATTTTCTCTCTAATCTCCTTACGGCTTGCCGCAAGCTTCTTCTTCTCTTCCTTTGTCATTGTAATCTTTGCATCATTTTCTTGGTCTACTAGCTTGAACGCGTCAGAGAAATCAATATCAGAAAATGAAACATTCTTGTATTTTGCAGGAAGTATCTTTGCAAAATCTGAAAGAAAGTTCTTTTGGAAAATTTGATCTTTAACATACGGAGTGTCTTTCTTTTTTGCCCATTGGTATGCCATCTCTTCGGCATCCAGACTCAGAGGAATTTTTTCCCCTTTGATCTTGACCTTAAGGCCTTTTGTCTCAAAGGGCGGCAGAAATGCTATGCCATTATGCTCAAGAGTTTTCCATTTCATTTTTAATATCACCTAATTTTTGCCTAAATCTGTTGACTTTGACAAAAATTGACTTGCTGACTTATATCAATCTAACCAAAACTGTCATTGAAAAATCTACAAAATTATGGCAAATAATTCTATAACATGAGAAATTTGTTAGTAAAAAAGCAGGATTTTAACTGTAAAGCTCCTTTTTTATATAATTTTCAAACTCTGCATCGGTCTTGTTCTTTTTTGCCTCAAGAAACATTATGGCATCATTGCCAACTGGATAGCGAGGCAAGGGATTCTCCGACGTTACGGCCTTTACTATGGTTCTTGCAACTTCCAAGGGAGGAGTACCCATCTCGGCCATCAACGATATTCCGTTTATGACCTTTTCAGAAATTTCCTTGTAGGGAGAACCTGGTTTCATCGATTTTTTAAGTGAGGTCATAAAGTTAGTCTTGATAACTCCTGGTTCGATTATTATTGTCTTAATGCCAAAGGGTTCAAGTTCGTATCGCATTGATTCACTTAAACCCTCCAGAGCGAATTTCGAACTAATGTATGCAGGAGATACCGGGAATCCAATCCTTCCAGCAACCGAACTAACATTAACTATAATTCCAGACTTTTGCTTGCGCATTATGGGTAATACTTCCTGAATAGTCCTTGCAACACCAAAAAAGTTGGTTTCAAACTGAGCCTTCAAATCTTCTATTGATATGTCCTCAAGACATCCAAATAGTCCGTAACCCGCATTGTTCACTAGTACATCGATTCTATTTTTGTCATGAACAATTTTTTCTACAGCTTTCTTGATGCTGATTTCCTTGTCTACATCAAGTTCCAAGATCTCTAGCTTGAGATTCTCTTTTTTTGCAATATCTAATACCTTGTGACCTTTTTTTGTGTCACGCATGGTTGCATGTGTATAATATCCTTCACGAGCAAGTGCAAGAGAAGTTTCAAAACCTATACCGCTTGAGCTTCCAGTAACTACTGCAATTTTTTCCATGGTTATGATTCAAAGATGATATTAGTAATTTATATTGTTACGTAAGATTGCGAAAGCCTAAACTAACGGCTTGTCTCCTTCAACGGGTTCTGAGACCTCTGTCTTTTCTCCATCCAAAACTCTCTGTAGGATCTCGCCTGCTGCAAGCTTGTGCAAATACTCATTATTGTTGCCACACCTGTAAGAAAATGTACAACGAGGGCATCCTGCCTCGCTTTTGCATGGGCATTCTCTTACTATGTTTAAGCTTCTCTCAAACGCCCTCTCAAGTCTATCATACAAAGCCTTGCTTGCACCATTTCCACCAATGGCGGAATCATACACGAAAATCAAACCAGATGTGCCTAGTGAAATTCCGCCAAGGTCTTGGGATACTCCTCCTGTTATCATGTTGCTCCCTTCAATGATTACGTGTTCTGTGGCATGGTATCCGCTGGCCTCAACATATTCCTCGTTTTCAGATTTTCCAATCTCATTTATTGGCCTTGGAACTTTGAAGGCAATACCCTTTGTTACAAAATCATACTCAAGCGGTCTCTCAAGCAATACCCTCTGACCCTGAGCTACCTCTTGTCCTATTTCCAAGTTTACGTAACCATATACTCTTTTTTGAATATGCAATTTACAAAATGCAACCTCGACACCATTAGCTAATCTTTTCTCAAATATTTTTTCAATAGTAGGCCATTCCTCTGTCAATGCTTTAGTATAGTAGGGATAGTCCTTTGGCAGATTTTCCAGTTTTGCAACCATTTTTCCTGGATATCCTAATTCTTTGACTCGGTATCTAGTTCCAGCCAGAAAATAGATTGCAGCAGGATGGAGTTCTTCAAGTGCAATTGGCAGAACTCTTTCACCAACCTTCTTACCATTTAAAAATATGTCAATTGATTTTCCTATTCCACGTATGCTGTAATCTTCAAGAATTTTCTTAATCTGATCATATTTTGGAACATATCTATTTTCAATTAAAACAAGATTGCAAGCTGCTCGATGTCTCTGGATTACATCTCTTTGTTCTTGTAAATATTGCTTTGC
>JACXTT010005169.1_pt1 | contig 19058 bp, 17 predicted proteins | sample 9270951 | NCBI WGS metagenome assembly JACXTT01 (sample SAMN15532306, study PRJNA645909) | rock metagenome | isolation source: weathered quartz diorite | place: Puerto Rico | collected 2017-06-21 | reverse complement strand
CAATAAGGAGATCATTAGTGGTAAAGTGCGAGCGCCACAGTCGGCCCGCGCGCTGACATCGGTCTTGACTCAGTACGCTGGTCAACGCGTTCGCTCGTGAGCCGCTGCCCGTGAAGTTATCGATGCAGTGGACAAGGGTGGGCGGCCCTACCTTGAATTTCGAATCCATCCCGGGCCCCCGGAAACCTTAAACAAAGTTGAGAGAAAAGTTTGCAAAACCGTGTTTTTGCGGAGCCAGAATTCAAGACCCCTGGCTGGATTCGAACTTCCACCCAGCACACGTCAGATGCATTATGGGCCGCGATACTAAAGCAGCCTCGTGAACTCTTCCACCGTAAGCCCCGCCTCTCGAATCAACGCCCGAAGAGTCCCTTTGGCGAGTTCCTTGTGATTTGGAACCGAAAGGCGCCGGTGGGGCGGGTCGGTACGTCGAAGAATCTCGGGGCTCCCGTGCTGCTCATCGAGTTCGTATCCTAACTTCCGGAAAGCCCTATCGGCCTCGCCGCTGGAAACTGCCGGCAACTTCATCCGCCGGCGACCTCGATGATCTCTTCGAGTATGCTTGGAGGTACTGGCTCACCATGTTTCGTCAGGCTCTTGATGTAGCCTTCGATTGCCTCTCGAATGTTGTCGGTCGCGTCGACGCGTGTTCGCCCCTGCGAAACACAGCCGGGCAGAGCGGGACACGTGGCTCCGAACACGCCGTCCTCATCTTGTTCGAGGTAAACACGATACTTCATCACCCAGCATTCTATCAGAGCGTCGAGCCGCTGCCAGCAGTGGGTAGTGCGCTAAATCACACAAATAGCGCACTACCCAGCAGTGAGGTCCACCTCTTGCGGGGAACAACATTCGAAACGTGTCCAACAGACTGGGATGCAACAAGGAACCGCATGAACTTGTTAGTTGGTCCTAGATGAAGTATCGAGAACGATTTGGGGTCCTCGTCAATCCTACTGAAGAGCAACTGCTTGAGCGCGAACCGCTCCCTGGCGTTCTCCTTCTATCTTTCTGGCAGAGTGCTTGTCCTGTGCGATTTGGCGGACGAAATCGTCGCTAACCTCGACCGGGGGTTTTCGGCGAAACCCGTCGGGGCATACGAAGTGGTGAGAACGATGCACCAGGCTAAACAATGCTTCAGCGAGCGGCTCGCTACGGAGCTACAGGATCTGAAAAAGGACCTCGCACGCGCTAGATGCCGGCAGCCAAGATGGAAAAGCCGGGACGCAAAGCGCCGGTGACCTCGAACAGAAGTCCCAGTGGGTGGGACTATAGCAACCATGACCTGCTGGTAAACGATCCAGAGGAGCGCGAGGACATATCGGCACGCCTCGTCCGCTTCGATCAGCTGTTTTCCTCCATTTCGAGGGCTGACGTTATCTCCCATCATTCGGAGTCATACCTCGACGAGCATAATCGTCCTGCCAGCAGGAAGCCGCAGCCAGCTGCCGGATTCTCGCTTCGACATTCTCTGCCAGCGTGGTTCGAGCATGATCCAAGTTGGGGCGCCTAGTTTGGACCGGAGCCTCGACATTGCTTGGATCGTCTTGACTTGAGAGAAGTCGGAATGGTTCGAGTGGACCACACTTCAGGCCGCAAAAGTTCGAAACGTATCCAAGGTGGGGAGCCACGCTGCAACTGCTTGATTTCGCTACCCGGTGATTGGCTCGACCTCCGTTACGTCCTTTGCTCGCAGGTTCGAATCCGATCTGGCGTTCCTGGGAAACCTGAACATCGGTCATCCCAACGTCCCGATCCTGCGCGTTGGAAGATCGATTGGGCGATCCCACTGACCTGATCCCTGACGCTGGTCCGCGTAGAATGTAGGTTTCTCCGATCTGAGGAACTCAATTTCCGGTTGGCGCGTGATCCAGGAGCAATGCGGTCATACACGGCACATGTCCGACATGGCGACTACGCACCCATGTGAATGGAATTTGGCTGCGCGGCCTCTGGCACAAACTTCCCAGGAAACCGGACTTGGGCGGCCGACCCACCGCGTGAACCGATTACTGCCTGGGAACGTCCCGAACCAACTGGAAATCACCTGGCCTATTCCCGGCACGCACCACCCAACCCGCTGCTATTTTTAGTCTCCACCCATCGCCTTCGAGCGTCGAACCCTGCACAGTGGCCGGAGCAGGCACTGTTATGTTGCTCCGGTCGTCCGGCCGGAGGACTTGGTCGGCTTCCAGCACGCCCCACGCCGCGGTTACACGGACCTTCGGAAACACAGTTCCTGCGCCGGGGATGGGTGTGATGCCAGAGCTCGAGAACGAACCGCCGGCATTCGGCAACACGAGCACTGGACGATCCACAAACCGCTTTCGTAGTTCCGCCACCTTCGCCTGCTGCTCGGCGTCACGCTTTTCCTCAGCGTTTCTCAGAGATGTTGAGTCATACCTCAGCGCGGCCCGCTCGGCCGTTTCCCGCGAGTCGAGGCCGGCTACTCCGATGCCACCGGCAATTCGTAACCGTTCCCCCAGATCCTCAGGACCTTTCAGCTGCCTCGTCCATCCCGGAGACCATGCATCCAGCAAAATCCCGTATGCGCTTCCTGACGCATAACCGAAGTCGCGCACCAGGCTCTCTCTTTGGGCAAAGTCGGCGAGTTGCAGAATCGCCGTCGACGCTGCGTCTTGGGGCGACGAAGCAGTGATTACCGTTGCCGTGTAGTGGGCCAGACCCTCCCGAATCTCCTCGAGCACTTCGTTCGCCGCCGCGGCAGGAAACAATTGCCGCCGTGCGAAGCGGAACGCAAGGGCGTCCTTCACGGCAGCGCTTCGCTCCGTCCCTGAAGATCCCAGTGCCCTTGCCAGTGCCCGCCACTCCAGCAACTGCCAATAGCGCCCTTCCAGCGTGTCGAGGTGGCTATTCTGTCCATCGTTGGTCATCAATCCCAGAGGGCGCTCCACGCGGTGAAAAAGCTCGTGCATCATTAAAATGCCGCGAAACGACTTGTCGGACGACGCCAGGAGTTGCCAGACAAAGGTCGACCATTCCATGCCTCCCCACTGCGTTGTCGCGTTGGCGAATCCGAGATTTCGAGGCCGGGCTCCTTCCGGTGCCGGCTGATTCGTGGCAATGGTGCTCGTCGCCGCGTCGGCGATCACCATGGGACCGCACAGCGATACGCCCCACAGCCTTCCGCCATCGCGATCGCAGAATGCCTGGGCCTCTTTGAAGTAAGCCTCCGCGCGCACAGGGTCCACCTGGCCAGAGAGTGGCAGCGTGGAACACATAGCCACGGCGATCGCTAGAGTTCTCCGAATATGCACAGGTCCTAGCATTTCACGACCATAGGCACGGCCCGTCGCCCTTCATTCTCCATCTGCGTTCCCCGCGGCGCAACCGCTCCTCGACTTCATAAACCGTGTTCTTGGCGTGTATGGATTACTCTGGCTTCCGCCGTGCGTCGAAGATCACACGAGGAGTTGACCGAGAACCGCGTTCGAGTAAGCGTCTTGGATTTGCCGTGCTTTCCGCGTCACCTTGACGGGAAACGCCCTACCGTTTCTTTGGCGATCCCAGACTTTCAATCCGCGCGATAGCGACTACCCGTCCCGGTGGATCTGGTGAGGGGTCCGAAGGGCGACTCTATACAGCCATGCGGGGCAGGAGCCCTTTTTAGCGTCGACCGTAGGTCGAGAGTTCCCACTGTGCGATAGACGTGCCTTCACGATTCGCCAGCCGCCTGATGTCGTCAATGATCTCCTGGTACTCGGATCGACAGACAATCTCCGTCCAGTTCCTGTCCTTGTAGCGTGTTTTCCCGATGATGATCCGATCCACAGGGCAGTGGGGTGGCTCGGCGATTGTGCCCAGGCACCACAGATATTTCAGGAAGAGATTCAACAGCTTTTGCGCGACTCCGTATTTGTATCCAAGCTCACCAAGGACCTCGGTCCCAGCGCTGTTCGCACGCACGATCAGGTTGTCGATATGTTTGTAGTGCTGATCTTCCTCCACTCGGTCTCTATACTTCGGAATGACCTCGCGCAAAAGATATTCAAAAAGATGGTCGCCCAGGCGTTGACCGTTTCTTGAAGCGGGCGCTGCGCTCTGTTGTATCCCTTCTTGTATAAGTTGGCGCGTTGGACCGAAGCGCCCCAGGCGAGCATCCACAGTTCTCCTACCAAGAATTCCTGCTGCGCGTCCATACACCCTGTTAAAGCACACTTGCAGGCCGCCCGGATAGCGGCACTTGGCTGTCTGACGCCTAGTCGCCTGTGCGGAAGACGGATCTCAATCAGCGAGACGGCGACCAACCCGTCAACTTGATGCCGAACAGCCCAATACTGCTTGGTGTCGGTTATCCGACCCCTAAGTCGTTACTCCTTTCTTCGGTACTCCGATGATGTAGAATGATCTGAAATCATGGGCCTGGCGGCTGGCACTCTACTCGGCCACTTCCAGGTTCTCGGATCGCTCGGTGCAGGCGGGATGGGCGAAGTTTACCGGGCGCGGGATCGCAAGCTCGATCGCGACGTGGCCATCAAAGTTCTTTCCGACGATCTGGCCGACGCCGCCGCACGGCGCCGCTTCCAGCGCGAGGCGCAAATGGCCTCGGCCCTGAATCACCCGCATATTCTCACGGTGCACGATGCTGGCGAATTCGAGGGCCGCCAATATCTGGTCACCGAATATATCGAAGGCGGCACGCTGAAGGATTGGGCCAACGCAAGGAAACGAACATGGCCGGAGATTGTTGAGCTACTCATCGGCGTCGCCGACGGACTCGCCACGGCGCATGAAGCGCGGATCCTGCATCGCGACATCAAGCCTGCCAACATCCTGATCACCAGAGGCGGCTATGCCAAGCTGGCAGACTTCGGTCTGGCGAAATTGGTGGAGGAGATTTCGCCCGAAGATGCTACCAGGACGCTCACCGAACACGGCACGCAACCGGGAACGATAGTGGGCACAATCGCCTACATGTCGCCGGAGCAGGCCACGGGAAAAACCCTCGATGCGCGCAGTGATATTTTCTCGTTCGGTTCCGTGCTGTACGAATTGCTCGCCGGGAAGCGGCCGTTTACCGGTACGAGCGATCTGGAAACATTACAGAAGATTATTCATGCCGCTGTGCCGCCTTTGAGCGAAGAGGTGCCGGTGCCGCTGCGTCTGGTTGTGGAAAAGTCACTAGCGAAGGATCCGCGCGAACGTTATCAATCCACTCGTGAAGTGGTAGTGGACCTGCGGCGGCTGGTCCGCCACGTTGGAGAAGCGTCGGCGATGGCTCGGCCCAACCGTGCGTGGAAGCCGGTGGCCGCGGCGCTATTGATAGCAGCCCTCGCCGCAGCCGCGTGGTTTTGGCAGCGCACCGGAAACCGGCCCGCACCCCGCGCAGAATGGGTGCAGTTGACGAACTTCCCGGATTCAGTGGTCCAGCCGTCACTGTCCCCGGACGGCCGCATGCTTACGTTCATCCGTGGTCCTAGCTCTCCGAGCTCACCCACCACATCGGGAGAAGTATTTGTCAAGTTGATGCCCGACGGCGAGCCGAAGCGGCTCACGAGTGCCGCTCAAAGAGTAATGAGTCCCGTGTTTTCCCCAGACGGATCGAGAATCGCTTACACGACCGGATACTGGGACACCTGGGTGGTGCCGGTTCTAGGGGGAGAGCCTCACCAATGGCTGCCGAACGCCTCCGGTTTGGTCTGGGGCAGTAAGGACCGAATCGTTTTCTCCGAGGTGATCGATAAGCTGGAAGGCAACCATATGAAACTCGTGGTAGCCGAGGAGAGCCGTGCAGCGGAGCGTGACCTCTACGTACCGCAACCAAAGGGAGCCATGGCGCACCGCTCCTATCCTTCGCCGGACGGCAAATGGGTGCTGTTAGTGGAGATGAACGAACGGGGTGCCTGGCTTCCCTGTCGCGTGGTTCCCATGGATGCAAGATCGACGGGGCGGCAGGTCGGCCCGCCCGGGGCGGCATGCCTATTCGCAGCATGGGCGCCCGACGGCAGATGGATCTACGTCAGCTCAAACGCCGGCGGGACATTTCACATCTGGCGCCAGCGCTTCTCCGACGGTATGCTTCCTTCAGCCGAACAAATCACTTCGGGGCCGACCAGCGAAGAAGGCATCGCAATGGAACCCGACGGCCGTTCTTTCATCACCTCGGTCGGTCTGACGCAGAGCTCGGTTTGGATTCACGATAAGCACGGCGACCGGCAGGTGTCGCTTGAGGGTTATGCTTCTAATCCGCGATTCAGTCCGGATGGCAAAAGATTGTACTATCTCCTGACGAAGAACGTTTCGCCGGAGCTCTGGATGGCCGACTTGGCCTCAGGACACACGGAACCGTTCTTGCCGGGTTTCGCGCTCGGGCAGCGCGGCGTGTCCCACGCATTTGACGTGTCTCCGGACGGACGGTTGGTGGTAGTGGAGGCGCCCGATTCTCAAGGCAAAATGCGGTTTTGGCTAACGCCCGCAGACCGGCGCACTCCGCCACAGGCGATTCCTAATGTGGAAGGCGACGGTCCGGCGTTCGCCCGGGATGGTGACATTTTATTCCGCCGCCGGGAAGGCGACTACGGGTTTGCGTACCGGGTTCACCCGGACGGAACCGGACTGAAGAAGCTGGTCGAGTACCCAGTGATCGAGACCCGCGGGGTCTCGCCGGATGGCAAATGGCTCGTAGCCTACGTGCGCTATGCGCCACCCGGCGAGGAGACCGCGGGCGCCATACTGGCCTTCCCGATCGAAGGCGGGGCCGGCGTTTACCTTTTCAAAATAGGAGGACGCCACCCCGTCGCATGGTCGGCTGACCGCAGAACGTTGTATCTGTCGCTATCGGAAGAGTCGTCTTCACACACCTACGCCGTTCCGCTCGCGCCGGGGCGCGTTTGGCCTGAGATCCCGAAAACTGGTTTTCAGGCGGCGGAACTAGCGAAACTCCCCGGAGTGCGTGTGATCGATGCACCTGAGGTAGCGCCCGCTATAACTTCCGACGTTTACGCTTTCTCTCGCGAGACGATTCAGCGGAACCTCTATCGAATACCCGTGCCGTGATCCGAAGTCAACAGCTTTCTGTTCAAACCCGTGCGCTAGAGTCGTTTGGAACCACAAACATCCGGTTTCAACCGATCACCCGTCGAACCTGAATCTCTCCTGCGCGAGTCAGGCGGTTGCTTCATGCTTGGGATGTCGCGCCGGATAAGCGGCTCCATCACCTGGCGGGTGAACGATTTTTGGCCTGTAATGCTGACCCAATCAGGTGTCTCTAATGCGAGCGCCGCGTCGGCATCGCCGAGATTCAGCGCGTCGATTGTCCGTTGATACGCCGCGACGATCTGTTTGCGGTCGCGCTCCAGTGAATCCTGCGCTAGCAGCGCGAAAGTTTGAAACGCGCCCAAGGTGGAGAGACAGATTTCCAAAACGCAGATTGGATTCGAACGAATCCGGGCTGGACGACTACCACGGACGTGCGGGTTCAGACGAAATCGTCGCTAAGCCTCTCTACAGAACCCGCCAGATGTCCAGCTGATTTTTCTTTGCCGTCGACGCGAGCAGCCTTCCGTCGTGCGTCCATGCGATGCTGAGGACTAAACTTGGGGGCGTCCACTCCACCACTTTGCTGCCGGACTCCACATCCCAGACCGTCACGGATGCCGGCTCCAGCATGTTGTCAGCTTTGAAGAACTGGACCCCAAAGCGGCGGCCGTCCTCGGACACATAAAGGTAACCGGCGGGTTCCGCGTCCCGATCCATTCGGCGTGAGACCTTGCCGTTCGCGGCGTCGATATAGACAGAGACCCGGTCCCCGCCCCCGACGATCACATGACGTCCATCCGCGGTAAAGTCCACTGCGATCGGTTCCATCAGAAGGTCCTCATTCCGAGCCAGGAGCCGGCCGCTACCGGCGTCGTAGATCCGAACCACGCAGTCCTGGTCCACCGTCGCGATGCGCGCTCCATCGCGGGAGAAACTAATCGCGTTCGCTCCCCCGAGAGGCGGAGCGAACTCGAAGCGCTTCTGGCGCGTTGCCAGGTCGAATACCTGGACCGCACCGCCCATGGGAGAGATTGCGAGCAACTTACTGTCGGGAGAGAAGGTAGCCGGCCAAGGATATCGCGGCATTCGAAGCCGGATATGCGCGTCACCCGTGGACGTGTTCCAGATCACGACCGCTCCGGTATGGCTCCCCGTAACGGCCCAGCGGCCGTCCGCTGAAATCCTCGTAAGGTCGATCTCGCGTTCACCCAACGCGAGCGTGTGCGCCAATCGGGAGTCGGCCGTCAACCACAGCCGCAGCATCCCGTCCCCACAGGCAGATGCGACGAGCCCGCCGGTGCGCGCAATGTCGCACGTTAGGGGTTCGGCTGGGGTAGCGAAGGAAAACGCCAACTGCGACATCAGAGCCTCTCCAGCACAAGCTCGAACGTAACTGCGGCGATCACCTCACCCGGATCGCCTTTGAGCGTCACCGGTCGAACCAGTTCGCGATCGAGGAGGAGCGGATCGCGCGTGTAATTGCGAACCGGATCGCCGTCAAACACTGGATCGGTTGCGAAATAAAGCTGCGTCGTGAGCGGCTTGCACCCGGGCGCCTGTACGATGTAGTGAATGTGCTGGCAGACGCGCGCGGGATAGTGACCCGGCATTATGGAATCGAACGCATACGATCCGCCGGCGCCGGACGCCAATGCGACACGGTGGCGGTAGCCATCGAGGTTGTAGTGTCCTTGGTGATCCGCGTGCCAAATCTCGATCAGTGCCCCCTGGATCGAGTTCCCGCGCGTATCGAGAACTCTTCCGCTGACAGCGACGGGCATCCCGGCCTCCCCGGGCTGGCGCAGCTTCGGGTTGTTCGGCGATTTTCGCTTGTAGAACGGCCCGATTTCATTCCAAGGCGTCGCCTTTCTGGATCTGGCGGATGGTTCTTGAGCGAGCGCGACTATTTCGAGCGAGAGCGGCGGCGCGATTTTCAGCACGCCAAGCGCTGAGCATTTGAGCAGAAGATCACGCCGGGTACGAGTCTCGCGACGCATCGATCGCCTCCGTTCTGTTGGGGCTCTTTGGGGGCGTCGTCCATCATACCGCGCACACAATTCGTTTGGTCCAGGACGACAAGTCAAGGCAGGATTGAATGCCAGCCCGTCTTTCCTTACGAGGACAAATGTGCGCGCCGGCACGAAGGTGTCGAAGAAGTCCGCGCCACAAGCTTCGCGAAAACTTGTCCCGAGCCAGATGTGCAGCCGCCTCGACGTCGATTTGAGCCACTGTACTGTCGTAGGCAGTTAGAATCAAGTGACTTGCCAAGAGTTCCCAATCTTTGTGATTGTGGAAGTGGTCATGCTTTTGACGCGACGTGATTTCGGCAAGATTACTTTCGCAGGAACTCAGAGCCTTAGCGCGTCGGCGCAAACCGCGGCCAAGCCGAATCGGTCGTATATCACCGGCGTGCAGTTTGGTTTGCAACCTTTCTGCTATCACGATCTAGCAATGAATCGCGAGAATCGACCCACGCTGGTCCAGCGCTTGGTGCAGAACGGCATGGGCATGGTCGAGCTGCATGCGACGTGGTGTGAGCCACGCTTCGACAGTCCCGGCGTGAGTGCGCGAGAGGCTAGAGAGAAATTGCGGAACTGGCGGTTGACTACAGCGCCGGACTATTACCGAACCATCAAAAAGGAATTCGATGATGCCGGGATCATCATCTTTACTTACTACGTGAACATCAGCGGCAGCGACACCGACGCGGAAATCGACGCCACTCTTGAAGCGGCCAAAACTTTGGGAGCGAAGGGTGTGGTCGGCTCGTACGGGTTGGCTATTGCGCATCGACTGAGTCCTTTCCCGGGCAAGCACAGAATGTTCGTGGGTCTGCATAACCACGACAATTTGTCGGACCCGGATGCGTTTAATACCGAGGCGAGTTTTGAAAAGGGCCTCGCGTACTCACCCAACTTCAAGGCGACGCTGGACGTTCGCCATTTCACAGCAGCCAACGGCGATTGTCTGGGCTTTCTCGAACGTCATCATGAGCGGGTATCCAGCGTCCATCTTGGCGATCGCAGGAAGAACAATGGCCGCAGCACACCGTTTGGCGAGGGCGACGCGCCGATTATCCAAATTCTAAGAATGATCCGGGACAACCAGTGGCCGATTGTCGCTCTTCTGGAATTTGAGCATGGGACTTTGCGCACGGAAGTGGAAGAAGTGCGATTGATGTTCGAGTACTGCAAGCGTGCGATCGCATAAGAATATGTCCAAGCACCTGCCGGTGTACATTCTTTGTGGGCTGATTCTAGCAGCCGGTTTCGCCGCGGCTCAGTCCACGGGGAGCCAGGAATACGACGTCAACTACATCGGCCCTCGCATGGCGGACCCTGTTCTGCAGCACAGCAAAGAGACGTACGTTTTGTTCGGCTGTAGTTATTGTCACGGCCTGTATCTGGCCGCTCGAGGCGAAGCCACGGACCTGATGCATTCGCGCTTAGTAGGGAGAGATGACAACGCGAGTCTCATCGGACCACTTCTGCGCGCCGGTATTCCCCAAACTGCCAAGCTGTCGCCGATGCCACAATTCTCCGATCTTAGCGAGCAGCAGATCTCCGATATTGCAACGTGGATACACTATGCCCGCCAGCAGGGCCGGTACAAGGAACTAACCGAAGCTAAGGACCCAGGCAAGGGCAGCGTTGCGTCCGGAAAAACATACTTCGAAAAGACGTGCAGTTCCTGCCATTCGAGCGTGGGCGAACTGGCCAATGTGTCCAAAGGCCAGGATGCAAATGCGATAAGATCGCGGATCCTGCGCCCGAACTTCCTCGATGCCGCACCTTCATGGAAGCTGGATCGCCTGAATGACACCAAGACGGCCGACGCCCGCCATCGGCATCTTTCGCTTTTGGAAAACTACACGGCCGACGACGTGGCCAACCTGATCGCATATCTGCAGAGTGTGAACTAGAAGGTGTCAGCCGCGGAGCAACCGCTATAGGCCGTCGACAGACACCGCTGCTAGGCGGCAGGACGTTTGAAGACCAGGACCTTCGCGGTAAAAACATAGACCTGCTCCTCTCGTTGATTGAACGTGACGCTGCGCACCTTAACCATCGCCTGATTCGGTTTGGAGCGCGATGGTGTGATCTCGATGATTTCGCTCTCCACGCGCAACGTGTCTCCGGGCCGCGTCGGATTTGGCCAGGCGATCTCACCGCCCGCGCCGATGACGCCGTTTGCGAGCGGCAGACCTCCGGTAACGAGCAGCTTCATAACGGCCGCGGCAGTGTGCCATCCGCTGGCCGACAACCCGCGAAAGACCGTGTTTTGGGCAGCCGTTTCATCGAGGTGGAAGGGCTGCGGATCGAACTCCGCCGCGAAAGCCTTGATGCGATCCTCGTCCATTCGGTACACACCCGACGTGAATCGCTGGCCGACGTGCAGATCTTCGAGGTAAAGCTTCTTGGGTGATTCAACTGCGGGGCTCAAGCCGTGTCTCCAATCTTTTTGAGTCCGTCACGCCGGCGGGTTCGCTCAGGCGATGCCACCGATGATCGCCTCCGATCAACGCGTCCGCTTGAACTGGTCCGTCGGTGCCGGCGGCATAGTTGGGGAAAGACGGAGCAGGCAGCTTCGCCCAAGCCTCTTCGATGGGCGTAATAATCCGCCACTCAGCTTCCACTTCATCGCGGCGCGTAAAAAGAGTCGCCTCTCCGCGCATCGAATCGAGCAGCAGGGTCTCGTAGGCCGGAGGACCTTTGGAGCCAAAAACGGAATCGTAGGAAAAGTTCGCGTCGACTGTGAGGGCACGCATTTGGTTACCGGGCCGCTTGGCGTCGAAGGCGATGCTGATCCCTTCGTTGGGCTGAATACGCAGGGTGATGACATTCGGGCCAATATGCTCCTGCGGAGTGCTGGCAAAAAGCGCCTGCGGAGTGCGCTTGAAGTGTACACGAATTTCGGAGAGCTGCCGCGCCAGCCGCTTGCCAGTACGAATGTAGAACGGTACGCCGGCCCAGCGCCAGTTATCGACGTAAAACGCCACGGCGGCGAATGTCTCGGTGACTGATTTGCCACCGACGTTGGGCTCTTGCCGGTAGCCTGGGACCTGCTTGCCGCCTATCTCGCCTGGGCCGTATTGCCCGCGGACCGTTCGTTTTGCTACTTCATCCGCCGTCATTGGCCGGATGGAGCGAAATACTTGAACCTTTTGTTCGCGCACTGAATCCGCGTCGAAAGCAACAGGCGGCTCCATGGCCGTCAGCGCCAAGAGCTGAAGCAGATGATTTGCAACCATATCGCGCAGCGCGCCGGTCTCTTCATAGAAGCTTGTTCTGCCCTCGACTCCAACTGTTTCGGCGGCGGTGATTTCAACGTGATCAATGTAGTTCCGGTTCCAGACCGGCTCGAATAGAGAATTGCCAAAGCGGAACACCAGGATGTTCTGAACTGTTTCCTTCCCCAGGTAGTGATCGATCCGATAGACGTCCTTCTCATCAAAAGCTTTGTGTACAACTTCATTTAATTCGCGGGCCGAGGTCAGATCGTGGCCGAAAGGCTTCTCGAGGACGATACGGGTCCACCCCTTTCCCCCGCGATTCAGTCCCGCAGCGGCGAGGCCTTCAATCACCGGACCGGCCACCGATGCGGGGGTAGCAACATAGAACAACCGATTCGGGCTCGATCCGGCGCGTTGCATCTGGTCGAGCTGATCTCGAAGTCGATTGTAGAACTGGCCGTCGTTAATATCGCCGACAAAGTAGTTGAGGCGCTTTTCGAACTCACGCCAGCCTGATTCGGTGAAGTCACGAGCGTCGCTAGAGCCGGCCAGTGCTTCTCGCACTTTGGCGCGGAAATCCTCAGATCGCATCGGGGTTCTGCCCACGCCCAAAACTTCGAACTGCGGATTCATGCAACCCACGCACGACAAATTGTAGAGTCCCGGAATCAACTTTCGCCGTGTCAGATCTCCAGATGCGCCGAATATGACTAACAAACACGAGTCTGCTGCAGGCAAAGGCTCGATGGAAAATTTTTCAAGAGGGTCTACTTCGATAACGGCAGCCAAGAGATCGCCTCCACGAGCAATGTCATTTGTATAGATGCATTGCGCGACGGCAAAGCTTCGACCGTAGCTAGTTGAGCGTGCTGGCGCTTAAGGCCCAAAGGATCAGTTTCAGGGCACCGAATTGTAGCGCCAAAGCCAATCCGAGGCAGGCGGGAAGTATTGTAAGGACCACGAGAAGCTCCATCGGTCCTCTGTCGAGCACGTGAATTGCCAATTCTTGGAGGAAATTATCCGTCCGAGACGATACGGACGAGTGGTCAGGAGGGCCCGGGGGGACTTTTGGGGCTTCCCAAAAGGACAAATCCTCTATATAATACCGCAACAGTATCTCTGTATAGGATCGTGTTTCAGGGTGTGCCGGTCTTCTGGGTGAAATAGACCAAACGTCAAAGGAGACGAAATGAGCGGAGCCAAGTTTGCCCTCTGTGTCGTTGCGGGAACCATAGTTTTAATGCTGCTGCCAATGCTGGCTTTAGCACAAAGCACAATTTCCGGTGTCGTGAAAGACACCAGCGGCGCGGTCGTGGCCAACGCGACAGTAGAGGCCGCTAGCGAAGTCCTCATCGAACGGGCACGCACCGTCACCACTAACGCCGAGGGGCGATATGCCATAGTCGACCTCAGACCCGGCACGTACACCGTAACCACAACATCTCCAGGGTTCACGACCGTCAAGCAGACAATTGAAGTCCCGGCAAATGTAACCGTGCCAGTGGACGCGGAGTTGAAGATCGGCTCGGTCGGCGAGACGGTGAACGTCGAGGCTCGCGTCGCCACCGTAGACGTTGAGAATGCTGCGCATCCGCAAACGTTGACGCGATCGGAAATGGACGTGCTGCCGACTGGCCGTTACATGCAATCCATCGCCTCCTATGTGCCCGGCGCGCATTTAAACCTGCCCGACATCGGCGGCTCGCAGCAGATCGAGCAAAACTACATCTCGATTCATGGAAACGGATCGGTGCACGACACCTATTTGTTCGATGGCATGCTGGTAAATACCACTTATCTGGATGGTCAGATCCAGCAGTACATCGACAATGCGGCCATTCAAGAGACGACGTACCAGTCGAGCAACGTGACTGCCAACGCATCGGGCGGCGGGATGTTCACCAATCTTGTCCCGAGGGATGGCGGCAATCAATATCACCTCAACATTTTTGCCGGAGGAAGCGCCGGCAGCGGCTGGTGGCAGGCCGACAATCTTGACAAAACGCTGGTGGCCCGGGGATTGAGCCAGCAGGTCAAGACCGTCAAGATCGAAGATTTCGATGGCTCGTTCGGCGGACGCATCATAAGGGACAAGCTGTGGTTTATGTTAACCGGACGCGAACAGGTCACGTTCACGCAAGCTGGAGCTTCTACTTATCCTGACGGGAGCCCGGGCATTCAGGATGGATACATTCATGCTGGCTCAATACGCCTGACTTATCAAATGAACGCGAAGAACAAGTTCAGCGCCTTCATGACGCGCAACTGGAAGTTCAAGGCTCATGAGATCTTCGATGGCGGCCAAGAAGGATTCATTCCCGCCGACCCAACCATCAGTTCCACGCAGCGGAACAAGTGGCCGATGTACTATATTCTGCAAACCAAGTGGACGGGCATCCTCACGCCACGCCTGATTACTGAAGCCGGCATGTCGATCAGCCATCTGGATTACAACGATCTTTATCAGGAAGGCATCGATGCGGCGCCCAATACCCCCGAATGGTATTCGAGGACGACGGCTAGGGACACTGGTACTCTCAGACGCTACTTCGCCGGCCGCGACAATCAGCATTTCCAAACCAGCAGGAGCTACTTTAGCGGAGGCGCCAGCTACATCACCGGTTCACACCAGATCCGTACCGGCATCCAGTACAGTTTCGGACCCTACCACGTGAGCGTGAATAAGAACGGTGACGGCTACATGGTGTTCACCAACGGTCTCCCCGTGAATTTCGTCGCCAACAACACTCCCTACTTTCAATGGCCGCGTCTAGACGCTGATGTGGGGATCTTCTTGATGGATACATGGCATTACAAACGCTTGGCGATTACGGCCGGAATCCGCTGGGAGTACATTGCCTCCGAGATCGAGGCCGAGAATGCGCCGGGCGGCCGGTTTGTTTCGGCTCGCACCGTCCCCAAGACCACTTGCGACACCGTCAAAGGAATGGGCTGCTGGAAAGATTGGGCGCCGCGGCTTGGCGTCGTCTATGACGTGTTCGGTAATCACAAGACCGCCATCAAAGCAGGCTTTGGAAAGTACAACGCGCAGTACAGCACCGGGTTTACGAACAACTTCAATCCGATGACGGGCGTCACGCAAAATGTAACTTGGAATTTCCCGGATCCGAAAGCAGCCGGGTCGCCGTGCGCTCCGGTCACATTCGCTGGAGTGATCGCACCGAATCCGAAATGTTTCCCGACCGGCGGCTTTTCGGGTGCCGGCGCTCTCGCTGGCGTCGGCGCGGGTACGCTAGGCCCCAGCACCAATCCGGCGTTCGGAAGCGTCGCTGCCGGCACAGGCGTCAATCTCGATCCCAACTGGCATCGCGATTACAACTATCAGTACAACGCCGGGCTTCAGCAGGAGCTCGCGAAAGGCGTAACGCTGAATCTAAGCTGGTACCGGCGCTCCCAGTATCAACAAACGCTGGTTCTGAACTATGCCGTGCCTTTCTCGGCGTGGACGCCGCTCACGATCACCAACCCTCTTGATGGTACACCGATCACGTTTTACAACCTGACTAAGCCCGCCACTACACCGGTTCTGTGGCAAACGAATGCGCCCCAAAGCCTGGTGCGAAACGTGTACACCGGTTACGAAGCTTCTGTAATAGCGCGTATGCCCCGCGGAGCGTTCGCTGCGTTCGGCTGGACGGTCGATCGCGACCTGGATCGTTCCTGCGCACAGAGCGCCGGCACCTTTACCTTCATCAGCGGTAACAAACTCAACAATCCGAACACGCTGCGCTTCTGTGACATGTTCGGCGATTTATATCAGGAGCTCGGCAAGATCGACAGCCCGCCTTGGCAACACACTTTCACGGCGCAAGGATCGATGCCGATTCGCTGGGGCCTAGTGGGAAGCATTTCCTTCCTCAGCAACCGCTACCAGGGAAGTTTTCAGCCCACCGGGACCACGGGCGCGGTGGTCAACGATGGATACCTGGCGCGTACTTGGGCGCTCACGGCCAACACCGTCTACCCGGCTAATTGTGTTGGGTGCACGCCGGGCTCAAGAGTCTTTCCCACCGGCACAGTGCTGGGCCAGAGCTCGGAAACGATCAATCTCGTTGCGCCCGGCAAAGTGCTCACACCGCGACTCAATCAGTTTGATGTGAGCTTCAAGAAAACATTCCGGTTCAGAGACAAGTATATAATCGAGCCCGAAGCTCAGATCTTCAATCTCTTTAACAGCAACGCGGCTGTGTCTGAATCAGTCGCACTCGGCGGCGATGCATCGCCATACTTGCCGAAATCAGCTTGCGGTAATTCGACTGCCGCGAACTGTGGTCTAGGCGGCCCGGTGACTGTGATCACTAACCCACGCCTTCTGAGGCTTGCGCTGTTGTTCAGGTTCTAACCGGGCTGATTCTTACTGGATGCTGATCAGCGGCCGGAGGCGTCGAACGTTCTCCGGCCCGCGCAATTGCTGAAGGGCTTTCGTCTCTATCTGTCGTATCCGTTCGCGGGTCAGCCCAAACTGGTGGGCTATTTCTTCGAGCGTGTGCTGGCGTTCAAAGCCGATCCCAAAGCGCATGCGGACAACCCTCTCTTCACTTGGCGAGAGGCTCTTGAGAACGTCTGCGGTGCCGGCGCGAACGTCTGCCTCGAAGACCGCTTCGGTTGGCGATCCAATCCAGTGGTCCTGGAGAAGATCGCCCAGAACGGACTCTCCGTCCTTTCCGACGGGAAGGTCCAGCGACACCGGATCGCGTGAAATCGCCCTCAGTTCCTCGATCTTGTTCGCTTCCGTGTTCAGCCGCCTTGCAATTTCCTCGTTGGTTGGTATACGGCCTAGCTCTTTTTCCAATTCGCGTGAGGCCCGCAGGAACTTGTTCATAGACTCGTTCATGTGTACGGGGATGCGGATGGTGCGCGACTTATCCGCGATGGCGCGAGTCATTGCCTGGCGTATCCACCACGTCGCATACGTTGAGAATTTGTACCCCAAGTGATAGTTGAATTTATCGGCAGCTCGCATGAGCCCGATGTTGCCCTCCTGAATCAGGTCCAGAAGGTGCAGGCCACGATTCACGTATTTCTTCGCGATAGAAACAACCAGACGGAGATTGGCTTCGACGAGCGCCTTCTTGGCAGCCTCGGCTTCCAACTCGCCTTGCTCCACTGCTTTCAGCCAGCGGCGCATATCGCCCAAGCTTGATCCGCCCAACTCACGAATCGTACGCTTCAGGTCGCGGATCGGCGCCTGATTGGTTTTCGGCCGGGCCTGAAGCTTCGACAGTTGTTTCTCGAGAGAATGGCGATGTTCGGCGGCGCGCTGAAGAGCGTCGCGGAATTCCCTCCACTGAGCCGGGAGGAACGTGATTCTCCGCATCTGCCGGGAGCACATCACTGTGACCCGGAGCATTTTTCTGGTTAGCTTTGCCTTCGACTCGCGCTTAGATGCCGCGGGGAGCCTGCGTTCGAGAAGTGAGAGCTCATGTTCAAGTTCAGTCAATTTGCTGAATTGCCGCATGGCATCAGCCCGGGCGCGACGTTTTGCCGGCTCATCGGCGCCCTGGATGCTCAAAAGATCCGCGGCAGGGAACTTTCCGGCAACGATATCCTCGTACATCGCAAGCGCCATCGCACGGACCAGCGGCGAGCGCGAGAGCGCCTTCTGGATCCGTAGTATGCCTCGCTCCATGCGGCGTGCAAGAGAAACCTCGGCTTGACGGTTGAGCAGCGATACTGATCCCATCTCCCGCAGGTAAACACGTACGGGGTCGTCGGTATAGTCGGCTCGCTCCTCGGCGGATTCGTCGGAGACGGGCGTAGACTCCTCGCCCTCTTTTGCTTCCGGGTCGGCGAAATCCGCCTCATGCATTGCGAAGCTGGTTGCGTCCGCAGAGTCTCCGAGAACATGCTCGTAAAGTTTTTCCATCAAAGCTCCCTGACAATAGCTGGCTGTTGGTTACGCTGACAAGGCAGGTAGTCTGGGCCGATTCTGGCGGTGCCCAAACCTTAGGATGCAAAAAAGGTTGGTTTGGTTGCAAGTGCCAGCAACCGGGAGTGTTGGGCGCTTAAGTGGCCCGATCCCCGTATCTCGTTCTTCTGATTGGAGTATTAGGGCTTCTATGATAAGAGAGGCGGATTTCATTTGGGCGGCTCCTTCGCCGCCTCTTCGCCGGTTTTCTTGGACGTTTGAGCCGACAGCAGCATGTCCTGCATGATCCTGAAGTTTCCTTCATGGCAGGCCAACTCGTAGATCTTATCCTCGGTATGCTTGAGGCGAAGCACCGCCGTCCACGGCCTTGTCCACGTGGCCGGATCCTCAACTGTAATCTCGTATCGGATCTCGTTCGCCGCCACCCGGCTAAAGCGCTCTACCAGGTGCAGTTGATCGGCTGATCCTAAAAAATTATCTTTCGGGGAAAAGTTAGTAGTATCGACAACCAGAGTCTGGCCTTCCCAACGACCCACCGAATCCCCGTTCCATGTCCGGATGTTCTGGGGGAGATGCGGGCGGCCATCGAGGGGAATGATGCGCGCATCGTGTATGGCTTCCATGACCACGACTACGTAACCCGGGCTCTGAAAAATCTGGTAGTAACTGGTGAACGGTCCGGGACGAGGCATCGGAACGCCAAAAGTGATGCAACGCTGAAACGTGGTCATTTCTTCCGGATTGAGGGGAGGGCTTCGCATCGCGGTCGCCGTTGCATCGGCCGCTCGTCTCCGCTGCCCGTCCGGCGTGTAGGAAGGAAGTCTTCCATCTGGAGGATCTACAATCAGCGACGTCCGATTATCGAACTCCCGGTCGACGAACAGGGCCAGGCCGGTCGCGTTTTCATTCCGGAACTGTTGAACATCCGCCAACGCC
>JACXTT010005168.1_pt1 | contig 19058 bp, 19 predicted proteins | sample 9270951 | NCBI WGS metagenome assembly JACXTT01 (sample SAMN15532306, study PRJNA645909) | rock metagenome | isolation source: weathered quartz diorite | place: Puerto Rico | collected 2017-06-21 | reverse complement strand
GGTCCATGGGTGACGTTTGGCTCCACGGCATAGGGCACCTCCTCCGGTGCCCGTGACTATGACCAAACTGTTACCCATGTGTCCGGACGAAAGTGTTACCGATGTCTGGGGACCGTACCGAGATGGCAGCTCACCAATCACTGGAGCCGACCGCACCGAGCCCTCCGGTTCGCCGCGCTCGTTGTATCGGTGCGCACCGGCTCTGGGTAGTGCGGTCGCGTGCCGTTGAATCGCTAGCTCAGGACGAGACACGGGTCGTGTCGCACTTGTCAGGAAAGGGAAAAGAAACGGTATGGCTCACAAAAAAATCTCGATGGAACACGATAAGAGAATCGCTCTGGTGGCACACGACAATAAAAAACAGGATCTGATCGAGTGGGCCAAATATAATAGAACGCTCTTGGCTCACCACCGGCTTTATGCCACGGGCACCACCGGCTTGATCTTGGAACAGGAACTCGGCTGCGAGATCACCAAACTCCAGAGTGGACCGTTGGGTGGTGATCAGCAGATTGGCGCCAAGATCGCAGACGGCGAGATCGATTTTCTCATCTTTTTCTCAGATCCGCTCGAACCGCTGCCCCATGATCCGGACGTGAAAGCGCTGGTGCGCTTAGCGGTGGTGTGGAACATTCCGATTGCGTGCAATCGCGCGTCGGCCGATTTCATGATCTCCTCCCCCTTGATGGACGGCGACTATGATCGCCTCGTGCCCGACTACGATCAGTATCGAACGCGGAAGATCGCAAGGGGCGAGTGAGGGTCCTCGTCGAACACCTCGCGACATCCGACTGATGGGATGAGCTCGACTCCGTGAGGCCGCAGGGGAAAGCGCAGACGCAAGACGAGCTCGCGCGGCTCTGGGCCGATCCGAATCACTGGACCCCTCCCGGAATTTATCGGTGCGCGGCCGATCCGCGGGTCATCGTCCCGAAGCGGCGGCCCTGGGCGGGGTGGACGATCAACTTCGCTCACCCCGCGGCGTGGCCGGTCCTGGTTCTGGCCGTGCTCGTCGCCGTCGGCCCACCGCTGTTGTTGGTCGTGCTGGGGAAGGTCACCGCGCTCCGAGTCATCTTTGCCGTTGCCGTTTCGCTCCTCGTGCTCATCGGCGGTTCGACCTGGGAATCCTCCCGCGAGCGGTGACACCGGCAACGGCCTCGCGCATGCGAGGACCGACCGCGATGCGTCGGATGGAGTCGTTCGTTCCTCGAAGTAGTCTTTACGAGATCGTCATGACAGGCCCACACTCGGGTGTTACACTCGACTTCGGGGCGTGGGACGCCGCTCCGGGGGGATTCAGAGGATGGCTCAGGCGCGAGGTGAGCACGCAGTGATCGGTAGACCACGACCAGTCCGGCGATCTCCGCGATGACGGTTCCCCCGACCTTCGATCGATCCGCAGCCGGCGACCGCCAGGTGATCCACGATGTGAATACCTCGGGCTGGCACGTGGTGCAGGTGGCGCCCCAGGGAGGACACCATGGATGGGCGTCATCGGTCGGCCTGTTTCACACGTTCCGGCATTCCGAAATCGTGATCTTCGGTCTGCCGGACGACGTGATGGGCACGCTCATCGACACGATCGGCCAAACCATCCGCTCGGGAGGGGCCTTTCAAGACGGCCACGAGAACCTCGACCTCATGCGCCCGTACCGGTGTGTATTCAGGGCCGTCGAGCCGATCTGGTACGCCCCGATCTTGGCCCACGCCACGTGGTTCTACGGCGGTCACGACTTCCCCGCCCTCCAATTATTCTGGCCGGACCGCGAGCATCGGTTTCCTTGGCAGGAGGCGTTCGATCCTGAGTTAGGGTCCTTTCAACCCCTGCTCTTTCATCGCGAGCCCCAACGAGCCGGACTTGAGTCGTGGGCCGCGAACCCGAGGACGGACGGAACTCCTTAACGCGGCCCGCGGCCCATGCAACCTATCCCCTCGCCCTGAGAAAAGCGGCTCAGGGCTGGACCATCCGCCGACCGGGACCCCAACCGGAAGACATCCACTTCCGTCTCGCCAAACACAGCGCCACCAAGGCCATGACCAAAAGGTCGGCCGCCTTCCAGGGGCCCGGCGGGTCGCCATTCCGTGGCGCAATCATGCCACACCCCCCGACGGGGTTCTGGGGGGTGCCGCTGTCGGAACCGAATGGGGTGGCTGAGGTATAGACGGTGCTTTGGCGGTTGCCCGAAGCGTCGTACGTCGCGGCCGAGTAAAAATACGTGACGCCGGCCGACAGATTCTGATGCGTGGTGGTCATGGCTTGGCCGGGCTGTCCAGAAAAATCACCGAGAAGCGCTCCGTCGTCCGGGTTTGCCGGGAATCGATCGGTCCGGTACCGGATGCGGACCCCTGTGAAGTCGGCGTCCGGTGGATTGACCCAGGCCAACGTGATCTGGCCGTTCTCGCCGGTCGCTGAGAAATCCCAAATATCCTGCGGAGGGGTCGTGTCGAGCACGGCCGCGGTGGTGAAGGTGAGTGAACTCGACTGTGCGGTATTCCCCGCGGCATCGGTCGTGATCACCCGGTAGACATAGGCGGTCGCCGGCGTCAGCCCGGTCAGCGGACGACGGTGGCTTGTCACTGGGGTTGCGTCCAGCGGCGATGAGAGGTTGAACGAGAGGTCTACACTGTACTGAACCAAGGACGTTCCGGCTTCATTGGTGGCCCAAGTGATCTCAGCCGAGTTGGACGTGATGGTTCCTGCCGTGATGGCCGAAATGGTCGGCGCCGTGGTATCGGGCGCGGCCGGGGTGGCCAAGGTGTTGTCCGCGGAGGTCGCCACGTTGCCCGATCCGTCGACGCTCTTGACCCGGTAGTGGTAGGTGGTCGACGGAACGAGATTGGTCAGGGTTCGACTGTGACTGGTGACGGGCGTGGTGTTGACGGTGGACGATGATCCGTACCCCGTGGTGAGCCCGTAGTCCACCACGGAGGTGGCGGGTTCGTTCGTGCCCCACGTGATGATCGCGCCGCTGGTGGTGATCGCGCTGGCGGTGATACCCGACAGGACCGGGGCGGTCGTGTCCGGGACCGCGGTCGTGGTGAAGGTGGAATCTCCCGACGTCCCTAGGTTGCCCGCCGCGTCGCGATTTCGGACCCGGTAATGGTAGGTCGTGGATACCGACAGTCCCGTGAGCACACGGCTGTGAGCGGTGACGAAACTCGTGGTTTCCGGCAGCGCCGACCCGTAAGAGCTGGTCGTGCCGTACTCGACGAGACTGGTTGCACCCTCGTCGGTCGTCCACGTCACCGCGGCACTGCTGCCCGTGATGCTGCCGGCCGAGACGTTCGCAATGAGGGGGGCAGTCGTATCGGGTGCTGCGGACGTGGTGAAGGTGTTGTCGGCCGACGACGCCGCATTGCCGGCGGCATCGATACTCCTGACGCGGACATGGTAGGTGGTGGAAGGGCTCAACCCGGTGAGCGCCCTGGTGTGGCTGGTCACGAGTGCCGCGTCGAGCGCCGATGATGTGCCGTACGCGGTCGTGGTCCCGTAATCCACTTGTGAACTCGATACCTCGTTGGTCGTCCAGGTCACCGTCGCGCCGGCGTTCGTGATCCCGCTTGCCGCGACGGCCGAAATGGTCGGTGCCGTGGTGTCGGGCGCGGCCGGGGTGGCCAAGGTGTTGTCCGCGGAGGTCGCCACGTTACCCGATCCGTCGACGCTCTTGACCCGGTAGTGGTAGGTGGTCGACGGAGCGAGATTGGTCAGGGTTCGACTGTGGCTGGTCACGGGCGTGGTGTTGAGGGTGGACGACGATCCGTAGGCCGTGCTGAGCCCGTAGTCCACCACGGAGGTGGCGAGCTCGTTCGTGCTCCACGTAATGATCGCGCCGCTGGCCGTGACCGCGCTGGCGACGATGCCCGACAGGACCGGGGCGGTCGTGTCCGGGGCCGCGGTCGTGGTGAAGGTGAAGTCTCCCGACGTACCGAGGTTGCCCGCCGCGTCGAGGCTTCTGACCCGGAAATGGTAGGTCGTGGAAGCGCTCAGCCCGGTGAGCGCCCTGGTGTGACTGATCACGAGTGCCGTGTCGAGCGCCGATGATGTGCCGTACGCGGTCGTGGTCCCGTAGTCCACCTGCGAGCTCGCGATTTCGTCGGTTGCCCAGCTGATCGTTGCCCCGACGTTGGTGATGGCATTGGCCGTGACGGCTGAGAGTGCGGGCGGCGTCGTGTCGACCACGGATTTACTGACTTCGTTGGACGCCCCGCTCTCATTCCCCGCGGTATCGTACGCCGTGACGGCGAAATAGTAGGTGCCAACTCCCAAACCCGTCACGGTGTACGTCGTCGTATTGCCTGCGTCGGTGACCGCCGAGTATGTTCCGGCGGCGGTCCCATAATACACGTGATACCCCGCCAGGTCCGCTTCGGCGTTGGGGACCCAAGTGAGGGTGGCATCGCCTGCGAGTGCGTCGACGTGAAATACCAAGGTGGTGTAGATTATCGCAGCGACGACGACCCAGGCAGGGCGGCGATTGCCGGATGCCTCGAAATTGCGTCGGCGCGATCGTGTCTGCGTCAGCATGGTCTCGATTCCGCATGATGTGGCGTGTGCATGGCGATGGGTTCTGTTGAGCAAGCGATATGCCACGTGGGGAGCCTGAACCGAGCGATGTCGTAAGGCGTTGTTTTTGGCGCGACTTGTCCTGATGACGGCGAATCAGAGCGATGGCGGGGTGCCGGAATTCCAGCCCCAGATCCGTGATGTCGATTACGGAAACGGCGTTAAACCGCCGTCCATGGCCTTCGTGGGATGGGAGAGATACCGAGGGCTGCGTGATCGATATCACACCGGACACGCGGTGGACGTGCACGGCAGGAGAAAAAAGCGCACGGGAACCGTCCTCCCGCCGATCAAGGGCTCGCGGCGATTCGTTCGCGAGCGCGAGCGCGTCGCGCTGACTGGAATTCGACAGAAGAGCAGGCAAATCGCCGATTTTCCGGCAGCGCGTGCTCCCACCGAAGGGCTGAACGTCGCGGTGCGACGCCACGTCCAAGGTCGTCTTGGCGATCGGGGACCTCCGGGACGCCCGATGTTCGCCAGCGCCTGGTTCGCCAAAACTTGAGGCGGTTCTTCTCGCGTGCTAGCATCGCGACGTGGATCAGGTATCCCCCGCGCTGCTCGGCGTCGGCATCCCGAATGCGTTCATCCTCGGGTTTCGGTCGGTGGTCATCGATCGGCCGGTCCCATGTGTCTTCCGGTTTGCGGTGGGAGCCAACAGCGTTGTTCCTCGGCGGGACGGAAGGCGTGGCCAGTGAAGCTCTGCGTGAAGGTCGTTCCGAAATCATCGCGAAACTGCGTGGCAGGATGGATGGGCGAGACGCTCAAGATTTGCGTGACGGCACCTCCGGAGCGAGGGAAGGCCAACGCTGCGGTAGAGGAAGTCTTGGCCGGTGCTCTGGGGGTGCCGAGGGACTGCGTCCGGGTGGTCGCCGGGTACACCTCGCCACGGAAGGTGGTTGAGATCGACGGCGTGGAGGACCACGAGGCACGTCGCCGCCTCGCGTTCCGAACGACCGACTAAGGCGTCACCGCCGTAGTTCCTGGCTTTAAGGTTGTTCCTGGTGGCAGGAACGGCAGGCCCCGGACACGGTGCCGGCCAGAAAATAGTTCGGCGGGTCGTGCTCGGCTGCGCGACGAGCTGCCTCGATGTCCTGCCGAAAGGCTTTGATGTTTCGGTCGATGAGCGGATGGTTGCTCCGCTGTCCCCCCGGGTCCAATTCCGTTGCCGTGGTTTCCATCGCGCGCAAGATCTTCACGACTTGGGCCTGTTGGTCGGTACTCTCAGGGGTGGGCTCGCGTAGAATGCGGTCGAGCGAGCGAACATGACGGGCCAGTTTCAACATCGCGGACTCGACTTGGCTCTGCTCGAGGTATTTGAAATCCGGCGGATACGTGAATCGCCGAATCTTGGCCGGATTGCACCCCGCGATGAACGTGGCGCCGAGTGCGGCAGTGAGCAGGAACAAGATTGTAAACCGAGATGATGGCATCCGTGCCTCCGCGTCGTTGTGCCGAAGCACGACCAAGCCTACTGTTTCGTCATTCACGCTGTCAACGGACGTCCAAAAACTACCCAAGATGTCATTGCCGAAGCGCCAGCCCCCTTGAATCTGCGACGGCCTAGTGGTCTGGCCTTGGCGAGCCGATTATCCGTAAATCCCTCCAGAGCGTTGCCGAAATTTCGTCAATCGCTGGTCGATTACGATGTTGTTGGTGACCGATCGTGTCGCGTAATCGACGTGCGAATTCTGTGTTTGCCGAGGGTTCGGAGGCCTGAGGACCTCGTCAAGTGCTCGTTAGGCGGTGTCTTGTATCCTGGTATACCTCTTGCTTAAAGAGGCGAGGTTGTTCTGCGACCTCTTCTCTTGCCGAGGCGAGACGGATTACTGGAGCAGACTGATGAGGAGAACCCGATCGTCGTTGGTGCGGCTGGCGGCCCTGGTGTGTGGTCTCTTGCTGAATGTGGCGACGCTGGTCGGTGGGAAGGACAGTGGGGCCGTAGAACAGCGAGGCCCGGCCACGCCGCAGCAGGTCTTCGACCACGGTAGGACCGCGTTCCCTTTGACCGGTCAGCACAAAACGCTCGATTGCGAGGCGTGCCATGCCGGTGGGCGCTACGAGAACCTCTCCACCGAGTGCGGATCGTGCCATAAGCTGCCCCAAAAACACGTGGTGGATCAGCGGACGTCCCTGGGTATGGGGGGGTGCAGCGCCTGCCATTCGACCAATGACTGGGCGGGCGCGTCTTTTTCACATCTCCCGGCCCTCACCGCAGGGAAGTGCGACACGTGCCACAACGGGCGAACGGCGGTGGGCAAGCCGGCGGGACATTTGGCGACGACGGCGCAATGTGACCAGTGCCACACGACAACGAGCTTTGTAGGCGGGGCGTTCCGGCACGACCCGGCGACGACGGCCGGGAAGTGCGACACGTGCCACAACGGGCGAACGGCAATCGGCAAGCCGACGGGCCATCTGGTGACGACGGCGCAATGTGACCAGTGCCACGCGACGACGAGCTTCGTAGGCGCGACGTTCCGGCACGATCCCGCGGCGACGGCAGGCCAGTGCGACACGTGCCACAACGGACGAACGGCGACGGGCAAGCCATCGACGCACCTGACAACGACGGCACAGTGCGATCAATGTCACCGAACCACCGGCTGGACTCCGGCCAGCTATGCGAATCATATGAATCCCCAGTTAATCGGCGGCCATTCGCGCTTGGACTGCAAGGTGTGTCATCCCCAGTCGTTCTCGACGGCCTTGTACCGCGACGGTGTCCAGTACGGGTTCTGCTCCAATTGTCATCGCAGGGATTACAAGTATCCGGGCCCGGACGAGCATCGTAATAAGGGGACGACGTTCGACACCTCGCTGCAGATCAATGCCAATTGCGCGGCCTGTCATCGTCATGCCGGTTATCAGGGATTCTAGCGCGGTATGCGATGGTTCTCGATGGCGATAGTGAGTCTCGTCCTGTTGGCCCAAGGATGCACGTGGATGACCAAGCAGACGAGTCCTTCCCCGGCCTTTACGAACGGCGAGATCAAGACCGCGTATCACGACGGTGAGACCGCGCTGCGAAACGGGGATTACGTCAAGGCCCGCCGGGTCTTGATGCAAATCATTTCGAACTTTCCCGGGGAAAACGACCTCGCTCAGGTGCAATGGCTGATCGCGAAAAGCTACGATCTCGAAGGGCGGACGTCGAACGCGCTCTCGGAGTACAAGCGGTTCTTGCGAAATTATCCGGGACACCCCAACGCGCAGGATGCGGAGGATCGGATCCGGCAGCTCGATCGACTGCTCACGCCCGTGCGGCCCGTGCCCAAGAAGGCGGTCCGAGTCATGGGCAACCTCTCAACCGACTACGAGTTCGGCGAGGATCTTGATCCCGCGAAAAGCACCACAATAGACCGCGTCTCGGCTCGCTTGGACCTTCAGGTCCGCAACCTGGACGATGGCCGAGCGAAGATCGTGTTTAGCGGTTTGCGGACGCTCGACCTGTTGGACACCCGCAACGACCGCGCCAGGATCCAAAAACTCTACGGGGATTGGCGGAACACGGCCGACACCGTCACGGCACGGCTCGGACGACAGCCCGCCACGGCCGGGGGATTGTCGAACCGCTACGATGGGATGGAGCTCCATTACCGGCCGCTGCCGGCGCTGTCCCTGGATGCGGCGTCGGGATTCCCCGTGGACTTTCTCAAACGGGGTTCGGTGGACACGGACACCTACTTCTATGAGGCCGGATTCAGTATCGTGAATCTCGCGGACACGGCCGGTCGGTTCTACGCGGTCCGTCAATTCAACGAAGGGATCACGGAACGCGAAGCGTTGGGAGCCAATCTTCAGCAAACCTGGGGGCGGGTGGGCTTGGTGGGCAACGTGGACTATGATCTCCACTTTGGCGATTTTAACGACCGGTTCGTCTCGCTCGACTATGCCGTCCGAGACGACCTGCGTCTGAACGTGGCCCGCGATCTCCGGAAGGATCCATACCTCCAGATGAGCACCTCCCTGCAAGACGCGTCGGCCTCGGCACAAGGCGTGACCTCGCTCAAGGACTGGGTCGCCCTCCTCGGCGAGGCGGCGGTCATGGACATGGCCCGGACGCATACCATCGATTCGACGGACACCCGGTTGGGGCTGCGGTGGACGATCAGCCCAACGTGGTCGGCGAACGCGGACTACTCCCACGGCCTCAGCACGATCGTCCAACCGGGCGGAGGCTCCACCGACCGGACCTTCGACCGCGTGTCCGTCTATGTCGCTCAATACAACGCGTGGCGCGTGCCGGATACCGCGTCGCTGCTCGTCATTCACCAGACCGGTTCTGATCTGGCCAGTGAGACGCTCTATCTCAACGCCGGCGAGCGTCTCACTGCATGGGCCCTGCTCCAACTCAAGAGCCGGATCGAATACACGAACTTCAAGAACGGAGGAACGTCCGACTCAGTGCGTTACGTACCCGGTCTCGCGCTCAATCTGGAACCGACCAATACGGTCAGCGTGACGGCTGAAGCCGAATACACGATGGAGGACCGGCTCTACGAGGCTTCGCTCACCTCGTTGTTCTGCCGGTTGAATGTGACCGTATCGTTCTGATATCCATGCGGGGACGTCGCGGTTAGGGTGAGGTGCAGTTCCAACAAGGAGGAGACAGATGGCGAAAGAATACGCGGTGGCCAAGGCGAGCGAGGTGGGGCCCGGAGCCCGCAAAGTCGTAAAGGTCAATGGAGCCGAGGTCCTATTGATCAACGACGGGGGCCAGCTCTATGCGATCAACAGCGTGTGTCCCCACGAGGGCAACTCCTTGTGCGAGGGTGAGGTGAAAAACTGCACGATCGTCTGCCCGACCCACGAGTGGGAGTTCTCGCTCAAGACCGGCGAGTCAGAGGAGCACCCGGGGTTTGAGGCTGAGACATACCCCGTACGAGTTGACGGCGCGGAACTGAAGATCACGATGTAAACCGGTTCCCTCGCGGCATTGACCGCTTGGGGAGACCACGAGGCCCAATGGACGCCACACTTTCGCAGACCGAAGTCGCTCCGATCCGCCTGCAATGGATCCGCCCGTCGTCCGGAACCCTTCGGGCGCTCAAGTTCCTGGTGTCTGCCCTGATCTGGGGCGTAGGACCGTTCTACGTCATCGCGTTCGAGCCCTACACGTCCGATTCGCCGTTCGGGATGTCGCTGGGAGCCGCGGGGTTGTCGTTGATGGTCCTCGGAGCGGGGATGTACTCGCTTCGCAAGCGGGTCGCGGCGCTCAAGAAGCTCGGCAAACTCTCCGGATGGCTCAACACCCACATCCTGATGTGCCTGATCGGTCCGACCTTCATCATGTATCACGCGACGTTTAACATCCTGGCCCCCAACTCCGGCGTGGCGGTGTACAGCATGCTCATCGTTGTCGGAAGCGGTCTGTTCGGCAAGTACATCCACGGCCACATCCTCCAGACGCTCGGCGGCGAGCGGGCCGGGCTCAAACAGTTGGAGAAGCAGCGGCAGTTGATCGACGTGGAGGTCGCCGAAAAAAACGGAGTTTCGCAAAGCCTTCTCGAGAAGATCCAACAGTTCTTCGCCTTGCGGACGGCGGGCAAGAACGTCGGCGTCGTGCGCTCGTTTTACTTATTGCTGAAACTCGACGTGCTGGAACGAACGATTCTCCGCCAGACTGCCGACGAGTTCAGCGCGGATCTTCTTGCGCGCCGGCACCTCGCTCCCCGAGAACGCGCGATGCTTGAGGTGGAGGGTATCCAAGGCATCGCGATCAAGACCGGCTTCGAGAAGCGCATCGCCCTCATGGAAGCCACCGAGCGTGCGTTTCGTTTCTGGCACCACCTGCATCTCCCACTGTTGGTCGTGCTCGTCATCACCGTGCTCTTTCATCTCGTGGCAGTTCTGCTATTCTAGCCCGATGTGTCCCTGACTCTCAGCCGCTTCGTCAAACGCCTCCTCCTCGTCGTTCTCGTCGCCTTGTCGTGGCCGGCGTTCGCCCAGGCCGTCAACCTCTTCAAGGGCGTGATGCCGGGACAGGTGGCCGAGCCGCACGCCAAGGCGGAGGAGAGCTGTTTCAACTGCCACGCGGCGCTCGGAAAGACGTTCCGCGCGAAATGCGTGGCCTGCCACAAGGAAGTCGAGATCGACCTTACCACGCAGCGCGGCTTCCACGGCAAGACCGACACGGTCAAGTGCGAATCTTGCCACGCGGAACACAAGGGGCGCGAGTTTCAACTCGTCACGCTGGATAAGCAAACGTTCGACCACACCAAGTCGGAGTACGCGTTGGTCGGCAAGCATCGAACCGTGGAGTGCGGAACATGCCACACGAAACCGAAGTTCCGCGAGACGCCGAAGGTTTGCTATGCCTGCCACAAGAAGGACGACTATCACAAGGGCGGGCTCGGTCAGGCCTGCGAGCAGTGTCATACCGCCGAGTCATGGAAGGAGATTCGGTTCGATCATTCCAAAACCGACTTCCCCCTCATGGGGAAGCACGAGACGGTCAAGTGCGATCAGTGCCACACCAAAGGGGTCGAGGTCAAGGAGACGCCGAAAGAATGCGTCGCCTGCCACAGGAAGGATGATCCGCACAAGGCGATCCTCGGCACCACATGCGAGACATGCCACACCGCCGCGGACTGGAAGAAGAGCACGTTCGACCATGACAAAACCCGCTATCCGCTGACCGGTAAGCACCGCGAGGTCAAGTGCCTCGCCTGTCACCGCACGCCCGAACTGGCCAAGGCGCCCCAAGCCTGCTACGCCTGTCACAAGAAGGATGATTACCACAAAGGGAACTTGGGCACGCAATGCGCCGACTGCCACGCGCCATCCGACTGGAAGAAGTTCCGTTTCGACCACTCCAAGACCAAGTATCCCCTCCTGGGCAAGCACGCGGATGTGCCGTGCCGGAAATGCCACGAGGGCGAGCGATTCAGAGGCACGCCGATGCAGTGCGTCCAATGCCACAAGACGGACGACCCACACAAAGGGATCCTCGGCCCGAAGTGCGAAAGCTGCCACGTCGAGCGGGAGTGGAAAGAGACGACGTTCGATCACGACAAGACGAAATTCCCCTTGGTGGACGCCCACCGCAAAGTCAAATGTCTCACCTGTCACACCGCGCCGAGGCTGGATCAGACGCCGACCAGCTGCGCGGGGTGTCACGCGAAGGACGACGTGCACAAGAACAAGCTGGGCGACCGCTGCGAAACCTGCCACAACGTCAAGACCTGGAAAAAGGCCCCGGGGTTCGACCACCAAAAAACGAAATTCCCGCTGGGTGGTAAGCACGAGCCGGTGGCGTGCGCGAAATGCCACACGACAAAGCTGTTCGCGGATACGAGCCGTGTGTGCTACACCTGCCATAAGAAAGACGACGAACACCACGGCCGGTTCGGCAGCCAGTGCGAGCGGTGCCACATCGACGCCACCTGGGAGCGAAAAGACTTCGACCACCAAAAGGAAACGGGCTACGCCCTCCGCGGAGCCCATACCAAGGTGAAGTGTCAAGACTGTCACATCAAACCGCTCTTTACCACCAAAACCACCACCCTCTGCGGCGTCTGCCACCGGGCTGACGACATCCACGAGGGCGACCTCGGTCCCCGCTGTGACCGCTGCCACTCGGTGTTCGAGTTCGCCCTCAAGCGATAGCGCGGTTGCTGTCGGGTCCGTGAGCGATCCGGCAGATCATCGCCTCACCCGAAAGGGGGACTTGCCACGAGACCGGCGGTTGGAGTATTGATGCCCGTCCGCGTCGAATCCGGCGGATGCCAAGAAAGAGAGTTTGAGCATGGTCCGAAGCGTGATCGCGGTGGTGGTGGGGTATGTGGTCTTGGCGGCGGCCACTGTGGCCAAGTTCGCCGCTGTCAGGACGTTCTTTCCCGGTGCGTTGCCGGCGTTGGGTGAAGACGTCTTCCCCAGCACGTTCTGGCTGCTGGTGATTCTCACCTCCGATGTCGCGCTGATGATCGTTGCGGGATTCGTCACGGCGGTGGTCGCCGGACGATCGCCCATCGCTCATGCGGCTGCCCTAGGCGCAGTATTGGTCATCCTGGGTCTCGTGTCGATCGTCGTGAACTGGTTGCAGGAGCCGCTGTGGTATCAGGTCACGCTCGTGGCGATTGCGGTTCCGGCGGCGGTCACGGGTGGGTCACTCCGGTTCCACCAACGCGAGGATTCGCCGTGAACGAACGGGTGGAGTCGGGGCGGGTCTCGATGAGGTGAACCACGCCGAAAAACGTCCGTCGGTTCCAGGTCACGCGAGACCCTGCCGGCTCGACCGGATCCAGCGGCAGCCGAAGAATTCCGCGTGAGCGTCCGCGCACCGATCCACCCGCGGGCGGTCGTTGACAGTCCGCGGCGGGCTGCCGTATGATCACACGGTCGCTGGCCTCCAGGCTCGGCGGTGTCCAGGTGCGCGAATCATCAGGCGAGAGATGTCCCATGCGTCGTGTCCGTTTGATCGCATTATCCGTGGTCGTTCTGACCGCCTCACCCGTTCCGGCGACGGCCGCCGAATCGCCGGCCAAGATGTCGGAACTGGAACGGTATGTCCGGATCCAGATCGACATCGGGGCCGCAATGAAGGACTTTTTTTCCCGCATGGGGCCGAACGCGGGCAGCCCGCCGGTTGAAGAGCGGGAGGCGATGGTCGAACAGATCGATCAGACCGTGGCAGGGATCCTGAAGAAGTACGACCTCACCACTGAGGAATACGATCGCCGCAAGAAAGAAGTGTTCCAAGACGAGGCCGCCGTGACGACGTTCCTCGAGGCCCACCCCGAACTCAAGGCAAAGTGGGAGGCCCTTCCCTTCCGCGGCGGATCGGGCCACGGCCGCCGATCCCCATCGGCCGAGTAATCGAGGAGCCGTCCGCGCCCCTTCCGTCGCGCGATCAGCCGGCCTTTCCCGCGAAGCGGTACAGCCAGAGCCCGACCCACTCGTTGATCGCCCGCGTGCTCAAATCGAGGTGTACCACGCTGGGGACGAACTGCATCCAGCGTGAGGGGGCGTCCCCCACGGCGAACTCGCAGGGAAACGCGGTCGTGTCGAGTCCTTGTTGGCGAAAGAGAGCCATCGACCGCGGCATGTGCATGGCCGACGTGACCAACGCGATCCGCGCCCGATCGTGCAGGAGTTTTCGGGTTTCGACCGCGTTTTCGTACGTGGTCCGAGAACGCGTCTCGGTCTGAACGGTCCACGTTACCGGACCCCAGGCCTTTAGAGTCTCGGCCATGATCGCCGCTTCGGCAGGCTCCTGTCGGAAGGGATCGGCGTTGCCCCCGCTCAAGATCAGCGTGCGCGCAAGGCCCTGGAGCATGAGCTCCCGTCCGCAGAGCAACCGGTGAAGCGATGGCGGGGCCAGCGTATCCCGCGGACGTAGCCCTCCCTTCCGTTCCACGCCGCCGGCGAGCACTACCACGGCCTCGTAGGGAGCCCCGCCGACGCGTGCGTGCCCGGTGTCGGGAGCGTATACCCGTTCCAGCGATCGGACGAGGGCGTGGCTGACCGGCGCGATCGACAACGCATACGCCAGGGCCAGCGCGAGAACCAAGCAGGTTCGGGCTCGGCGCAGATGGGATGCCCGAGACCAGAGGAGAGCGAACGCGAGCAGCGCGAGGATCCAGGTGAGGGGGTACACGAGAATTTTGGCGAGCTTATAGGCAATGTAGAGCGTAGAGGACAGAGGCGCGGCTCCCTGGAATCGTCGAGGGATCTTTGTACCAGAATTTCGGGACATGGGGAAGCACTAAAATCCCCTTGACAAGTTCACCTCGTTTTTGGTCAAATAGCTCCTTTGTAACGTCGAATCATGTGTGGATCGAGGAAGATGAAAACGGTTTCAGCGAAGAAAGAAGACATTGAACGGGCGTGGCACCTGGTCGACGCCGAAGGCCAGATCCTGGGGCGGCTCGCCGTCGAGGTGGCGGTGCTGCTGCGGGGGAAGAACAAGCCGATTTTCACCCCCCACGTCGATACCGGAGACCACGTCGTGGTCATCAACGCCGAGAAGGTGGTCCTGACCGGCGATAAGCTCCGCCAGAAACTCTATCGGCGCCACAGCGGCTATCCCGGCGGGCTCAAAGAGGTCTCGGCGGGCACGCTGATGCGCGAGAAGCCCGAGCGCGTGCTCACGGCGGCCATCAAGGGGATGCTTCCCAAAAACAAGCTGGGGAAACACATCGCCACCAAGCTGCGGGTCTATCGCGGGGCGACGCATCCGCACGTCGCGCAGGGTCCGAAGCCGTTCGCGCTGAAATCGTCCCGACGGGGAGGTAGCTGATGGTAAGCCAGTTTGCAGGGACGGGACGGCGGAAAAACGCGGTGGCCCGCGTGATTTTGCGCCCTGGAGAGGGGAAGATTTTGATCAACGACCGGCCGTACGAGGAGTATTTTCCCCGCGATATCTGGAAGCTCCAGGTGCGGCAGCCGCTCGAAGCGACGAGCATGGCTGGTCGGTATGATGTGTCCGTCAACGTCTTCGGCGGCGGGCTCACCGGACAGGCCGGTGCGGTTCGCCACGGCATCGCCCGCGCGTTGCTGTTGGTCAACCAGAGCTTGCGCCCGCGTTTGAAGACCGACGGCTTCTTGAGCCGCGACCCGCGGGTCAAGGAACGAAAGAAGTACGGCCAAAAGGGCGCTCGGCGTCGGTTCCAGTTTTCCAAACGATAACGGCGTCACGAGGTTGGTCACACGCATCGCAGGGCCGGCCTTGAGGCCAGAGGCTGCGAGATGACGGTGGATGGTTTGACTCCCGTTTTCCTTGTAGGGAAGACGCGTACGGGGAAGGTCGCATGCGGCCTTCCTTTTTTTTGTGGGTTGACACGTTGACGATCGACCGATCCAATCAGGGCGCGCTCGGAACCAAGGCGCCCAAGCTCCGCGTCGCCGTGGTGGGCGCGACGGGCTACACCGGGGGGGAGTTGCTCCGCCTCCTGATCGTGCATCCCCGCGTGACGATCGCCGCGGTGACGTCCGAGCAGTCGGCTGGCAAACCGCTGGGCGAGGTGTTCCCGTCACTGGCCCGGCTCGTCGATCAGCCGTTGGTCGCGTTCGATCCGGAAAAAATCGCGGCGCGGGCTGACGTGGTCTTCGTGGCGCTGCCCAGCGGGTCGGCGATGCAGGCGGTCGCGTCGCTGGTGGGTTTTGGCCGCCGCGTGGTGGATCTGAGCCCCGACTATCGTTTCGTGGATCCGGCGATGTATCAGCGCTGGTACGCCAATCCCCACCGGTATCCGACGCTCTTGGCCAAGGCGGTGTACGGGCTTCCGGAGCTCCACCGGCGCCGCATCGCCCGAGCCCGCGTGGTCGGCAACCCCGGGTGCTATCCCACTGCGGCCCTGCTCGCGCTGGCCCCGCTGGCCAAGAAGGGGCTGCTCCGTCAGGGTGCGGCGGTGATCATCGACGCCAAGTCCGGGATTTCCGGCGCGGGCCGCGGTGCCTCGCTGCCCTATCACTTTCCCGAGGCCAACGAGGGGCTGATGGCGTACAAGGTGGGCCACCACCGGCACCAGCCGGAGATCAGCCAGGAGTTGGCGCGCCTCGCGAAGGTCGCGCCGCCGGTGGTGTTCACGCCCCACCTCGTGCCGATGACCCGCGGGATCTTCTGCACGGTGTACGCGGAGACGACCGTGGCCCTCTCGCCCGAGCGGGCGCTCGCGGTCTACCAGAGTGTCTATAAGGACGAGCCCTTCGTTCGGGTGCTGGAGGAGGGCGAATCTCCGCAGACCAAAGCGGTCTGGGGGTCCAACTATTGCGACGTTGGCATCGCGGTCGATCCCGCGGCGAAACGCGTGGTGGTGATGTCGGCGATCGACAACCTGGTCAAGGGCGCCGCGGGCCAAGCGATCCAGAACATGAATCTGATGTACGGCTATCCCGAATCGATGGGGCTCACCGCGCCCCCGGTCTTTCCATGACGAGACAAGCCGATGCACCCCTGCACGTGCCCGGCGGCGTGACTGCGCCCAAGGGCTTTCGCGCAAGCGGGGTCGCGTGCGGAATCAAGAAGAACGAGCAACTCGACCTCGCGCTGCTCGTGTCCGACGTCGAGGCCTCGGCGGCCGGGGTCGTCACGACCAACCGCATCAAGGCCGCGCCGATCGTGGTCGATCAGCCGCGGCTGAAGCGGGGCCGTGCGCGGGCCGTGGTGATCAACAGCGGGTGCGCGAACGCGTGCACGGGGGCTCCGGGGTTGGATGACGCGAGAGCGATGGCCGCCGAGGTGGCGAACGTGCTCGGCGCGGACGAGGAGACGGTGCTGGTGGCTTCGACCGGGGTGATCGGCGCGCGATTGCCGATGGACCGCGTCCGCGGAGGAATCACCCGCGCCGCGGCGCAGTTGGCCGCCACGGGGGGCACGGCGGCGGCCTCCGCGATCCTGACGACCGACACCCTCGCGAAGGAAATCGCGGTCCGTGAAACCGCGGGCCGCATCGCCATCACCGTCGGCGGGATGGCCAAGGGCTCCGGCATGATCCACCCCCAGATGGCGACCATGCTGGCGTTCCTCACCACCGACGCGGCCATTGCGCCACGGACGCTGCAGAGCGTGCTCAAGCGCGTGGTCGATGCGACGTTCAATGCGATCGATGTCGACGGCGAGACGAGCCCCAACGATCTCGTCGTGTGTCTGGCCAACGGCTTGGCCAAGAACGCGCCCCTGACCTCGGGGCCCGCGCTCGCGCGCTTTGAGGCGGTGATGCACCTCGTCTGCGAGCGCCTGGCGCTGATGATCGTGCGGGACGGCGAAGGCGCCACCAAGTTCGTCACGCTTCGCGTGACCGGCGCGGCCAGCGCGGCGGCGGCTAGGCGCGTCCTGTTGGCGGTCGCGCGCTCTCCGCTGGTGAAGACCGCCTGGCACGGCGAGGACGCGAACTGGGGACGGACGGTCTCGGCCATCGGCAACGCGGGCGTGCCCATTCGGCCGGACCGCATCGCACTCCGCATCGGTCCGGTCGCGGTGGTCCGACAAGGCATGGGCGCGGGGTCTTCGGCGGAGGCCGAGGCGGCGATCATCCTCAAGCAGCGCGAATTCACGGTGACCGTGGATCTCGGGCAGGGCCGGGGTGAAGCGACGGTGCGGACGTGCGATTTGTCGGAAGACTATGTCCGCATCAACTCCTCCTATCGGTCCTGAGCGCCGATAAGGCGGCGCCTGCTGCATTGTCGGGTCGGTTTCGCTCCTCACGTACGACACAGTACGCTCCGGGACGAATCCTCCCCTCCGCCCTGCATTCGCCGCCTTCTTGGCGCTCAACGTTCGCCGGCGGTGCGATAGGCGCGGTCGGCTTTGGCGGCGAGGTAGAAGTCGCTTTCGGTCAGGCCGTTGATCTTGTGGGTCCAGATTTCCACGCCGCAGCGGCCCCAGCCGACGTGCAGGTCGGGGTGGTGGCCCTCTTGCTCGGCGATTTCGCCGACCCGGTTGGCGAAGCCCAGCGCCTCGGCGAAATCTTTGAACTGAAACGTCCGTTCAATCCGGGTTCCGTCGTGGGTGGCGGTCCATCCAGGCCCCAGTTCGGTCAACAATTTCTCCACCCGCTCGCGTGGGAGCGGGGGCACGCCACCGCGGCAGGGGATGCACGCTTGGTCCGCTAAGCTCATCGATTTCTCCTTTCGAGAAGCGACGTCGATCGGAATGATTCCTCGGGTGAAGTGGCCGAGGCAACCTCGGATCGCTCGTGATGCGGTTACGCCGGGCGGCGATTCGCGCGGCGCGCGCCCAGCCAGCTTTTCACCGCGATAGCGGCTTTGGTCGCGGTGGGAAGCGTGATGGGCCGATCGAAGAGGCGATACCCCGAGGCCTCGATGCGGTCCAGCAGCGCTTCGTAGGTGCGGCCCATGATCTCCGGCGCCAGCAGCCGCTGCGGATCAGGAAGCAGGGCCTTGGCCCGCGCGTGGGACTCGCGGGCACGCCGGCATTGAAACGCCATCAGCCGCTCGAACGCGGGGGTGTGCGCGTTGGCGAGCAACTCCTCCTCGGTGTAACCGAACGCGTCGAGATCTTCTCGCGGGATGTATATCCGATCCCGCGCGGCGTCCGCCTTGACGTCGCGGATGATGTTGGTCAACTGGAGCGAGAGGCCGCGCTCGATCGCGTAGGCGCGGGCCGACTCGCCTTCGCACCCGAAGATCGGCAGGCAGAGCAGCCCCACGGTGGACGCGACGCGGTAGGCGTAGCGCGACAGCTCGGCGAAGGACTCGTACCGGGGGCGTCCGATGTCCATGGCCACGCCGAGGAGCAGCTCGTCGAAATGGACGCGCGGCAGGCGACACGCGGACACGACCGGCGCGAGCCGAACGCCGACCGGGTGGGTGGAGCGGTCCTCGTAAACGCGATCCAATTCCCGGCGCCATTCGAGCAGCGCCCGACGGCCCTCGTCGCGATCGGTCGCGAGATCCACCGCGTCGTCCACCGCGCGGCAGAAGGCGTACACGGCGTTCAGCGCCGCGCGCTGTTCACGCGGGAGCATCAGAAACGCATAGTGGAAATTGCTGGTGCGCGAGGACTCGGGCCGATTCGCGGTCGAAGCGGCCA
>JACXTT010005167.1_pt1 | contig 19060 bp, 13 predicted proteins | sample 9270951 | NCBI WGS metagenome assembly JACXTT01 (sample SAMN15532306, study PRJNA645909) | rock metagenome | isolation source: weathered quartz diorite | place: Puerto Rico | collected 2017-06-21 | reverse complement strand
GAAATCGAGCCCGCTCGTAATAAAGACGAAACTCGTGGTTCTTCGGGTCCTTTTTCAAGGCCTCCTCATAGTAGGCAAGGGCCTCGTCGTAGTTTTGCTGGACTTCAAAACGCTTACCTCGCTTGAAAGCGCTTGACCCGCCACCACAGGAGGAAAAGAGCAGCAAAATCAGGAATCCCTCGATATACCTGATAGGGCTATGCGTTGTCTTGAAATCCATCATCAACAACCTGTTTCCGAAAATAGGTCTAAGTTAAGTTCACGATTCCTGTTAACTCCTCGACCTGTTCGGCAGCGTGATAAGAACTGCGGACCAAGGGACCGGACTCGACGTGCGGAATTCCTTTGGCTTCTCCGATGCGCTTCAGCTCTTTGAACTCTTCGGGATGATAATGTTTGAGGAGGGGTAAGTGGTTCAGTGAGGGACGTAGATATTGCCCGATGGTAAGAATATCGACTTTTGCAGCTAGAACATCTTCCATACCCTGGAAAATCTCTTCTATATCTTCCCCCAAACCCAGCATGAATCCGGCCTTGGTTTTCATGTGAGCAAATCGACTCTTCACATAGCTGAGAAGCTCAAGCGAATGGCGGTAGGAGGACTTTGGCTTAACCTTAGGGTACAGGCGAGGAACCGTATCCAAGTTGTGCGCAAGCACATCCGGATCAGCCTCGATCACTCGATCCAGATTCCGTCTGGAACGTTTGAAATCAGGAATGAGCACTTCCACTTTGGTGTTGGGGTTCACTCGCCGAATCTCTGAAATCGTGTCGGCAAAAACAGTGGAGCCCTCGTCCTCAAGATCATCCCGGTCAACGGACGTGACTACGGCATGGCGCAGTTGGAGTGTCCGCACCGCTTGGGCGACGCGCAAAGGTTCGTTGAGATCATAGGCTTCCGGCCGCCCTGTCTTAACTGCACAAAAACCGCAGCGGCGCGTGCAGGTGTTGCCTAGGATCATAAACGTGGCAGTGCTTTTTTCCCAGCACTCGCCGATGTTTGGACAATTGGCACTCTCACAAACCGTGTGCAACTGATGTTCACGCACCAGTTGCTTGAGACTGTGAAAATTGGGGCCGCCTGGGAAGCGAACCTTCAACCACTCAGGGTGGCGGGAGAAACGGATGTTCGTGCCTTCCATAAGATCGAAAAATCGAACCGCTTGCAATCAACTTAGGTGGTGTAGTGAGATGCTACTGCGGAGCACAAAAGTTGTATCGGCATGGCCCACAGAGGAGTTAAGCGGCCAAAAGCAATTATTAGTAAAAGCATTAGCCTTTGCAAGACTAATGCGAAATCTCCTCTAAAGCCGCCTTGTTGGTGCGGGGACCGAAAATCCCTACAACCAAAGCGACTCCGGTCATGGCGGCGGCCATGAAAACGAACACTGCCAGTACGCCTCTGGTCAGGAGAACGCCGATAATCAACGTCGAAAAGACTGCACTCAGACGACTCCAACTATACGTAAAGCCAACGCCGGTGGCCCGCGCTCTGGTAGGGAACAACTCGGCCTGATACGCATGCAATACTGCCGAAAACCAATAACTGACTACAGTCAACAGAGCGCCGATCCCCACAATCGCTGACGCTCCAGAGGCCAGAGGAAAACCCAGACCCGTTACCGCCATGAGCAGAGACAGAATAACGATTGCTCGTTTCCGCTCCAATCGCTCCGCGGTAAAGACGCCCAGCAACGGCCCGATGGGACTCACCAGGGCGATTAGGAAACCATACTCCAGCGACTCTCCCAGGCTTTTTCCCTGCTTCAAAAGAAACGTGGGTGCCCAGTTGGCAAATCCGTAAAGACCAATCGTCTGTAGGAGGTGAAAGATCATTAGCATCATTGTGCGCCCTCGATAGGCAGGCTGCCACAGTTCCCTGAACGGCATGCGCTCGGCTGGAGTCACGCTCAGAATATCCGGCTTCGGAAGGGGTTTCTGGATCTCAGTCTCCACTTCCTTTTCGATTGCACGCATGATGAACTCAGCCTGTTCGTGCCGGCCTGCAGACTCGCACCAGCGCGGCGACTCCGGAAGACGGCGCCGGATATACCAGACGAAAAGCGCACCCACGGCACCAATAACCATCACCCAGCGCCAGCCTTGCATCAGCCAATGAGTGGGGACAAGTAGTCGCGAAAGTAGGGCCACGACCGGAATTGCCGTGAACCCCACCAGTTGAGTTATGGCTACGTAGCGTCCCCGCGCGCGGCCTGGCACCATTTCGGATACGTAAGTATCGATAACAACCAGTTCCGCTCCAATGCCGACTCCCGCTAAAGCTCGAAAGACGATCAGAGTCCAGGGTCCAGGAGCAAAGGCGCCGAACAAGGTGAAAGTCGAGTAGATGAGCAGCATGAGAACAAAGGCGAAGCGCCTTCCAAAATAGTCGCTCCCCATTCCGAAAATAACAGTTCCTACAAACATTCCACAGAAACCGGCCGCAATCATGTGGCTGAACTGCGCCAGAGTTAGAAACCCTGAGTGCTGCAGTGCGGCCCCGATGTAGGCCATCATGAAAATGTCATAGAAGTCGAACCATCCACCTAGAGAGATGAGAGTAATAAACCGACGATGGAATCCGGACAGAGGAAGACGTTCAACGCGAGAGGCGATGGAGATGGTTTGAGTGGTTGGTGCTGTCACTGAGCGAGGATGCATGGTGAGTGCCGAGCTTGCGAGTCTGACCTGATAACTGGATGGGATCTATCAAGGTATGAAAAAATTACGCTCGCCGTGCGCTGGCCCCTCACCCGGCCGTTGGCCACCCTCTCCCCCGATGGGGGCGAGGGACTTAAAACCCCCCTGGTGATCCCCCGTTGTGCAAGGAGGGACTTGAGGGGATCCCCTCGCCCCAACGGGGAGAGGGGTCAGGAGTGAGGGAGAAAATCCACATCGCTATCAGATCCAATTTTTTTTACAGACCCTGCCCCGTTTAGCGGGAAGCCATGACACTACCCTTCTTCAACTAGACTCGAGTGATAGTAACCAGGCTTACGTCATCCTGCTGCTGCCGGCCTTCGGAAAAAAGCCGAGCCCGTTCCATCAGCCCTTCAATCACCTGGCCGCCATCCCTTCCCAGGAGTTCTCTCAGCGCGACCTTCAAGTGTCGGTCTTGAAAGCTCTCGTCATTGTTTCCGCAAATGTCGCTCAACCCATCGGAGGCAATGAGTAAGACATCACCTGAGACGAGCCTAACTTCCTTTACATCGAAGCAAGCAGGATCACAGGTGCCGAAGATACCGAGCGGGAAGCCGCCAAGCGGAACCTCATCCAGTCTCTGCTCTGAGGAGCGCAGCACGAAAGGAGAAGGGAGTCCCGCGCTGCCGACCTGGAGTCGGCCGCTGGTGAGATCAAACCAGGCCAGGAGCGCGGCGGCAAACATTCCCTCGGGGAGAAAGCGATGGAGCCTCAGGTTCATCTGCTCCAGAAGCTCGGCTGGGCCTTGCACCCGGACGGCAGTTTCGTGAAAGATCGCTTTCAGCAGCATGCTGGCAAGGGCAGCTTGAATTCCATGGCCGCTCACGTCCGAGACAAGCACTACGGCCCGCTCCGCACCCACAGAAAAATCATAGTAATCTCCACCGATCGCATGACAGGGCTGGTAGAAACTGCCGAAGCGGAAGCCTTCAATGGCAGGGAAATGCAGGGGGAAGAGGCTTTGTTGAACGCGCGCCGCCATCTCCAATTCTTGCTCCAGAAAGGTATGGCGCTCTGCAAGCTGACGGTGTTCCAAAAGAAGTTTGTCGAAGGCACGAACCCTTTCGCTCAACTGATGGCGCAGCCCTTTCTCTTTCAGACCATTTCGGACTGCCAGTAATAACGCTTCGGTATCCCAGGGTTTTTCCAGGTACTGGTAGAGGCCAACGGTGTTAACCGCGCGGATAGTGTTTTCCTTGTCTGCAAAACCCGTCAACAGGATGCGGATCGCTTCCGGCTGCACCTGCTTGATCTTTTGCAAGAGGTCGATCCCAGTCATCTGTGGCATGAGATAGTCTGAAATGACAAGATCGATTTTGGTGCGCTCCAGTTCCTGGAGGGCTAGAAGGGGATTGCTGAAAGCCAGGATCTGGTATTCAGTCTCGAGTTTGAACATCGCGCTCAGAGAGCTCAGGACAAGCTCTTCGTCATCCACGAGCGCGATCGTCGCTGTTTGCTCTGTGGTTTTCATTCGAAATTCCTGGATCATCTTGCGATATTCTGGGCTACAGGGCAAGGGGACAATCCGCATATTGGCAGATGTTTCGTGCCCTGGTTCGATCCGGGAACTGTTACAATCGTTTTCCGTGTCAGAAGCCTGCGGTATACCCATTCGCTTTTCGCTTGCAAAGACCGAGACGAAAGAAGGGGAAGTCCTTCAGTTCCTAAGCCCACAAGCCACTGCCCCGCTCACATGAGTCGACGTTCAATCCTGAAGTTGATATTCATCATAGTGCTGGTGGTATTTGGGCAAGTCACAAGTTCGAGCATTCTGCCCTCACAAGAATCAAACTCAACTAAGGCAGATCACGAAGACTCAACCTTCTCGCTCAAAGTGAATGTCGACCTGGTTGTGTTGAGTGTTACGGTAGAGGACGAACAAGGAAACAATATCACTCATCTAAGGAAGGAGGATTTTTCTGTCTGTGAAGATGGTGCCGTGCAGAACATTTCTGAATTCCTGCCGATTGAGGCTCCATTCAATCTTGCTCTGATCCTAGACACCAGCGGCAGCGCTCGTGACAGTCTTGGACTGATCAAGAAAGCAGCCATCGAATTCACTCGCCAGCTCCGCCCGGTCGACCGGGTTGCGATTGCTGCGTTTGCTTCTTCAGTCAGGCAGGTTCAAGACCTGACTAATGATCGCGGAAGACTGAAACAGGTGATTGAGAGTCTCACAATCTCTGATTTTGGAGGTTCCAAGGTCTACGACGCAATTGCTCAAGCCGTGTACCGTCTCCGCGCCCAAACGGGTGGCCGCAATGCTATCGTAATCTTGAGCGATGGCTTGGAAAATTCAAGCCGAATCAAATTTGACGGACTTCGTCTTCTGCTGGCGCAGAGTGATGCCGTTCTTTATCCCATAACCATCCTGAATAGGCACCGCCAGCAGTACCAGCTGGAACAATACATCCGGACTCACGGCGAAGGCGATGTTTATGCCGCCAATGCTCGAGCCAGCCTGGCAGCTCTTGCTGAAATCTATCAGATTCAAACGGATCGCATACTGACGCTGGCCCAAGATACCGGGGGCAAGGTGTTTGTGGTTTCCACCTTGGCAGATCTGGCAGGAGAGTACTCCAAAATCGCGCAGGAACTGCGGAACACTTACAGCCTGGCCTACTATTCAACCAATGACAAACGGGATGGCACGTTACGCAAGGTTCGGGTTGAAGTGAAAGGTCCCAAACAGGTGGTTCGCACTCGATCAAACTATTTTGTGCCGAAGGAAGAGTAACTCAGTGTGCAAGGGGAGGCTTCGGGAATGACAAGAAGGACCATCGGATTTCTGTTCGCAGTTTGCGCTCTCGCACGCATTTCTTGGCCGTCATTTCAGGGACAGGAGGGCCATAGCAAACCCCGTCTAGTTGTAGTCATTTCGATCGGGCAGATGCGTTTCGACTACCTGACGCGGTTCGCTCCGCTTTATAAAGGAGGATTTCGTCGTCTGCTGGACAAGGGTGCGGTTTTTGGCCGGGCCATGGTGAGGCACGCTAACACATTGACTTCTCCTGGTCACGCTGTGATCCTGTCCGGCCGCCACCCTTCGCACACGGGCATCATCGCTGACAGATGGTATGATCTTGCATCGAAGAAGACTGTCTATGCTCTTGACGATCCGAAGCAGAGCGCCCTTGGAGGTGCCGGCAGCTCTAGCTCTCCAGCGAATTTTCTCGGTCTCTCTCTGGCCGAGGTGTTGAAGAAAAGGTCTCCCCGATCTCAGGTCGTTAGCGTCTCCCTGAAGGATCGTGCTGCGATCTTATTGGCAGGACCGAGTGGCGACGCAGCTTACTGGTACGAAACGAACGGAGGAAATTTCGTGACCAGCAGCTATTACATGGCGGCGGTTCCGCCCTGGTTGGAGAAGTGGAACGCGCAGCATTTTTCGGATCAATTCGCTGGCAAGCCTTGGACGAGGTTGCTTTCCGACGAGAAGCTTTACGAAAAATTCGCTGGCCCGGATGCGGTCGAGGGGGAATGGGACCGCAGAGAAACTCGTTTCCCTCACTCGATACGTGCCAAGCCTCCTTTGCCCCGGTATTACGACGATTTTCGACGCACTCCGTTCGCCGATGATATGACCTTGGCTGTGGCCCTGCAGGCACTGATAGCCCATCGATTGGGAGTCAATGAGTCCACCGATATCCTGGCTGTTGGATTCACGGCCAGCGATGTGATTGGACACACTTACGGCGCCGATAGCCATGAAGTGATGGATGAGTTCCTAAGGTTGGATGTGCTCTTGGAGAAATTTTTCCAGGAGTTGGAAAACACTGTCGGGCTCGATCGAACTCTCGTCGTGCTAACTTCCGACCATGGCTCTCTTCCCCTGGTGGAAAACTTACAGGCGAAAGGGAAAGAGGCGCAACGGGCCAGCCCAAAAGACCTGGAATCATCGGTGCAACAGGCTTTGCAGAGCCGCTTCCCCGGCGTGCAGGGCCTGATCGCTTACTATGATGCTCCAAACTTCTACCTGGACAAGGCCTTGATACGTGAACATCATCTTAAACAGGAAGCGGTTGAATCCGCTGTGCGGACTAGCTTGCTATCCACCGGTCTGGTGGAAGCAGTCTACGATTGGTCGCAATTGGCGCCCGAAAGCCGTTTGATCGATCCCTACCTCGAGCTGTACCGGAACTGCTTTTATCCGTCTCGCAGCCCCGACTTGATGGTGAGGCTCAAGAAGTATACCTATCTCGATGACCGCATTGGTGGAACGGGGCATGGCTCTCCTTATGATTACGACCGGCACATTCCGATCATCTTCATGGGAGTGGGTATTAAGCCGGGCAAATATCCTCGTCCTTGCGGCCCTGAAGACATTGCACCAACAATAGCCAGGCTGTTGGTTTTTGATTATCCTCGAGAGAAGGATTCACGTTTGCTGTCGGAGATGTTGCGATAGCACCCGCTCATCAGGCGATTGGGCTCAGCGAGCTCAGGGACCAGTTCTCCGTCGTGCACCTCCGCGATTGTGGCTGTTGGGTCTCGGGTTTTCATGGAAATTCTTGCACCTTCAGGTTCCCAAAGTTGATTTGAGTAACGCCTCCAAGTAATACCTTAGTCTTGAGGGAGGGCAATCTTGCCGATCGAGAGCAGCCCAGGCTTCGAAAATCGCAAATCGGCAATCGACAATGTACCCTACCATCCCACCAACCGGTACCACTTGGTGTCCTCCTGTTTGCGCAGTTGTTCCAAAGAAAGGCGGATACCCCCACGTTCGCCGATGGTGAATTGACTCTGATAGGCCCAACTGGCGAAGTGAAGCATCACAAGCGTACGATCACTATACGAAATGGACTCCGGATCATAGCGATACTGAGCCTTCGGGAAGTCTCCGGCGCCATAGGCAACGTAGACATGCACGCGAGGCTCATAGCCGCTTTCCTGCCGCATCCTCTTGAGGGCTTCCAGGACAAATAGCGTTGTGGTGCGGTGGTCACCATGTCCCTCATCCGGATGAGGAGTGTAAATGTCTCTTGGCATCCTCTTCTTGATCAGCTCAATTAGCGTCCGGATGATGGCTTCACGGTTATAAGCCAGGTTCTTCTTGTAAACGAATGAATAAGGAGTGTGGTCTGTCCCTGTTGTGAACATGAAAAAGTCTTTGCCACTCTTGTCTTGAAAGATGGGAAACAGCCCGCCATCGGGCAACCCGAGGTGAGTGGCATCTCTTCCAGCCCTGACCCCGAAGATTTCAGACGCATGTACCGTCTCACCGTAGCGCACGTAGCCCAGAGTATGCCAATCAGGGGCGTTGCTGATGCCGTCCACATAGCGCCGAATGGACTCCACGTTGCCATCGCCCGCTGTCATTTGAACCAGGTGGAAGGGTATATTGCCTTGGTGCGAAGGCGGGACCAGCGGTAGATAAGCAAGCTCGTCATCATAATGAGGACAGAAGCCCATCCAGCTTTCGAGCCGGGGTGCGTCAGAGGGCAGGGTGTCGTCGTAACTCTGCAAGTCCTGGTAGCGCACGCCATGATAATCCGTCTCGTCCAGGAACTTGTAAAGATGATAGTAAGGATGGTAGGGAGGGGGACCCTCGTAGTTCCAGGGACGAATCACGAATGTATTCGTCAGTTCCAGATCGTAAAGGTCCTTTTGTGAAGCATCGCTCACCCAGCCAAACATGTTAAAGACATCGGGACGGTCCTCCTTTGTTAAGGCCGCGGTCATCGTGTCAAACCAGTCAGTGGCTAAGACTTGACCGGGTTGCAGACTGATCGGTTTGGGATAGACATAGACCTGTTCTGGTGGTGCGCCTGAGATGGCTGTGCCCCTACCAAATCCACTGATCCAGGGATAACCCCGGCCGAGAACCAATTTTAGATTCTGTAATGGAGTTAGCCCCAAATTACGCATGACTGCCCGGATTCGAATGGTGTCACCGACGACATATTGCTTTCTCTCAGTTTCCAGGAACTCGACCGCCAAGTCTTGACGATAGATTACGCAATGTTTGGAGATGGTTAGCGGCGAGGCCGAGCCTTTCACTATCAGTTCCACTTCGTACAGTCCGAGAAACGCATCACGAGGAACAGACCAGAGATCGCGATATCCGGAGTCCAGCTTGGCTCCGGCGGCGACGGAAGCATTGCTTAAGAGATCTCTTCGTACGACCTCCTTACCACCGGCTATCCTCAATACGGCGGCAACGGATATGCCAGTTGCGGTCGAGCCGAGTTCATTTTTTAGGCTGAAACGCAACCGAACCTTCTCTGGACTTCGATAGGCGTCCTGGCTTAGAGCTGCTGAAAGTACCTCAAGGGCGTGTGCGTTGACAGGCAGAAGACTGAACAACGTCACAAGAAATGCCAGCTTACGTCTCACATTGGACATCATTGCCTCCGGGAGTGCCGGTTTGAATGCGAAATTGTACCTTTACTGTGGACTGGAGTCACTTCTGGAATTTCGTTAGCATGCCGAGGTAAACCGCATGTTTTTCTCGATGCGGCCGACGCGGACGGTTCCTAGCTTCAGCCAGTTGCCTGAAGGGGGTAGTACAATCCAATAAACTTGCTGAATCGGGAGTGACAGACTAGGGATCGACCAAGGAATATTTTTCTGTGCCAGGAATAAATTACGTTCTTGAGAACGCTACTCATCTTCTTACAAGTGCCTAAACAGTTGAACTCGCTATGGCAAGGGATAGTTCACACCACCATGGCAACCTTCTTGCTGCTTGGTAGGATAATTAGGAGCACGTTGGTGATGTCAAAGTGCTCTCACGCCTGCCACCGAAAACTCGAGCAACTATGTCGTTATGCATTGGAGGGACTATGAAGAGGCTTTTCAACAAATGGATCAACGTGGTCTTGTTTTGCTTTCTCCTGCACGGCCCGAATGTTGTTCGGGCAGAAAACCAGGTTCTGGGAGAGATTCAGTTTCTGGGAGCGTCGAAAGCCGAAAAGACATCCGGCGTTTGGATTGATGGACAGTACGTCGGCTATCTAAAAGAGCTCAAGGGGTCCAAAAAGGTCTTGCTCCTGCCTGGGCAGCATGAAATTGTGGTACGGCAGGCTGGGTATAAAGAATTCAGCAGAAAAATCATTCTTGAACCGGGGCAAAAGCAGGTTGTAAATGTAGCGATGAGCAAGGATCCTCAGGCCCAATATCCTGACGTCACGGCTGAGGTAAAGATCTCGATCTCTCCTCATCGTGCCGCGGTGTTCGTCGATGACCGCTTTGTGGGATTTGTGGATCAGTTTAATGGACCCGGCCAGTGGCTGCTGCTCGCTCCAGGAAAACATCAAGTTAAGGTCAGCTTGCCCGGCTATAAAACCTTTGAAACCGAAATTAACCTGGTCGGAGGTCAAAAGTTTGAACTAAAAACGGATCTGATCAAAGGAAGCATTATGGAAGCTGGTCCTTTGTTGAAGGAGAAAGGACCGGAGGTGGCTCAGTTCAAATAAGGACTTACGAAGGTCCAGCCCCAGTAATATCCAAATCAGGCTTCAAGCTCGTCGCTCGACGCTCGGAGCTCTAAAGAGCGGCTAAATCGAGGACTCGGCCCGCCAGCGCTGGTCGCAACAATCGTCGTCGTCCTCTTAATCGTAAGAGGCGATTCAAAACACCGAGGAGGAGGACGACGTCGAGGGCGAGCACGGTTTTCTCATTGCCTGGTACCCGTTGTAAACTCTTCCCACCAAACCTCTCACCTGAAAATCTCAAATAAATTGTTGAAAAGCCTCGGACCAACGCGATAATAGTGTGCCCAATGCAAAACCCGCACTTTCAAATTCTCAAGGAAAAATTTTGTTTCGTCGACTTTCGAGAGGGGCAGGAAGAAGTAATCGAAGCCCTTTTAGCCAAGCGTGACGTCGTGGCCGTTATGCCCACCGGAAGCGGGAAGTCGCTCTGTTATCAATTATCCGCGCTGCTGCTGGAAGGGACAGCGTTGGTGGTCTCACCTCTCATTGCGTTAATGAAGGACCAGGTTGACGGGCTTACGCGAAAGCGGATTCCAGCCACCTTCATCAACAGTAGTCTCATGCCCTCAGAACAACAGCAGCGACTTGAGCAGGCTCGTGAAGGTCGGTTCAAATTAATTTACGTCGCGCCGGAGCGGTTCAAAAACCCGACCTTTATGCAGGGTATCCAAACCTGTGCGGTTTCCTTGCTGGCCGTAGATGAAGCTCACTGTGTCTCTGAATGGGGCCACGACTTCCGTCCGGACTATCTCCGTCTCAAGACCATCATCAAAACTCTCAACCATCCTCCTGTCGCCGCGCTAACGGCGACCGCAACGCCGGAGGTCCGCCGCGATATTATCGACCAGCTTGGACTGCATAACCCAGTGACGCTGGTAACAGGCTTTGATCGACCGAATCTACATTTTGAAGTGAAGTCAGTCGAGAGTGACCGGGAAAAAGTACAAGCGGCTTTGAGCTTCCTCGCTCGTGAACGTCAGTGCGGAATCATCTATGCTGCCACCCGAAAACACGTGGACGAACTGAGTGAAGCGCTCAAAGCGTATGGAAACAAAATCGCAACTTACCACGCTGGAATGGAGATTGAGGAGCGCAAGCTGGCTCAGGATCAGTTCATGCAAGGAGTGATTCCGGTTGTTGTCGCTACGAATGCGTTTGGGATGGGCATCGACAAGGCCGATTTACGTTTCATCATTCACTACGACATTCCCGGATCGCTCGAGGCTTATTACCAGGAGGTCGGCCGCGCCGGGCGCGACGGCAAGCCCTCGACCTGCCTGCTACTTTTTAATTATGGAGATACTTTCACGCAGGAGTTCTTTATCGAGGGCAATTATCCGCCCCGGGCGCTCGTTACCGAGATCTACCAAACACTCTGTGGCATCGGCACGGATGAGATTGAAATCACTCTAAGGGCGCTGGCAGAGCGTTGCGTACAGAACAAAGCGAGCGAAATGGCGGTCTCGTCCTGTTTGAAAATCCTGGAAAAAGCGGGCGTCATCGAACGGGGTAGAGAAGGCGAGCATTTGGCCAGAGTATCGTTACGAGCCGCTCCCTCCGAGCTGGCGCGGGTGGATAAGGGGAGCGTTCAAGCGAGAATTGAATATTACTGCAGTGAGCTGCTGAGTGGATTGCCGAGCAGAACTACGTCCCTGGATTTGAAGGTCATGTCTGAAGATTTAGGATTGTCGGAGGAACACCTGAGACGGAACCTGGCGGCCCTGCATCGCTCGGGCGTGCTTGACTATCGACCTCCATTTCGCGGCCGGGGTTTGAAAATCCTTCAAAGGCTGCCAGTTTCCCGACTGCCAGTGAGTTTTGCCGAGATCGAGCGCCGGGCCAGTTTCGAGAGGCAGAAACTCCGCAAGATGGTCGAGTACGCCTATTCGCAGCAATGCCTGCGGCGAGTCATCCTCGAGTACTTCGGCGAGCAGGTCACTCGCAAGGAGTGCCACAACTGCTCGAGCTGCTCGAAAGCGGGACATGCCAATCTGGCGCGAGCTTTGAATGAGGATGAGACACTCGTGGTAAGAAAGATCTTAAGCTGCGTGGCGCGGATGAAGGGAAAATACGGCAGAATGCGAGTTGCGCAAGTTTTGACGGGATCGAGAGTCACGGCTCTGCAGGACCTTCGACTTGACCGATTGTCCACCTACGGTATCTTGCGAGAATTTACCCAGGTCCAAATCGTTTCCATTCTGGATCAATTGGTCGAGTCAGGGATGGTGAGTATAGAAGGAATGGAGTACCCGTTGGTAAAGCTGACTGAGACCGGAAGGGAAGCGATGCTCGGCAGCCGCCCCGTGTTCATGGTTTTTCCAGCACTCCCTTCTGCAGAAAAGGCAGCGCGCGGAACGGACGAGCTAAGTCTCAAGCGCCCTGATGATTCTGCCTCTCTTCCCTATCACGAGCCGCTCTTTCAGGCCCTACGTGAGAAGCGCCGCGAGATTGCTTCTGCCTCAGGTCTTCCCCCTTTCATCATCTTTCACGATGAAACGCTCAAGGCCATCAGCCGCCACCTGCCCCAAAGCCTTCGTGAGCTACAGGCCGTCAAAGGTTGCGGCGAGCAGAAATTGAACCGGTATGGGTTTCAGGTGCTACGTGTCGTGAAGGATTTTCTGCTCAATCATCCAGCAGCCGAGCCTCTAGCCGAGCTGCCCGTGACCGTTTCTAAATTGCGACCGGCGGCCACCACCTCACTCCCCACAACCTGCGAATTAACCTGGAGGCTTTGGCGTCAGGGAAAGAACATAGCCGAGATCGCGTCAGAACGGCACCTCGCCATCTCGACAGTCTTCGACCACATTGATCGCTTAATGAAAGCAGGCCGCAAGGTTGATCTTGGTCGGCAGCTTTCTCGCGAGCGTATCACCCGGATCGAAGCTGCGCTTGCAGAAGCCGGCAGCGGACCTTTAACTCAGGTTAAAGCACTCCTACCCGGAGATTTCAGCTACGACGAAATCCGTCTTGTAGCCAATCAGGTGGCGCAAAGGAAGTCTTAAATAAAAGTCATTTGTTTTGAGGAGACAGGGCTTAGCTTGTCAATTCCCACTGCGGCCCCTGCCTTTGTAGAGGTCAACCAGGTTAGTAAGGCCCTCGAGAAGAGCGCGCTTTTCGAAAGTTGTAAGTAAACTTGCCCAAGGTTTTGTTGAGAAAATGGTTGCGCGGAAGGAATCTCAATGTGGGCCTGCGGCGGACACCCATTCGTTTCATTTCAGTCTTAATTCGACCCTCACTTCTATCGAAGTTCAGTCCCTCCACTAATGCTTCCAGAGCCTTCTTGCGCTGGCCTGCCTTGGAATAGACCTTCGAAAGGTTGACAAAGAAATCGGGCTCGTAACTGCGATGAATTGCCGCCCGGCAGAAGTTGATTCCATCCTGGAGATTGTCTTCAGCCAGAGCCACGATCAGCCCATAGTATGAAAGGTAGCGAGGGTTTTCTGGGTCCTTCTTAAAGGCCATTCGGAAGGCATTCGCTGACTCACTGAGCCGGTTTTTCTTGAGCAGTTCGAGGCCTTGAGCAAAGGCCTTTGCGGACTCATCAACAGACATCGAATTCTCCTTGAAGAGATGAGACGAGCAGCCAGGAGGCTCGCCCGGTTAGGGCTCCTGGAACAAACAAAATCCAGGAGGCGTGGAAGAGAATTTTTCGGGAACAGGTTCAGGCTAGACGCTGCGCAATCTAACACAGGCGTTTGAATTGGGGCAAGAAATTTTTGTGACAGCTGTAGGAAAGAAGGATTACCCTGAGTGAAGAAGTTTTCCTTCTCAGCTCCAGGTCAGGTTCAGGTAATGAGCGACCTCATACGCTCGAGGGTTGGATCCGGGTGGATGAATGAAGCCTCTCACCCGGCTTTCGGCCACCCTCTCCCTAAGGGCGAGGGAGAAAACATGAAGATAGGCTCTCTCCTCGACGAAAGGGGGCAAGGGTGATTTCAAATTTGATCGAGGTTCAACTGGAACGACGAAGGGTGGAGCGGGCGCTCCGCGCGCGCTCCGAGAACGATGGCGGCTAGGATTGCCGTTCGATAACGTAATCCGCAAGCTCGCGGAGAACCCATGCAGACTCACCCAGCGTGCTGAGTGCCTCTGTGGCTCGCAGGTTCCACTCTCGTGCCTGGCGCCGAGCTGCTTCAACGCCGAGCAACTCAGGAAAGGTCACCTTCTGATGGGAAGCGTCAGTTTTGATGGCCTTGCCCATTTTTTGGGAGTCACCAACGACGTTAAGGATGTCGTCGGTAATTTGAAAGGCCAAGCCCAAAGCTTTTCCATAATCGGAAAGCGCCTGGGTCATTTTCAAATCAGCCTCTCCTAGCAGAGCGCCGCACTCTAGCGAAACCTGGATCAAGCTACCGGTCTTCATCAAGCAGGTGGTTTCCAAAGTGGAAAGCTGGCGATCACTGGACGCCTGAGTGATATCCATGACCTGACCTCCCACTAGCCCCATGGTACCGACGGCGTGAGCGACGCGCCGAGAGATCTGCCCCAGCGTGGCGAAGGGGAGACGGCCATTCATTCCTCTTCCTAGAAAACACTCGAAAGCCAGTGGCAGCAAGGCATCTCCTGCCAACACAGCTATTCCCTCACCGAAGACCTTATGGTTCGTCGGCTGGCCGCGTCGGAGATCGTCATCATCCATGCAGGGGAGATCATCGTGAATGAGAGAATATGTATGAATCAACTCCAACCCGCAAGCAGGCGTGAGAATGGCGTCGTCGTGGCGCCCGGCAAGCTCATAGGCCGCGATGGCCAGAATGGGCCGAAGCCGCTTGCCTCCAGCGAAGACGCTATAACGCATCGACCGGTGGATGATTCGGGGTTCCTCATTCTCCCGCGGCAGCAGACAATCGAGGGTCTGGTCAACCAGGGCTTTTTTCTCTTGTAAGTAAGACTTCAAACGCAAAGAATCCATCTGGCTGCTCATCGAAAGTATACTCTATCGGAGCTGAGAACCAGAAGGAGGAATTGATGAACCGACCTGAGATCGTGATTCGGCCCGCTATCAGAAGCGATAGCGAGATACTGCTGCATTTGATTGATGCCTTGGCGGATTATGAGAAGCTTCCCAAACCGGATGCGGCAGCTCGAGAACGGCTCCTGCGGGATGCGTTCAGCGAACGCAAGAGAATCGAGGTTTTCCTCGCCGAGGTTGAAGGCAAACCGGTGGCGTACGCGATTGTCTTCGAAACCTATTCGTCGTTTCTGGCCCTCCCAACGCTATACCTGGAAGATATCTTTGTTCTCAGTGAATATCGGGGCCGCCGAGTAGGGCATCACCTCTTTGTCTACTGTGTCAACGAAGCATATCAGCGCGGCTGCGGAAGAATGGAATGGGCCGTGTTGGACTGGAATCAATTGGCTATCGACTTTTACGAAGGCGCCGGAGCCCGCCAACTCAAGGGGTGGCTCTACTATCGCCTGTTGCCCCCGGATATGGAGAAGGTTGTCCAAAAGAAGAATTAGGTAGCAGAATTGCACTTCGCAGCGCTGAAAAGAATTACTATTCTTACCTTTTCTGGGAGAGCTTACGACGTGACTTCAAGCTGCTTCGATCGGACTCGCAGTCTGGAATGTGTGCTAACGATTGATGGGCCAACAAGAAGACCGGCCGCGCACCGTTGCATTTATGGATGCTGCATCACAAAAATCACCATGCCAGATGGCTCATAGGGGCACAAATGTTGTCTGAGTGGGAAAGATTTGTAACCAGCTTGATACGGCTAACTCTGCAGGAAAGAAAGACGGGACGACTATGAAATTCTTTAGAAAGAACGGCACGAGCTATCAGTTCCCACTGAAGCGGGTACCATTGCGGATTCGATTTAAAGTAGTTGGGCATGACGAGTATGGATTCCCTTTCGAAAACGAGGCGGTAACGGTCGACGTGGGTCCGGGAGGCGGGTGCCTCACGCTTGACAAAGACGTTAAGACAGGTGAGAACTTGAGACTTTACAGCCCTAAAGGATATTTATTCTTAGTGAATGTTCGCTGGTTCAAGTATGACATGCGAAGCAACCGACGCTACGTCGGATTCAAGCTCCTGGAGCCCGCACGCGGTTGGGTTGTTGCAAGCTCCAACGATGAACGGTTCGGCAAAGTAGACCACGGCATCAGTGGCACTATCGTTGGTTGACACACTCCGGATTTTTTCCGATTGACTCGACTTCGAGTGCGCCGCCGCCGCTGGGCTCTGCCGACGCACTCGAAACCATCAGAGAACCGCAGTCCCTGAGACTCTCCCAGACAAAACAAACGAACAACACACTGGAATTCCTTTGCCGGGAATTTTTTGATTGCGTTAGAATGAGCCTCTTCTTTGATGAAGCGCTGAAGGAGGGGCCTTGGCACTGAAAATTAATCGAGTGAAAAAAACGCTGCGCGAAGGTGGAGTTGCTATCGGGACAATGGTTGCAACGATACGCTCACCTCAGGTAGTACCGATGCTGGCTGCCGGTGGGTGGGATTTTTATATTGTCGATGCGGAGCACAACCAGTTTGGCTGGGAAACCATCACGGACTTTATGACTGTTTCTCGTTACGAAGAAATTATTCCCATGGTGAGAGTGGCTGACCCGATTTATCATCTGCTAGCTCGGACACTGGACCTGGGTGCGCAGGGGCTGATCTGTCCGCGTGTGGAGACACGCGAGCAGGTGGAGCAAATCGTCCAGTGCACGAAATATTTCCCTCTGGGCGAAAGAGGTGCTGCGGTCAGTGGTGTCCACTCGGGTTTTCGAGACGTAAATCCCTCGGCCTATCTGGACTGGGCCAACCAGGAGACTCTGATTGTTATCCAGCCTGAAACCAAAAAATCGATCGACAATATTGATAGCCTGGTATCGGTGAAAGGCGTTGACGCGGTTTTCATCGGCCCCTTCGATCTTTCGAAGACTCTGGGGATTGCGGGCCAGATCAAACATCCACTGATGGTCGAATGCTTTGAGAGAGTTATTGCTGCCTGTAATAAACATGGAGTGGCTCCCGGAGTACACTTGATGGATGTCAGCCATGCCAAGGAGTGGATCGGAAAAGGTATGCGTTTCATCGGTGTAAAATCGGATGTGCGATACTTGATGGAAAGCATGAGTGCCGCAACTCAGGAATTGAAAGCATTCATTTCGAGAGCCTGAGCCGGCCCGACAGTGTCCGCTTCGTTTCTGTTATAATACGAGCTTTTTCACAGGGGGAATGGGTGCATGGAATTAGACCGGGTTGTTCTCGCGAGAATTTCTTCCGAAGCTGGAGTCCGTCCCAGCCAAGCCGAAGCGACGATTGCTCTTCTCGAAGAGCAGTCGACCGTCCCCTTCATCGCTAGATACCGCAAGGAAGTGACCGGCAATCTGGATGAGGTTCAAATTCGAAGTATTTCGGAACGGCACGAGTATTACAAACAGCTGTTGTCGCGGCGACAGACCATCCTTAACTCGATCGAGGAGCAGGGAAAATTGACAGATGAGCTGAAGAACCAGCTCCTGGCCTGTTACGAGAAGAACGAGCTGGAAGACCTGTACCTTCCTTATAAACCCAAGAGAAAGACCAAGGCGGGCGTTGCTCGCGAAAAGGGATTGGAACCACTGGCCAGATTCATTTGGGAGCAGACTGCTGGGGAAAAATCGATCGATGAAGTGGCCGACAGCCTGGTCAATGCAGATAAGGGTGTCGCCTCCAGAGAAGACGCACTCGAAGGAGCCCTCCACATCGTAGCGGAATGGATTTCTGAAGATTTGGAAATTCGCAAGACCCTGCGCCGCATGATGCTAGACGAAGCTGTGGTGGTCGCCAAGGTGGCAAAAGGGCACGAAGGCGAGAAGACTAAGTACGACATGTATTACGATTTCCGAGAACCGATATCCAAGATTCCTTCGCATCGCATGCTGGCTGTACGGCGCGGCTTCAAGGAACAGATCCTGACCTTCTCGATCGAATACGACTCGCAGAAAGCATTACGCTTTATCTCGGACCGAGTCATTAGGGATTCTGGTTCCCCTTTTGCTCCGCTGCTCCAGGTTGCCATCAGAGATAGCTATGAGAGGCTGCTCAACGTGGGCATCCAGACGGAGGTTCGTGCCCTTCTGAAGGAGCGTTCAGACTTTGAGGCCATCAAAGTTTTCGAAGCCAACCTATCCAGCTTGCTGCTGGCTGCTCCGGCGGGACCGATTGTTGTCGTTGGAATAGATCCAGGATTTCGCACGGGCTGCAAGGTCGCTGTGGTCGATGAGACCGGCAAGTATCTCGATCATGCCACCATCTACCCTACTGAACCGCGGAAGGACATTGCCGGTTCCGAATGGACTCTTTACCGTCTGGTGCAGAAATACAGTGCTCGCGCCATCGCAGTGGGTAACGGCACGGGATCACGAGAGACGGATATATTCGTGCGGGATTTTCTGCGAAAGTATCAAGCTGGAGAAGCGTTGGAGCCGCCCGCTACGGTTGATCAAGCTTCCGAGAATATTACTCCATCCAACGTGGAAGTCTCGGCGGAGAAGTCCGGAGAGATTGCTGCGCTGAACAACCCCGTCGAGACTGTGGCGTCAGAGATTTCATCCGTGGCTCCTGAATTCCAGGGCGTCCCACCGGATGCGGGAGCGCTGTCGGGGTCTTCTGACGATGGCACCTCGACGGCAGATCAGACGAACGAGCACGCCTTTGAGGGCGCAAGGCTTCAGGCAGACCGCCTGGATTCGATGGCTTCGGCAAGTTCTTTACCCTCGCAACGAAATCCTATCTTCTCTGTCATTGTGAATGAGTCCGGAGCTTCCGTTTACTCGGCGTCGGAAGGGGCTCGCCGGGAATTTCCGCGTTTGGACCTCACTGTCCGAGGAGCGGTCTCCATCGCGCGCAGGCTGCAGGATCCATTGGCCGAGTTGGTGAAGATCCACCCCAAATCCATCGGGGTAGGTCAGTACCAACACGACGTGGATCAG
>JACXTT010005166.1_pt1 | contig 19060 bp, 21 predicted proteins | sample 9270951 | NCBI WGS metagenome assembly JACXTT01 (sample SAMN15532306, study PRJNA645909) | rock metagenome | isolation source: weathered quartz diorite | place: Puerto Rico | collected 2017-06-21 | reverse complement strand
GGGATGTTGGCGGGGAGGGCGAGGCGGCTGGGGTAGGCGGGCAAGTGACGGTGGTCAGCGGATGAATGAAGAGGGCTGGCGGCGCAATAACATCGTTGCCCTGGAAGGCCCTGCGCTTCGCCCTGGAGTGCGTGCTCGTCGATTAGCGCGGTGTGGTGGAAGACATCTGGCGACGCTGGGCGACGGAGCGGGGCTACGACCCCGCTCCGTATCTGCGCGTGGCACATGGACGCCGTATCCGGGAGACGCTGGCGTCCGTCGACCCGACCCTCGATCTCGATCTCGAGGTCCGGTTGCTCGATGCCGCCGAAGCCGCCGACATGACCCCCCTGACGCCCATCGCCGGCGCGCGCGAGCTCGTGGGTGGTCTCGCCTCCGACCGCTGGGCCATCGTCACGTCCGGCGGATATGGACTCGCGAGACGGCGGCTCGAGCGCGCCGGGATCCAACAGCCCGCGGTCTTCGTGACCGCGGAGGACGTGCAGCACGGCAAGCCGGATCCGCAAGGGTATCTGCTCGCCGCGGAGCGTCTGGGACGCGATCCGACAGCGTGTATCGTGTTCGAGGACGCGCCTCCCGGCATCGCGGCGGCGCGGGCGGCTGGCGCGCGCGTCGTCGCCCTCACTACAACGCACACGGCGGATGCGTTGCAGGGCAGCGCCGCTACGATCGCCGATTTCCGCACGCTGCGCGTGGATCGAGTGAGCGCGGGGCTGGTTGTGAGATTCTGACGCATGATCCGGAAGCTGGGACCCCACACATGCCGGCTCTACTCTCTGAGCAAGAATCCCACGACGGGCAAGCGACGCAACCTGGGAACGTTCCCCAGCCGCGCAGCGGCGCTGCGCCACGAGCGCCAGATTGAATTCTTCAAGCGGCGCGGTCGATGAGCGACGGTTTCCCAGACCGTTTCATTACCGCGCGGCTCCAGGCCGAGCAGCTCACCGCCGAGCACCTTCCCGAAGTGCGCCGCATGCACCGGGACGCCGCCGTGATGGTACAACTGGGCGGTGTGCGCACCGAAGAGCAAACAGCGGCATACCTGCAGCGCAATTTGCGTCACTGGGCGGACTACGGATTCGGGCTCTGGATCCTGCGCGAGCGGGGCGGGGGAGAACCCGTTGGGCGCGCGGTGCTCCGCCACATCACGATCGACGAGATGGACGAGGTGGAAGTCGGCTACGCGTTCTATCACCCTTACTGGGGACGGGGTCTCGCGACGGAGGTGGCGTCCCGCTGTCTCGAACTCGCCGAGCGGGAGCTCGAGCTGAAGGCGATAGTGGGCCTGACCGATCCCGGGAACCGGGCTTCGCGCCACGTGCTCGAAAAGGTGGGTCTCACCTACGAGCGCGACTGCGTCCACGACGACCACCTCTCGGCGCTGTTCCGGAGACGCCTGCGCCAGTGAATCAGCGTCGCACGATGCGTTGCGCGGAGGCGACACCCCGCTCGCGCGAAAATCCTCACACCACTTGAACTCACAGTCCGGCTGGGTCAGTTTTGCTACGACCCTCGCACCGGAAGTTGGAGTTCCTCGTGACGTCGCATCGCGCACTGATTACATGGGCTCCCCGCGGTGGGAGTGGATCGTTGCCTACCACGTTGCAGTACGCCACTATCGCCCGTTTCGCCGAAGACGACAGTTGGCCGAACGATGCCTGGAGCATCGTCTGCGCGTTCGACGCCCCTCCCGTGCTGCAGCGCAATCCCGCCGAAGCCCGCATCCGCTTCCTCGCCGACGCGGCCCCGCACGACCGGCTCAAGCCCGGGGCGATCTTCTCGCTGTACGAAGGTCGCACCGATGTTGCGACGGTCGAGGTGCTCGACTGACAGCAGTCCACTCGTTGTGACGGTTTTGTGACACGGTCGCGGTAGACTCGTACGGGTCGCCGCGACTCTCGTTTTCCACCCGGAGGAACCGTGTCCGAGGAACAGCCGGTCCGCATCGTTCTCACGCCCGAGCAACGCGAAACGATTCGCCGGCTATCGGGTCAGCACGTCGATGCCATCGAAGTCACTCCTGACGAGGTGAAGAAGGGCGGAGGACCGCTCCGCTTCTTGTGGCGGCTCTCGGCCGCGAGCGGCATTCCGCGCCAGGCGTGGGTCGAGGACGACGATCCGAAACACAAGCAGTAGCGGCGCTTCCGGTTCCAGCGTGCATCCTGAAAAAAGTTCCGCGGCACTCCCACGCCGTTCCGGGTGTAGCCGTGGCCCAGGGGGGCACTTTACCGGAAGGAGACAGCCCCATGAAGCGTACCATCGCTGTTCTCGCAGCCTCGAGCCTCGCGCTCTTGCCGCAGCTGGCGAGCGCTCAGGGCGGATTCGGCATCAAGGGCGGCTTTTCCTATGGCAATGTGACGAACCGTGGCCTGTTGCCCGGAGCATTGAAAAACCGCACCGGCTTCGCTGCCGGCATCGGGCTTTCGGGCACCGGGTTGATCGGATTCGGCGTTGAGGGTCTTTACGCGCAGCGTGGCGTGGTCAGTAATACGAACGGCGATTCCTGGAAACTCAATTACGTCGACCTTCCCGTGTACCTGCGCGTCGGCATTCCGACGCCCGGCATCGCCCCATACGCCTACGCTGGTCCGCAATTCTCGTTCGAGCTGAGCTGTAACGCCGGCGGTGGCGCCACCTGTCCGGACAACGGGCGTCCCAAGACGAGCTATGCTGCGGTCCTGGGCGGCGGCGCGCGGCTCGGCGCGCAGAGCGGCTTCACGATCGAAGGCCGCTACATCTACGGGCTGAACGATCTGAAACTCAGCACCGTCACGTCGTCGCAGAGCTACAAGACGCGGTCGTTCCTGATTCTCGCCGGCTTCACGTTCTGAGCTGATCCACCGTGCCCCCCAGGGGTTACCTTGGGGGGCATGACCTCCCACACCATCCGATGGACGACGCGCTGCGCGGCGGGTGCGACGGCGTTGTCGCTGCTCGCGGGCGTCTGCGGAGCGCAGGCGGCCGCGGTGGACGCGGCCCTCGCACACTAGATGGTGCTGCTCAAGAGCGCGCCGCCCGAATCGACCGCGGCGTTCTATACTGCCGACGGCCAGCTGCTCGAGCCGGGGATGAACCCGCTCACCGGACCGGGGGCGATCCGCGCGTTCCTCGAGCCGATCGCCCGCACCGTCACCGTCCACGAGGCAGTCGCCACGCCCGAGGCGACCGAAGTCTACGGCGATTCCATCGGCTACCAGTGGGGCACCTTTCATCAGGTCGCGGGGCCGAAGGACGCGCCGCCGTCGACGTACGACGGGCGCTTCGTCATCGAATGGCGCAAGACCGGCCCCGGATGGCGCATCGTGCGGTTTCTCGTCCAACCCAATCCGCCGCCGCGCCATTGATCCACGGGCCGGCCCTGCTACAGGCCGCGTTGAACGGCGCGCGGCGCCGTGACGACTACCCCACGATTCCGTGGACGCCAGAGGACCTCGCACACTCCGCGGCCGATGCCGTCGCGGCGGGCGCCGCGGCGATACACGTCCATGTCCGCGACGCGCGCGGGGTCGAGAGCCTCGAGCCGGTCGACATCGCGCGCACCGTTCTGGCGGTGCGGGCCGCCGTGCCGCGTGTGCCGTGCGGCGTGAGTACGGGGGCGTGGATCGTCCCCACCACCGGGAAGCGCCATCAACTCGTGAAACGCTGGACCGAGCTTCCCGATTACGCGTCGGTGAACTTCGACGAGCCGGGCTCGGAGCTCCTGGCGGCGCTGCTGCTGCAGCGTGACGTGGGAATCGAAGCCGGCATCGCCAACACCACCGCGGCGACACGATTCGCACGCAGCGGCCTGGCCCCACGGTGTCTGCGGATCTTGCTCGAGCCCCAGGTCCAGGACTTCGCCGCCGCGCTCGACGTGGTGCGCGACGTCGAGGTCGTGCTCGACGACGCGCGGATCGCGATCCCGCGTTTGCTGCACGGCATCGACAGCACCGCCTGGCCGATGATCGCCGAAGCGGCGCGGCGCGGTTACCAGACCCGCATCGGGTTCGAGGACACGGTGCGGCTTGCCGACGGCACACCCGCGCCGAGCAACGGGGCGCTCGTGGCGGTGGCCCGGCGGGTCTACGATGCCTGGTTTCCTCGCCGCTGCGCTCGGCGACGGGGACCAGGGCGGCCCGGAGGCCGGCATTCCCATCGGCTCCGTCCTCGTCCACGACGGGCACATCCTGGGCCGTGGGCACAACCGCCGGGTGCAGCAGGGCAGCGCCGTCCTGCACGCTGAGATGGACGCGCTCGAGCGTGCCGGCCGTCACCCCGCCGAGGTGTACCGAGCCGCCACGTTGTATACGACGCTCTCCCCCTGCGCTATGTGCAGCGGGGCGATCCTGTTGTACGGCATCCCTCGGGTCATCGTCGGGGAAAACCGGACGTTTCTCGGCGAGGAAGAGCTGTTGCGGTCCCGCGGCGTGACCGTCGAGGTGCGGCACGATCCACGCTGCGAAGCGCTGATGGCACGCTTCATCGCCGCTCAACCAGGGCTGTGGAACGAGGATATCGGCCGGACCCGGTAGCGCACACCGCGCATCCGACATACAGTTTTCAGAGGGTGCTCCGATGACCGACGACACACTTCGCATCACGCGCCGGGAAATGCTCGCCGCTTCCGCCGGAGCTGCGTTAGTGGCTCTGGAGAGCGGCGCACCCTCGCTCGCGGCAGCACAACAACCGACCGCCCGACCGCCCGACCGCCGGTTAGGAACCGGCCGCCTGAAACAGTCCGTGTGCCGGTGGCCCTACGGCTCCATCCCGCTCCCCGAGTTCTGCAAGGCGATCAAGGCGATGGGGCTTACCGGCATCGACCTGCTGCAACCGGCGGAGTGGCCCGTGGCGCGCGACGCCGGACTCGTGGTGTCGATGGGCTATCCCGCGGATCGCCGTGACTTCATCGCCTTCGGGTTCAACGATCGCACCCACCACAAGCAGCTGATCGAGGAGCTGACCCGCACGATTCCGCTCGCCCAGGCCGCCGGCGTGGCCAACGTGATCACGATGTTCGGCAACCGGGCGGGCATCAGCGACGCGGACGGCATCGCGGCCTGCATCGAGGGGCTGCGCCAGGTCGCGCCCGTCGCGGAAACGCACGGTGTGACCGTGTGCGTCGAGCTGTTGAACAGCAAGGTCGACCACAAGGATTATCAGGGCGACCACGCCGCGTTCGGCGTGAGCGTGATGGAAGGAGTCGCCTCGCCACGCGTGAAGCTGCTGTACGACATCTATCACATGCAGATCATGGAAGGGGACATCATCCGCACGCTGCGCGACTCGATCGCCCACATCGGCCACATCCACACGGGCGGGGTGCCCGGGCGGCACGAGATCGACGATACGCAGGAGCTGAACTACCACGCCGTGGCTCGCGCGCTCGCCGACGCGGGCTTCACGGGCTTTGTCGCCCACGAATTCATGCCGACCGCCGCCGACCCGCTCACCTCGCTCCGCGCGGCCGTCACGATCTGCACGGTGTGACGCTCAGCATCACGTTTCGGCAGCCGGCGTTGTCTCCAGCGGAGGCGGAAGAGATCCTGTCCCGTCGGTTCGGCGGGACCGGGAACGTCCGTCCCCTGCCGAGCGAGCGCGACCAGAATTTCCTGGTGCGCTTCGCCGATGGCCGCCGCGCCGTCCTCAAGATCTCGCACGCCGGGGAAGAGCGCGGCATCCTCGAGCTGCAGCACCAAGCCCTCAAGCGGCTCGCCGAGCGCGCGCCCGGCGTCGCCGTGCCGCGCGTTCTCCCGGCCACCGACGGCGCCGAGATCCTGGAGACGACGAGCAGTGAAGGCGAATCACACTACGTCCGTCTGCTCTCGTGGATCACCGGGGCGATGCTCGCCGGGATCCGGCCGCATACGCCGGAGCTGCTCGAGAGCGTGGGGCGGGTGATCGGACAGGTCGACGTCGGGCTCGACGGACTTGAGCACCCGGCGGCGCGGCGGCCGCTGAAGTGGGACCTCGCGCGCGCCGGGTGGATCCGCGAGCACCTCGACGCGATCGACGATCGCGCACGGCGCGCCCTCGTGCAGCGCGTGCTCGACCGCTTCGACGAGGAGATCACCCCGGCGCTCGCCGGAGTGCGCAGCGGCATCATCTACAACGACGCCAACGACCACAACATGCTGGTGCGCGGCGAGACCCCCTGGACCCGCCGCGTCACGGGGGTGATCGACTTCGGCGATCTGGTGGAGAGCGCGGTGATCTGCGATCTCGCCATCGCCGCTGCCTACGCCTCCCTCGGGAAAGCGGATCCCATCAGCGCCGCGGCACGCGTCGTGGCGGGCTACCAGTCGGTTCGCCAGATCACGGAGCCGGAGAGCGACCTGCTCGACGGCCTCATCACTACTCGCCTCGCCGTGAGCGTCGTCAACGCCGCGATCCAACGGGCCGCGGTCCCCGACAACGCCTACCTCACGGTGAGCGAGACGGCCGCCTGGGCGGCCCTCGAGCGACTGCTCGCCCTCCCGCCGCGGCTCGGCCGCGTCGTGCTGCGCGACGCCTGTGGCCTCGCCGGCGTCGCGATCGCTCCCGCGGTCGAGGCGTGGCTCCGCGCCCACCCCGACGAGCTCGGCCCCCTCGTGTCGCCCGACCGGGGAGCCAACGCCCGAGTGGTCGACCTCTCTGTCTCGAGCCTGCTGCTCGGAGACTTGAACGTCGCCGCCGACGCGACGGCGTTCGGCCGCGCGATCGCCGACGCCGCGGCGGACCAGGGCGCGACCATGGGAGTCGGTCGCTACGACGAGCCGCGGCTCGTGTATACGAGCGACGCTTTTCGGGTCGCGGGGAACGACGGACCCGAGTGGCGCACCGTTCACATCGGCCTCGACCTGTTTCTCCCTCCCGGGACACCCGTCTTCGCACCCCTCGGCGCGGAGGTGCATTCGTTCCGCGACAACGCGGCCGCGAAGGACTACGGCCCCACCGTCATTCTGAAGCACACCGTCGACGGCGGCCGGATCACCTTCTTTACGCTCTACGGCCACCTCGATCGCGATTCGCTCGGCTGGCTCCGACCGGGCCAGCCCGTCGCGCTGGGGAGCGTCGTGGGTCGCGTGGGAGATGTGGACGTCAACGGCGGCTGGGCGCCGCACCTCCACTTTCAGATCATCACCGACCTGCTCGAGTATCAGGGAGATTTTCCGGGAGTCGCCCGTCCGATCCAACGCTCGGCCTGGAAGAGCCTGTCGCCCGATCCCAATCTGTTGGCGCGTATTCCGCCGGCGCGGTTTCCGCCGGCGGACCCGCCCTTGCCGCAGCTGATCGAAAGGCGGCGCCATCATCTCGGGCCGTCGCTCAGCATCGCCTACCGGCGCCCCCTCGAGATCGTGCGCGGCTGGCGGCAATACCTGTACGATGTGGAGGGCCACCGCTACCTCGACGCCGTGAATAACGTGCCGCACGTGGGGCACAGCCACCCCCGCGTCGTCCGCGCCGGCCAGCAACAGATGGCGGTGCTCAACACCAACACGCGCTACGTGCACGAGCTGATCGTGCGCTACGCGGAGCGGCTCTGGGCCATGTTGCCGTCGTCGCTCTCGGTTTGCTATTTCGTCAATTCGGGGAGCGAGGCGAACGAGCTGGCGCTGCGCCTCGCCCGCGCCTACACGGGCAAGCGCGACGTGATCGTCGTCGAGGGCGCCTACCACGGCAATACGTCGACGCTGGTCGACGTGAGTCCCTACAAGCACGACGGACCGGGCGGGATGGGAGCGCCGGCCTGGGTGCACAAGATCCCGATGCCCGACCTGTATCGCGGCCGGTATCGCAAGGACGAGCCGGCGGCAGGCGAGCGCTACGGCACGTTCGTCGCGGAAGCGGTGGGGCGCATCCGCGCACGCGGCACCCAGCCGGCGGCGTTCCTGTGCGAATCGATTCTCTCCTCGGCAGGCCAGATCGTGCTGCCGGACGGCTTCCTCACCTCAGCGTACGGCCATACCCGGAAAGCCGGAGGCGTCTGCATCGCCGACGAGGTGCAGACGGGCTTCGGCCGGGTCGGCAGCCACTTCTGGGCCTTCGAGACCCAGGACGTCGTGCCCGACATCGTGACCCTCGGGAAGCCGATGGGGAACGGCCACCCGATCGGGGCGGTGGTCACGACGCCGGAGATCGCCGCGGCATTCGCGAACGGGATGGAGTACTTCAGCACCTACGGGGGCAACCCCGTGTCGTGCGCTGTCGGGCTGGCCGTCCTGGACGTGCTCACAGAGGAGGGGCTGCAGAGCAATGCGCGCAAAGTCGGCCGCGACCTGCTCGTCGGCCTGCGTGAGCTCGGCGCGCGCCACCCGCTGATCGGCGACGTGCGCGGCCTGGGCCTGTTCGTCGGGGTGGAGCTGGTGCGCGACCGCACCACACTCGAGCCCGCGGCCGAGGAGGCCGGATACGTCGCCAGCCGGATGCGTGAGAAAGGCGTTCTGGTGAGTACCGACGGCCCGCTGCACAACGTCCTGAAGATCAAGCCGCCGCTCGTGTTCACCGGGGAGAACGCCGAGCAGCTCGTGGCGACGCTCGACGCCGTGCTCGCGGAGGGTTACGGAGTCGCGCCGTCTTAGAACACGCGGTAGGCGGTGAGGCTGAGGTTGCGAGGTGCGGCGGGATTCCGCTCCATCACGTCGACGTAGAATGCCTGGAACAGGTTCGTCACCTTGGCCTGCAACGCCACCCCGGCCACGCGATACCCCAGACGCAGATCGAACACCGTAATACTGCCGCGAGGGTCCGTCGGGTACTGGAGCACCGTCTGCACCCGGCTGCGAAAGCGCACGTCGAGTCCGACGAGGCCGCGCATCGCCGTCAGTGTCCCGGTCACGTTGTGGCGTGAGCGATACACGAGCGGCAACCCCGTATCCAGATCCTTGCTGTCGAGCAAGAGATACGTTCCCTCGAGCCCCACGAGCTCGTCCACCGACCCCGTCTTGAAGCTCACGTCGAGACCGCGGACGCGGGCACGATTGAGATTACAGAAAGTGAAGGTCGAGAAGTTGACCGCGCAGGGCGCGATCCAGTCCCGGTATTGACTCTCGAACAGCGACGCGTCGAAGCGCAGGCCGACGACCGGCGTCGCGGTCGCCCCCGCTTCGGCCGACCAGACCCGCTCGCTCTTCAAGTCGGGATTGGGAACGACGCGGATGCCGAATTGCGTCGTATTGACGAACTGCTCGATCGCGCTGGGCGAGCGGAAGCCGTGGGCCACCGACATGCGAGTCGACAGACCGCTGCCGGGCCGGAACGTCACGCCGACCTTGGGGCTGGGAGACCACTCCGGCTTGCCGCCCGAGGCGTCGTGGTAGTCGAGCCGGGCGCCGAGCGAGGTCGTCCATTGATCGGACAGGCGCACCCCGTCCTGGAAGAACACTGCGTCATCGTTGATGGAGTGCGGTCCCAGGAAGTTCGACGCCACGATCGTATGGGCGACCTCGGTCCCGACATCGAGCGCGTGCCGCCCGGCCCTGAGCGACACATCGATAGTGCCGCCGAGCCGCGTCGCCCGGTGGTGGTCGGAATTGCTGTCGCTCGGGAAGTGGTTCTGCACGCTGTTGAAATTGACGTAGGGGCTGATGCGCAGCAGCGTGGTGGCGCCGACGAGCGGTGTGAGAGTCGCGCCGCTGAGCAGCTTGTAGTCGATCTCGTGATCGTTGCGGGTCGTCGGATCGACCTCGTAGGGCTGGCTGTCGGAACGCCAGATGAAGAACTCGCCGTCGTTCTCGCGCGCCCACACCGCATACGCATCCCAGGGGTGGGGAGACTCAGGGTTCGAGGCGAGCTTGACCCGGCCCAGCCAGGCATCGTGGGCGTCGTCCTGGCGGTAGCCGTCGGAGACTTCGCGCCCGAGAAACACTCGCGCGCCGACGTCACCCAGCTGCCGCGCGTGCTCGATCCCGAACCCCTTTTCCTCGAGCCGGCTGTCGGTGACGCGATACCGTTCCGGCTGCTGCCACGCGCCGAGGTGCAGCCGCAGCGTGGTTTCCGGCTCGTCGCCGATCGGGGTCGTCAGCACATTGACGACGCCGCCCAGCGCATTACTGCCGTACAGCGCCGAATAGGCGCCGCGCACGACTTCGACGCGGTCCACGTCGAGTAGCGGCAGCGATTCGAAATCGATCTCGCCGCCGTCGCCGCTCAGGATGGGGTGGCCGTCGAGCATGAGGAGGACCCGGCTGCCGACGCCGCGGGCCAGCCCCGTCGAGCCGCGGATGTCGAGCTGGCCGGCGTTGATGGTGACGCCGGGCGCGAACACGAGCGCCTGGTCCAGAGTGGTGATGTTGCGTCGGACGAGGGTGCTCCTGGAGAGCACGCTGATGCTCGCGCCGGATTCCTCGGCGCGCTCGGGCGCGCGATTCGCCGTGACGACGATGTCACTGAGCCCCACCGGAGCGCGCTTCAGGACGACCGAGACGTCGCGCGCGTCGCCCACGGTCACCCGGACGCCGGACAGGGAATCGCTCGCGTAGCCCAACGCAAAGACGACGAGGGTGTAGGTTCCCGGGGGAACGGCAGCCAGCCGGAATTGCCCGTGCTCGCTCGAGCGGACGCGCAGCAACGTGCCTCGCAACAGTACGATCGCCCCGTCCACACCGCTGTCCGTCTGATGGTCGGTGACAGCGCCCGTGATCACGGCCGCGCCGAGCGGTGGTGTCTGTGCCTCGGCGCTTGGCCCGAGTGAGAAATGCGGGGTCAGGAAAACCGCAACCAGCAGTGCCGTGACGGACGACCGCTGTGCGGCGACGGTCATTACTGCTTTTGCCAGAGCGAGGCGAGCGCAGTTCCAGAGAACGAGAGATTGAGTGCCAGGGTGTTGTTGGTCGTGTTTCTGACAAACGTCCCCGGCACTTGCGGCAACGGCTGAGGAGGCGACAGATAGATCGAGTCGTTACTCTTGGCCACGTACGTCCCCGCCAGCTTGATGATGGTATCAATCGGCACGGTCACGCGAATGGAATCTGCGAACGTCGAGCTGGTCATGACCATCGTTCCGCCCGCCGTCGTGGGGATACCACCAAACGTCAAGGACGAGAGACTGTAGTTTCCCGTGAGGTCAACAGTGGTGATCGGCCCTGTTCCCTTGTCGCTGCTGCTGCAGGCCACGACGGTGGCCATGACGGCCGCGGTCACGAGACTGGCGGCCACACCGTGGATCCGACGCATACCGTTCCCTCCGGGCTGTCAGAGTTTTCAAGCTTGAGGCTAACCGCCGGTGGCATGGGCTGTCTAGCCGACACCACGTTAGGATTCTTCGTCATGCTCGAGATTCGCCGCGCTGTTCCGTCCGATGCCGACGTGCTGGCTCCGTTGTTCGACGCTTACCGCGGGTTCTACGGTCGCCCACGCGACCTGCCGCTCGCGCGCCGCTTCCTCGCCGAGCGCCTTGGGCGCGGGGAATCGGTCGTGCTCTTCGCGCTCGACCGGACGGCGGCCTGCGGGTTCACACAGCTCTACCCGCTGTTCTCGTCGCTGCGCTGCCGCCCGATCTGGATGCTGTCGGACCTGTTCGTCGCCCCCGACCGGCGCCGCGGCGGCGTGGGGCACCGCCTGATGGAGGCGGCGCACGCCTTCGCGCGGGAGCAGGGGGCGGCGGCGATCGAGCTCGACACCGCCCACACGAACACCGCGGCGCAGGCGCTGTATGAGTCGCTCGGCTATGAGCGGGATCTCGAGTTCCGTCACTACGTTCTGTCGCTCTGAGTCGGGTCATGCTGCTCGCGTTGCCACGTTCTTTTCCCGCCCGTTACGGTGCTCCCGTCTTGCGCGCGGTCGATCCCACGATCTTCCAGCGCCGCTACTTCATGCACTGTCTCGAGTGCGGCTTCTGCCACGACTGGTGCTGTCAATTCGGAGTCGACGTGGATCGGCGCCACGTCGACGAGATCCTCGCTCGCGCCGACGCGCTGGAGATCTTCCTGGGCATCCCCCGCGATCAATGGTTCACCGGGGAGGTGGAGCAGGACGCCGACGTCCCCGGTGGAGAGACGTGGCGCACACGCGTCGTCGACGGCGCTTGCGTATTCCTGAATCGCGGCGGACGCGACTGCCGGCTGCATGCCTTCTGCGTGGAACAGGGGATCGAACACCGGGAGCTGAAGTCGATCGTCGACGTCCTTTTCCCTCTCACGTTCGAGGGCGGCGTGCTGTGCCCGGCGCGCGAGGCGGCCGCGGAGGAGCTCGTCTGCCTGCGTACCGGGCCGACGCTGTACCGCGGCGTCCGATCGGAAATCGCCTACTACTTTGGGCCCGAGCTGGTGGGGGAGCTGGACCGCCTCGAAGCCCTCGACCTGGCAGGTTAGCTTCTCGTCATGCTGCTGGTGCTCGACAACTACGACTCCTTCACCTACAACCTCGTGCAGTATCTGGGCGAGCTGGGGGAGCAGCCGGTCGTCTACCGCAACGACGCCCTGTCGGTAGCCGACGCACTGGCGCTCAAGCCCGACGCTGCGGTGCTGTCCCCCGGTCCCGGCATTCCCGCCAAGGCGGGGATTCTCGTCCCGCTCGTGAAAGCGCTGGCCGGCCAGATCCCGGTGCTGGGCGTCTGCCTCGGCCACCAGGCGATCGGCGAAGCGTTCGGCGGGCGGGTGGTGCGCGCCGACCGGTTGATGCACGGCAAGACGTGCCCGGTGGAACACCTCGAGGACGAGCTGTTCGACGGCATGCCGTCACCGTTCACGGCCATGCGCTATCACTCCCTGATCGTGGAATGGGCGGGGCTGCCGCACGACCTCATCGTCACGGCCTGGTCGGGGGACCGTGGCAAGGGCGGAGAGATCATGGCGATGAAGCACCGCCAATTCCCGTTGTACGGCGTACAGTTCCATCCGGAGTCGATCGGGACGGAACATGGGAAGAGACTGCTGGAAAACTTCCTGCGGGTGGCGCATGCAGAAGCGTGAAGTTTGCAAGGGCGTGAGAAGTAAGAGGTGAGATGTGAGAGGCAGGCCGCACCTCTCACCTCTTACATCTCACCTCTCACGCATTCGTTATTGCAACGACAACACGGGACTGTACGGACCGACGTAGGTCCTGGTCCACCACTCTCCCGTCTTGCGCCGCTCGGCGGGCGAGGTGAAGTGGTAGTCGTACAGGACCGCCCGGACGTATTTCGGTGGGTGGTCGGGGAAGGGATTGGTGCGCAACAGGCCGAGTACCGCCGGCGATCCCTGCAGCAATCGCGTGAGGAACTCCTGGAACCAGAACGTCACCTCGTAGGGTGACAGCGACGCGAACCACATCTGCCAGTCGAGCCGCGGCTGGTGCGGCTCGATGAATCCTGGCTGTCGCAGCGGGTCCCCCGGCTTGTAGCGAAACTCGTATGCGCGCCAGACCGTCCCGTCGTCCGAGCCTTCCACCACGATTTCGCGCCGCGTCGTGGTCATCACGCGAAACAGGCCGTAACCGTTGATGCTGCGGAACGACTCGAGCCACGCGAGGGGCCCGAACCCTCCGCCGCCGGGCTTCAGCGCCTGCACGAACCGCACGGTGGCGAGCGCAAATAGCAGAACGGCGAGCACCGTCCCCACGACCCCGAGGCCCCGCGCCTCGGGCGCCACCGCATTCGGTCCCGAGACCCACCGCACCAACGCATCCGGCAGCACCCGTGTCCACGCGCGGTCGTCGAGCAACAACCCGGCGAGCGCGAGCGTCAGCAGATTGAAGAAGTTGTAATTCCCCGTGGTGAAGATCAGCAGCTGCATGAGCACGATCCCCGCACAGCCGACCAGGCGCATCGTCCGCGTCCCGAAGAGCAGCAGCGGGAATCCGATCTCCAGCACGAACGTCACCATGACCGACCCGCGCTTGACCCACTCGGGGAGGTGACTCATGTACCACGCCGTCCAGGTCGGCAGCGGCTGCGTCCAGTAGTGGTAATCGAGCGCCGTCAGGTTGTGCCACGTCGGATCGCCCCAGGTGAGCTTCACCACTCCGGAGGCGAACGTGAGGCGGAACAGCAGCCACCACAGCAGCAAGAGGCCCAACGCGGGAACCGCCGTCTCCGAGTGCGCGGGGAGGAGGCGCCACGGCGCCAGGAACAGCGCCAGCAGCGCCGTCTCGAGCAGCAGCACGTCCCACTGAAACGACAGAAAATCCCGTCCGACGACGGTGAGCGAGAGATACAACAGCCAGAGTATCACGAGCATTGGACCGGGGGCGACGTCGGCGATGAGCAGGACGGCGCAGGTCGCGCCGAGCGCGCAGGCCAGCTGCAGAGCGGCATCGCTCGAGCCGAGCCAGAAGACGGTGGGGAGGATGCGGTAGCGCTCCCCGCCAAGCTGGGCCTGCGCCGCTGTGAGGAGCTCGCGGGCGGGGAGAATCCCCTGGCTGCCGATCAGTCCTTTGACCTGAACCCAGAGCGAAACGAAGGCGATCAGGAAAATGAACCCCAGAGCGCGCAGGAAAACCCACCGCGAGAGGGTGTATGTGGATCCCGAAGATGACCCGAGCAACCGCTGCAGCAGCGACTCGAGGCTTGTCAGGGCGCTCATTCCCTTGAAGATCCTGCCCTCCGGAAGCGACGCAACTGCCTGTAACGTGAATCACTTGTTCCCACGGCACAGATTTTGTATCTTGCCCCGTGCCCGTCCTTGGCGTGATTCCTGCTCGGCTGGGCTCCAGCCGACTGCCGCGCAAGCCGCTCCGGCTCCTCGCCGGAGAACCCCTCGTCCTCCGCGTCGTCCGCCGTCTCAGCACCTTCGCCGCCTGCGACCGCATCGTGGTCGCCACCGACGCCCTTGAAATCGCCAACGTCGTGCGCAAGGCCGGATTCGAGGCGGTCCTCACCGCGACCACCCACGAATCGGGAACCGAGCGTATCGCCGAAGTCGCAGCCCGGCGGGAATATGCCGAATACGACGTGCTGCTCAATGTCCAAGGCGACGAGCCGCTCGTCGCGGCCGCCGCGGTGCACGGTACACTGGAGCGGCTCCGTCTGGGCGATCCGATCGGCACCGCCGCCGGCGAGCTCGACCCGAAGCTCGCGGGAGACCCGAACCGCGTGAAGGTCGTGGTCGGACCGGACGGGCGGGCGGTGTACTTCTCCCGCGCGCCGATTCCGTTCGATCGTGACGGACACGACGCCGTGCGCTATCACCAGCACGTGGGCGTGTACGGCTACACGCGCGAGGCGCTGCAGCGCTGGGTGCGACTCCCGGCGGTGCCCGAGGAGCGCTGGGAGCGCCTCGAACAGCTGCGGCCGCTGCTGCATGGGATTCCGATCGGTGTGGCGCGCTTCGATGAGGCGCCCGCGCCCGGAGTGGATACGCCCGAGGATCTCCAGTGGGTCGAGCTGACCCTGGCCCGTCACTCGAAGGAGGTGAGTTCGTGAGCTCGACGAAGTACGTGTTCGTGACCGGCGGTGTGGTGAGCTCGCTCGGCAAGGGGATCGCCGCGGCCTCCCTGGGTCGGTTGCTCGCCGAGCGCGGACTCAAGGTGACGATCCAGAAATTCGATCCCTACATCAACGTCGATCCCGGGACGATGTCGCCGTTCCAGCACGGGGAAGTGTACGTCACCGACGACGGCGCCGAGACCGATCTCGACCTGGGACACTACGAACGCTTCATCGACCGCTCGCTCTCCCAGGTGAACAACGTCACGACGGGTCGCGTGTACCTCTCGGTGATCACGAAAGAGCGGCGCGGGGAATACCTCGGCTCGACGGTGCAGGTGATCCCGCATATCACCGACGAGATCAAGTCGGCCATCCGCCGGCTCGCGCCCGATCACGACGTGGTCATCACCGAGATCGGCGGCACCGTGGGCGACATCGAGTCGCTGCCGTTCCTCGAGGCAATCCGGCAGTTCCGCCAGGACGTCGGCCGCGAAAACACGCTGTTCATCCACCTCACCCTCGTCCCCTACATCGCCGCCACCGCGGAGCTCAAGACCAAGCCGACGCAGCATTCGGTGCGCGAGCTGATGCAGATCGGAATCCAGCCCGACATCCTGGTGTGCCGCACCGAACGGCCGCTGTCCGAGGAGCTGAAGCGCAAGATCGCACAGTTCTGTAACGTCGACTTCGGCTGTGTGGTGGAGAGCCCCGACGTCCGCACCATCTACGAGATCCCGCTGCGCCTGCACGAGCAGGGACTCGACAAGGAAGTGTGCACGCGGCTGCACCTCGAAACGAAGGAGCCCGACCTGCGCGCCTGGGGCGCGATGGTGGACAAGATCCTCCACCCCGAGCGGCGCGTCCGTATCGCGGTGGTGGGGAAGTACACCGAGCTGGCCGACAGCTACAAGAGCATCAACGAGGCGCTGATCCACGGCGGCATCGCCCACGAGACCGGGGTGGACGTGCAATGGATCGCCTCCGATCGCTTCACCGACCAGGAAACAGCCGGTGAGCTGCTCGCCCCGTTCGACGCGCTGCTCGTCCCGGGAGGATTCGGCGTACGCGGCGTGGAGGGGATGGTCGAAGCGATCCGCTGGGCGCGCGAGCACCGCATGCCGTTCTTCGGGATCTGCCTCGGCCTGCAGGTCGCGATCATCGAGTTTGCGCGCGACGTGTGCAAGATTCCGGACACGAACTCGAGCGAGTTCGCCCCGGAGTGCGCCAACCCGGTCATCGCCCTGATGTCGACGCAGCAGGGGATTCAGGAGATGGGCGGCACGATGCGCCTCGGCGCGTACCCCTGCCGCCTGCGGCCCGGATCCCGGGTGGCGCAGGTGTACAACGCCACCGAGGTGAGCGAGCGCCACCGCCACCGCTACGAGGTCTCCAACGCCTACCGCGACGTCCTGGCGGAGTACGGGATGCGCTGTTCGGGGTTGTCGCCCGACGGCTCGCTCGTGGAAATGATCGAGCTCCCCGATCACCCGTGGTTCATCGGCTGTCAGTTTCACCCGGAGCTGAAGTCGCGGCCGATGCGTCCCCACCCGCTGTTCGCGGGGTTTATCGGCGCGGCGCTGGCGCACCACGACACGCACCCTATCGAACCCGGCGCGTTCATCCCGGCGCCGCTGGCGCGCGCCACGGGCTGACGATGCCCCAGTTCGGCGACGGGACCGCCCCGTTCCTCATCGCGGGGCCCTGTGTGATCGAATCCGACGACCTCAATCTTCAGGTCGCGGAGGCGCTCGTCGCGCTGGGCGCGCGGTTCGGCCTGCACGTCATCTACAAGGCGTCGTTCGACAAGGCGAACCGGTCGCGGGCGTCAGCCGCGCGCGGACCGGGGCTCGAGGCCGGCGTCGCTGCGCTCGCCCGCGTGCGTCGCGCAACCGGCCTGCCGCTGCTTACCGACGTGCACGAGGTGGCCCAGGTCGCCGCCGCCGCCGAGGTCGCCGACGTGCTGCAGATCCCGGCGTTCCTCTGCCGCCAGACCGATCTCCTCATTGCCGCCGGCAAGTCGGGACGCGCCGTCAACGTCAAGAAGGGTCAGTGGATGTCGGCCGACCAGATGGCGGGCGCCGTGGAGAAAGTGCGCAGCGGCGGATCGACCGACGTGGCGGTGACCGAGCGCGGCACGTTCTTCGGCTACGGCGACCTCGTCGTCGATATGCGCAACTTCGCCCGCCTCCGCGCCGCGTGTGGCGCGGCGGTCGTGTTCGATGCGACGCACGCGGTGCAGCAGCCGGGGCAGGGGGTCGACGGGTCGAGCGGCGGGCTGCGCCAGTTCATTCCGCCGCTCCTGTATGCCGCCGCCGCCGCGGGCGCGGACGGCTTCTTTCTCGAGACGCACCCCGATCCCGATCACGCGCCGAGCGACGGCCCCAACATGCTGCCGCTCGAGGACCTGCCGGGCATCGTCGCGGTGGCGCTCGAGGTGTGGCAGCGCGCGCGCGAGGCGATGGCCCGTGCTTGACCCGGTCCTCGCCCGGCGGTTGCGGCTCGTCGGCTTCGATGTCGACGGGGTGCTCACCGACAGCGGGATCTACGTCGGCCAGGTCGGTGACCACCCGGTCGAGCTCAAGCGCTTTCATATCCAGGACGGCCTGGGAGTGAAGATGCTGCGGGAGGCCGGGCTCACCGTCGTCTTCGCCAGCGCCCGAGAATCCTCCGCCACCGAGCTGCGCGGGCGCGAGCTGAAGGTGGACGAGGTGCTGCAGAACAAGAAGAAGTTGCCGGCGTTCGAGGCGATGCTGGCACGCCGCGGTATTCGCTGGGAGGAAACGGCGTTCGTGGGAGACGACCTGCCCGATCTTCCGCTGCTCACGCGCGTGGCGCTCCCGATCGCGGTGGCGAATGCCGTGCCCGAAGTGAAGGCCGCGGCGAGCGTCGTCACCGAGCGCCCGGGCGGAGCGGGAGCGGCGCGCGAGGTCGCCGAGCTGATCCTGCGTACGCGCGGCGAGTGGCAGGAACTGGTGACGAAATACTTCGTCGAGGGTGGTGACGTCGCCTCCGGTCATGAGCGACCTCGCTGAGCGGGGGCGGCGCGTGCTGCAGCTCGAGGCGGAAGCGATCCAGAGTGCCGCCAGCGAGCTGGGGGCGCCGTTCGTCCGGGCGGTGGAGCTGCTGCGCTCCGCGACCGGCCGGCTCATCGTCTCCGGGGTGGGGAAGTCGGGGCTGATCGCGCGCAAGATCGCGGCGACCTTCACCTCGACCGGGACCCCGGCGACGTTCCTGCACCCGGTCGACTCGCTGCACGGGGACCTCGGCATCATCGGTCGTGGCGACGTGGCGATTCTGCTTTCGAAAAGCGGGGAATCAGACGACCTGTTCGGCCTGGTGCAGCAGCTGGAGCGCCTCGGGGTCCCGATTATCGCGATTACCGGCGCGCCCGCATCCGCCCTCGCGCGGGCCGCGGCCGTGGTCTTGGACGCGGGTCGAGCCGAGGAGGCCTGCGAGGAAACGCTGGCGCCCACGACGTCGACGACGGTCGCACTGGCACTCGGCGACGCGCTTGCGGTCACCCTGCTGGAAGTGAAGGGGTTTCGACGCGAAGAATTCGCGGCGCTGCACCCCGGCGGGGCACTGGGGCGGCGCCTGCTACTGCGCGTCGGCGACGTGATGGTCACCCAAGACCTGCCGGCGCTCCGCCCCGACCGGCCGATGCACGCCTGCGTGGTGCTGCTGTCGCGCAAGCGCGGAACCGTCGCCCTGATAGATCTGGGGGGCAGCCTCCAGAGTGAGGTGAAGCCGAGAGAGCTG
>JACXTT010005165.1_pt1 | contig 19062 bp, 15 predicted proteins | sample 9270951 | NCBI WGS metagenome assembly JACXTT01 (sample SAMN15532306, study PRJNA645909) | rock metagenome | isolation source: weathered quartz diorite | place: Puerto Rico | collected 2017-06-21 | reverse complement strand
AAGCGTAATTACGAGCGCATCGACGTGGTGTTCATCCGCCATCACACAGTGGCCAAGGAGGTGGAAGAGGAGGATTTCTTCCATTCACGCGAGTCCGGTGGTACCGTGGTGTCGAGCGCACTGAAGCTGATGGTCGAGGTCATCCATGACCGCTATCCGCCGAGCCAGTGGAACATCTATTGCGCGCAAGCGTCCGACGGGGACAACTGGGCAGGCGATTCCGAGTTGTGCGGCCGCCTGCTGCGCGATGCGATCCTGCCGCTGGTGCAGTATTACGCGTACGTGGAGGTGGCCTCCGAGGAACCACAGAATCTCTGGGAAGAGTACCTGACGGTCAAGGGTCAGTTCGAGCACTTCGCGATGCAGCGCATCATCAGTGCGGACGAGATTTATCCGGTGCTGCACGACCTGTTCCAGAAGCGCGCGGCCTGACGGGCGAGAATCCTTTCCGGTCTTCCGGCTCCGGCGGACCACCAGGACGTTAGCAGTGCAACGCGGCGCAGGGGCGCCGTCCCGGCACGATGCGCCGGGTGCGGCCGGCTTGCTCGCCAGATGGGGGTGAAGATGGCTTATCTCTCCACGGGTTCGGAATGGACCTTCGAGCTGATCAACCGGTACGACCGCGAGATCGCCCGCATTGCCGGCGAGTTCGGGCTGGACAGCTATCCCAACCAGATCGAGATCATCACCGCCGAGCAGATGCTGGATGCCTACGCGTCGGCCGGCCTGCCCGTGGGGTACAGCCACTGGTCATACGGCAAGCACTTCCTGGCCTCGGAGCGCAGTTACCAGCGCGGCCACATGGGGCTGGCCTATGAGATCGTGATCAACTCCAACCCCTGCATCGCCTACCTGATGGAGGAGAACACGCTGCCGATGCAGGCGCTCACCATCGCGCATGCCTGCTACGGCCACAACTCATTCTTCAAGGGCAATTACCTGTTCCGCGCCTGGACCAACGCGGACGCCATCATCGATTACCTGCTGTTCGCCAAGAACTACGTGGCCGAGTGCGAGCAGCGCTATGGCGAGCAGGAAGTGGAGATGCTGCTCGACTCCTGCCATGCGCTGCAGAACTATGGCGTCGACCGCTACAAGCGGCCCAAGAAGCTGTCGATCAACGAGGAGCAGGCGCGCCAGGCCGAGCGCGAGAACTACCTGCAGATGCAAGTCAACGACCTGTGGCGCACGCTGCCCAAGCACCGCCCGCACGCGCTGGCGGCCGAGGACGAATTGACGGACCCGGAAATCACCTTCCCGCCGGAGCCGCAGGAGAACCTGCTGTACTTCATCGAGAAGAACGCGCCCAAGCTGGCACCGTGGCAGCGCGAGATCGTGCGCATCGTGCGCAAGATCGCGCAGTACTTCTATCCGCAGCGCCAGACCAAGGTCATGAACGAAGGCTGGGCCACGTTCTGGCACTACACGATCATCCACCAGCTCTACGAGGAAAAGCTGGTCAATGACGCGTTCATGCTGGAGCTGCTGCAGGCCCACACCAACGTGATCTACCAGCCGCCGTACCACAGCCAATACTACAGCGGCCTGAACCCGTACACGCTGGGCTTCCTGATGTTCCAGGACTTGCGCCGCATGTGCGAGAACCCGGACGAGGAAGACCGCCGCTGGGCGCCGGAAATCGCCGGCTCGGACTGGCGCACCACGCTGGACTTCGCCATGCGCAACTTCAAGGACGAGAGCTTCCTGCTCCAGTTCCTGTCGCCGCGCGTGATCCGCGAGCTCAAGCTGTTCTCGGTGCTGGACGACGACCGCGAGAACAAGCTGCGCGTGACGGCCATCCATGACGACGAAGGCTATCGCATGATCCGGCAGTTGCTGGCTTCGCAGTACGACCTGTCAGGCATGGAGCCCAATATCCAGGTCACCAATGTCGACGTGGGCGGCGACCGCTCGCTCACCTTGCGCCACCAGCAGAGCGACCGCCGGCCGCTGTCCCACAACTTCGACGAAGTGATCCGCCACGTGACGCGCCTGTGGGGCTTCAATGTCCGGCTGGAAGTGGCGTATGAGGATGGCCGCCGCGAACTCAAGTACGAGTGCAAGCCGGAACGCCGCCACCGCAAGGTGCCGGGCGGCGGGCTGAGCCTGGCGGCCTGAGCCGTCGTAATTTCCAGTCCGCGATGCGGCGGCCTCTGTCCGGGCCGCCGTTTCCTTTGTGCGGGTATCAGGCGGCGGTCTCGCACCAGTCCCGCACCATCTCCACGGCGCCGCGCGTGGGCTCCGCGCATACCAGTTCGCCGAGCATGCGGCTCCACCAGCGCTCCGAACCATCGGCGACACGCCAGGCGTGCAGGCGCCGCGTGTAGAGCTGCAGGTCGAATTCCTCGGTGATGCCGATGGCGCCGTGCACCGCGTGCGCGATGGCGGCCACCGGTGTCACCGCGTCGCTCGCGCGCAGCTTGCCGATCGCGGCGCGTACCGGGTCGGGCTCGCTGCCGCCGCCTTCGCAGGCAATCTGCGCGGCCAGGCGCGCGGCTGCGACGTGCTCGGCCATCTCGCTGACCTGGTGCTGGATCGCCTGGAACTTGCCGATCGCGCGCCCGAACTGCAGGCGGTCGTTGGCGTACCGCAGCGTCATGTCCAGGACCTGGGACAGCGCGCCGGCCATCTGCGCGGCGTGCAGGCAGGCGCCGATGGCGCGCAGCGTGCCGGCGGGCAGTTCGAAAGCCGTGTCGGCCTTGCCTTCGGCACGCGGCAGGCGCACGGCCAGGTCGGCGTGCGCACCGGTCGGCTCGGCACCGGCCGCGGATGCCGGCAGCAGCACGCAGCGCGTGCCGGCCTGCACCAGGAACCAGCCGGCGTGGCGCGCGTCGGCCACCAGCGTGGCCGGGCTGCCATCGTCGAGGCTTGCCAGCGCGATCGGTTCGTCGGGCACTTGCACGCCGTGGGCTTGCAGCAGCGCGCGCGCAAACAGCGTCTGCGCGAGCGGCAGGGGCATGGCATGGCGGCCCAGCACGTACAGCACGGGTGCCAGGTCGGACAAGGACAGGCCGGCGCCGCCGGCCGATTCGGGCAACAGGCAGTCGGCAAAGCCGCTGTCCAGCAGCGCCTGCCAAAGCGGCGCCGGGTCTGCGCCCTGTTCGATGGCGCGTACGGTCGCGGGCAGGCAGTGATCGCGCAGCAGGGCGTCGAGCGCGTCGGAATAGGTGTTATGCATGGCGATGGATTCAGTGTTGGGCGAGTTCAGCGCATCAGCGCAGCCCCAGGCCGCGCGCGATCATGCCGCGCAGGATCTCGCGGGTGCCGCCGCGCAGCGAGTAGGACGGGGCAATCTGCGTGACATAGGCCAGCGTGCGGTACAGCGCGCCGTCGGCCGCCAGTGCCGGTTCGTCGCCCAGCGCGGCTTCCACGAGTGCCGGGATCGACTGTTCGAACGTCGTGCCGAGGTCCTTCACCAGTGCGGCTTCGACCACCGGGCTTTCCCCCGCAGCAAGGCGCGCCGTCACGGCCAGCGACATGGCGCGCAGTACCGCCAGGTGGCCGACCAGCCGGCCCGCAGTGACGGTGTCGCGCCGCGCTTCGGGCAGGCGCCGCAGCGCCGCCAGCCAGGTGTCGAGCAGCACCACGCTGGAATAGAGCCGCTCGGGGCCGCTGCGCTCGAATGCCAGTTCGGCATTGACCTGTTCCCAGCCGCTGCCTTCCTGCCCGATCAGCGCGTCCGGTGCCAGCACCACGTCCTCGAAGCTGACTTCCGAGAAGTGCGCGTCGCCGGTCAGGTCCTGGATCGGGCGCACCGTGACGCCCGGCGCCGACAGGTCGACGATGACCTGCGACAGCCCGGTCTGCCGGTCCTGCGCTGTGCCCGAGGTGCGGACCAGCGCCAGCATGTAGTGGCAGTGGTCGGCATTGGTCGTCCAGATCTTGCGGCCGTTCAGGCGCCAGCTGCCGTCGGGCTGCCGCACCGCGCGCGTGGCCACGCTGGCCAGGTCGGAGCCGGAGTTCGGCTCGCTCATGCCGATGCAGAAAAAAGCTTCGCCGCGGCAGATGGCGGGCAGGTATTTTGCCTTCTGCGCCTCGCTGCCATAGCGCAGGATCAGCGGGCCGCTCTGGCGGTCGGCGATCCAGTGCGCGGACACGGGCGCGCCGGCGGCCAGCAATTCTTCCACCAGCACGAAGCGCGAGAACGGGTCCAGGCCGGCGCCGCCATACGTGGCCGGCAACGTGATGCCGACCCAGCCGCGCGCGGCGAGCGCACGGCTGAAGGCGGCGTCAAAGCCCATCCACGAGCGCGCCCGCACTTCGGGCGGCAGCGCCGGCATGTGTTCGGCCAGGAAGGCCCTGACCTGCTCGCGGAACGCCATGGCGTGCGGCGGCAGGCTGGTGAGCTGGAAGGTGGAAAGCAATGCAGTCACGTTGAATGTCCAGGTGCGTGATGGCGGGAGCCGGCTTGCGGCATGCGCCAGGGTCAGTCGAGCGTGGCGCCGGAGTCCTTGACCACCTTGCGCCAGCGGGTCATTTCGGCGGAAAGGTAGCTGGCGTAGGCCTCAGGTGTCGAGCCGCGCGGCTCGGCGCCCTGCGCGGCCAGCGCCGCGCGCGTCTCGGGGTTGGCCAGCGCCTTCATGGTGGCGGCGTTGAGCTTGCGCACGATCTCCGGCGGCGTCCTGGCGGGGACCATCATGCCTTGCCACGCGCCCACTTCATAGCCGGGCATGACGGTTTCGGCCACCGTCGGCACGTCGGGCAGCTGCGAGCTGCGCGTGCTACTGGTGACGGCCAGCGCGCGCATGCGCTTGTCGCGGATGAATGGCAGCGACGAATTGATGGTGTCCGTCATGAACTGTACCTGGCCGCCGGCCAGGTCGGTCAGCGCGGGCGCGCTGCCCTTGTACGGGGCGTGCACGGCATTGAGGCCGTTGGCCTGCAGGAACAGGAAGGCGGCCAGGTGCGTCACGTTGCCGTTGCCGGCCGAACCATAGGTCAGCTTGTCCGGGTTGGCCTTGACGTACTGGATGAACTCCCTGACGTTGTGCACCGGCAGTTGCGCGTTCACCTCCAGCACCAGCGGCACCATGGCGGTCAGCACCACCGGCGCGAAATCGCGCCGCACGTCGTAGCTGAGCTTGCTGTAGAGCGCCGGGCTCAGCGCGATCGACGAGGTGTTGTACAGCACGGTATAGCCGTCGGCCGGTGCCTTGGCCACGATCTCCGCGGCGATATTGCCGTTGGCACCGGGCCGGTTGTCCACCAGCACTTGCTGGCCCAGTTCTTCAGTCATGCGCCTGGCGATCACGCGCGACACCAGATCGGTCGGGCCGCCCGGCGGGAACGGCACCACCAGGCGGATCGGGTGGGCGGGGAAGGCGTCGGCTTGCGGCGCCGGCGCGGCCAGCACGACGGTGCTGGCGAATACCGCCGGCACCAGCGCGGCCACGGTGGTCATGAGGGTCTTTGCCTTCATTTGCTTGTCTCCTCCACGAAATCTACGGGGTCGAATCCAATGCGTTGCGCCGGGGCGCAACGGCTTCAGTCCGCGTGTCCGGCGAGCAGCCGGCGCGCCGTGTACGTCATGACTTTCTCGTTGCGCTGGTTGAAGACCTCGATGGCCGAGTCCACCACCGCGCGGCCGCTGCGCGACGTGGGCCGGATGCCGGTCACCGTCACCGTGGCCCATACCGTGTCGCCGACCACCACCGGGGCAAGGATCTGCTGCGTAAGCTCCAGCATCGCCAGGCCCGTGCCCTGGATCATGGTCTGCAGAATGAAGCCTTCGATCAGCGCGTAGGTCAGCGCGCCCGGGACCGGGCGGCCGCCGATCGCGCCGCCGTCGTAGCCATCCTCGATGAAGATCGCCTCGACCATGCCGGTGACCGAGATGAAGTTGACCAGGTCGGTCTCGGTCACGGTGCGGCGGAAGGTCCGGAAGGCCTGGCCTTCCTTCAGGTCTTGCCAGTAGAAGCCCTGGCCCAGGCGGGGCAGGTGGCTGTGCATCATGCGGTCTCCTTGGTGTTGTCCTGTCGGCCCGGCGGCGGCGGCGCGCAATAGGCGGCGCCCGTGGCGCTGAGCCCGTCGATGTCCTGTTGCGTCAGCCCGGCCTGCGCCAGCAACTGGGCGGTGTGCTCGCCAAGGCGCGGCGGCACGCCGATCGGTGCGCGTGCGCCGTCAAAGCGCACCGGCGCGCCGGGAAAGCGCAGCGTGCCCATGGCGGGATCCTCGACCGGTTCGAAAAAGCCCGTCGCGCGCAGGTGCGGATCGTCGGGCAGGTCGTCGAGTTCGTTGATCCGGGCCACGGGAATCTGCAATGCTTCGCATACTTCCAGCCAGTGCGCGGTGCTGTGCCCGCGCACAATCTCGCCCGTGATCTCGTACAGCGTTTCGATGTTGGCGGTGCGGGCCGAGATATCGCTAAAGCGCGCATCCGCAGCCAGTTCGGGCCGGCCGGCGGCGCGGAAGAAGTCGCGCCAGTGGGCGTCGGTGTACGGCATCATGCAGACATGGCCGTCGGCGCTCTGGTACGGCCGGCGCAGCGGCGCCAGCACGCGCGGATAGCCGGTGCCGCCGCGCGGCGGCTCGAAGTGCCTGCCATAGAAATGTTCGACCAGGTTGAAGGCGACCATGGATTCGAACATCGGCACTTCGACCATGGCGCCCTTGCCGTCGCCGCGGGCCCGGCCCGCCAGCGCCGCGCATACCGACAGCGCCGCGACCAGTCCGCTGGTCTTGTCGGCCGCGATGGTCGGGAAATAGCGGCTGCTGCCGGTCTGTGCCGCCATCAGCGCGGCGTTGCCGGACAAGCCCTGGATGATGTCGTCGTAGGCCGGACGTCCGCCGTAGGGGCCGTCCCCGGCAAATCCGAGCAGGCTGACGTAGACCAGTTGCGGGTGGCGCGCCTTCACGTCGTCGGGCGACAGGCCCAGCGCGGCCAGCTTTTGCGGGCGCATGCTGTGCATCAGCACGTCCGCGCCGCACAGCAGGCGGTCCAGCGCCGCCTGCGCGGCCGGCTGCTTCAGGTCCAGTACGATGCTCTTCTTGCTGCGGTTCACGCCCAGGAAAATGGCCGCCATGCCGGCTTCGGCGGCAGGGCCGGTGCGGCGCGTGGAATCGCCCTCGGGCGCTTCGACCTTGATGACCTCCGCGCCGAGGTCAGCCAGCCACTGGCTGGCGTAGGGGCCCATCACGACCGTGGAAAGGTCGATCACGCGGATGCCTGTCAAGGGCAGCATGCGTCTGTCTCCGGATCTTGATCTGTGGGCACAGCGTAGATCATGGGTGCATATCTGGTCTAATATTACTTTTTTAGAAACTGATATTCAGGATATATCGGCATGGATCTGCGCCAACTCCAGCAGTTCGTCGCCCTGGCCGAAACGGGCAACTTCCACCGCGCGGCCGAGCGCCTGCACATGGCGCAGCCGCCGCTGTCCATTTCGATCCGCAAGCTGGAGGAGCAGCTCGGCACCGCGCTGTTCGTGCGCACGCCACGCGGGGTCCGGCTGACGCAAGCGGGCGAGGCGGCCCTGCAGGACGCGCGCCGCGCGCTGTTCCATGCCGGCCAGGCGCGCGCGGCGGCCATGGCGGCCGCGCAGGGCGAGCGCGGGGCATTGCGCATCGGCTTCATCGGCTCCGCCACCTATGCACTGCTGCCGAAGCTGATTCCGGCGTTCCGCGCCGCACACCCGGGGATCGAGCTTGTGCTGCAGGAATCCACCACGGCGCTCATCCTCGACCAGGTCGAGAAGCATCGGCTTGATGCCGGGCTGGTGCGCTTCCCGATCCTGAGCAGCGGTGGCTACACGCTCACGCCGCTGGAAAGCGATGTTTTCGTCGCCGCAGTGCCGGCAGACAGCCCGCACGCCAGGGAAGAATCCATTCCGCTCAAGGCGCTGGCGGCCGAGCCCTTCATCATGCATCCGGCCGCGGCGGTGCCCAACCTGCAAGCGGTGGCCATGATGTTGTGCCAGCAAGCCGGCTTCGTGCCGCGCGTCACGCAGGAGGCGGTGCAGGTGCAGACGATCGTGAGTCTGGTGGAAAGCGGCTTGGGGGTGGCGCTGGTACCGAGCGTGGCGACGCGCTATGCGAACCGGAGGGTAAGGTTCCTGCCGCTGTCGAGTCCGCGGCCGGCGGGGCGTATTGGCATCGCGCTGGCCGCGCGGGCCGATGATGCGGATCGGCAGGTTCAGAGGTTTCTGGCGGCGGCGCTGGAGGCGGTCAAGGAGGAAGGGTGAGGGGTTGTCCTGGCAGGCGCGCCCGCCAGGCACGACAACCCCCCAAAAAACCTTACCCCCTCCTGCCCCGAGGCCGGGCAACCGAACCAGCGCCCGCCCGCACGAGGTTCACCCCGGGCAGCAAATGCAGCAACCTCACCAGTTCAGACTGCCGGTGCGTACCGGTCTTGCGCAGCGTGTCCCGGATATGCACGCGCACGGTATGTGGCGACAGAAATTCCCGCTCCGCAATTTCATTGAGCGTTTCGCCCGCCGCCAGCCGGATGGCAATAATGCTTTCCTTGCGTGAAAGTCCGAACAGCGAGGTCAGCACCGCCGCGTCGAGCACCGAACGCGATTCCGAGTTGCCGAGCAGCATCATCGCCGCAGGCAGTTGCCAGGGGCCTTCCACCGGCTGGCGCGATACCAGCGGCATCACGATGATCGGCACCGGCTGTCCGCCGGACGTGATGTGCATCCACGAGCCCGCGGCGGCGTCCGCGCTGCGGCCGCGCACTGCGCCCTCCAGCAGCCGGTGCAGCACGTCCTGCAGCGAGGCATCGCGGGCACGCAGCAGGCCCTGGTCGAGCGAGAGGTTGCTGTCGGCCTGGACCAGCGACTCGGCCCAGCTGTTGGCGTAGCGCACGCGCATGTCCGCCTGCAGCACCATCACGCCGAAGTCGAGCGTGTCGAGTCCGGCCAGTCCCAGTGAAGCCAGTCCGCTCAGTTCGAAGTTGCGCTGCTGCATGCGCGCGGCGCGGACCCAGTGCGGCATGACATGGGACAGGCGGCGTTCGCGCGCGGTGCCGTGGAGGCCACTGTGCACCGAGCTGGTGCCACTCATGAGCACGCAGATCTCGGCGGTGTCGATGAGCCGGATGCCCTGTTCGAGTCCGGTGCCGTCGCCGGAGACGGCTACGTCGGTCGAGCCGCCATCCGCCATCGCCAGTGCGGCGCCGGCGGTGGCGAGCGCGGATCCGGCCGCAGCCGGCTGGCCGCCGGAGTCCGACGGCGGGACGACCCCTTCGGGCAGGTTGACGCCGCTGGTGAAACAACCGTGCGGGGTCACGCCGAGCCGGGCATGGCCGGCGAGCTTGTCCCAGATCAGGTAGCGCGGGCTGCCTGTGGCTGTATAGCGGGAAAAAAGGTCCAGAGCGGCGGGCATGGCCGCCACGTCCATTGCGGATTCGTAGATGGAGTCGACCAGACGATGAAAGTCATCGTCGAGACTCGGGTGTTCGCCCATATTCAGTTTCCCCCGGTGGCAAACGCCTTTACTGATCGCCATTTTTTAATGGCTGCTGTTTTGTATTTCCCTTGCTGCCTCTGCCTGCCCGGGCGTTCTGGTGCGCGCCGTGGCGAACGGTGCCGTGGCTCGACGGTACCGTGTGCATTGTGCTTCCCAGGCATTGCCCTGCCTGTGTGTCAACAATCATGCCAAACAATCGTGTCGGTTTTATCCCCCGCTTCGGGGGGCTAAGGCCCCCCATCAGGCTGGAATGACCGGCCGACGGGCAATATGTCGACACTTGTATAACGCTCGGATGTTAATGCGCCATGGGGACTACTGAAGGAGTTTTTGAGGCTGGAGCGGCGGTGGCGTTTCGCAAAAGCGACAGCGTACCCGTTTCTGCGTGATGCACGCCTCTCATTTTGCCCGTGGTATGACGGCTTCAACGCTTGCCGCGCCGGCCGTCCCGCCATCGAGCTGAATGGTCAGGCTCGGCGAGGCCATGCGGATGCCGCTGGCGTCGAACTGCCGCTTGAGCAGCGCATTGAACGCGCGCGTGATTTCCGCCTGCATTAGCGGCCGGGTCTTGAACTGCGCCATCACGACCGGGCCGTTGGGGTCGAAGCGGTCCAGGCCCAGGATGTCGAGGCCGGACAGCAGCTTGTGCGTGTAGCGGTGGTCGTGTGCGATCTGGGTGCCGGTGGACCGGATCAGGTCCAGCGCGCGGTCCAGGTCGCTCTGGTAGGCGATGCCGATACTGAATACGGCATAGGCGTAGCCGCGCGAAAGGTTCTTCACCGCCTTGATCTGGCTGTACGGCAGGGTGTGCAGGGCGCCCTTGCCGTCGCGCAGCTTGACGGTGCGGATGGTCATGCCTTCCACCACGCCGGCATGGTCGGGCAGTTCGATGGAGTCGCCAATGGCAATCGAATCCTCGACCACGATGAACAATCCCGTGATCAGGTCCTGCACCAGGCTCTGCGCGCCGAAGCCAATCGCCAGGCCGACCACGCCGGCGCCCGCCAGCAGCGGCGTGACATTGACGCCGAGGTTGGCCAGCACCACCATCACGGCTACCACCAGCAGCGCCACGAACGAGGCATTGCGCACCAGCGGCAGGATTGTCTTGGTGCGCATGCTCGGTTGCACCGCGCGCCCGTACCCGGGGGACAGCGCCTGGGTGATGGCGGTGTCGATCAGCAGCCACAGCAGCCACGCGAGCAGCACCGTGGCGGTGACACTCAGCATGGATTCCGCAATGTGCCGGCCGGCAGGCGAGGCTTCCACCAGGTGCAGCACGGACGTCCCCCACACGCGCGTGCACAGCTCGACGAAGATTATCCAGATCAGCACGCGCACCAGTGCCATGGCGAAGCGCCCGAAGCGCTCCAGGTAGGCGGAGCGCCGCCGGTCGCGGATCCGGGGCGCGCGCACGCTCGCCTTGGGCGACCGGCCGGCGATCAGCGTCAGCAGCAGCGCAATGACGAACAGCGCGACGGAGGCCACGGTGCGGCGCAGGAAGACATCGGCCTGGCCGGCGGCCAGCACGGTACCGATGACCGAGGCCACGACCACGGCAAGCACGGGCAGATGCCAGGCCTGGCCGGCCAGGCGCAGCAGGTCCGTCATGGCGGGATGCGCCTGCCGGAATTCAAGCGGGCGTTGCGCGATGAGCTGGCCGACCTGGCGCCGGAAGCGCAGCGCGAACACACCGATGAGTATCGCCGCCGCGACATTGGCGGCCGTCGAAAGCAAGGCGCACAGGTTGATGCCGAGCACGGCGGTAATGCGGCTGTCGGTGGCGCTGTTGCCGAGCGCGGACAGGGCGCCGGTGCAGAACAGCAGCAGCGGCGAGCGTGTCAGCAACTCGCGTACCGCCCGCCGGCGGTGCGCGGTGCGGAAGAGCGCGAAGATGACCTGGCAGACCGCGGCCGCGATCGCCCCGGCGACGATCGCATGGGCCACCATCACGGCGGCCACGCTGGCTGGCGATTGCGAGAAATGCCGGTAGGCGAGCAGCACCGTCAGCCCGAACGCCGCCACCCATGGCCCGATGCGCCGCAGCATATAGAGGCCCACGTCCATCCACGACGGCACGTCGGGCAACCCGATGCGCGGCTTCCGTACCAGCGCGATGGTGCGGTCGGCATGCGCCCGGCGCCGCACGCGGATGCGGTGGCCGATCTCCCACAGGATCCAGCCGCACAGCGCCCAGCCCAGGATCACCGCCGCGAACTCGCGCAGCGAGGCCAGCCCCGGGCGCGTACCGTTGAGCGTGACGGCCGCATGCCATTCTCCGGCGGCGAACTGCGAGCGCCAACGCCAGTAGTGCCAGGGGCCGCGGTCCTTGCGCAGGTGCGTGTCGACTTCATCGAGCGCCTGGGCCACGGCACCGATCAGCCCGGGGGGTGCCGAAGCGGGCGCCACGGGCGCCGAGGCCGCGGCGTCCAGCCCGCTGCGCAGCGCTTGCAACTGTTCAAGCAGCGCCTTGCGCTGGGTGTCGTCTTTCAGGGTGCCGATGACCTGGTCGAGCGACTGGGTCAGCGGGACGCTGGCCGGCGCGGCCTTGGCGTCTGGCTGCCGCACCGCAGCAGCGAGCAGGTTGGCTGGCGCAGCGGTGGCGGGCCGGCCGGGCAACAGCGCGAGCAGTGCGGCCAGCAGCAGCCAGCCAGGCCAGCGAAGGAACCATTGGACATCCATGACAAGGGGGCGCATAGGATCAGGTAGGTCGCACGGGCCGGGACCACGTTACGGGCAAGCCGTCCATGCGCGTCACTGTAGCGCATTGGTCCCTTGCCAGTCGCGGAAGTCGCCGACGTCGCTTCCTTTGCGCCCGGTTTGCTGCCCGCGAAAAGTGGCGTATCGGTGCATTCGTCGCTTCCGACGATGCGTGTCAGGTCCCGATCCACGAATCTCGAACCCGCTCCGGCGCCGCCTTGCGCCGGGTTCAGACACCAACTTCGGGCCTGCCGTTCACGCGGCACGGGCCCGCAAAACCAGACGGAAGGAACACGGCAATGGAACTCAATGCATCGGTATCGGCCATCGTGACCGGTGGGGCCTCGGGCCTGGGCGCGGCGACGGCGCGTGCGCTGGCTGCGCAGGGCGTGCGCGTCGCGCTGTTCGACCTCAATGTCGAGAAGGGTGAGGCGCTCGCACGCGAACTGGGCGGCGTGTTCTGCCAGGTCAACGTGACGTCGGAAGCGGAAGTCGAGGCCGGCTTCGCCAAGGCGCGTGCCGCCATCGGCCAGGAACGCATCCTGGTCAACTGCGCCGGCACCGGCAATGCGATCAAGACTGCCTCGCGCTCCAAGGAAGACCCATCGCAGATCAAGTTCTTCCCGACCGATGCGTTCGAGCGCATCGTCCAGATCAACCTGATCGGCACCTTCCGCTGCATCGCGCGCTCGGCAGCCGGCATGCTGACGCTGGACCACACCGCCAGCGGCGATCGCGGCGTGATCATCAGCACGGCCTCGGTGGCCGCGCAGGACGGCCAGATCGGTCAGGCGTCCTACTCGGCATCGAAGGCGGGCGTGGTCGGCATGACGCTGCCGATCGCGCGCGACCTGTCCGGTGAAGGCATCCGCGTCAACACCATCCTGCCGGGCATCTTCAATACGCCGCTGCTGCAGGGCGCGCCCGAGAACGTCAAGGCCGCGCTGGGCGCCTCGGTGCCGTTTCCCAAGCGCCTGGGCCAGCCGGAGGAGTTTGCCTCGCTCGCCTTGGAAATGTGCCGCAACGGCTATTTCAACGGCGAATCCGTGCGCCTGGATGGCGCCATCCGCATGGCACCGCGCTGAGCGGGCGACACACGTTCCGCAGATGAACGCTGCGGCCCGGCCTGGCCGGGCCGTTCTTATATAAAGAGGGAGACGTCGATGGATTTCAGCTACCTGGCCACGCTGCCTCACGCCGTGCGCCACTTTGCCGGACTCAGGCCCGACGCCGTGGCCTATGCGTTCGAAGGCCGGCAGACGACCTACGCCGAGTTCGAACGCAATACCAGCCGCGTGGCGCAGGCGCTGCTGGCCGCAGGCGTGCGTGCCGGCGATCGCGTGGGGTATATCGGCAAGAACTGCGACCACTATTTCGAAGCGTGGCTCGGCGCGGCAAAGATGGGCGCGGTCATGACGCCGGCAAGCTGGCGCCTGGCCGGTCCTGAAGTGGAATTCATCGTCGGCCATTGCGATGCCGTGTTGCTGTTCGTGGGCCCGGAGTCCGTGGCGATGGTGCGGGGTTTGCTGCACGCACTGCCGATGGTGCGACAGGTCGTCGCCATGGAAGCGGGCAGTGCTCCGGACTGGCCCGTCTATGCGGACTGGCGCGATGCGCATCCCGACAAGCTGCCCGATCACCAGCCCGGTCCGCACGACGTCGTGCTGCAGCTCTACACGTCGGGCACCACCGGGCGGCCCAAGGGCGCCATGCTGACTCACCGCAACCTGACCATCGGCACCGAGGTCAGCGAGCGCGAATCGATTCCCTGGTCGCACTGGACGGCGGACGACGTCTCGCTGGTGGCGATGCCGGTGGCGCATATCGGCGGTTCCGGCTGGGGCCTGCGCAACCTGCTGTCCGGCGCGAAGGGTGTGGTGGCGAGGGAGTTCGATCCGCGTGCCGTGCTCGACTTCATCGAGCACGAGCGCATCAGCAAGCTGTTCATGGTGCCGGCCGCCATGCAGATCGTGCTGCGCGATCCGCGTGCGCGCTCGGTGGACTACTCGCGCCTGAAATACCTGCTCTACGGTGCGGCGCCCATTCCGGCGGCGCTGCTGCGCGAAGGTATCGAGGTCTTCGGCTGCGGCTTCGTGCAGCAGTACGGCATGACCGAAACCACGGGCACCGTGGTGGCGCTGCCGCCCGAAGACCATACGACCGAGGAAGTGCCGCGCATGCGCGCGGCCGGCAAGCCGCTGCCCGGCGTGGACCTGAAAGTCGTCGACTACGAAGGCCGTGAACTCGCGCCTGGCGAAGTGGGCGAGGTGGTGATCCGCTCCGCGCACAATATGTCCGGCTACTGGAAGCAGCCCGAGGAAACCGCGCGCACCATCGACGCCAAGGGCTGGCTGCGCACCGGCGACGCGGGCTACCTCGATGCGGAGGGGTATCTCTACATCCATGACCGCGTCAAGGACATGATCATCAGCGGCGGCGAGAACGTGTATCCGGCCGAAGTGGAGAGCGCCATCTACGGCCATCCGATCGTGGCGGACGTGGCCGTGATCGGCGTGCCGGACGAAAAATGGGGCGAGGCGGTCAAGGCCATCGTCGTGCTCAAGGCGGGGCAGGCAGCGGATCGCGACAGCATCATCGCGTGGACGCGCCAGCGGCTCGCCGGGTTCAAGGTCCCCAAGAGCATCGAGTTCATCGAGGCCCTGCCGCGCAACCCGTCCGGCAAGCTGCTGCGCCGCAAGCTGCGGGAGCCGTACTGGGACGGCATGGGCAGGCAGGTCAACTGACCGTCCGCCGGCACCAGCAAGAAGGGCCCGATTCCTCGCGGAACCGGGCCCCTTGTCCATCTGCGACTACCGTACCGATCAGTCGGCCTGGATGCCGAATTCCTTGACGATCTTCGTGTAGCGGGCCGTATCGGATGCCAGCAGTTTCTGCATCACAGCCGGCTCGCCGCCGGACGGCGTGACGGCGATGGTTGCCATGCGCGACACCACGTCGGGCATCTTCAGGATCTCGTTGACGTGACCGTTGAGCGTGCGCACCAGTTCGGGCGACATGCCCTTGGGCCCCAGCAGAGCCTGCCACGCGCCGATTTCCACGTCCTTGTAGCCCTGCTCGGCCAGCGTCGGGACATTCGGTGCGAACGGCGAACGCTTCTGGTCGGCCACGGCGATGGGCACCAGGGTGCCATTGCCGACATACTGGGCCACGGCGCCATACGTGACGAAAGTCACCGGCACCTGACCGCCAAGCACATCGACGATCGCCGGTGCCAGGCCGCGGTAGGGCACCTGGTTGATCTTGACGCCGGCGGACTTGTTGAACAGTTCGCCCATGATATGCATCGGCGAGCCATTGCCCGGCGTGGCATAGGTTTCCACCTTGCCTGCCTTGGCCCGCGCCACCAGGTCGCTGACCTTGGTGATGCCCGTACCCTTGTTCACGACCACGAACAGCGATTGCGTGCCGATCTGCGAGATCGGCGTGAAGTCGCGCTGCACGTCGTAGCTGGCGCCCGTACCCGGCTTCAGCACCAGCGGCGCGATGGCCACGGTATTGGGCGCAAGCAGCAGCGTGTAGCCGTCCGGGTTGGCGCGCGACACGTAAGCGCTGCCGATCGTGCCGGCCGCGCCCGTGCGGTTCTCGACCACGATCGATTGCTTCAGGCGCGCCGCCAGCTTCTCGGCGAACAGGCGGGCCAGCACGTCGACGTCGCCGCCGGCGGGGTAGGCGACCACGATGGTGATCGGCTTGTTGGGATAGGCGCCCTGGGCCAGCGCAGGGCCGCCGGCGAACATGGCGGCGGCGCCTGCCGCGATGGCGGTGGCAAGGACTTTGCGGCGTGCAGACTTCATGGTGGGCCTCTGAAAACTGGTGTCCCGCGCATCGGACATGCGCGCGGACTGTGTCGTGCCAATGGATGTTTCGCCATGAAACGCGGCGGCCGGGGATCGCGCCGCCGCGTTGCGTACGCCTCTTAGAAGATGTGCTTGATGCCCAGCATGGTGCCGAACTGATTGGCGCCCGCCTTGGGGTTGGAACCCGGCGCGCCGCCGCTGACCGACATGGCGAGCTGGCCGCCGTTGTCGATGAAGCCGGCGGTCGCGTACACCGACGTGCGCTTGCTGAAGGCGTAGGTGCCGCGCAGCGCGTACAGCCAGGCCTTGTTGCTGCTGCCGTGGTAGTTCAGGTAGTACACCTGGCCAGCCAGGTTGACTGCGGGCGTGATGTCATAGGACGCGCCGGCGTAGTACATGTCGCTGATGCGGGTGGCGCTGCCCTCGTTGTCGCGGCGCAGCCAGCCGGCGCCCAGCTTGGCGCGCGACAGGATCATGTAGCCGCCCACCGACAGGCGGTCGTCGGTCAGGTTGCTGTTGGTCAGGCCGGCGAACGCACCGGGGCCGCCGCGCTGCGAGTCATACGCGGTGTGCACGCCCCACCAGTTGGTCGCGTACTGCACCATGGCCGACCACTCGCGGCAGGCCTTCTTGTCGGCCGGGTTTTCGCCCGCGCAGTTGGTGCCGGCCGGGCTCGGGCCGGCATTGACCGCGTCGCGGCCGAAGCTGTACGTGGCACCGACGGTCAGGCCGCCAAAGGTACCCTTGTACGACACGGCATTGTCGGCACGCGTATTGGGCAGGTAGCTGTCGAGCGAACCCGAGCCGTAGACGTTCGGACCGAGGATGTCGCTGTCCAGCGTGGCCCAGAACAGCATCGTGTACTGGCGGCCAAACGAGAGCTGGCCATACTGGTTTGACAGGCCGACCAGCGCCTGGCGGCCGAACAGGCGGCCGCCCTGGTTGGAGCTGCCCGTATCAGGCGCGAAGCCCGACTCCAGCACGAAAATGCTCTTCAGGCCGCCGCCGAGGTCCTCGGTGCCACGCAGGCCCCAGCGCGAGGGGACGGTCGCGGTGTTGTTGGGCACGCGCGTCAGGCCATAGCCATTGGCGCCAACGTTGTTGACATACTCGACACCGGTATCGATCACGCCGTACAGCGTGACCGATTGGGCCGAGGCCAGCAGGGGGGCGGCTGCGAGCAGGCCCGCAGCGATTCGTGCAAGTTTCATCTACCGTTTCCTTCTTTATTCCGTCTTCTAATCGTTCTGGCTCATCTGTCCGGGGACCGGCTGCTGCAAATCTCCGTAAATGCATTGTCAGCCGCTTATACGTTTCATATATAAAACATCAAACAACCTAAGAAACGTTGAGCAAAATATAGCGGGGCTTTTCCAGAGTAGTGAGGAGGGTTATCCCTAGTGAGGCCGCGGCACGACGCGCCCGTGTCCCAAGTGGCTGCACCCGTCCCGTGCACGGGTGTGCACGGGACGCCAGCCCGCCGTCAGCATGGGATCCGTCGCCGCGGCAGTGCCGCGGATGCGGAAGGCGCGCCAGCAAAGACTTTGCAGACAAGCTGCCATCTCACAGTCAGCCCGCCGACCGGTCGCGACGCATGCACCGCGGCGGCGCGACAACCAGGGCAAGGATGACGATCTATCGTTAACCCGGATCCTCTTGAGGCAAGCCAGCTTCTATAGTCGAAAGGTTTCATTTGCAAACCTGAGTTTTATATATGGAACAAAACGACTATCGAAATTCGTATCCGCCTTCGCAGGACATGCTGGCGGCGCTGGACAGCGGGTTTGCGGAGCGGGTGACGCAGCTTGGGAACGGCGCGCAGGTGGCCTACCGCAGCGGCGGCAGCGCCGGCCCGGTGATCGTGCTGCTGCACGGCATCAGTTCCGGGGCCGCGTCATGGCTGCCATGCGCAAGCCTGCTGGCCGCGCACGCGCGCGTGCTTGCATGGGACGCGCCTGGCTATGGAGAGTCCTCGCCGCTGGCGCAGCCGGAACCAAAGGCGGCGGACTATGCGCAGCGCATGAGGGAATGGCTGCGCACGCTGGGGGTGCGGCCCGACCTGATCGTCGGCCACTCGCTGGGGGCACTGATGGCGGCGGCCTATGTGGCCGGTGCCGATGACGCGGGCCTGCCCGCGCAGTTGCTGCTGCTGAGCGTGGCTCAGGGGTATGGCTCCCCTGGCAAGGAAGACAAGGCGCGCGAGGTCGCGCGGCAGCGGCTGGACGCGCTGGCATCGTTGGGTGTGGAAGGGCTGGCCGAGCGAGGGCCCGGGCGCTTGCTGAGCGGTGGTGCTGACGCTGGTGCGCAGGCCTGGGTGCGATGGAACATGCGCCGACTGCGTGCCGACGGCTATCGCCAGGCGGTGGCCATGCTGTGCGGCGACGATATCGGCGCCTATCTCGCCAGGCGTCCTGCCTCGGTGCCCACACGCATTGCATGCGGGAGCCAGGACATCGTCACCACGCCGGTAGCCTGCGGCATGCTGGCCGAGCGCTTCCATCTTCCGTTCGAGCCGGTGCCCGATGCCGGCCACGCCTGCTACATCGACCAGGCTGCCGCCACGGCGCGCCTGATCCGCAGCGCCCTGCCTGCGGCCCATCGATAACCTTCCTCAACCGGGGCGCGCCGCCCCGGCAGCACATTCCGCATTTCGCGGGTTAACCCCAGTCAATTTTTGAATCATCGTTGACTATAGTCGTACCTGTGTTCAATATCTAAACCAGCGTTTCATTAGTAAAACAAAACGCGAAACGATCTGAACCGGATCGCAGCGTTGATGAAACCGGTCCCCACGCAGGCAGAAATGGAGCAAAGCGCAATGGATAGCCTCTCGTACAACCCCAACCTGGTCCCCTGGGAGCGTTCGGCCCCGAACAACGTCGCGGGCAAGGGCCACATCGAGCAGCCGGGCAAGGTTGCCAACATCGTTTGGCAGACCCGCGCCGACGCGCCTTCGGCGTACGAGAACGCACTGGGCGACGCGCTTGAAGCCGCGTTCGAAGGCGGTGCGCAATCGCCTGCCGATATCGTCCGCGCCTTCAATGCCACCAACTTCCTGTACCTGGACGGCCAGACCTGGACCGAAGAGCGCTTCCTGGCCGAAATGCGCCGCCTGGGCGCCTGACAGCAGCCA
>JACXTT010005164.1_pt1 | contig 19065 bp, 13 predicted proteins | sample 9270951 | NCBI WGS metagenome assembly JACXTT01 (sample SAMN15532306, study PRJNA645909) | rock metagenome | isolation source: weathered quartz diorite | place: Puerto Rico | collected 2017-06-21 | reverse complement strand
CCAAAGTGCTGACGGTATATGGGAATGCGACACAACCGGGTTCACCTCATGTCGGAGATCAGCTAGACTTGTACGCGCGCGGAGAGATGCGCCCGGCGTGGCGAGATCGTGAGGAGGTCGAGGCTCATCTTGAAGCCACCGACGTGTTGATTGATTTCCTGGAGGGCTAATCCGATGCAGAGTGACCTGATGCAGGATGTGCGGTCATTGTCCTTGCGGAAACACACGTTTGTTGGCCGGCTCACTTCACCGGCCAGTCTTTCGGCAGCTGCGGCTTCGCGTCCTGCGGCAAGGAAATGATGTCGCGGAGCTTGGTGGTGGTGTTGGCGATTTCTCCTCCGGTGGTCAGGAAAAAAAGGTCCTTCGCCTTGGTTAGTCCGGCGTCGATGTTGGTCACCGGGTTGCTGTCGGCGGTGAATCGGGCTGCGGTCACGGGCTTCCATTCGCCTCCCTTCGCTGCTTTGACCCAGGCGTTGCCGAACTCGGCAGTGCGGACCTTCGTGGTGGAAATTTTGTTTCGGCGGAAGTCCTCGACGAAGGAGTAATACCCGCCGAGCGTCTTTTTGCTCGTGATCGTGGAGAAGGTAACGAGGTGCTTCCACTCCTTCCTTTCGGGGAGGTAGAGGTGGCCTGCGAATGCCACGCGGTCCGCGCCGTCGGGTTCGCACGTGACCAGGAAGCGGTAGGCGTCGCCGGTCTTCCACTCGAAGTCGAAGAACGACTGTCCACCGGTCCCTTCGCCGCCGAACCGCCCGATACGGACCCCGTCGCCCTTGTGTAGAGTCTTCACCCACTTCTCCTCGGGGACTTTTTTCGGGTCATTTCCAGCGGTCGGATCCCACACGCTAAAGAGGGCCAGCTTCTTGCCGTTCGCCAGTTCTTGAATGCCGAAGTAGCCGGAGTTGAACCCGATGGCGCAGAAATAGGTGCCGTCGGCGGAACTGCGAACCGTGGTCTCGACGTAGAATGCCGTGCCAGGCTCGGCCATATACGCCAGATGCACGGATCGACAGGCGATGCCCTTGAGTGTCTCGTCGGCCGAAACCGGCGCCAGGAACACACCAGTCAAGAGAACGGCAAACAGAAATCGGCTCATCGGATCGCTCCCAAGGCCAAGGTCGGTGGCCTTTTCTGTGCCTTCATTCATGGTACCAACTTCATCTCCGCCAACCACTTCAGCGAGCGCTCCTGCCAGGCGTCCCACATCGGGCCTTTGTAGCCGTTCAGGCCGTGGCCGCCGGACGGAAGTTCGAGGTAGTGGGCGGGGACCTTGCTGGCTTTCAGGGCATCGTGGAACATCTGGCTGTTTTCCGGCGAGACCGGTTTGTCGTCCTTGGCGTGCGCGAGAAAGGTCGGCGGCGTTTTTTGCGTGACTTGCTTTTCGTTGGAGAACAGGTCCACGAGTTGGGCATCCGGATTCTTGCCGAGGAGATTGTTGCGCGAGCCGGAATGGCCCTTGGCGCCCATGGTGATGACGGGATAGACGAGGATCATGAAATCGGGCCGGCAACTGACGCGCTGCACCAGGTCCGCCGCGTCCGGCTGGCCAGCATCGAAATGAGTGCCGGCCGTGGATGCAAGGTGCCCGCCGGCGGAAAAGCCCAGGATGCCGATGCGCGTGGGATCGAGATTCCATGCCTTGGCGTTGGCGCGGACCGCCCGAATGGCCCGTTGCGCATCGTAGAGAGGCACGTGGGATCGTCCGGCCGGCAAGCGATACTCGAGCACCACGCCGGTGATGCCGTGCCGATTCAGCCAGGCGGCAATGCCGTGTCCCTCAGCGCCGGTGACCAATCCGCCGTAGCCGCCGCCCGGGCAGATGACGATCGCCGTGCCGTTGGGTTTTTCGGGACGGTGCAGCGTGATCCACGCCTCGGCATCCTGAAATTTCCCGTCGCCAATCGGCGCGCGTTTGTTCCACAAGCCGACCCGTTCGGGCTTGGCCTTGTCGCCCTGGGCCGACACGGTCGGGGCGAAGAGTGAGGAAACAGCAATGAGGCCGAAGGCAAGAACGCGACGCATGGTTGTCCTTTCAATCATCAACGTAGGTAAGCTTGCTTGTCGGGCGCATATTCAATCGAGCACGCGCTGCTTGACCTCGGCAATCTTACGAACCGTCAGGTACCCGCGCAGCAAATAGCCGCTGCGGCGAAGGTTCTCAGGGGTCGGTTCCGCGCCGGGGCTGGCGCCAGCTTCGCTGGCGGTCAAGTGGATGCGCTTCATGAGAGTGCCGGACCAGTCGTCGGGCCGGCGCGACAGCACCTCACGCTCGAGATCGAGCACGGGGATACCTCGCTCCTTGGCAATGCCGCGGAGGGCCTCGTTGAACTGCTTGGTCCGATCGAGTTGGGCCTTGAACGGTGGAATCGTGTTGAGGATCGGGATGACGCCGCGGTCAAGGATCAGATCGAGTGCCCGGGCCATGTTCTTGCGATATTCATCGAGGGTGACGCCATCTTCGATGTCATAGATGCCGCACTCGATGGTGACCATGCGTGGCTGATATTCATTCAGGATTTTCTCAAGGGTCAGCAACCCGCGCTTGCCGCCGGCGAACAACATGGCCGACTTCAATCCACTCTCGGCAGTGTAAGCACGATAGTCCACAACTTCCGTGCGGCACAGCCACCAGCCGTCGGTTTTATCCTTGCGTTTCGTGTGCATCCATTTGAGGATGGCCTTGTCGTGGTCGGCTTGCCCCTTGCCGCTCCGCGCCCAGGTTCCGTAGGGGTTGGCAATGGTCATCGAGCCACCGAGGTGAATGACGACGCCTTCCTTGCCGCGAAACTTGGCGGCGACCACCTTCATGGGGGCGGCGAAGTCCCAATTTTCGGCCAGCGGTTGCACGCCTGGTTCCTGGCTGGAGCTAGCCGTGGCCAACAGTAAAAAGGTTGGCATCAGAAACAAACTCATGGTAACCTCATCATGGCACAAGCCAGTGTTCCGACCGAAACCCAAGCGGGCGTCGCCAACGATTGCGGCACGATTTCGGCGGTAGAGCAGCAGAGTGCGGGAAAACGTCTAGCTCACAAGATATCAGGCACACGCCAGCCCTGCCAATGAAAAGAGCTAGATTAACCCGAGTTTGGTAAGATGGTCGTCTGGACAATTCCTCCCGCCCTGGAGTCTCTGTCATGCGTTGGCTCCTTTGCCGATCGTTTTGTGTTGTGTTCGGGATCGTGGCGTTCTCGGGCACCGTCCGCGCCCAGGAGAAACGTGATGCCGACCTGAGCCGCATTCACTCGATTCTTGACAAGTACTGTCTATCCTGTCATAGCGCCAAGAAAGCCCGAGGCACGCTGGATCTGGAGACGCCGTCGAAGGAGCTTTCGCCGACCAAGATCAAGGTGTGGAAGAAGGCCTGGGATCGGGTGCGCTCGCACCAGATGCCGCCGCCCGCGAATCCTCAGCCGAGCCATCTGGAAAGGCGCGCGGTCCTTGGCTCCCTTGAAGCGGTCTTTGCTCAGGCAAAATGGGGTGAACAGCGCGACCCCGGGCCGCTACCGCCGCGCCGGCTCAATGTCCGCGAGTACATGAATACCCTCCGCGATCTGGCCGTGACCAATGCCAGGCCGGCCGTGCGCAAGACCTCCTTCGAGCCGTTGAAGGACGGCCGCATCAGTCTTTACCGCATGATCCCGCCGCCGGAGCATCCGACTGATTTCGTGGCCCGCATGTTGCCGCAAGACACCAACGACGGCGGCTTCGACACGATCGCCGACAATCTGACCTTCCCACCCTTCCTGATCGAGAAATACCTGCGCGTCACCAAGGTGCTGCTGGATGACATGTATTCCGTCAAGGGACGCGAGAAGAACGGCCGCTACAACTGGACGCTGCGCGAGGAAGTGGATTATTTGAAAAAGGGACCGCCGAAGGGCTTGACGCCGCGTGCGGGCCTGGTGAAGTTTCTGCAGACTTTCGCGGGGCGCGCGTTTCGTCGTCCCGTTTCGGCGGAAGAGGTCGAAAAGTACGCCAAACTCTTCGACCTCGCCGAGAGCAAGGGGGAGAAATTCGAGACGTCGATCCGCTTGCCGTTGCAGGCGATCCTGGTCTCGCCGAATTCTCTGATATTGTGGCAGGACGCTCCGCCTGGTGATCTACGACCTGGAGCATCGCCCCACGTTGAGCCGCTTAACGATTACGAATTGGCGGCGCGGCTGTCGTACTTTCTGTGGAGCAGCATGCCGGACCGCGAGCTTTTCCTTCTTGCGGAGAAAGGACAACTTCGCGACGAAAAGGTTTTGCGGGCCCAGATAAGCCGCATGATGGCCGATTGGCGCAGTCGCGAGGGCTTGCTCTTCGGTTTCCTCTTGCAATGGCTTCAGGCCGATCGTCTGGACCGGGCGAATCCTGACGCGGATAAGTACGCGACCTACTTCCAGAACAACCTGAGCGAGCTGATGACGCAGGAGATAATGCTCTTCGCCGACGCGATCATGGTCGAGGATCGAAGCATTCTGGAGTTCATCGACGCCGACTGGGGTTTCCTTTGCCATCCGCTGGCGCAGCATTACGGCATCGAGAACTTCCCGGGCAAGAAGCAGCCGTCGGGCACGCTGCCCAATTGGTATCGGGTGACGTTTCCCGACAAGCGGCGCGGCGGCGTCCTGACGCTGGGCAAGGTACTGACTGGCACGTCGCAACCACTCCGGACGAGCCCTGTCGCCCGCGGCAAATGGGTCTTGGAAACAATTCTCGGCACGCCGCCCGCCCCGCCGCCTCCCGATGTCGACAACGTTCTTCGCGACGACAAGGCCGAAGCGAAGCCGCTAACCGTTCGCCAGCGCATGGAACAGCACCGCGCCGATGCCAGCTGTGCAGCCTGCCATCGGCACCTTGATCCCCTGGGGATGGCGCTGGAAAAGTTTGACCCGGTCGGCCGCTGGCGCGAAGCCGATCTTGCTCAACCGATCGACGCCTCGGGGGAACTCGTGGATGGGACCAAGTTCAAGGGCATCGAGGATCTGCGCAAAGTGCTGGCTTCTCGAAAAGAAGAGTTTACAGCGGCGTTTGTTCAGCATATGCTGGCGTATGCTTTGGGACGGAAACTCGATTATTACGATGTGCAGACCGTGCGCGAGATCGCGGCAATGACTGCTCAGGATGACTACAAATTCTCGCGCGTCGTCATGGAAGTGGCCAAGAGTTATCCGTTCAGGAATCGGCGCGTGGAATAGGTCGCGGACTGAAGCCAATGTGGTGCGGCGCTCCGCGTCGAGCCACAAAGGAGGGGCACGATGACGACAGGCTGGCATCTCTCTCGACGCACCCTATTGCGCGGCGCCACGACCGCCATCGCACTCCCGTGGCTTGAAGCCATGCTGCCGGCCCAGGGCCAACGGCAAGGACCGCCATTGCGCGTCGCGTTCATTTATCATCCCATCGGCGCCGAGGCGACGGCGTGGAAAGGCTCACAAGGCGAAGGGCGCGATTTTCGCCTGTCGCCGACGCTCTCCATACTCGACCCCGTCAAGGATTCGCTGCTCGTCCTCGATGGGCTCAATGGCAGGCAACATCCTCCCGGTGGACATATGGGGGCGGCGGCGGTGTATCTGAGCAGCGCTTTGCCGGGCCGCACCGACGCCTGGGGCGCCGAAACCGCCGCGACGCTCGATCAAGTCCTTGCCGAACAACTGAGCCGCGGCACGCCGCTGCGCTCGCTCGAACTGAGCTGCAACAACATCGGCCGCAACATGCATTCGCGCTACGTTTCATGGCGCGCGCCGGGCGTTCCGACCGGCGTCGAGACCGATCCACGCGATGTATTCGCCCGCATGTTCGGCGATCCGCAAGGCGACTTTTATCGCCGCAGCGTCCTCGACACGGTCGGCGCGGATGCTCGTCGCTTGCGCCTGAATCTTGGCAGCCGCGATCAGCGGCGCCTCGACGAATACCTCGAATCGGTGCGCACGCTGGAACGGCAGATCGTCGCCTTCGAACGCGACGCTGCCCGCCGCCCCGCCCCGAACCTGGCCCGGCCGCAAGGCGTGCCCGGCGATTTGACGGCCTATCTTCGCCTCATGGGCGATTTGCTAGTGCTCGCCTTCCAGACCGACATGACCCGCGTTGCCACCCTCCTCTTCGGCGACGACACCAACGAAGGCACCTACGCCCGCAGGCTCGTCGATTGCGGCATCGACCGCGCCCAGTTCGTCGAGCGCGTCGAGAATCGCTATCTCGACTTCGGTCATCACAGCTGCACTCACGACCCCAGGCCGACCACGCCGATGATCCAGGCGTTCGATCGCTGGTACGTCCAGCAGTTGCTGTATGTGGTGCAGCGCTTGCGAGCTAGCCGTGAGGGAGACGGCAATCTTCTGGAGCACAGCATCATTGTCTACGGCTGCGGCAACAACGGCACCGGCTGGGTCGGCCATGGCACTCGCGACGTGGCTTGCCTGCTGATCGGCAAAGGCGGTGGTCGGCTGCGCAACACCGGCCGGCAGGTGCAGTTTCCCAACCATACGTCTTTGTGCAACCTCTGGCTGACTCTCACGCAACTCGCCGGCATCCAGCGCCGCGACTTCGGCGCCAGCACCGGCGCCTTGGCGGGATTGGGGTAAGCGTTGACCTGCCGACGGCACCGCGTGTCGCCTGCTTGTTGAGTAGACCAAGCCCAACCATTAAACCTTCCTTAATTCCGTTGGCTTTTCCGGAACCTTTCGTCATAATCGCGGTTACATCGTTAACCGATTTTCTACCACGAGGTCACGCATGACGCCGCGCATCTTTGCTTTCAGCCTGCTCCTCGCTTTTGCCGCCACCATTGACGCCGTTCAGCCGGAGAAGCCGAAGTCGCCGCGCGAGGCGCTGCAGGAATTCAGCGATCTCGTCGGCGCCTGGAACGGCACCGGCACGATCGTCGGCCCCGCAAGCGACAAGCAGAAAAACTTCTGGACCGAGAAGATGGATTGGGGCTGGAAGTTCAAGGATAAGGACGCCTGGATGGTCGTCGGTTTCGAGAAGAGCAAGAACTTCACCGCCGGCGAACTCCGCTATCTGCCGGACAAGGATCACTTCGCCTTGACGCTGACCACGCCAAAGAAGGAAACGCACACCTACATCGGCGCCGTCGAGAACCGCGACAAGACCAAGATCCTCACCTTCGAACGCGAGGACAACAAGGACACCCATCGCCTCGTCTTCACCTTCCTGCACTCCAATCGCTTCCTGTATCGCTACGAAGTGAAGCCTGACGGCCGCCCGCTCTTCTCCAAGAAATGGAACGTCGGCGCCACCAAGGAAGGCGAGCCGTTCGCGGTCGGCAGCGGTAAACCCGAGTGCATCGTCTCGGGCGGTACCGGCACCTCCACCGTTTCTTACATGGGCAAAACCTACTACGTCTGCTGCAGCGGCTGCCGCGATGAATTCAACGCCCAGCCAGCCAAATATGTGAAGGAATACGAAGACAAGCTGGCCAAGAAAAACAAGAAGTAACCCGGCTTGCGTTTGGCGCTCGCGCGGCGGAGCGCTAATCGCAATCCTTGGCCGCACCTTTCAATTCCACGTCCGGCCGCGTAAAATGCCGAACATGGACTTCTTCGTCTCCTACTTTCTCGAACTCCTCGGACGTAATCTCCCCGCCCTCATCGTGCTCGTCATCTGTGCGTCCGTGACGCTGTCGCAGTGGCAGCGCCACCCCCCTTCGGCACGCTGGGCGTTCATTGCCTTCGTCTGGTTCGTCGTCACCGATCTTCTAGCCATCGCCTGGTACGCCATCGGCGCCCCGTTGCTGCTGGCCGATCGTCCCGATCCGCGTCTGGAGGAGGCGTTCTATAGTTTGGTGCTGTCGTGCTGCGAGGGGATCGGCTACGTCTTCTTTCTATTTGCGCTCAACGCGGCTCGCACTCCCTATCGGCCGCCGTCGTTCTATGACGACTTCATCGATGACACGCGTATGCCGCCAACTCCTCCTGATGGCTCCTTCACGCCCCAGATGCCGCGCGACCAGGCAGAGAAGCCGAACGAATAACCAATCACTTGCATGAAAGGAAACCCGATGCGCCATCTTCCTCTCGGCTGGTTCCTCGTGGGCTTGCTCTGCTTCATGCCGGCGCCGCTGCTAGCCCAACCGCCTGCCAAGCGCGCCATCACCATCGACGACTACTTCACGCAGGCCGACCTGTTCGGCGTCGCGTATTCACCGCAATACATTGCGTACAGCGAAGGCCGCTGGCAGGAATCGACCGACGATCGCAAGACCGACCTGTGGATCGTGCCGACGGACGGCGGAGTGCCGCGGCGTCTGACCTCGGATCGCGCCAGCGACCGTGCGCCTCAAATTGCCCCCGGCAGCGGAACCGTCTACTTCCTCGGCAACCGCAAACGCGACGGCGCCAAGCAGCCGCCGTACGACGGCAAGACGCAGGTCTGGCGCATCTCCACAGAGCGCGATTCCCCTCCGAAGGCAGTCACCCGCATCGATGGCGGCGTCGATGCCTACGAACTTTCACGTGACGGCAAACTCCTGTACTACCTCGTCCATGTGGACAAGATCGAGAACGACTGGTCCGGCCTGCGCTCCAAGTACAGCACGCTCGAATATGGCCACGGGCAGAACCGCCTCGGCCAAATCTGGAAGCTCGATCTTGCCTCCGAACGCGCCGAAAAGGTCATCGACGTCGGCCGTAACATCCGCGAATTCACGCTGTCGCCCGACGGCAAGAAGATCGCCATGATCACGACGCCCGACGATAAGGTCGTCAGCTTCGAGGGGCAATCGCGCGTCGATGTCTGGACCGCGGCGACCGGAAAGATCGCCACCGTCCCCGAGGACGTCTATCGCAAGAAGATGCCGTCCCCCTACGCCTGGCTCGAACGCATCGCCTGGAACGACTACAGCGACACCCTGGCCTTCGGCGTCGTATTCGACGGCTATCCCGCGGAGATCGTCCTCGCCTATTTCGGCAAGGACGGCAGCGCCAAGGTTCTCAAGATGCCGCGGCCCGCCGGCGTTCATGTCAAGGGCTACGGCTCGCCGCTGCAATGGGCCGCCAAACGCGATCAACTCTTCTTCCTCGCGGAGGAGAAGGGCCGCGTCCGTTTGTGTGCCGCCGATCTGGAGGACGCGGAGAAGCCGAAGTTCGTTTGCCTGACCAAGGGCGATGTCGTCGTGGAAGGTTTCGATGTCAGCCGGGAGCCAGGCAGTCCGCTCGCCTTCGCCGCCATCATGGCGACGCCGACGAAATTCGCCGACATCTATGCCGGCAACGGACCCAACGATCTGCGGCAGATGACGACCGTCAACCCGCAAGCCGCGTCGTGGAAGTTGCCACAGCTCTCGCTCGTGTCCTGGAAAGGTGCCGGCGGCCAGACGGTCGAAGGCATTCTGGAAATGCCGCCCGATCACAAACAGGGCGACAAGGTTCCGCTCGTCGTCGAGATTCACGGCGGGCCGACGACGGCAACGTATTACAAACTGCAGTACTGGATCTACGGCCGTACGCTGCTCCCCGCGAAGGGCTACGCCGTATTGTGTCCGAACTATCGTGGTTCGACCGGCTACGGCGACAAGTTCACCGCCGACTTGATCGGCCGCGAGAACGACATCGAGGTCGAGGACATCCTCAAGGGGGTCGATGCCCTCGTCGAGCGCGGCATCGCCGACCCGGATCGCCTGGCGGTCAGCGGTTGGTCGAACGGCGGCTACCTGACCAACTGCATCATCACCAAGACACCTCGCTTCAAGGCGGCCATCAGCGGCGCCGGCATCGTCGATGCCATCATGGAATGGGGCTCCAACGACGAACCCGCCTATGCCATGGTCTTCAAGCAAGGCTTGCCGTGGAACAGCCCCGAGAAGTATCACAAGGCGTCCTCGACGTATCACCTCGACAAGATTCGCACGCCGACCTTGATCCACGTCGGCGGCAATGACGACCGCTGCCCGCCCGGCCATAGCCGCATGTTGTATCGCGCCCTGAAGGAGTACGTCAACGTGCCGACGGAACTGATCGTCTACCCCGGCGAGGGGCACGGTATCTCCAAGTATCGCAACCGCCGGGCCAAACTCGAGTGGGACCTGGCGTGGTTGGATCGGCACGTGATGGGGAAAAAGAAGTGATCCGGCACCCCTGTCAGAGCCTGAAGCGTGAGCGAAGGAACTTCGCCCCTCACTCGTGCTGCCGGCTCTGACGGCACGTTTGGAATCGTCTGCCACGAAACAGACCCGGCATTTTGCACCGCCGTTGTGTGTTCTTGCCACGCCGCGTGCTCGAAACTCAAGTGGCTTCCGACATGAAACGAACTTCATGCAATATCGTAACTTATTATTAATAAAGCACTTCCGTCGATCCTTGGATTGCGCTTTCCATATCTGAATCAAATTGGCATTGCGTTAGCTGATTCCTGAGGCGTTCGTCGGTTTGCCTTGACTGGGGAGGTCAGCGATGATCGCTCTCGACAAAATCGCACAGCCGCGCCGGAAACGCCGCCGACATCGCCGGAAGCTACAGCTTCCCTCCATCCGGCCATCCATTCTCGACCCCTGCCTCGAAAACGAACCATGGATTGACTGTTGCCGTTGCAGTGGAACCTTGGTCCTCTTCGTACACAACCATCCCGTCGCCATGATCGCCGGCACACCGCTGGAATGCTTCTCTCTCAACAGTCGGCTCAACCAACTCCGCCATCGCGGCCCGCGGCAATGAAGTCCGCCGTCTTCGTTCAGCGCCTGCGCGCGGCGCCATGCGAGCGCTTTGCCTCAAATGTCAAAAATCCAACAAGGTCCGTAGCGTGGGCATCGCCCACCTTCGCCAAGTTGTGGTGGGCGTTGCCCACCCTACACTTTTGAGGCAACGCCCCATGCGAGCGCTAAACGAAGACGGGCGAAAATCATTTGCCACTCAGGGCAAACTGGTTTACCATCACGTGGAATGATTTCACCCCTCCGCGTGATGGGCATCTGCCATGCGAATACTCCGATCGATGCTGCTACTGGGGCTGACGATCAGTCCTGCGGTGTTTCTCGCGCGAAGGAGAAGATAACATGAGTGAGAATGAGCTTGCTACGATTGTTGTGGATGTTGCCTATCACATTCACACTCGACTGGGCCCCGGCCTCCTCGAGTCGGTGTATCATGCGATCTTGGTACACGAACTTCGCAAGCGCGGTCTGCATGTCGAGTTCGAGAAACCGATTCCCGTTGTCTGGGACGACCTCGAACTGGAGGTAGGCTTTCGAGCGGATTTGATCGTGGAAAACAAGCTAACTCTCGAGCTCAAGTCGGTCGAGCAGATCGCGAAAGTTCATAAGAAGGGATCTTCCGGTGAATGCGTGTTTTGCTTGTCAAGGTCGGTTGAGCCGGAAACGATTTTTTCCTTGGCTTGTCCCCCCCGGACGTGAACTTCAGGGGCAAAATCTGACATAATCCCTGGAAAAATGCCACATCCTGAGGGTCAGCAGATCTTGACCTTTAGCTCTCCTGAGAGGGTCGTCACCAGCCGGATACCACCAAAAACGCCGGACGGCAAGTAAACACCCATTCCCCGGATGAGCCATAAGAAGCAAATTTTGACGTACATGCGTTTGACAAGATGTCGGTTGGGGTTGCTTATCAACTTCGGGGCGGAACTTATCAAGGACGGAGTCTCACGTGTCGTTGACAAATTACCCGAATAAGGAGCCTCACGCCAAGGCGCAAAGTTCAGTGTTTTGTTTGCGCCTTGGCGCCTTTGCGTGAGGCTCTCTTGGAGGCACCATGCTACCGCTTCTGATCGTCGCGTTCTTGTTTTTCACCGAAGAACAACCCGAGCCCGCCGTCGAAGCCGACGTCGTACTCAAGGGCGCCACGCTCTACGACGGCAGCGCCAATCCCGGCAAGGTCGGCGATATCGCCATCAAGGGCGATCGCATCGTCGCCGTCGGCAAGTTCACCACCAAGGGCAAGCCGCGCGTGCTCGATTGCACCGGCCTCATCGTCAGCCCCGGGTTCATCGATCTGCACACGCACAGCGATTATCCGCTGCAAGCGCCGAAGACCAATGCTAACTTCAACTACCAGACGCAAGGCGTCACCACCGTCGTCACCGGCAACTGCGGCTCCGGCCCTGTCGATGTCGCCGCGTATTTCGCCAAGCTCGAAAAGATCGGCGTCGGCACCAACGTCATCCATCAAGTGCCGCACAACGACGTGCGCAGCAAGATCATGGGCAACTCCAATCGCGAGCCGACGGCCAAGGAACTCAAGATGATGGAGGACCTCGTCGATCAAGGTATGAAGGACGGCGCTTATGGCCTGGCGACCGGGCTCATCTACAATCCCGGCACCTATGCCAAGACCGACGAGATCATCGCCCTCGCCAAGGTCGCCGCCCGGCACAAGGGGATGTACGCCAGCCATATCCGCGATGAGAACAGCGGCGTCCTGACGGCCATCGAGGAGATCATCGAGATCGCCCGCCGCGCCGGCATCCGCATCCACATCTCGCACATCAAGGTGTCGGGTCGTAATGTCTGGGGCAAGGCGCCCGACGTCATCGCCATGATTCGCCGCGCCCGCAAGGACGGCATCGAGGTCACCGCCGATCAATATCCCTATACCGCCAGCAGCACCTCGCTCAGCGCGACCGTCATCCCCGCCAAATACCGCGAAGGCTCGGCCAAGGACCTCATCAAACGGCTCGACGACGTGGAGATCGGTCCGAAGATGAAGAAGGCCATCGAGCAGCGCATCGAGGCCCACGTCGGCGGCAAGAGCATCAAGATCGCCCGCTATACCAAGAGCATCGGCTGGCAGGGCAAGGACCTCTTCACGATCGCGCAGACCGAAAAGAAAACCACACTCGACATTGTCCTCGACATCACCCGCAACGGCGGCGCCCAGATCGTCCACTTCGGCATGAGCGACGAGGACGTGCGGCTGTTCATGAAGGAGACCTACGTCGCCACCGCCAGCGACGGCAGCTCGATGCTGCCGGCCAACACCGTCCCGCATCCGCGCAGCTACGGTACCTTCGCGCGCAAGATCGGCCGCTTCGCCATCGAGGACCAGGTGATCTCGATCGAGCAAGCGATTCGCAGCGCCAGCGGCTTGCCGGCGGACATCCTGAAGCTGCCGGAACGCGGCTACCTGAAGGCAGGCTACTATGCGGACATCGTTGTGTTCGATCCGAAGACCCTCCGTGACAAGGCTACGTACGATCGCCCGCACCAGTATTCGACCGGCGTGAAATATCTGTTCGTCAACGGGCGGCTGGCGATCGAGGAGTACAAGGCGACGGAGGTATTGCCGGGACGGGTGTTGCGGCACGAGAGTAAATGAGCTGATTCGTTTCGCGCCCCCGTGGCGACGCGCAATCGCGTGGCGCAATGCGAGTGCTAAACGAATTCCATTGCATCACTTCAACAACTCGCGCATCGCTTTCATCAAAATGTCCTCGACCTGCGGCGCGACGCGCGATACGGGGCCCGTCTCGTAGCCGCCCTGGCCATACGCGATCGAAGTGCCGATGTAGCCCATGCCGTAATCGCCGTAGGCGGCCATCATGACGGCGTCGTTGGGCCGCATCTTCTGGGCGGCCAACTGATATTCAACGAACAACTCGCCCGGCATGTGCAGCACGTACGCGGAGCCGACGTGCAGGCACTGCATGTCGATGGTCTCGCCCGCCTCGCAGCGCCGCGCCCAGACGTAGTTGCGCGCGCTGCGCAAACGTTCCGGTTCCTTCAGCGTCTCGTCGGCGACTTTCATTTTCAGGTCCTTCGCGTTGTAGAGCTTGCTCAAGGGGAGGGCGGCGGTCGTGAAGCGCCAGGAGACCTTGCTCGCATCGACCGGCTCTTTCTTGATCGAGGCAAACGCTTCCTTCATTCCCTTGGCCAGCCGGTCGGCGAGGATCATGCGGTTCTCGGGCGAGCCGTCGTTGTACTTGCCGGCAGTGACATTGCCGCCGGCGCCGTTGAAGTGAACGTGGCGAGGCCAGGAGACATCGCGCGCGCAGCGATTGCGGGCCAGGCCGGGAAAGTCGCAGCTCACGCCGCCCTTGCCGTAGTAGCTCTGCGGATGCGTCGCGTAATAGGTGAGAACGCTGACGGGCGCCTTGTCGTCATAGAACGCCAGCATGTGGACGTATGGATCGATGACGCCTTCCGGCTCGGCGCGAACCTTCGGGTCCTTGGTCGAGCTGTAGCGGACGTATTTGACCTTGCCGTCCGGCCCCATGACGCGGCGTGCGGAGGCGACTTCCTCGACCTTCGCCTTGCCAACACCGATGTGCGTGATGGTGCGCGGGTGCTTGGCGGCCTTCTCGACGGACGAGGTGAGGCGGTCGATCGCTTTGCGAGCGAAGGCTGGATCGAAGAGCTTGCCGCCGAGCTTGTGCTGGGCGAGCAATTCGTCGGCTTCGAAGTCGCAGCCCGGCGCGTCGTGCTGGTGCAGGCAATGCACCGTGACCCGATCTTTCGTGGTGCCGGCCGCCTTCGCCAGGGCTTCGCGGAACGCCGAGTGGCCGCTATTGCCGATGCCGACCCAATCGACGGCGCAGAGAACGATCGGCTTCTCGTTGGTGAAGAGAATGATGCCGCGCGCGGATAGAGGATCGACGATTTCCTTGGCCGGCTGCACGAGCGCGTCGCACAGCGGCGTGCCGAGCGGCGGGGTGACGTCGGCCTCGAAGATCGCTATTTTCAGGGGCTTCTCGCCGGCCTGCAACGAAAGGTTGACGGTCAGCACGAGCAAGGCAAGTAGCACATATCGGAAAATCATTGTTCAACTCCAGAAGCCCAGGGGTTCGGTGTACCTCGCCCCTGAGCTTGCATTTGACTTTTCGTGTTTTCGCGATTCAATTTTGTTCTCATCGTCATCGACTGATGATAAGATGCCTCCGTCAGGATTCGCAAGCTAAATCGAGAAACCCATGAAACTTACTTCCAAAGAAATGCTGCGTCGCCTCGGCAATGGCGAAGGGATCGCCAGGGTCTGCGACACCGGCGGTATTTCGCGCAACGAATTCGACGTCTGGTGGCGGGCCGAGTGCCGGCGCCGCGTGCCGGCCTCGCAAGGCTCGCACAAGCTCGCCGGCTTGAGTTCGAGCGTCCGCATCGAGCGCGACGCCCACGGCGTCCCGCACATCCAGGCCGCCAACGAGCGCGACCTGTTCGTCGGTTTCGGCTACGCCACTGCCCAGGATCGTCTCTTCCAACTCGATTACTTGCGCCGCAAGGCGCGCGGCCGGCTGGCGGAAATCATGGGGCCGGAAGCGGTCGAGTCCGACGTGCTTCATCGCACGGTCGGCCTGACGCATATCGCAGAGAAGGAATGGCCGACGCTGCCCGCCGACGTGCGCGAGCTTCTGTCCGCGTACACTGCGGGCATCAACGCGTTGATGGAGGAGAGCCGCGGCTCGTTGCCGATCGAGTATGACCTGCTCGGCATCGAGCCGGAGTCTTGGCGTGAGACCGACAGCCTGGCGATCATCGGCGAGTTTCGCTGGTATCTGACGGGCCGCTTCCCGGTGATCGCGATTCCCGAACTGGTCAAGCGCGCGGTGGGCGACGGGCCGCTCTATCGTGAGTTTACCCTTGCCGAGGCAGATGAGGAAAGCATTTTGCATCCGGGTGATTGGCGAGCTGAAAGCGTCAGCGACCGGAGTTCGTCCACCAGCGGCGATTCTGGGCCCGGCAGCAACAACTGGGTGCTCGACGGTTATCGCACCGATACCGGCAAGCCGATCGTCGCCAACGATCCGCACATCCCTTACTACGCCGTGTCGATCTGGCATGAAGTCCGGCTGCACGCCGGCGACCTCAACGTTGCCGGCGTCGCCCTTGCCGGCATGCCGGGCATCATGATCGGCCGCAACGAGTACGTAGCCTTCGGCATCACCAACAACATCTGCTCGCAGCGCGATCTCTACCAGGAGAAGACCGACGCCGCTCATCCGGGCTGTTTTCTCTACGACGGCAAATGGGAGCCGGCCCAGCTTCGCTCTGAGACCATCCAGGTGCGCGGCCAGGAGCCGGTCAAGAAGACGATTCGTTTGTCGCGCAATGGCCCAATCGTCGATGACATCATGCCGGCGCAGGTGCGCCACGCCGGCCCGGTGTCGCTGCGCTGGCTCGGCTTCGAGCCGTGCGGCTGGCTGACGGCAACCATCGGCATGAACCGCGCCCACAACTGCCAGGAATTTCGTGAGGCTGGCCGGCCGTGGCTGTGCCCGACCTTCAATCTCGTCTTTGCAGATACCGAGGGTAACATCGGCTTCCAAACCGTCGGTCGAATCCCGCTGCGCAAAATCGCCGAGCGCGGCTATCGCCCAGGCTGGGACCCGCAGCATCAGTGGACCGGCGTCATTCCTTACGACGAGATGCCCGGCCTGCTCAATCCAAAACGCGGCTACGTCGTGACAGCGAACAACCGGCTTGCACCGGCCGACTTCCCCTACCGGCTCGCCGGTTGCTGGAACTCGGGGCATCGGGCGCGGCGGATACGCCAGCAGATCGAGACGAAAAAGGTCTGGTCGCGCGACGACTGCCGGCGCATGCAGATGGACGTGCATTCGGGGCGAGCCGCTCACGGCGTGTCGCCGTTGATCTCGGTCCTGCAAAGCGATGCCGACCCGGGCGTGCAGCAGGCGGTGTCGTTGTTGCGTGGCTGGAACTATCACATCGCGGCCGATTCGCCGGCGGCGTTCCTTTTCAATGCGTTCTTCGCCAACTGGTGCAAGACCGTGTGCCGCGAGCGTCTGCCAGCCGACCAGGCCGCGTTCGCGTCGGCAATCGCGGTCGGCATCAGCGCGCGCTTGCTGGTGCGTGACGAGGCCGAATGGTTCCAGCACGATCGGCTGCAGGCGATCCGCGAGACCTTCCGCGCCACTCTCGACGAACTGACGCCGAAGCTCGGCAGCGACCTGGCGACCTGGAATTGGGGCCGGCTTCACGTCCTGGCTCAGCCGCACTTCCTGTCAAAGCGCGGCGACCTCGGCTCGCTGCTCGATCTTAACGGCAAACCGTGCGGCGGCGACAACGTCACCGTCTGCTCCGGCACCGCCGACGCCAACTGGGCCGCCGCCCTCGGCGCCGGCTATCGCATGGTTACCGAGATGGCCGATCCCGACGCGGGACTGTGGGCGACCGAAGTCGCCGGCACGTCGGGCCATCCGGGGAGCCCGCACTACGCGGACCAGATCGACTCGTGGGCGCTCGGCGAGCTGCACTACATTCCACTGAAAGGCGACATCGGGGGCGCGGTGATGACGTTGGAAGTGATGTGAAAGCGTCTATTCGTTTAGCGCCCGCGCGGCGCCGCGCGAGCGCTAAACGGGGCCGCGGAAACAAACATGCTAATCGGCTACGTCAGTGACGAAAAATACGTCGCCCTCGCCGACGTGCTGGTGGAGTTCACCAACGATGCCGGCGCGTCGTGGGAAGCGCGGTCACGCGCCGGTGGGGCGATCCATGCCGAGCTGCCGCCGGGCGAATATATGGTCACGCTCGCCAAATCAGGGTTCGGCAGCAAGCGCGTGCGCATGACGCCGCAGAAAGGGCTGCCGTATCAGTTTCGTCTCCTGTCAGATTGCCTGCTCGGCTACGCCTGGCCCAAGTCCGTGCGCTCTGGCGAGTCGTCGGAGTTTCGCGTTCATTCGGTCGAGCCATACAAACTCGAACTCTGGCGCTACGCTTGGGAAAAGGAACTCATCCGCGGCCTCGGCTGGCACGATGAGCACGGGCCGCGCGCCGTCATGCAGATCACCCCGGACGGCGATTACACGCAGACCGGCGTTCAGTGGAATAAGATTGGCTACCTCAGCCCGCACCATCTGCAAAAGGTCGAGGCGCCGGCTCGCTCCGGCCTCTATTACTTTCACGCCTCAACCAACAGCGGCACGCATTTCACCTTCCCGTGGGTCGTCGCCCCCGCCCGGCCGACGGCGCCGGTCGCCGTCCTGGCGTCGAACCTCAACTGGAACGCCTACAATAATTTCGGCGGCCGCAGCAACTACATCCACGCCGACGCCTTCCCGCCGACGCCGACGATCAACGCCCGCCTGGAACTGAAACGCTACCAGGACGTCAACCACCAGACCTGGGGCTGCGATGTCTACGCTCCGCTCTCCTTCGAACGGCCGGAACCGATCAACCATATCGAGCCGAACGAGAAGAGCACCGATCCGATCGAGGGACGGGCCGCCAACCACGTCGCACCCGCCGACTGGCGGCTTTGCGGCTGGCTCGAACGCGAGGGCTTCGCCTACGACCTCTACAGCGAGACGCAACTGCATCACGGCGTCCTCGACCTGTCGAAGTATCGCGTCCTCATTCTCGGCGCGCATCCCGAGTACTGGACGCGCAAGATGTACGATACGCTCAAGGCCTGGGTTTTCGAGCACCAGGGCAAGCTGATGTATCTCGGCGGCAACGGGCTAAACTGCGAAATCGAATTGCTCGACGGCGACCGCATGATCTGCCACAACACGAAGATCACGACGCTCTACCCCGCCGGTATGGGGGGCGCCGAGAGCCGCTTTGGACGCCGGCACGAATCGGAGGCGAACCTGCTCGGCGTTGTCTTCGATCCGCGTGGGATCATGACGGCGGCGCCGTATCGCGTCGTCGACAGCAAGCATTGGGCCTTCGCCGGAACCGGGCTGCGCGTCGGCGATTCCTTTGGCCAAAAATCGCTGCACATGCGCGTACCCGGCGGCGCGTCGGGGCATGAAACCGACAAGATCTCCAAGAGTTCGCCGAGGAACGTACAGCTGCTGGCGAAGGGCCTGAATCCGGACGACGGCGGCGCCGAGATGGTCGTCTTCGACACGCCGTCAGGCGGCGCCGTCTTCTCGGTCGGCTCGATCTGCTGGCCCAGCTGTCTACCGGTTGATGAGAACGTGTCGAAGATCACTGCGAACGTGCTGCGGCGGTTCGTGGACTCATAGATTGCCGCTAGCGGTTTCGCGCTCGCATGGCATCGCGCGAGCGCGAAACCGCAAGCGGCAGTGCCGAATTATTTGAGTCTTTAGCATCAAAAGAGACACTTGGCGATGACTCAAACGCGAGAATGCTGTAAATTCCTTGACCAGACCACCTGGCCAAGGAGGGCGTTGCTGTGTCTGGCCCCGGACAATATC